>Ga0308411_10003720_pt1 | contig 10148 bp, 6 predicted proteins | sample HotsprottomLayer_2_FD_203530 | JGI IMG/M metagenome (GOLD analysis project Ga0308411, IMG submission 203530) | Hot spring phototrophic mat microbial communities from Octopus Spring, Yellowstone National Park, Wyoming, United States -... | ecosystem: Environmental > Aquatic > Thermal springs >... | reverse complement strand
AGAGCGACGTGTCTCGTCCATCGTGCCCACCACCGCACTGGCAGGGGCAGATTCCAAACGCGCCTGCCAACGTATGCTTATGCAGTGTACGATGGTTCTCCCTGCTCATCGCCAGATACGGTGATGGTAGGATCACATGGCAGTACGCCCCGCCATAACGTCCGATGGTTATACCCACTCATCTCGGCATACGGGCTAGAGGTCGGCAAGAGAATTGCTTTTCAGACACACTCTAGGCGAGGAAGGAAATATTATGAGTGAACTATCCCTTGTTGGTCAAACGCTTGGCCGGTTTGAGATCATTGCTGAACTAGGACGTGGTGGGATGGCTGTTGTTTACAAAGCACGCCAGACCGATCTTGATCGTATTGTCGCGTTGAAGATTCTGCCGCCAGAGTTGACCAGCGATCAGAGCTATGTTGCTCGTTTTCGACAAGAGGCACGCAGTGCGGCCCGTTTAGAGCACCCCCACATTATGCCCATTTATGAAGTTGGTGAAGTGGCGGGATACCACTATATCGCCATGAAGTTCATTCAAGGGCGCACGCTCAAACAGTTGCTCCAGCAAGAAGGGGCATTGCCGGTAAAACGGGCTGCGCAAATTCTGGCTCAGGTTGGCGAAGCACTGGATTACGCCCATCGACAAGGCATTATTCACCGTGATATTAAACCCTCGAACGTGATGATTACCGACGACGGTTGGATTTATCTGACCGACTTCGGCCTGGCACGTGGTATCGGCAGCAGTAGCAGTGGTTTAACCATCGCTGGGACGGTGATGGGAACCCCTGAATATATGTCCCCTGAACAGGCACAGGGGTTGCCTAACGTTGGTCCGCCAACTGATATTTATGCCCTGGGGGTGATGCTCTACGAGCTGCTCACCGGGGCATTTCCCTTCAAAGCCGAGACCCCGATGGCAATGCTGGCTGCACGTCTCGTTCATGCCCCTATTCCACCCCGTGACATTCGTGGCGATCTACCGCCAGCGGTTGAAGATGTTATCATGCGTGCACTGGCGCGTAAGCCCGAAGCCCGCTTTGCCTCGGCTGGCGAAATGGTTGCCGCATTGCGGCAGGCCGTCGGCTTGAGCGAACAAGAATTGAGCCGCCCCTTAACGCCACAGCGCGGGATGCCGGCTGCTGCCATCTCAGGCCAACCAACCCCACCACCCGCGTATGCACCAACCGCGCTTGCCACCCCACCACCCGCGTATGCACCAACCGCGCCTGCCACCCCACCACCCGTCTACGTTCAAACACCAGCGGCACCAGCAGCCCATCCATACAGCGTTACCCCACCAACACCAAACCCGCTCAACGTCCCAACAGCACCACTCCAGACCCCCAGAAAAGGGGTACTGGTCGGCATTATTCTTATCGGTCTCATCGCCAGTGTCGTTTTGATTGGAGGTGGCCTGACTGCCTTCTTCCTTTTTCGCCCTTCGTCGCCGCCGTCGCCAACGGTTGTCACACAACCCGATGAAACGCTCATAAATGAAGGCGACGCCGCGCTGGCTCGCCCAAATGGATTGACTAGTGCCATCACAGCCTATCGGTCAGCAGTCGACGCCGATCCGGCTAATATGAAGGCGCATGCCCGCCTGGCATGGGCTTTACTGGCGAAAGGTGATTGGGAGGCGGTGATAAAGGCAGCAAAACCATTACTCAATGCCGACAATGGTCAAGCCAGGGCGCTTGGCGAGGGTATCACCGGTTATGTCTATTTTCAATTGGGTGATATTGTTCAGGCCCGCACAGCAAGTCAACGCGCCATCACTGCTGACCCAACAGCCGCCATTGGTTATGCCTTACGCGCAGCAGTGGTCGCAACGAATGCTGCCGATAGTCGGAATAATGCCCTGATGGACGAGGCATTTGCCGCGATTGGTGATGCCGAAGACCGTCTCAACCAGAGTGATCCGTTGACACAGGCATTCATCCGTGCACTTCTGGGCTGGGCTTTTGCCCAGGACTACAAACTGCGTAACGATTCGGCAGTGCTCGAACAGGCAATCAGCAGTCTTGAAGCTGCCATTGACGCTTACCCAACGCTGGCTTTCTTCCACTATGAGCTGGCAAACATCTATCTTTCGACGAACGATCGAGCCACGGCGCGTAATGAATACAACGCTGCGTTGCTACTCGATCCTGCCTTTAGTCCGGCTCGCACAGGACTGGGTTGGATCGCGTACTTTGATAATCAGCTCGATGAAGCCAAACGCGCCTTTGAGCAAGCTCGCAAACAACATCCCAACGATAGTGATGCCTTGCTCGGTCTAGGACGAGTCGCCTTTGATCAGGGTGATACACAAACAGCCATTGACTATTTCAAACAGGCAGTTGAACTAAATCCATCCTCAGCAATCGCGCATTTCTTTTTAGGAGAAGCCAGCCTGTTTGCCGGATACGATGCCACCGATCAGAATGTACAAAATCAACTGTATCAACAAGCCGAAATCGCTTATCGCACGGCTATCAAGCTCGACGACTACGCTAGTCTTGCATATAATGGCCTCGGTTGGATTCTCCAATACCAAGAACGTTACGCTGAGTCGATAGAAGTATTTGAAAAAGCACTTCAGCTTAATGATCAGGAAGCAGAGATTTTTAACGGCCTCGGCTGGAGTCTCTTTCTCAGTGACCGTTACCAGGAGGCCGAACCGATGTTTAAGCGGGCCATTGAACTCGATCCCGACTATCTCAGTGCGTACTTTGGTCTTGGTCGTACCTACGAAGAACAGAAACGATGGGACGAAGCCCTCACAACATATCAAACACTTAAACAGATGAGTCCTGAATACCCTGGTATCGACGAAGCCATTAATCGTGTATCAGGTTAAAACGAGACGGTACATGTGACGGCAAAAACAATAGTTCTCATCGGCCCACCCGGCTCTGGCAAGACCACAATCGCGACTCAGTTAGCGCAGGCTACCGGGATGGCAATCATATCTACCGGGCAACAGCTCCGTGCCGAAATTCACGCCCAGAGTACCCTGGGGCGGCAAATCGAACCTTTGCTTGAACAAGGCCAGTTAGCACCTGACGAGGTTATGGCCGAACTGATGCGGAGCTGGTTGCGTGCCATTCCTCCATCCCAAGACTGTCTGATCGAGGGGTACCCTCGCAGTATCGCTCAGGCACGCATGCTCGATACAATCCTGGCCGAATTGGGACGCCAGCTTCATGCCGTCATTGTCCTTGAACTGGACGGAACAGAGATTGTACGCCGGCTGAGTGGTCGCCGTATCTGGCATAAGCTTGACGGTCAGGAAGAGACCATACACATTGACAATGCCACAAAGATGGCACAATACCTGGCAGAGGGTGGAACGTTGTCGCAACGCGAGGATGATCAGCCGGCAGTCATTCGAGCACGTCTGCGAATCTACGAGCAACAAGCAAAGCCCATCATTGACTACTACGAGACACATGTGCCTATTTATCGCATTCACGCCGATCAATCACCGGCAGCAATTGTTGCAGCCATTCGAGACATTATCTAAGCTCAGTAGCTTGAGATTCGATCCAAAGGAGGAACACCGATGAGTAAGCAGGTTGCCATCATCACCGGTGCAGCCAGTGGCATCGGATTAGCCTGTGCCGAACGATTCGCTGCTGACGGCTACCAGGTTGTTTTGGTCGATCTACCGAGTGCCGCAGGTGAAGCAGCAGCCGAACGATTGGGTGGTCTCTTCGTCGGGGTTGATTTAGCTACGCAGGCCGGGTGTCGACAAGCGGTCGATGCCGCTCTCAATTCGTATGGACGAGTGGATGTGCTGATCAACAATGCCGGTTTTCAGCATATTGATGCCATCGAAGACTTTCCCGAAGATCGCTGGGAAACCATGATTGCCGTCATGTTGACCGCCCCCTTCCGCTTGACCAAATACGTCTGGCCGAGTATGAAAGCCAATGGCCGTGGCCGGATTGTTAACATCGGTTCCGTTCATAGTCTACGTGCTTCACCGTTCAAGAGTGCCTACATTTCAGCCAAACATGGCCTCCTCGGGCTAACCCGCACTGCCGCACTCGAAGGTGGCCCTTATGGGATCACGGTCAACCTGATCGCCCCTGCCTACGTGCGCACACCGCTAGTAGAAAAGCAGATTGCCGATCAGGCCCGTACTCGTGGCATTCCAGAGGAGCAAGTCATTGAAAAGGTGATGCTCGAACCGGCTGCTATCAAACGGCTGATTGAGCCTGCCGAAGTTGCCGGATTGGCGGCGTTCCTTTGCTCTGACGCTGCCGGTGCGATTACCGGTTCGGTGTACGAAATGGCATTAGGGTGGACGGCACGCTAAGAACATTTCAAAGTTCTTTACATACCCGCCTGTGGTGTTGGAAGGAAGAGGAGTCTTCCAGCCTCATTTCAATCCCTCCTCCTTCCTCCCTGCACCAGACACGCCCGGCTTTCCAGCTTTCAAACACTCGCTTATGTCAGGACACGGGCCAGAGGCCCACGCTCCCGGCCAACAGCAGTATGTTTTCTCTTGATGACTGTATCAATACAGCATCAGCACAGCAGGCTACCTGCTCTGTTCCCCTAATATTGCCTGTGCCTCTGCCACATCACGCTTGATCTGGTTGACCAGATCATCAACACCGCTAAACTTACGTTCGTCGCGGAGACGCATCAAAAACTCGACACGCAGTGGCTGATCGTACAAATCCCCTTCCCAATTGAGCAAATGGGCCTCAACTACTCGTTGGGTTCCGGCAAATGTTGGCCGGACGCCAACATTGGTTACCGCCGAAATAACCTGACCCGTTGCCAGATATGCACGACAGACATATACTCCATTTGCTGGCAAGACAACATCGTGACTGACCTGTACATTTGCAGTAGGGAAGCCGATCAGTCGTCCACGTCCATCACCACGAGTCACAATCCCGCGCAGAGCAAACGGTCGACCGAGGAGAGCACTCGCGCCAGAGACATTCCCAGCGAGCACTAGTTCACGAATACGCGATGAGCTTACCGGAATACCGGCAACCTTGTACTTACTCAACGCTCCCACGGCAAAACCCATCTCCCGCCCAAGTTCCATCAGACGCGGAATGTCTCCCTCGCGACCACGCCCCATGGCAAAATCTTCACCAACCCAGATTTCACGCACCGGCAGCGCGGCCATAATATGTGCCATATACTCGGCTGCCGTCAAGTTACGGATAGCAGGCGTGAATGGGGCGATAATCAGCAGATCAGGCTCAAGACGACGAATCTGCTCGATTTTTTCGTCAAGATCACTCAACAATTGCAACGGCTGATCCGGTTGCAAAACCGCTCGTGGATGCGGCTCCCAAGTCAGCACAGCACTCAGCATATCGAGCGCTCGTGCCCGTTCTACCGTTGTCCGAATCAGTTGCTGGTGACCGAGATGGACACCATCAAAACGGCCAATCGTCAACACGGTCGCCCGGTTGGCCAATCCGGGAGTAAGATCACGGGCGATCTGCACAGATTTCCTGCTCCATTCCTATTGCTGACTGGCCAGACGTTGTAACTCGGCCAGCCGATTCAATGCTTCTAGCGGTGTCAGCTCTTCAATACGGAGCCGTCGTAAATACTCTACCACCGGATGCGGCATCAGATCAAAGAACGACAATTGCATCCTTCCTGACAGCTCACGATCAGGCGACGCGACGATTGCTGGTGATGCGGGCGCTGCCGGTGCTGATGGTGATCCAACCCGACCTTCGAGTTCGGCCAGCAAGGCACTGGCCCGTCGGATCACTTCTACCGGAATACCGGCCAGCTCAGCGACGTGAATTCCATACGAGCGATCGGCGCCACCAGGGCGCAACTCGTGCAAAAATACTACTCGACCATCGCGCTCAACTGCCGCCATATGATAATTCCGCACTCGTGGGAGCTGCTGTTCTAATGCAGTCAATTCGTGATAGTGGGTGGCAAATAACGTGCGACAACCCAGTTGCGGATGGTCGTGAATATACTCGACCACCGCACGCGCAATGGCCATCCCATCATACGTACTGGTACCACGTCCCACCTCATCAAGAATGATCAACGAGCGCGGTGTACTCTGTCGGAGCAGGGCTGCGGTTTCGGTCATTTCAACCATAAAGGTACTTTGACCGGTCGCAATATCGTCTTGAGCACCAATCCGGGTGAAGATGCGATCAACCAACCCAATTTCAGCCTCATCAGCCGGAACAAACGAACCAATTTGGGCCATCAGCGTAATCAACGCCACCTGACGCAAAAAGGTACTCTTACCGGCCATGTTTGGCCCGGTGATAATCAAAATCTGAGTACGGTCACCGTCCAGTTCGACATCATTCCCAACAAACGGTTCGCTCAGAGTACGCTCCACCACCGGATGGCGTCCCTGCTTGATGCGAAGCACGCGGTCGTTGCGCAACATCGGCTGCACATACCGGCCACGCACGGCAGCCTCGGCCAGTGCGGCCAGGGCATCGATCCGGGCCACTGCGCTAATGACAGTACGCAACCGATCAAGGTGCTGTTGCAATAATTCACAGAGATGCTGAAAAATATCACGCTCAAGATCGATCAGCTTCAAGCGAGCATCGCTCAGCAAACTCTCGTAGAATTTCAGCTCTTCAGTTACATACCGCTCAGCGTTTACCAGGGTCTGCTTCCGTTCGTAATGGGGTGGAATAAGTTTCGGATCCACTGCCCGTGAAATCTCGATGTAATACCCAAAGACCTGATTGTAACCAACCTTGAGCGAACGAATACCGGTACGCTCGCGTTCCTTGCTCTCAAGTCGATCAATAAATTCTTGTGCGTGACGACTGGCCTTGATCAAGTCAGCGAGCCGCTGATCGAAACTGGGGCGAATCACCCGTCGCGGTCGTTCACCACCCTCTTCAGCAGCCCGCAGATAATTTGATGCACCCAACAACGCCGGTGGATCGTCGTCGAGGGCCTGTTCTAGCAAATCGAGCACATCAGTACACTCATCAAACGTCAATGCCGATTCACCGGTCATCTCAGCAGCCAGGAGATCGGGTAACAGTGGTTCAACCGCTTGCCGCACTGCCGATAACTTCCGCAGCGCAGCCCGCAACAGCACCATATCACGCGGTGTCGCCACCGCAATTCCCTGCGCAATACGATTAACCGCCCGCTCGACATCCGGCAATTCGGCCAACGCTGCCCGCACCTCAAGCCGTGCCATCGTTTCAGCAACCAGACGGGCTACCGCCCGTTGCCGCACCTGAAGCGGTTCGAGGACGATCAATGGCTGAGTAATCCAACGACGCAACAAACGCGCCCCCATCGCCGTGCAGGTACGATCAAGCACTGCAATCAGCGACGCTTTTGCTCCCTGTCGCCCACTACTCTCCAACAACTCTAGATTCCGGCGCGTCTGTGGATCGAGCAACATATACGCGCCGGTATGATACACGCGCAAATGACGCAACTGACTCACCCGCTGGCGTTGCGTCACCTGGGCATACTGTAAGAGGGCACCGGCCGCACGCGCAGCGAGAGGACGGGTATCAAGGCCACACACCACCAGCGACGCGACACCCAAATGTTCACACAACGCCTCTGCTGCGGTCGTCAGCTCCCAACGCCATACCGGCCATTCGGTCACATGGCCTTGCGTCCAACTGGCCGTACTCGCACCTTCAAGGCGACGGGCTACCCGTTCGTGAGGCAACAACACTTCGCGCTCATCCTTCGTGAGCGGCGCCAAATCCTGACTGAGTCGGGCCTGTACCGGCGACAGACCGGGGAGACGCAACGCATCATCGTCGGGAACTAACACCTCGGCAGGGTTCAGACGGGCCAACTCGGCCTGCAATTGAATCTGTGCACGCGCATCAGCAAACTCAGCAGCGGCAAACTCACCGGTAGACAGATCGGCATACGCCAGACCAACCTTCCCTTGCTCAACAATCACCGCAGCAAGATAGTTATTATTGCGGTCAGGCAACAGTGCCGGATCAATCACCGTTCCCGGCGTAATCACCCGCACGATCGCCCGTTGCACCATCTTACCGCTGCTCTCAACTGGGGTCAGACCAGCCGCATACACCGAACGAGGCCGGGTATCGTTGCGCATCGCCTCTGTCTCACTCAACTGCTCGGCAATGGCAACGCGATACCCACGTGCAATCAGCTCGCTCACATAGCGATCTACCGCGTGGTACGGCATACCGGCCATTGGTGCATACAGTTTCTGCTGTTCCTTCGGCAAGCGCTTATCAACCGCATATTCTTTACGGGTTAGTGTTATGTCGAGTAATTCAGCAACTAACTTAGCATCATCATCAAAGGTCTCGTAAAAATCACCAAACCGAAAGAGGAGGATCGCGTCAGCGGCCTCTTCTTTTAGTTTGCGATATTGACGATACCAGGCGTGCAATTCAATCGCGGCCATAGGAACATCATTACCTGATCATCTAACCAACAGCACTGCCATGATCTGAACAGATTGCACTCGAGTTATGATAGCATATTCTGACTGGCGAGCAGGTAATACCTTTCAATCAGACCCCACTATCATGCACGGCAGTCTGGCAGTTGTACCAACAAAATGGCGCACCATGGTATACTAAACCAGAAACCTCATCACGTCATACAGGATAAAGCCCGTGGCAACGATTGGTATATCAGCAGCATTAGAACAGTTTCACCCAAACGAACTTCTCGAACACTGTCGATTAGCCGAGCAGTACGGTTTTCGCGGCGTCATGGCAGCCGATCACTTCCAACCCTGGGTACCGGCGCAGGGACACAATGCGTTTGTGTATAGCTGGATGGGTGCGCTCGGTGTCGTCACCAATCATCGTTTTGGACCAGGTGTGACCTGCCCGTCCTTCCGCACCCACCCGGCAGTTATCGCTCAGGCCGCTGCAACCCTGGCGGCCATGTTCCCCGGCCGCTTTTGGTTAGGGTTAGGCAGTGGCGAACTGCTGAACGAAAATGTGGTTGGCGGTGAATGGCCAGAACCACTGACTCGTTTTGAGATGTTGCAAGAGGCAACCGAGATCATTCAGAAGCTCCTTAGCGGTAAAGAGACGCGGTATCGAGGCCGGTATTTCCGCATGAATAAAGTCCGCCTGTGGACACTGCCTGAGCAGCCGGTACCGATCTACATTGCTGCTACCGGGCCACAAACACTGCGTTGGGCCGGACGCACCTGTGATGGTCTGATAACGCCGGGAGCCGCCCCTGATAAACTACGTCGCATTCTGGCCGACTTCGCTGCCGGCGCTCGAGAAGCTGGCAAAGACCCTGATCAGATGCCAAAACTCCTCCAATTGCACGTTTCGTGGGCACCAACCGATGAAGAAGCACTACACAACGCGCTCACGCAGTGGCCCAACGGTGGCATGAATTTTCCTAAACAGGATATTCGCTCGCCAGAAGATTTTGCAGCCATGGCAAAGCTCGTGCGACCGGAAGATTTTCGAGGTCGCGTCTTGATCTCTTCAGACCTCGAGCAACACCGTGCCCATCTCCAGCAATTCATCGATCTCGGCTTCGACGAGATTTATGTGCATAATGTTGGTCGCAATCAAGTTGAATGGATTAAAGCCTACGGAGAAGTCGTCTTACCCAAGCTACGCCCATGTTCAACCGTATCCTGATTGCTAACCGCGGCGAGATTGCCGTGCGTATTATCCGTGCATGCCGCGAATTAGGCATCAGCCCAGCGGTTGTGTATTCTGCCGCTGACGCTGGAGCACTGCATGTACGTATGGCTGATGCAGCCATCGAGATCGGGCCACCGCCGGCAACGCAGAGTTATCTACGCGCCGAAGCAATTGTTGAGGCAGCACTCAAACTGAATGCCCAGGCGATTCATCCTGGCTACGGCTTCCTCAGTGAGAGTGTGAAGTTAGCCGAGCGGTGTGCAGCAGCCGGATTAACCTTCATCGGGCCGCCACCGGCGGCAATTGCTGCGATGGGAGGGAAGGCTGAAGCCCGTGCCCTGGCCCAGGCTGCCGGTGTGCCGGTAGTACCAGGCTATGATGGTGACGACCAGAGCGACGAACGGCTGATTGCTGAAGCCCGACGAATTGGACCACCATTGCTGATTAAGGCAAGTGCCGGTGGTGGTGGGAAGGGGATGCGCTCGGTTGGTGATCTGGCCGACATCCCCGCTGCTCTTGAGGGCGCCCGTCGAGAAGCTCGAGCCG
>Ga0308411_10003719_pt1 | contig 10152 bp, 10 predicted proteins | sample HotsprottomLayer_2_FD_203530 | JGI IMG/M metagenome (GOLD analysis project Ga0308411, IMG submission 203530) | Hot spring phototrophic mat microbial communities from Octopus Spring, Yellowstone National Park, Wyoming, United States -... | ecosystem: Environmental > Aquatic > Thermal springs >... | reverse complement strand
AGTTTCAGTGCTCTTCAACGAGCCGAAATTGCTGAAATTGGAGTGGTACAACTCCGGCGACTGTAAAGTCGCAGTTTCAGTGCTCTTCAACGAGCCGAAATTGCTGAAATTCCGGCGCGGGATTGTTCCGGCGGCGCGAATACTGCGCGTTTCAGTGCTCTTCAACGAGCCGAAATTGCTGAAATGCGGCGCTGGTAGACTACATCGAAGACTACGTTGCGGTTTCAGTGCTCTTCAATGAGCCGAAATTGCTGAAATTCGATCTGAGCGACAACCTCAAACGCGCCGTTGACTGTTTCAGTGCTCTTCAACGAGCCGAAATTGCTGAAATTTTGTTTTCCCCTCTTGACAACCGCGCATCGGTGGTTTCAGTGCTCTTCAACGAGCCGAAATTGCTGAAATCGTTGCGCGAATTCGCGGGGATCGACTTGCCCGCAGGTTTCAGTGCTCTTCAACGAGCCGAAATTGCTGAAATGTTGCGAACTGCACCGCCTGCTGCACTGCTGCAAGCGTTTCAGTGCTCTTCAACGAGCCGAAATTGCTGAAATGCTGGAGTGGTACAACGCCGGCGACCGGATCGCGCGTTTCAGTGCTCTTCAACGAGCCGAAATTGCTGAAATTAGCCCCCGGCGGGCGGGAACAACATTTGCGGCAGCCGTTTCAGTGCTCTTCAACGAGCCGAAATTGCTGAAATGCTGGAGTGGTACAACGCCGGCGACCGGATCGCGCGTTTCAGTGCTCTTCAACGAGCCGAAATTGCTGAAATTAGCCCCCGGCGGGCGGGAACAACATTTGCGGCAGCCGTTTCAGTGCTCTTCAACGAGCCGAAATTGCTGAAATCTTCCGGAACAATCGCCAGCGCCTCGTCGTAGATGTTTCAGTGCTCTTCAACGAGCCGAAATTGCTGAAATCGAACAACTCAACCGCTTCCACCATATTGAACTTTTGTTTCAGTGCTCTTCAACGAGCCGAAATTGCTGAAATCGAGGTCGGCGTACCAGCCGCAGCGTGCGGCGTCGGTTTCAGTGCTCTTCAACGAGCCGAAATTGCTGAAATGCGGATTGATGCGGTGCAGAACGCAGAGCTGGAGAGTTTCAGTGCTCTTCAACGAGCCGAAATTGCTGAAATACCGCGTCCAGCGCGGGCAGAACGTACACCTCAGCGGTTTCAGTGCTCTTCAACGAGCCGAAATTGCTGAAATGCAACGCCCAGCGAGCGTTCTACGCGACCGCCGACGTTTCAGTGCTCTTCAACGAGCCGAAATTGCTGAAATCCTCCCTCCGCTTCGTAAAATGCGGTCATTTTGTCGTTTTAGTGCTCTTCAACGAGCCGAAATTGCTGAAATCCAGCTGCGGCGCGGGCTGCGGCTGTTTGGGGCGAGTTTCAGTGCTCTTCAACGAGCCGAAATTGCTGAAATTTCCCCAGCCGCACCTCGTGCACCACAACCCGCGCGGTTTCAGTGCTCTTCAACGAGCCGAAATTGCTGAAATTTGTTCTGAAATCAGCGCGCACTTTGATCCCCAGTGGTTTCAGTGCTCTTCAACGAGCCGAAATTGCTGAAATCGGCGCGTCAAGAACTCGATGCGGAGTTCCTCGACGAGTTTCAGTGCTCTTCAACGAGCCGAAATTGCTGAAATTTCTATGCGCGCCGCGTCTCTTCGTAGCGCAGCGCGGTTTCAGTGCTCTTCAACGAGCCGAAATTGCTGAAATTCAACCACCGCACGACGAGCGACACACGCAACGCGGTTTCAGTGCTCTTCAACGAGCCGAAATTGCTGAAATCGGATGCGGATGCGGATGCGGATGCGACTGCGGATGGTTTCAGTGCTCTTCAACGAGCCGAAATTGCTGAAATCCAGTCTGGCTCGCGTCTCGAGGTGCGTGAGGGTCGCTGTTTCAGTGCTCTTCAACGAGCCGAAATTGCTGAAATGTTGCACCCAACCATACACTGCAGGCGCGCCGCTCGCTGTTTCAGTGCTCTTCAACGAGCCGAAATTGCTGAAATCCAATACTACGCCCACACGGGCTGGAGCAGGGTAGAGTTTCAGTGCTCTTCAACGAGCCGAAATTGCTGAAATGCGGGTATGCTATGATATGAGTGCGGTAAAGTTATGAAGTTTCAGTGCTCTTCAACGAGCCGAAATTGCTGAAATTGTTAGTCGTAGTTGCGCCTCGACGCCAGACTGGATGTTTCAGTGCTCTTCAACGAGCCGAAATTGCTGAAATTGTAGTAGACATATATCCTTCTCCTCTCGTAAACCGGTTTCAGTGCTCTTCAACGAGCCGAAATTGCTGAAATCCCGGTGATCTTATCGATCAGCACTGGCAACAGCGTGTTTCAGTGCTCTTCAACGAGCCGAAATTGCTGAAATTGAGACCACGCCCGCCGGGACGGTCTACGGCGCGCCGTTTCAGTGCTCTTCAACGAGCCGAAATTGCTGAAATCGCGCTGCTTGACCGGCGCGGGCGCGCGATCCTCGCGTTTCAGTGCTCTTCAACGAGCCGAAATTGCTGAAATGTTTAGCGAACGTCGGCGGTAGTGCGAAAGTCGCCGTTTCAGTACTCTTCAACGAGTCGAAATTGCTGAAATCCATAATGGAAGGGACGTCTCAAAGTGGGGCTGGCGTTTCAGTACTCTTCAACGAGTCGAAATTGCTGAAATTTCAACGTTCTCGCTGACTACGCCGTGCGCGTACCCGCCGTTTCAGTACTCTTCAACGAGTCGAAATTGCTGAAATTTTCGGCGCAATCGACACGCGCATCGACGCCTTCACGTTTCAGTACTCTTCAACGAGTCGAAATTGCTGAAATTGCATAAGAATAATAATGTTGATCGCCCCCCGCCGCAGTTTCAGTACTCTTCAACGAGTCGAAATTGCTGAAATTTCGGCATCCCCTGGGCGAACCACTACGTCGCGCCCAGTTTCAGTACTCTTCAACGAGTCGAAATTGCTGAAATTATGAGCCGCGTGCGCCGCGCGCCTTGCCGCGCACCGGGTTTCAGTACTCTTCAACGAGTCGAAATTGCTGAAATTTGGAGCGGGAAGGATACACCGGGCGGGAGGCCATGGGTTTCAGTACTCTTCAACGAGTCGAAATTGCTGAAATTGGTAGGCGTTGACGATATCGCCGGACATGTCGTTGAGTTTCAGTACTCTTCAACGAGTCGAAATTGCTGAAATTCTCCCGGAAGGGTATGGCGCGTATGCCATCACCGAGTTTCAGTACTCTTCAACGAGTCGAAATTGCTGAAATTGATGGCGCTGGCGCCGATCGCGCCCGCCCCGCCCAGGAGTTTCAGTACTCTTCAACGAGTCGAAATTGCTGAAATTTTGACCGTCCAGACGCCCAATTCTTCGCCGTCGAATGTTTCAGTACTCTTCAACGAGTCGAAATTGCTGAAATTACCGAAAGCGGTGCAGTTGCCGCACCTGCACGCCATGTTTCAGTACTCTTCAACGAGTCGAAATTGCTGAAATTCGCAGCCAGCAATGCGCGGGCTTGCGTGAGCGCGGGTTTCAGTACTCTTCAACGAGTCGAAATTGCTGAAATTCTTCCTGAACTTGAGGCGGCGGCTCAGCAGCTCGCTAGTTTCAGTACTCTTCAACGAGTCGAAATTGCTGAAATTCCCAGCAGCAGCCAGGCGCGCGCCGTCGCGCCGGGGTTTCAGTACTCTTCAACGAGTCGAAATTGCTGAAATTAAAGCCTGGCTGACGGCGTACTACGCCGGTCGGGCGCGTTTCAGTACTCTTCAACGAGTCGAAATTGCTGAAATTCGGAGTCGGCGCGTGAATCCGCGAGGTCGGCGGAGGTTTCAGTACTCTTCAACGAGTCGAAATTGCTGAAATTTTGACCGACCGGTTGACCGGCTGACCGGTCACTGACGTTTCAGTACTCTTCAACGAGTCGAAATTGCTGAAATTCGGCGCTGGCGCCGCATGCGCCGATCTACGCCTCGGGTTTCAGTACTCTTCAACGAGTCGAAATTGCTGAAATTGATTTGACCACCACACCCCCGATCTCGGCGGAGATCGTTTCAGTACTCTTCAACGAGTCGAAATTGCTGAAATTTTATACGCCCGATCGGCGACCGCCGATTCAAACAGGTTTCAGTACTCTTCAACGAGTCGAAATTGCTGAAATTGCCGCTGCAGCGCCAGCGCCAGATTGCCCAACTGCGGTTTCAGTACTCTTCAACGAGTCGAAATTGCTGAAATTCATCCCGCCCCCCGCGCCCGCCGTTCCCGCCGGCTGGTTTCAGTACTCTTCAACGAGTCGAAATTGCTGAAATTTGATCATCGGCGCCATCTGCCTGCTCATTCGCCTGGGTTTCAGTACTCTTCAACGAGTCGAAATTGCTGAAATGTCCACGCCGGGACGCCGCCGGGGGCGGCCCAACGAGGTTTCAGTACTCTTCAACGAGTCGAAATTGCTGAAATTCTTGCGGCGGCGGACGCCGCCGCACGTCCTCCGCGGTTTCAGTACTCTTCAACGAGTCGAAATTGCTGAAATTTAGTGGAGGGGACGCAGCAAGTCTCTGTTCGTCGCGTTTCAGTACTCTTCAACGAGTCGAAATTGCTGAAATTGCGCGTATCTCGTAGGGCGGTGGACGCTCAAAAAGAAGTTTCAGTACTCTTCAACGAGTCGAAATTGCTGAAATTCCCCCTAGTACGCAGAAGCAGCAGTCGTCACAACCCGTTTCAGTACTCTTCAACGAGTCGAAATTGCTGAAATGATGTCTCGACACAACACCAACTCGGTGTACGCGGCGTTTCAGTACTCTTCAACGAGTCGAAATTGCTGAAATTAGGTTTCGGATGTCTTCGTCTTCCCCTCTCTGACCGGTTTCAGTACTCTTCAACGAGTCGAAATTGCTGAAATATTCGTGGCTTCGATATTCTCGACCGGGTTAGCGGAGTTTCAGTACTCTTCAACGAGTCGAAATTGCTGAAATTTCGCCACCATCACACCGCCGGAGACGTGAACTCCGGTTTCAGTACTCTTCAACGAGTCGAAATTGCTGAAATTCGCATACAATGCGGTCGAGTTTGTTGGCGAAAAAATGTTTCAGTACTCTTCAACGAGTCGAAATTGCTGAAATTCGAGAGTGTAGTTGATGTATACGTATAGTTAATGAAGTTTCAGTACTCTTCAACGAGTCGAAATTGCTGAAATTAATGTCGGGGTAGCGACGGGCGCGCCCGCTACGGAGTTTCAGTACTCTTCAACGAGTCGAAATTGCTGAAATTCGTGGACGGCGTCGCCATCGGTGCGGCAGAATGACAGGTTTCAGTACTCTTCAACGAGTCGAAATTGCTGAAATTCACGGCGGCGCTGGATATCGCGTTCCATGCCTGGTAGTTTCAGTACTCTTCAACGAGTCGAAATTGCTGAAATTTGCACTGCTTGTTGCACTGCCGCAAGCGCGGTCTGGAGTTTCAGTACTCTTCAACGAGTCGAAATTGCTGAAATTGGTACCATGGCCCGGGCATTTATCCGTATGTTTATGAGTTTCAGTACTCTTCAACGAGTCGAAATTGCTGAAATTCTTGCCGCGATAGTATACCGTCAAAGAAGCGTACCACGTTTCAGTACTCTTCAACGAGTCGAAATTGCTGAAATTAATGGAGCGGCAGACCGCGCCCGGCGCGGCGCTGAGTTTCAGTACTCTTCAACGAGTCGAAATTGCTGAAATTGGTTCAGAAACTCATCCAACGTCATCCGAAGCCACGTTTCAGTACTCTTCAACGAGTCGAAATTGCTGAAATTCCGCGCCGGGCGCGGGTCGGTTGGGTTGAACAACGAGTTTCAGTACTCTTCAACGAGTCGAAATTGCTGAAATTGATGTGCGCTGGGCGATCCTCGACGGGAAGGGGGGTTTCAGTACTCTTCAACGAGTCGAAATTGCTGAAATTCAGAAACAGCGCAAACAGCGTCAGCCACTCTGCGCGTTTCAGTACTCTTCAACGAGTCGAAATTGCTGAAATTGGGCGGGGTGACGCTGGACCGTCCGCTGTGCGGCGAGTTTCAGTACTCTTCAACGAGTCGAAATTGCTGAAATTATCCATCGGCGCGGCGCTGCACGACCTGCACCGGAGTTTCAGTACTCTTCAACGAGTCGAAATTGCTGAAATTCGCCGCGCGCCGGGCGACGGCGGCGGCGCGGGCGGGTTTCAGTACTCTTCAACGAGTCGAAATTGCTGAAATTATCCGGGTCGCGCCCCGGCGCGTGCAGCTCCCTCGCATGTTTCAGTACTCTTCAACGAGTCGAAATTGCTGAAATTGCGCAGACCAGACGTTGTCTTTTTCGCCCCGCCGCAGTTTCAGTACTCTTCAACGAGTCGAAATTGCTGAAATTATCTTGAGCGCCGCATAGATCAGTCCGGTCCCTTCCTGTTTCAGTACTCTTCAACGAGTCGAAATTGCTGAAATTTGCGCCTGGCATGGGGCCGCGCTCCTCATTGCGCCGCGTTTCAGTACTCTTCAACGAGTCGAAATTGCTGAAATTCGGGAGTCTCTCGCGGGCCATTCTGGATGTGGGATGTTTCAGTACTCTTCAACGAGTCGAAATTGCTGAAATTCACCCATGGCGCCCCGCGCTCGCTCGACCGCATGCAGGGGTTTCAGTACTCTTCAACGAGTCGAAATTGCTGAAATTCATACAGACGCCCGCAGGCCGAGGTGAGGATTTCCGTTTCAGTACTCTTCAACGAGTCGAAATTGCTGAAATTTTACCCCGACCAGCCCGATCTGCGCCGCGAGCGCGGCAAGTTTCAGTACTCTTCAACGAGTCGAAATTGCTGAAATTGGGGAAGTTGGCCCGGCCGTTCCGCCAGTTGCGGAGTTTCAGTACTCTTCAACGAGTCGAAATTGCTGAAATTTAGGAGGATGCCGACGCGCCGCCGGCGCCGCGTCCGCGGTTTCAGTACTCTTCAACGAGTCGAAATTGCTGAAATTCCAGATACAAATCGTTGGCGAGCGCCGCCAACGCCTTCGGTTTCAGTACTCTTCAACGAGTCGAAATTGCTGAAATTAGGGCGACGCGGTCGGCGAGGGCGACACCAGCGGCGAGTTTCAGTACTCTTCAACGAGTCGAAATTGCTGAAATACGAGTTAGAGATGTACAGCGTCGAGATCGGCGCGTCGTTTCAGTACTCTTCAACGAGTCGAAATTGCTGAAATTCGCCAAACATCGCGCCGCAGGTGATCATCAACCGCGCGTTTCAGTACTCTTCAACGAGTCGAAATTGCTGAAATTAGACCGTCGAGCAGCGCACGCAGGTGCGCCGACCGCGTTTCAGTACTCTTCAACGAGTCGAAATTGCTGAAATTGCAGTTCGCGCGTGACGGCTCCGGCAAGCCGGTAGTCGTTTCAGTACTCTTCAACGAGTCGAAATTGCTGAAATTCGGGCGTCAACGGCGCTGAACCGGAGGAAGATGCAGCGAGTTTCAGTACTCTTCAACGAGTCGAAATTGCTGAAATTCGTAGTCGAAGTCACGCAGGTGGCGCGGGTACGGCGTTTCAGTACTCTTCAACGAGTCGAAATTGCTGAAATTCGACCTACAAACTGATGCTGCCGGTCTGGGAACAAGTGTTTCAGTACTCTTCAACGAGTCGAAATTGCTGAAATTCAACATCAATTCTGCAGCGCGCTGGAGCAGTTCGGGCGTTTCAGTACTCTTCAACGAGTCGAAATTGCTGAAATTGAGGACGGCGCTGCGGTTGGCGGGCGTCAACGGCGGTTTCAGTACTCTTCAACGAGTCGAAATTGCTGAAATTCCAGATCGCGCCGGAACTGGGCTGGTCAAGCGGTACGGGTTTCAGTACTCTTCAACGAGTCGAAATTGCTGAAATTGTCGTCAGCGCCCCCGCCTGAACCTGATACTCGTCCTTTCAGTACTCTTCAACGAGTCGAAATTGCTGAAATTCCAAGCGCCGAACGTCGAAAGCAGCGCGCTGGTCGGCGCTTTCAGTACTCTTCAACGAGTCGAAATTGCTGAAATTCTTCCGAGCGATTGCTTCAGCCTCAGTCTCGTTCAGCCTTTCAGTACTCTTCAACGAGTCGAAATTGCTGAAATTTTGCTTACAGCGAACACCTACCGACTGTGACGAGCGCTTTCAGTACTCTTCAACGAGTCGAAATTGCTGAAATTTTGCTGTTGCGCAAAATCTTCGACGCCGTTGGCGACGACTTTCAGTACTCTTCAACGAGTCGAAATTGCTGAAATTTCAAAACCGTCACGCTGGGCGATACGTTGTCAGACGCTTTCAGTACTCTTCAACGAGTCGAAATTGCTGAAATTAATCAGCCCGCGCTTCGCGTCAGTGATGGGCGAGACTTTCAGTACTCTTCAACGAGTCGAAATTGCTGAAATTGTCGAGGCGCTGGTTGCGCTGTCGGTCGATGTCCATGCTTTCAGTACTCTTCAACGAGTCGAAATTGCTGAAATTCGCGCTGCGGCAGATCGGCGCGGTTGCGGTCAATCCTTTCAGTACTCTTCAACGAGTCGAAATTGCTGAAATCACAATTACGACTACGACACCGACGGCGAAGACATCCTTTCAGTACTCTTCAACGAGTCGAAATTGCTGAAATTCGATCCGCCCTTCTGAGGTCGCGTAGAACGTTCGCCCTTTCAGTACTCTTCAACGAGTCGAAATTGCTGAAATTTAACGCCCGCGCTTGCTCTCGACTGAACCCCGCGCGCCTTTCAGTACTCTTCAACGAGTCGAAATTGCTGAAATTCGCCCGCACCCCCGCCGTCGCCGCCTCGGTCGCGGCTTTCAGTACTCTTCAACGAGTCGAAATTGCTGAAATTGGTTATCGGCGTGCGCGCGTCCGGCAGCGAGACGACTTTCAGTACTCTTCAACGAGTCGAAATTGCTGAAATTCAAACTCAAGTACAGTGAGTGTTGAGGAACTCGCTTTACTTTCAGTACTCTTCAACGAGTCGAAATTGCTGAAATTATGCCGCTGCGTCGCCAGACGAACCGTCGCCACCCGGACTTTCAGTACTCTTCAACGAGTCGAAATTGCTGAAATTTCTATTGCACGCAACTCTCGCGCACCGTCTGGCGCCTTTCAGTACTCTTCAACGAGTCGAAATTGCTGAAATTTGACAGCCTTGATTATTGTGACGCCCGCGCCGCCCGCTTTCAGTACTCTTCAACGAGTCGAAATTGCTGAAATTCTGGTGGGCTACTCTGGTTACATCCCGTTCGTTGCGCTTTCAGTACTCTTCAACGAGTCGAAATTGCTGAAATTCGAGCGACGCAGCATTGATCCCGAAAATATCGGAGCTTTCAGTACTCTTCAACGAGTCGAAATTGCTGAAATTGCACCCGACGCTCGTACGGCTTGAGCGACGTTACGCTTTCAGTACTCTTCAACGAGTCGAAATTGCTGAAATGACGATGGCGTTGATTGCGCCGTCGTTCAGCAGCGCTTTCAGTACTCTTCAACGAGTCGAAATTGCTGAAATTCAGCAGTAAAGCGATTGCGGAAACTCGCCGCGACGCTTTCAGTACTCTTCAACGAGTCGAAATTGCTGAAATTGCCCCGCATTTGGTGCGGAGCGCAGAAGGCGAGGCGCTTTCAGTACTCTTCAACGAGTCGAAATTGCTGAAATTACCGCCCTCCACTCCCTTCCGCACCTTTGTTCCAGATCCCAATAACCACACTTCGCTGCTCCTGAGCCTTCCTGTCGCTTCATCTCAACACCTGTATCTTAGCATGGATGGGCGCGTTTCGCAACTCGATTTTTGCGCCAGAACCGCGTCAAGTTGCGAAACACGCCGCTTCCCTTTCCAATCAGCAAAACGTTGCAAAAACGGTTGACACCCCGATCAGACGCGCCGCTGTTTTGACCCTATGTTGGACGGGTTGCGAGAACGACGCCGATAATGCCCCAGAATCGGGGATCGGGCGTCGAACGCATGTGCCATCACACCACGTCGTTGCAGAACCGACGAAATTCACAGACGGCGCACTGCCGCCGCGATGCCGGCGGCGGCGGCATGCGCTCGTGGTCAACGGTGGCGCGGATGGCAGCAACGGTCTCTTTGACGCGCGCACGCAATGCTGCGCTGATGGTCACTGCTTCGGCTTTGCGCTCCGGCATGTGGTAGATGAAGCCGCGTTTGACCGGAAT
>Ga0308411_10003717_pt1 | contig 10154 bp, 6 predicted proteins | sample HotsprottomLayer_2_FD_203530 | JGI IMG/M metagenome (GOLD analysis project Ga0308411, IMG submission 203530) | Hot spring phototrophic mat microbial communities from Octopus Spring, Yellowstone National Park, Wyoming, United States -... | ecosystem: Environmental > Aquatic > Thermal springs >... | reverse complement strand
TCCCACAGAGTCGATACTTGTCCACGCCCCCGGCCCGGATTCGGACGAAGCCTCAGCCCGACACGAACCTTTGTTGGATTTGTTGTTCGATACGCAGCAGGGGCTGTTGGTGTTGCTGGTGCTGGCTGCTGCCTTCGGGGCCGTCCATGCCCTGACTCCCGGACACGGCAAGACGATGGTGGCCGCCTACCTCGTCGGGCAACGCGGTACGATCTGGCACGCCTTCGTGCTGGGGCTGGTGACCACGCTGACGCACACCGCAGCCGTCCTGATTCTGGCGGCCGTGCTGCCCATTCTCTATCCCAAGGCGGTGCCCTCGACCGTACAGACGGCATTAGGATTGATCGGCGGCTTGCTCATCGCTGGGCTGGGCTTGTGGCTGCTGGCGCAGCGATTGACGGGGCGAGCCGATCATATTCATCTCGATTCTGGATCAGCAGCAATGGCGACAGGGTCAGGGAGCGAAACCGCTTCCTCGGTCACCAGGCCGACGTGGTGGGCCTTGATCGTATTGGGGATCACGGGAGGGCTGGTGCCCTGCTGGGATGCCGTCGCTCTGCTAGCATTGGCCATCTCGACACAGCGATTGTGGCTGGGGCTGCCACTGCTGCTGGCCTTCAGTGCCGGCTTGGCGGGCGTGCTGGTGGTGCTGGGCATTATCGTGGTTCGCACCCGCGAGTTGGCCCAGCGGCATCTGGGAGAGGATCCGCGTGTGGAGCGTATCCTGGCGGCTCTGCCGTTGCTCAGTGCCCTGCTCATCACGGTGCTGGGTCTGTGGCTGTGTTTCGAGAGCGCACGGGGCGTGTGAATCGGCCGTCAGCCCATGAACTTGCGCTGGCTGGCAGCGGGACGAATGCGCGTGACCACGGGCCGACGCAACTGCGGCGCGCTGAGCAGAGCCTCGCCGGGGCCGAGTAGTGGAACGTGACCCCACAGAGACTGGCTGACATCGCCTGCGGTCGCCATCAAGGCTTCGAGATTGTGCGTGCTGCGCAGGTTGTGGACGATGCGCGTATTGCACAACTCGAAGATTTCGGGCGGCAAATGGCCCGGTTGCTGACTGACGAACGCCACCGACAACCAGCGTTTGCGACCGCGACGCGTGACGGTGCGCAGCATCTCCAGCGTGGCGTGCAGGCTGGCGACCCGTTCCTTGCTGATGAAGGCGTGAGCCTCCTCGATGACCAGCAGCGTGGGAGCCACCTCGGGATGCACTATCTTGTAAGCGAACGACTTGCGGAGCAGATCGGCAGTCACCAGATTCTGGATGACCTCGCTGGCCGCACTCACGTCGATGATGTTGACTCGGCCCGGCTGGATGAGCTTGGCGATGTCCAAAGCGGGGACGTTTGGCTCATCGAACATCTTGGTGTGCATCAAGCGCAACAACTTGCCACCCAGACCGACAAAGTCCAGTTCGGCTCCGCCTTTGGAGGAGCGTTCGACGCACCGCTCGCGGAGGGCGAACAGGCTGAAGGGCAACTTGGCCTTGGGGGAGGCATCCAACAGACCGACCATCTCTTCTTTTTCGTTGACCGCGATGCGAGTGCGATTGCGACTCATGTAGTAGTCGATGGCCTCGAACAAAGCGTTGCGTTCACCGACCGTCGCCTGAAGCAGTTCGGCGATGACCGGCCCCTCGAAGTCGGCCAGGCGGAGGGTGAATTCGTTGGCCGTGCCGTGACTGCCGGGGCAGTTAGCCGGGTGATAGACCATTAGATCGGACACTCCGACAGGAGTCTGTCCGAACTTGGCCAGCAGCATGGTGGTGTGCCCATCTTCGGTGGGCCGATCCATGTGCGTGTATTCTCCCTCGACATCGACCACCAGGACACACCAACCCGCTCGCGAGGCCTCCTCGATGACGACCTGACAGGTGTTGGACTTGCCCGAACCGACTGTGCCGAAGATGCCGAGGTTGCGCGGTAGGACGGATTTGTCCTTGCTGGACAGCCGCACTTCGACCCCCTCATGTCCGACCATCGTGCCCAGCATCATGTCGCCATAGCAACCGACCAGATCGGACACTTCGCGATCTGCCAGGACATAAACCAGCGAGCCGGGAGCGGGTCGGGTATTGGTGTCAGCGAGTTTGCCCTCGCGTAGTTCGCCCTGAACCTCAATGGAAGCTAGTGCCTCGCGTGAGTCAGAGTCGGGATTGCTGGGCCGATGATAGAACGGCCCTTCGCAGAGCCGACCAATGTAGACCCGACCGACCTCGACATCCTCGATGCGAACCAGGCGGTTGCGAATGATCTCGCGCCGGTTGGCGTAATCCACCCTGAGACGAACGTGTTCATTGGACGGATCAGGGCCGTCATAGTCGATCATTCCCAGCATCCAACCACCCTCAAACTTGCCGATCTGGACACCACAGCGACCGCAGGCATCACGATCCCTGCAACAACTTTGGCTCGCGAATGGCCCGTTGTCGAGTTTTTCGTCCAGAAGTCCATGAGCGAGTCGCTCCGCGTCAGCAGACGGAGCGATTATTCCTGACACGACCCCTCTCGCCGCTCATACAGATGAGACGGTAGTTTTTTCCGTTCAGCTAGGCAGACACGAGGCCGGGTTATTCATAGGATATTCTTCCTAGAATGTGCTGTTTTCGCGGAGGACTGCCGCTCATGAGAGAAGTGAAGAGGAGGCAAGCAAAGGTCATGCCAGTATTGTGGGCAATCCTTGCTGGATTGTGCTTGGTGTTAACGCCTTTCCCGGTTCTAGCCAGGACAGAGGCCGATCTTGTCCTGCCGAAGTTGACCGAGACGCGTTTCATCTTCGATTTGGTGTCTGGATTCGATCTACTAGTGGGCGGCCTGTTCATCTGCTTGGCGGGGTTGATTTTTGGACTGGTGTTCTTCATCCAGTTGAAACATCTGCCCGTGCATCGCAGCATGCGCGAGGTATCGGAACTGATCTACGCGACGTGCAAGACCTACCTGCTCAATCAGGGCAAGTTCATCCTGTTGCTCTGGCTGTTCCTCGCCGTAGTCATGATCGCCTACTTCGGTTTCCTAGCCAACGACTCTCAGGCGGCTCAGACAGGGGTAGCCGGCGATGAAGATCTAATCGAATGGTCTCGACCCTTCCGAGTCGGCATCATCCTGATGTTCAGTCTGGTGGGTATCGCGGGAAGCTATCTGGTGGCTTGGTTCGGCATTCGCATCAACACCTATGCCAACAGTCGAACCAGTATGGCTTCGCTGCGTGGTCTGCCCTTCCCTTGCTATTCCATTCCGCTCAAGGCCGGCATGTCGATCGGCATGGTTCTGATCAGCATCGAATTGCTCATCATGCTGTGCATTCTGCTGTTCGTGCCGCGTAATCTGAGCGGCCCGTGCTTCATCGGCTTTGCCGTCGGCGAGTCGCTTGGAGCGGCGGTCTTGCGCGTGGCAGGCGGTATCTTCACCAAGATCGCCGACATCGGCTCGGATCTGATGAAGATCGTCTTCCGCATCAAGGAAGACGATGCACGCAATCCCGGCGTGATCGCCGATTGCACCGGCGACAACGCCGGCGATTCGATTGGGCCGACCGCGGACGGCTTCGAGACCTACGGCGTGACGGGTGTGGCCTTGATTACCTTCATCATGTTGGCCATCTCCGATCCCACTGTTCAGGTGCAGTTGCTAGTGTGGATCTTCACCATGCGTATTCTCATGGTGGTGGCCAGTGGTGTGGCCTACTTCATCAACGAGTCGATCGCCTACCGCAAGTTCGGTCAGATGCGTCACTTCGACTACGAAATCCCCCTGACCATGCTCGTCTGGCTGACCAGCCTGATCTCCATCATCGGCACCTACATCATCAGTTGGTTGCTGATCCCAAAGGTGGCTGGCAACGAAAACCTGTGGTGGATGCTGGCGACCATCATCACCTGCGGTACGCTGGCGGGAGCCCTTATCCCAGAGGTGACCAAGTTCTTCACCTCGACGCATTCGCAGCACGTCAAGGAGGTGGTGACTGCCAGTCGCGAGGGGGGAGCCTCGCTGAACGTCCTAAGCGGCATGACGGCGGGCAACTTCTCGGCCTTCTGGGTCGGGGGTGTTGTGATTGTGCTACTGATGGCCGTCGCCTTTGCCGTCACGCAATTACCGATCTTTCCCCCCAACCTGATGCTCGCGCCGGCGGTGTTCGCCTTCGGTCTGGTGGCGTTCGGCTTCCTGGGCATGGGCCCGGTGACCATCGCTGTGGACAGCTACGGCCCGGTCACAGACAACGCTCAGTCCGTCTACGAATTGTCGCTCATTGAGCAGGAACCGAATATCGAAAGGGAGTTGGAAAAGGACTTTGGTTTCAAGCCGGACTTTGAACACGCCAAGACCTTGCTCGAGGAGAACGACGGGGCTGGCAACACCTTCAAGGCCACGGCCAAGCCGGTGCTGATCGGCACTGCCGTGGTGGGTGCGACGACGATGATCTTCTCCATCGTCATGCTTCTGGCCGAGCAATCGCTCGGCCTGGGTGAGCCGGTGGCTGCCAATCTGGAACAACTGATGCGGATCAAGGCCCGCGCGTTGGAAGCGATCGCCGGCAAGTTCTCGGTGCTGCATGCGCCGTTCTTGCTCGGTCTGCTGGGTGGCACTGCCGTCATCTACTGGTTCACGGGTGCCAGCACTCAGGCGGTCACCACGGGGGCCTACCGGGCAGTGGCCTACATCCGTCGCCATTTGAAACTGGATGGGGTGACCAAGGCGAGCATGGAAGACTCCAAACAGGTGGTAGCGATCTGCACGCGCTACGCCCAGTCGGGTATGTTCAACATCTTCTTGGCTTTGTTCTTCCTGACGCTCAGTGCCGCGTTTATCGAGCCGTATTTCTTTGTCGGCTTCCTGATTGGTTTAGCGGTGGCCGGCCTGTTCCAAGCGGTGTTCATGGCCAACGCCGGCGGAGCCTGGGATAACGCCAAGAAGCTCGTCGAGACGGAACTGCGCGAAAAGGGCACGGATCTACACGCCGCTACGGTAGTCGGCGACACGGTCGGCGATCCGTTCAAGGACACCTCGTCGGTGGCCATGAATCCCATCATTAAGTTCGCCACGCTCTTCGGCCTGCTGGCCGTCGAGTTGGCGGTCGAAGTGACGGTTTATCGGCCCATCTTGCGAGTGGTCTTCGCCATCGCCCTGTTCCTGGTCGGCATCTACTTCGTCTACCGCAGTTTCTACCGCATGCGTATCGCCACCACGCAGACGGTCGAGGAAAAGCAACAGGACGAGCAACTGGCCACGGCAAGCTGACCCGAACAAACGCTTCAACCTGGCGACAGTTCCCTTTTCGCCGAGGGAACTGTCGCCGGTCGGTGTTTTGGCCACCGAGCAAGCGTCAGATCATGTCCAGCATACGCTTGTTGGTTCGCGCCTTGTTGCAATCACTGCACACGCCCTGAATGAGCAAGGTGTGCCCGCTGGCATTGAAGTGGTGTTTGCGACAGACCTCGCGTAATACGGCATCGAGTTCAGGGCTCTGGAATTCGATCATCTTATCGCACTGCGAGCAGCGTAGATGTTCGTGCTGCGGATAGCCGTAGCCATGTTCGTAGTACATGCGTGGCCCGATCTCCAGTTTGCGGAGTAGGCCGGCATCGACGAGCTTACTCAAGGTGCGATAGACAGTTGCTCGACTGACCGAAAAGCCATCCTGCTTCATGGCATCGATGAGCTGATCGGCATCGAAGTGATTGTGTTGGCTGAAGATGAAGCGAACCATGTCGCGCTGCTGTTCGGTGAAACGCTGGGGACGAGTACGACTCGCCAGGTATTCCCGAAACTTCTCCTCGGGGCTTTGCGAAACGCTTACGGCAGGCAGAGACACGGGCTTCTCCTATGCAGTTGTCCAGATTGCCGGGCCATGCGGTTTACTCAGGCAATCAATAATGATTCTCGAAAATCATTATAGAGTGTTGCCGTCACAGTCGCCAGAGCGGAACCGAGCAAGAGGAACAACCGGCCGACGAACCGGCCGGTTGTTGCTGCAACAGCTAGTCGCCAAGCAATCGCTCCTGGAGTCGATCGAGGGCGGCTTCCCATTTGTCGGGAGTGTCGTAGACCCCCTCAGCGATCTCCTGTCGCACGCGAGCAATCAGTTCCCAGCGGAGAGCTGATTCTTCGCCTGACGATGCGAAATGCTCCTGATGATCGCCAAAGATGCCAACGGACAACTTCCGGGATTCTTCCTGTTCCCGAATAGGCCGACGCGATTTCAGGTTTTTCAGACACGTGGAAGCATGCCGATACATGAGCTTCACTCCCCCGCCCACGTCATGTAGACATGAAACGTGCTGGCGGGTACATACGGGGTCAGATTTGTCGAATCAACCCTGGGATCGTCCAAAGATAGGAACTTCCGATCCCTATTCACGATGGGTGGGATCGATTACGGAAAATCTGGACTCCAGAAGAGGAATCCAAGATGACCGAGCGTCGGGGGGACAACTCAGTCCGTTCGATCCGCTTATTTTATCGTCTCTGGGAAAGAAAGGGTTCACAAAATCGTGCCCTTGGACGCATTCCTTGGGAGATCGGGTTGCAGGAAAGCTAGAAAACCTGGGATGCCTTTTGCAGCGTTCGGCCGCAACCTGCCGTGGAGTTCGGCCAGGGCGAGGAAATGTGCGTGGCTGCCTGTGGATGTTGATTAGAGCCAACAGCAAGCCTCAATCCGGCAGGGGCAATCGTTGCAGTAGGGCATCGATGCCGAGCAAAACCTCCTGGGCACATTGCTCGTAGACTTCGCGTGGCCCGCCAATGGGGTCGGCGATGTCGCGCTGCTCGGGATGCAGCAATTGTGGGGGATTGTTGGTCGGGCCAAGGTATTCCGCCAGTGCCTGTCGATGCCTATCAGTCATCACTAGCAAGTGATCGGCCTGGAGAGCTAGCTCCAACGACAATTGCTGACTGCGGTGCTGTGTCAAGTCAGCCTGGAAACTCGCAGCTACAGCAATCGCCTCGGCAGCAGCCGGCAGGCCGGAGCTAGCCGCTAGGCCGGCCGATACGATCACATAGCCGCGCGAAGGTAACTCGGCCACGGTACAACCGAGGCGATCCGCCAGTCGTTTCTTGCACAGGGCTTCCGCCAGGGGGCTACGGCAGGTGTTCCCGGTGCAAATGAATGCGATCCACTGGCCGAGTTGTTTGGTGATCTCTTGGCGAGTCAAAACCCCTTCGCGTCGGAGTTGCCAAGTCTCTTGACTGACTTCTACCTCCGAATCGCTTCCTGTGGGATAGTTTGTTCCATCCAATACCAGGATGGCAATTCGATTCCCTAGACGACGGAGCAGATCGCGAGGCTCATCGGGGCTTGCCTCGCTAGCCGGCAGAAGGCTTGTCACTACTGGTTCGGCCAGTTGACGGAGCAGCACTTGCCAGGATGGATGAAGCGGTTGACAGAATCGCAGCGATCCTGTCTGACGAAGTAGTTCTTCGGTGCCGCGTGGCAATCGACGGCACAATCCGATCTCGCCCCCATCGTTGCACAGTAAGGTAAGCGGGCCTGGCCAGAGACGTCGGGCCACTCGCTGACCTGTCTTTCCCAATTTGGGCAACCAGTCGCGCAAATTGGCTACGCTGTTCACGGCCAACTCGACGGGTTGGGAGGGATTACACTCGCGCAAGCGAGCGACGGCATCGGCGTTGAGTGCAGGTGCGATCAGGCGATAAGTCGTCTGGGTGGGCAAAGCGAGCAAGCCATCGCGACGCAACGCTCGTGTCAAATAGCGACCGACTCGGCGACCTCTCACCTGTTGCCAGTCGATGATGTCCGGCATAGCGTTCCTTTGCTCCGCTTGGATTTGGCGTTCCTGATCTGGCCTTGTCTGCACGGATACCAGTGCCCGTGTCAACCATCTATCGGGTATAATAGGGTCACGGGCCAATGTGGGCTGCCTGATGAGCAGGAATCCCGATCGGAGGTGGACTTGCTGTGACTGAACCAAGCAGGCGAAAAACTCGTCTACGCGATACAACCGCGCTGACTTGAGCGACACGACACCGTATAATGAAGCGGAGTTGTTGTTGAGTTTCTCGTCGCTTCTTCGCTGCGGATTCCTCGCCAGTTGCTCATGAACGGGGTGGAAGCTCAATGGTCGAGCAAGAGTCTCATAAACTCCTGGAAGTGGGTTCGATTCCCACCCATCCCACTGAACGAAACGGATTGTGATGTACTACACGCACGCAGCGGATCAAGTGCAGCACGAGATGAAGTGTCGTAGGAGCGTAGCAGTGGCCACACCTCCGTTCTACCTCCTCTCTTGACAACTCGACCTCAGCCCGATATTAGCCTGCCATCACCGTCAAGAATTTGTGTGCCGATCCCAGCAAGGATGGATGGGTTCTCATGCGCCAATTGCAGGCCGTGGGGTTCACATTGGCCCTGTTGCTGCTGTCAGGCTGTAGCCTGCGCGGCCCGATGCTCGTGTTGCCCACCAACCCGGTTCGCCCGGCGATCGCCGCTGCGGAATCGTCGCCCTCTGGCGAATCGGCTTGCGTTTCAATCGTCTTTTTGGATGTAGCTGTGATCGAGCGTCCTTGTGGTGACCGCTTTCTCAATCATGAACTGTGGGAACTGGGCGACGAACAGGCGGTTGGCCTGGAAACCAAGCCTGTCCTCGAAGCCAACGGCTTCCGCATCGCGCGACTCAGTGGCGTTCTGCCCGACCGCCTCCAGGCCTTGTTGGCCTCGCGTTCCAGTTGTCCCGATCCGCGTCGGCTCACCACGCCTTTTGAGGAACCTGCTGTCGTCTCCCTCGGAGCAATTGTTCCAGAATGCTCTCTGACCTTGTACGAGCCATCCAGTCGCTCCCTGTGTTTGACTCAAGCGCAGTGCCAGTTTGAAGTCGTCGCCTCAATTGCTGACGATCGCAAGATCCGCCTCCACTTCACGCCGCAGATTCGGCACGGCAAACCCCGCGTCGAACGGCAAGTGACCTGCGACTCCGATGGGTCGCTCCGCTGGTCGCTTCTCCGCAGCGAACAATTGCAGCGCTTTGAAAGTCTGTCCTGGGATCTGACGCTCGGCTCGCAAGAGTATGTCGTGGTCGGCGCACGACTCGATCCGGCCGATTCACTGGCGCGGGCCTTTTTCCTACCCTACGGCAAACACGCCTATGTACAGAAACTCCTGGTTCTCCGCCCTGGAGTCCTGACCGATAGTCGAACCTCCCAATCGACCTTTCAGCACGCTCCGCCCATCGCTCTGCAAGCCAGCCGCACCCCGCCGCGTGGTCTGGAATGAATTCTACATCCAATGCCTCTCACAGCATGTTGAAGGGATCCACATCGAGCGTGTACTCGATCCCGGTGGGCACACTCAACGTCGGCAGCACTAGTCGCAACAACTTGTGCAGCGTGCCAGGACTCACCGATTGAAGCTGCAAGTGGAAACGGCAGTAGCCCTTGAGATGAAAGACGGGAGCCTCGGCGGGGCCGAGCAAACGCACGGGAGTCTTGTCTTGATCCGCCAAAACCTTTAAGCCCCGCTCTAGAGCCTCGCCTAGTCGATCCGCAAACGCACCTGTTGCCGTAGCATCGCGACCACGCACGATGATCCGAACCAGCCGCTGATAGGGCGGATACTGATGGGCCTGGCGATGGGCCAGTTCTTCCGCCACAAAAGCGGCATAATCATGGCTGGCAACGTGGCGAATGGCGGGCTGTTCGGGCGTGAAGGTTTGCACCAGTACCTGCCCACCGCTCGGCCCACGGCCGGCCCGACCGGCCACTTGTGACAGCAACTGAAAGGTTCGCTCTGCCGAACGGAAATCGGGCATGTGCAACCCCACGTCGGCGTTCACCACCCCGACCAACAACACGTTGGGGAAGTCCAGCCCCTTGGCGATCATCTGAGTGCCCACGAGGATGTCCACCTCGCCGCGACGAAACGCGGCCAGCGTTCGCGCGTGACTGCCACGCTGCTTCATCGTGTCGGAATCCATCCGCTGCACGGTGTGGTTGGGAAAGCGTTCGCGGATCTCCGCCTCCAGTTTCTCAGTGCCCAGCCCCTGATAACGCACCGCCCCCTGGCCACACTGCGGACAGTTCATCTGCGGTTCCTGCTCGTAGCCACAGTAGTGGCACAACATACAATCCTTGCCCTTGTGGTAGGTCAAGGCTAGATCGCAAAAGCGACACGTCTCGACGTGGCCACAACTGGGGCAGTGAACG
>Ga0308411_10003716_pt1 | contig 10155 bp, 6 predicted proteins | sample HotsprottomLayer_2_FD_203530 | JGI IMG/M metagenome (GOLD analysis project Ga0308411, IMG submission 203530) | Hot spring phototrophic mat microbial communities from Octopus Spring, Yellowstone National Park, Wyoming, United States -... | ecosystem: Environmental > Aquatic > Thermal springs >... | reverse complement strand
TTGCGGATGACGGACCAGGTGTACCTCCCGAGCAACAACCCCGACTGTTTCAGCCGTATTTTACTACCAAAAAACACGGTACCGGGCTGGGACTTTTCGTGACACGAAAACTTGTTGAAGAGCATGGTGGTTGGGTCCGCTATGTCGCCTCAGAGCAACCCGGCGCTCGCTTTCGGATCTGGTTGCCTGGGGCGAGGAGCCCATGGCCGAGCGACTCGAAGGACATTAACGGCGAGTCCCAACGGCATGCCGACGAATTGCACTTTTCTGCAACGGATTTTCAGACGTGACAGCCAATGCCGGAAGACCGCACGTTCTGGTTGTGGATGATGAACCCCTCATCCGCGAGACGCTTGCCGAGTGCTTATCGCAGGAAGACTACGCGGTTTGGGCCGTTGGCAGCGGTGAGGACGCCGTGGAGTGCGCCGCGAAACAACGATTTGACATCGCATTGTGCGATGTGCAATTGCCCGGGATGGATGGCATCGAGACGTTGGAGCAATTGTTAAAGCTGAACCCAGAAATCCTGGTGATTCTGATAACCGCCTATGCGACCGTTGAAAGTGCTGTCGAGGCCTTTCAAAAAGGTGCTCACGATTACCTCATGAAGCCGATCATTCTCGATGAAGTCATCCGCAAATTGCAACGGCTTCGTCAGCTGCGTGATCTGCAACGCGAAAACCAGTGGCTGCGGCGTGAACTGAACCGGCAGAACGAACCGGGCGAGTTGATTGGCCGGTCCGCCGCCATGGAAAAGGTCCGGGAGTTAATTCGTCGGGTGGGGCCGACTCGGTCCACCGTTTTACTGACGGGCGAGAGTGGCACAGGTAAAGAATTGGTCGCACGGGCGATTCATAAAGCCTCCGATCCCGAGGGGACATCACGGTTTCTCCCGATTAATTGTGCTGCGATACCAGCCGACTTAATTGAGAACCAGCTCTTCGGGCATCGTCGGGGTGCCTTTACGGGAGCGGACCGCGATCGCGAGGGCGTTTTTGTGCACGCCGGAACCGGGACAGTTTTTCTCGATGAAATCGCTGAATTGCCCCTGCCGGCGCAAGCGAAATTATTACGAGCATTGGAACAACGAGAGGTCCTACCCGTCGGCGCCAACGAACCGATCAAAACGGAAGCGCGTGTTCTGGCCGCGACGAACAAGGATCTGCGGCAGGAAACAATGGCCGGTCGTTTCCGCGAAGATCTCTTCTACCGACTCAACGTGGTTCGGATCGACTTACCACCTTTGCGCGAGCGACGGGAAGATATACCCGACCTGGCAGATTTCCTTTTGGCTCGACATGCCCGCTCCATCGGTAAACGTGTCACTGGCTTTTCTCACGAAACAATGCAAATCCTGATCGCGTGCCCCTGGCGTGGCAACGTGCGCGAATTGGAAAATGCGATTCAGCGTGCGGTCATCCTTGGCGAGGGTCCGCTCATCACCCCATCCGATCTGCCCCCGGACTTAGCCCCCGCTCCGCTCGACCCCGCTCTCGTCGACGATCTTGCCGAGGCAACACGTCGTTTCGAGCGACAGCATATCGAACGAGTATTACGCCGCTTCCCCGACAAGAAAGAAGCAGCACGTCGTCTCAATGTCGGTTTGAGTTCGCTTTACCGCAAAATTGCCGAATTAGGTATCCGGGTTGATGACACACCCTGACGGCGTATCGTTTCTGAAACAATCGTGTTGGTCCACCCTTTTTTAGAGGATCGTTTCATGCAATCGCTTTCTTCTCTCTTCGATCTGACCGGCCGAGTTGCTCTTATTACGGGAGGCAGTAAAGGTCTCGGACGAGCAATGGCCCGTGGTCTCGTCGAGGCAGGTGCCGACGTGATTATCAGTAGCCGCACGGAACCTGAACTGAAGCAGTCTCTTGCAACAATCCTCGAGGGAACCCCGCGGCGTGGTGCCTATATCGTCGCGGATATGGCTCAACGCACCGACGTCCGTCGCCTGGGAGAGCAGGCGCTGGCCACCTTCGGCAGGGTTGACATCCTGATCAACAATGCCGGGACAAACAAACCGCAAGCCATCGACGAAATTACCGATGAGACTTGGGATACCGTCATGGAGATCAATCTGAACTCCATCATGACGTTGTCTCGAGCTATCGTGCCGGATATGAAGCAACGTCGCTGGGGTCGAATCATCCATATCTCGTCCATCATGGGAATCGTTTCTAAGGAAAAGCGCAACGTCTACTCGGCCACCAAGACAGCTCTGATGGGATTGGCTCGGTCGATGGCCCTCGATCTAGGCCCTTACGGCATTACGGTAAACTGCATAGCACCTGGTCCGTTCCTGACTGACCTGCCTATGAACCTCTTATCAGAACACGAAAAGCAAGAGTTTGCCCGCATGACGGCCCTGAATCGGTGGGGCGATCCAAGCGAGTTGGTCGGCCCCGCCCTCTTACTGGCCAGCGACGCCGGAAGCTACATAACCGGCACGACGTTCGTTATCGATGGGGGCTACACGGCTCGTTAATTGACTGACATTCGACAAAGTCACCATTTTGTCACCAACCGATACGAGTTGGTTCAATTTTGGAATCGATCCCACTGTCCCACTTGAGTCGGTGATGCCAAAATCGTAAAATTGGGCGAGCGAAGACAAGGCCAGGACAAGGCCTTCGATGTGGGGTCTGCTCGGGGGGGCAGCCACGCAACATGACCGGGGGAAAAGTCATGTCGGTTGAGGCCGTGTGCGATGGGCGCGTGTCCGACGCGTCGGCGGAGCCGCCGCAAACCGGTCGGTATAGTGTCTACGTCGATTCCGTTCGTGAAGCGGAGCGATTCAAGTGGATTGAAAGCGAAAAAGCAGGTTACGATCTTGGTGAGGAAGCCCTGAAGCGTTGGGTCCGGCAGTATTGGCATCAGTATCTTCGCGCGCGATTACTCGAACATCTGGAAGGCCGAGTGTTTTGGGCCGAATTGGACCGAAATGACTTCGGTTTGTTGCGCCGTGCATTTCCCGAAGACCGGCCGCTGTTGGATCAAATTGTTGACCGCCTTCGTTGCGGCAGTGAGAATCTAGAGATTATTGTTTGGGCACACGACTGGGGTGTGCCTCTGTCACGTGTTTGTGCCATTCTTGAACGCATCAATATCAATGCCCGTCGGCTGACACCGTTTATTGATTGGGATTCATGACCATGCGGGTCGGTTATCGGACCGCGCCGCCATTCACGCGAATAACTTGTCCTGTCAAAAATCGGGCCATGGGTGATACCAACCAGGTCACCACCCCAGCGACATCCTCCGGATGGCCCCATCGCCGGAGTGGAATTTCACGTAAGACCCTTTGTTGCCACTCGTCCGACGCCCCCTGCCCCCACGCGGTTTGGATCCACCCGGGAGCGACGCAATTGACCCGCACCTCGGGAGCCAGACTCATGGCTAGACTTCGGGTAAAGCCCATCACAGCGTTCTTGACACACGCGAAGAGCTGGCCGCTATCGCCCTCCATCCCGGTTTCGGCCTGGTCCCAGCCCATGGTGACGATGACACCACGGCCTTGCTCCTTCATTCGTGTCCCAATATCGCGAGCTATACACACCGTGGAGCATACATCCACTTGCCATAGCGCGTCAAGTTTCTGCTCAAAAGTACCTGCGGCCAAGTCGCCGGTTAAGATGTCGGCACCGGCATTGCAGACCAGGACGTCAAGTCCCTCCCACAATCTCCACGCCTGGTCCGCCAAAGCCGAGACTTCCCCCGTTTGACGGAGGTCCGCCATCAGCCAGGCCGTCGCGACATCGTACTGACGGAGTTGCGTCGCGAGTTCCTGCGCCTGTTCCGGGTGACGCCGCCCGTGAACAACGACCCAAGCACCGGCCCGCGCGAACTGTTTCGCAATTGCTCGACCAATTCCACTGGTGGATCCAGTCACAAGTGCTCGTAATCCTGCAAGGGGTCGATCGGGGGGCGGTTCGGGCTTCAGAGCTTCGACAAGCCGACGAATGGTAACTCCCAGAACGGGGTGCCTCACATGGCCAGCAATTTCGGAAAGCGGCTCGAGGACGAATCGACGTTTCGCCATGCGCGGGTGTGGCACCAAAGGGGGAGCATCAACTCGCACCAGGTCATCGTAGAGTAATAAGTCCAAGTCTAAAGTTCGGGGACCGTTCGGCTCGCGTCGCACCCGACCAAAAAGTTGCTCGACCTCGAGCAATGCTTGCAAAAGCCCTTCAGGCGATAAATTGGTCCGAAGTGCAGCCGCACCGTTCAAGTACATGCCCTGGCCAGGCGGTCCTCCGACGGGTTCGGTCTCATGGTAGGATGAGCGTGCCACCACACGAATGTCTTCTCGGCGATCGAGCTCGGCCAATGCACCGTCCAGATTGCGGCGGCGATCTCCCAAGTTGCTGCCCAAACCGATATAAGCGGTATGTTCCATGGCGGTGTTTTAATAGACCCATCAGCGCTTCGGCGATGCTCGTCCGCATTGATTCCTTGTTGAATCTGGCTCGCTCGGCTTGCGGATCCAGCGCACATTTCCGACAATAAGAAAGACCTGCCTACGTTCAACGATCCGTTGCAGAGGTTTGACTTATGCCTTCCCACCCCTCCGTTTCATTGAGTTCGCGCCGGACTTTTTTGAAGACTGCGAGCGCTACAGCCGGGACATTGACGGCATTATCGCAATTTCCGGGAGGCGTCTTTGCGAGCGATTCGTCCGTTATCAAAGTCGGTCTTGTGGGCTGCGGAGGCCGTGGAACTGGTGCCCTCTTCAATGCACTGGCCGCGGACAAGAACACCAAAGTGTATGCCTTGGGCGATGCGTTCCGAGACAAAGTGGAGGCCACGCTCGAAAGCGTGAAGCGTTCGTTTTCGCCACAAGTGGATGTGGGCGACCGATGTTTCGATGGGTTCGATGCGTACAAACATGTCATTGATTGTTGCGATTTTGTGATCCTGGCAACGCCGCCGCATTTCCGACCGCTCCATTTGAAAGAATGTGTCGAGAAGGGCAAACACGTCTTTTATGAGAAGCCTGTCGCCGTCGATGCTCCGGGCGTGCGATCAGTCATCGAATCCGCGCGAAAGGCCAAAGAAAAGAACCTCGCCTTTGCCAGCGGTTTTTGTTACCGTTACGACTTCGCCAAGCGCGAGACCATCAAAAGAATTCACGATGGTGCGATTGGTGAGGTCGTCGCGATTCACATTACCTACAACGCCGGCCCTCTCCGCGCTCGGGAGCGTGAAAAGGGTTGGACGGATATGCAGTACCAGGTACGCAATTGGTACTATTTTACCTGGCTCTCCGGTGATCATATCGTCGAGCAGCATGTTCATAATCACGACAAAGTCGCTTGGGTCTTGCGGGGACAGATGCCCCTTGCGGCTACAGGCTGCGGCGGGCGACAGGTACGGACTGAGGCCAAATACGGCAATATCTATGACCATCACGCCGTCGCCTACGAGTATGCGAACGGCTTGAAGGTTTTTTCCTTCTGTCGGCAAATGCCGCACACGCACTTTGAGGTGTCCGATCATGTCATGGGTACCAAAGGGCAAGCTCAATTGATGGACCATGTGATCACCGGGGCGACCAACTGGTCGTACAAAGGCGAGGCCCCGAACATGTATCAACAAGAGCTTGACGAGATCATCGCGTCGATCCGGAACGGTTGCCCCATTAACGATGGCGAGTCCGCCGCTCTCAGTTCGATGATGGCAATCATGGGTCGGATGGCAACATATTCGGGTCAGCGTGTTACCTGGAAGGACGCATTTGAGTCGAATCTCTCACTTGGCCCCACAGAATATGGCTGGGACAAGCCGGCACCGCCCGTCGTGGTGGCGATGCCGGGTAACTCCAAGCATCGGGCCTTTTAACCCTGCGAACGACCGTCGGACGGGAGACGAATATGATTTGGCGCCTCGCCATGGGCTTTGTGCTGGCCGGAACGTTGACTGTTCAAGCCGATGATTGGCCACAGTGGCTTGGCCCCCAGCGCGACAGTGTCTGGCGCGAGACGGGCATCGTCTCCCGTTTTCCGAAAAGCGGATTGCGTGTTGTTTGGCGTGCCGCTCTCGCGGAGGGATATGCTGGGCCAGCGGTTGCCAATGATCGAGTTTATGTCACGGATTGGGTGCGCGATCCCGAGGCCAAACCGCCTGCGAGTCCGTTCGATACGAGTGCTCTCCTAGGCGGACGTGAACGCGTCCACTGCCTTGATGCACGCAACGGCAAACCGCTTTGGTCTCACGAATACGAGTGTGCCTACAAAGTCAGTTACGCCGCCGGTCCTCGTTGTACCCCGACCATTGCGAATGGGAGGGTTTATACTCTCGGTACAATGGGAGATCTCTTTTGTCTCAATGCTGACGACGGCAAGCCCCTTTGGCATCGAAAGTTTCCTAAGGACTTCGGTGCGAAGGTACCAGTCTGGGGATTCTCGAGCCATCCGTTGGTCGATGGCGAACTTCTCATCTGCCTGGTCGGTGGTGCGAATGGCAGTCTCGTGGTCGCCTTCGAGGCTGCTACTGGCAAGGAACGATGGCGTAGTTTGACCACAACCGATGACGCTCACGGTTGCGGTTATGCGCCCCCCGTCATCGCGGAGGTGGGGAAGACGCGTCAATTGATCATCTGGCACCCCGAAGGAATTAGTTCTCTCGACCCACAAACTGGTAAGGAGTTTTGGACAGTTCCATTTAAGCTTCGTTCGGGCTTGTCGATCCCGACTCCCAGAGTTCACGGGGACCGCTTGTTCGTTACGGCCTTTTACAACGGTCCTATGATGTTACAGCTGGCGCAAGATCAACCGGCGGCACGTATCCTTTGGCGGGCCAAAGAAAATGTGAACGAACGACGCACGGAAGGACTGCACAGCATCATGAGTTCACCATTTATCCGCGACGGGCATATTTATGGTGTTTGCAGTTATGGTCAACTCCGGTGTTTGCGTTTAGATACTGGGGAGCGGGTTTGGGAATCGCTTCGAGCCACGAGCCGACTTAACAAGCCCAAGGAAGAGCGCTGGGGAAACGCTTTCATCGTGTCCCATGACGATCGGTTTTTTCTTTTCAATGAGCACGGCGAATTGATTCTGGCTCGCCTCACACCGGATGGCTATGAAGAATTGGATCGCCTTTTGATTGTCCAGCCCACCAACCCGTTGGTCAATCGCCCGGTGGTTTGGTCGCATCCCGCGTTTGCCCGAAAATGCATTTTTGCGCGAAATGACCGGGAAATTGTTTGTGTTTCTCTGGCAGCGGAAGAATATTGAGTTGCTTTAACTCAAACCAAATTTTTGCATTCGGCTGAGTAACGTACTCCGCGGAATGCCGAGAGCACGAGCCGCCTCGGCTTTGTTGCCTTTCGCCTCCGCCAAAGCTTGGACCAGTTCTTCCTTTTGGCGACGGAGGCGCTCTTCGCGTGAGAGACCGCCGCGCCTTCGTGGTGTCCCAGGCTTGGCTCCCGTCGAGAGCGAATTCATCGGAGCCGAACCTACCGTGAGTTCGGGCGGTAAATGATCCACAGTGATCAAGCCACCCTCAGCGACCACGATCGCGCGTTCGATGACATTGCGCAACTGTCGGATGTTCCCGGGCCATGGATAATTCCGTAGCATCGACATCGCTTCGTCGTCGATTTCAGCAATCGCTCGCCCAGTCTCCTCCGAAATTTGCTGCAAGAAATATTGTACCAATTCGGGAATATCTTCCCGGCGTTCGCGCAGCGGCGGCACCGCAATGGCGATGACATTCAAGCGATAATACAAATCTTCTCGAAACAGTCCCTGCTGAATCAAACGCTCCAAATTCTGGTGGGTCGCTGCGACGATACGCACGTCCACGCGCACAGGTTCACTGGAGCCAACTCGCTCAAACACTTTTTCCTGCAAGACACGGAGCAGCTTGACCTGCACTTCTAAATTGATGTCGCCGATTTCGTCCAGAAACAACGTTCCGCCATGAGCCAATTCAAATCGTCCCACTTTATTGGTACTGGCTCCGGTGAAGGCTCCCTTAACATGACCAAACAGTTCGCTTTCGAGCAATGTAGGAGACAGGGCCGCACAATGCACTTTAACAAATGGTTTTGCCGCGCGGGGACTGCAATCATGGATAGCCCGAGCGATCAATTCTTTGCCCGTGCCACTCTCACCACGAATGAGCACCGCTGATGGACTGACTGCAACCTTTTTGATGAGGTCAATCAATTGGCCAACGACCGCACTGGAGCCGACCAAACCCAACGGCGTGTCCGGCAAGCGGGGCATGGACTGAGTGGAAACTCGCGCTGATTGGAGGACCAATTGCCGCTGCAACGCCATGATGCGTTCCTGCTGCTCCGAGATTTTCTCAACCTTGAGTTGCACCTCCCGATTGAGGAATTCGATCGCACGCCGCGCGGCCGCACTTTGCACTGCTAAGCCACCGATGGGTGCCAAAGCGGCAAGGAGATTGTAATCCTCGGCCTGATAGAAGCCGCACGTTTTGGGACCAAGAATGAGAAAGCCATGGAGTCGATTTTCGTGAGCGATGGCTAAAGCCACTTCGCCACCCAGGTTTTCTAATTGTTCACTGACCGCATCCCGATTCAAGGAAAGTGTCACGAGGGTGCGACGAGATAGTTCGTCGACTAAGGGACATCCTGGAGCCAACTCAACGAGCGGCGGCTCACCCCCCATTGCACTTGTGAGCCGATACAACTCACTTTGTCCATCGGACAAAAAAATTGCCGCTCGGGAGACACCAAGCAGATCGGCAGTCGCTTGCAGCAAATGCCGAGCGAGTGTTGGCGGTTCGATCAAGTGTTCGATTGCCTCGCTCAACTGATAGAGAGTTCGATCGAGTTGGGTTTTATCGCGTCGGTATTGTTCCAAGGAGCGATTCAGTCGAGAACGAACCAAATCGAAGATTCCCAACATCACGAGCGTCGTCAAACTGACCCAAAAGGCCTGGCTCCATGATGGCCCAGCAATGACGCGCCTTCCGACAATCAGCATGGCCGTGAAAACCAAAACGTAATAAACGACAACGGCAAGAAAACTAATGAGAAAGTAGGAAAGGCTCGAACCGATCACCTGGTCCAGACGCAACCAGCGATAACGGCTGATCGCACCAGTAAAGCCCACGGTGACGCAGGCCGAGGCAATGAACATCGGCCATTCCGCCGCACCACCAACGAATGACAACGGATCATAAATCGCCAAGAGTAAGGAGTAAAGTACCGGAACAAGTGACGCTAACCATGCGATCAACATCCAACGGGCCTGCCGCCGCTCAATGAGCTCCGTCGCGCGGACAACACCATGAATTAAAGCCGCAGCAGCAAACAGGAACCAGATGGCCGACGTGGTGAACGCAAGAAAGACACCGCGCCGGTGCCAGGTCAACGCCTCCTGGATGTCCGTCGAGGTTGCGCCAGACCGAAAGAGATGACGGACCCAGAAATACCCGACAACCAAGAGAACCCCACAAACGCTCGGCAAAACGTAAATGGCTGACAATGTGGTCGTGGGCCAACGCACAAACCACGTTTTCGGTCGAGGAAACACATGGTAAAAATGCAAGGCGACGGCAGGAAGCATGACAGCGGTCATGATGAACGGCAGCATCAGCAGAGGCTGGGTCACCATGTGCCACCAGTGGTACCCTCCGACGTAGGCCCCAACAGCAACAACCGTCATGGCGAAGAATGGCCCGGCAAAGAGTTGCCGCGGCTGCTGCCAATAAACAATGGCTCCCACCGCCAGCAACCCAAGTTGAAGCACGAGCCACAAAACAGCGGGTAAAGTCGGCTCGAGAGGAGGATGCCCGAGGAGGCACCAAATGGCGAATCGCGGACCATTTCGGTGCTCCAGTTCCACGCGAACCCAGGTTTCTCCATTCCTTTCGATGACGGACGGTACATCACCATCTCGTGAGTATTGCTGAAGTTCCCGAAGGGACCGAACAAAGCTCGGCCAATCCGAAACTTCATGCGGACCAACCTGACGAATGACCGCCCCATTCAAGTCAGGGGTCACACCATCGCTCGGTTCTCGGAGATACTCCGGAAAAAATCGTGCGACCTCCAAAGAAAACGTCGATTGGATACCGACATCCGGTGCATTGCGCACGTGAACAAGAACACCGAGGGAATAGACAGCGACAACCACAAGGGCAAAAACAATCAGTCGCCGGTGAGTCAAG
>Ga0308411_10003714_pt1 | contig 10155 bp, 6 predicted proteins | sample HotsprottomLayer_2_FD_203530 | JGI IMG/M metagenome (GOLD analysis project Ga0308411, IMG submission 203530) | Hot spring phototrophic mat microbial communities from Octopus Spring, Yellowstone National Park, Wyoming, United States -... | ecosystem: Environmental > Aquatic > Thermal springs >... | reverse complement strand
TGTAAAGTACAGTTAGATAAATCATAACGCAAATACCAACTTCAAATAAAGCTGAGTTAGGATTCCACATTATTAGTGGGTGCCATATATAATACCAGCGACCTAAATCAATAAACACACCCAAAGCTACAAAAGTATATCCCAACATAGCTGTTAGCAATGCAGGTCTAACTACAACGTGATAATATTCACGATTCATTACGTGACTTAAAGCAGCAGTTGTAAAACCACCAGCTGCCAGAGCAACTCCGGTTGCTACATCAATTGCTATCCAAATTCCCCAAGGATATTGCTGATTTAAGTTTGTAACCGAGCCTATGCCAAAAAGAAAGCGCATAGCTAAAAATATAAGTCCATTTAATGCTAACAAACATAAAATAATGACCCCTGGTGTGAAGAATTTTATTTTCAAAGGTTTTGGTTTTAATCCTTCCATCATTGCCTCCTATTCTAAATCTTTTTGTCGTTTAGTAAGCCACATTATACCACCGAGAAGAGAGTAAAGAGCAATAGGAGGAACAAAGTAAGCAAAAATCCCATGTTGAATGCTTTCTGAAACACCAGGAGCAGGTGTTGGTTTAAGTTTTGGGAAACCAAGTTCCCACATTTTTTTGCTGCCGATATAAATCCAAGATGTTCCACCGACCTCTTTTTCTCCGTAAATGTAATTTTCGTAGCGTTCAGGATAAAGTGAAATGCGTTCTTTTGCAAGTTTTACGACTTCACTTCTAGGTCCGTAAGTCATTACCTCCATAGGACAGATTTCTACGCATGCAGGTAAGAGCCCTTGATTTGTTCTTTCAATGCAAAAGTCGCACTTCATAATTCTTGGTTGCAGAGCTTTTTCATATTCAAAAGTTGGGACTTGAAATGGACATGCAACCATACAATAACGACAACCGATACATTTATCACCATCCCAAACAACACTACCGTTTTCAAGTTTGCTAAATGCACCAACAATGCAAGCTGAAACGCAAGCAGGATGATCACAATGATTGCATTGAGCTTTTACGAAAATAGGAGAGCGCTTGTCTTTTGGATTATCGAAAGAATTTACGACAGTTAAAGCTTGTACATCGGGTCTTCTGAAATTTTCAAAAACTGAGCGATCTTGATAATCTTGCAAATTCCCAGCAGGTAAATTATGAGCTTTTTTACATGCCCATTCACAATGACGGCAGCCAATACATACAGTTGTATCAACAAGCACACCCATTCTATCTTCTGAAAGAATGTTTGTTGGTGACGCTTTTGTTGTTTGGGTTGTAGCAGTTGCAATTGCACTAATTGCAGCTGTTTTCTTTAAAAAATCACGTCTATTAATTTTTCCCATATCAAATAAAATATTATGAATAATAATTAATATATAGTTATTAGTTAAAAACTTAAATTACTTTCATTAAAATAAAAATTTTGAATTTTTAAACAAAGAAAAAACATATTTACTAATAAATAAATGCTTGTAATTATAAGATATATCTATGAATGTAATTTAGGATATTATAATAAATTACTAAATTATAATTGATTAAATGCCTTTAATAATTAAAAATTATTAATATAATAATAGTAACTCAATATTTTTTCTTATTTCTCAATTATTTAAGTTCATATACTATAAATATCGAAAAGAAATCTTTATTTTTGTATATGTTTGTAAAACATTTTTAAATTGAAATATGACTCTTTTAATCGTATTCTTATTTTTAAGTTCGTTGAATTTATATGCTGAAAGCATAAAAGAGACAAAAACTAACCCAATTGTTGTTACAGCTAATTGCGAACCAATTCTTTATTCGGAAACAGCGAGAGTTGTAACAGTGATAAGTCCAGAACAGATAAGAAATTCAAATGCAAAAAATATTGAAGAATTGTTGAAATATATTTCAAATGTAGATGTGCGACGTCGTGGTGGTCCACAAGCTCAGGTTGATTTCTCTATTCGAGGAGGTACCTTTGAGCAAACTTTAATTTTGATAAATGGTATTCCATTTAATTCAGCTCAAACTGGGCATCACAATGGAAATCTACCTATTTCAATTTATGATATTGAACGTATTGAAATACTTGAAGGCTCTGGTAGTCGAGTGCTTGGAACTAATGCTTTCAATGGTGGAATTAACATAATTACTAAGTCACCTAATAAAAGCAAAAAAATAAATTTAGCATTATCTGGTGGGGAATATGGGTTCTACGATTTAAATATTTCGAGCAGTAATGAACTTTTTAAGAACTTTCGTACATTTTATTCAATCTATAAACAAAAATCAGATGGTTACATTAAAAATACTGATACAGATTTGTTGATTTTTATGGTAACAACAATTTGCAAACTGAATACGGTAATTTTAACTTACAGTTTGGTGCAAACAATCGTAAGTTTGGTGCGAATAGTTTTTACACAGCAAAATATCCAAATCAATTTGAAGCTATAAATTCTTCATTTGTTAATTTTGCGTACGATAATGTCATTAATGATTTTATAATAAATACTAACTTCTATTACAAAAGTTTATTCGACAAATTTGAGCTATTTCGCTCAATGAAGGATGCTCCGAGTTGGTATGCAGGTCATAATTATCATCAGAACGATGCCTATGGTGGGCAGTTTAAGATATCTTATAATTCCAATATAGGTGCAAGTTCACTCGGTTTTGAATTAAAAAGAGAAGAAATTTTAAGTAATGTATTAGGTAAAAAACTTGCTCAGCCAAAAAAAATTCCAAATGTTAAAGATAAATATTTTATTTATAAAGATAGTCGGGATAATATTAGCTTATATGCAGAGCAAACATTAAGATTTTATCGCTTTTTTGTTGCTTTTGGTGGAATGTTTAATTTCAATTCTAATTTTGACAATGATGTTTATGGTGGAATTGATGTAAGTTATAAAATTAATGATAATTTAAATGTTTTTATGAGTGCTAATCAATCAGGAAGACTTCCAAGTTTTACTGATCTATATTATCAGGGACCTACTAACAAAGGCAATCCATACTTAAAGCCAGAGCATTCACTTTCTTTAGAAACAGGATTGAAAATTTATGATAATTTTCATCAAACAAGTTTTTCTATTTTTAGAAACTATGGAAAAGATTTGATTGATTGGATAAAACACCCTGACTCAACTCTTTGGGAAACAAAAAATTTGACAGAATTAAATACCATAGGTTTCCAATTTTCTACAAAAGTTTATCCTGAATTAATCTTTCACTCGTATAAATGGTTTAAATTCTTTCATTTTTCATATACTTATATGGCATCAACAAAAAGTTCCGAAAATTATCAATCCTTATATGCTCTTGATTATTTAAAACATAAGATTTCAGCAGGTGTTAATGTTGAATTTTTAAATGGTTTCAACTTTGATTTAAGTGCTACTTATCATAAAAGAAGTGGAACTTATTTTAATTATACCAAAAATCAAGAAATACCATTCGAGAAAGTAATCCTTATCGGTTCAAGACTATCATACAAATATTCAAATATTATGCTTTTCATTGACATTGACAATATTTTAAACAAGAAATACCAAGATATTGGAAATGTAACTCAACCAGGAAGATGGGCGAGAGGTGGAATAATATTAAATATTTAATTAAAAATTACCTTAATCTAAATGTGAATGGTATAATACCAACCATTTCAATGTCTTCTTTAATTGGATTAAATCTCCATTGACGCAGTGCTTCAATTGCAGCACGTTCTAAGCGTGGATCAGCTTTCTGCAGAGGAACAATTGAGCCGACTGTGCCATCGGGACGAACAGTAAAGCGGATTTTTATTTGAGCAGAAGTGTTAACACCAGGAGGAAAAGTTGGGATTTTTTTGACTAAAACGATTCGATTTCCACCGCCGCCCCATTCTATATCACCAAAACCTTCACCTTTGCCGGGACCTGTGCCACGTGTTCCCAAGCCGGTTCCCCAATCTTCACCATCGGGCGAACCAATATTGCGGGTGCTTGTGCCATAATCGCTCGAAGTTACTTTTTCGCTTGAACTAATTTCTTGACGTGCTACTATATTTGAAGATTCAGTAATATCAGTTGAAGCTGATATTTTAGATAGTTTTATTTTAGCAGCAATTTCGGCATCGTGTAATTCGCTTTGTGGTAAATTTCCTTTGTGAGCAACACCTTCACGGGATAAATTGCCCTTGCTCATTCCAGTTCCATCGCCATAGCCGAAACTTAAAAGTTCTAATGGAACAGTATTTGTTATGAGTTGTCTTGATTCGGGCTGAGGATCTCTAATTAAATTCAAAAGCAGCAATAATAAAAAGGTTAATGGTATTGCAACTGCCAACCCTTTTGCAGTATTTGGATGCCAAGGTATTTTAAATTGGAATTCCGATTTCTCATCTTTATAAGATGGATTATAAAGGTAATTATTATTTCCCCCCATATTATTTTATCCTATCAATCCAAGATTGTGAAAAACCGTATTTTAAAGCAGTAGTTCTTGCTTCTTCAAAGCTGCTAAAATATCCGAATCGCACACGGTACCATATTCGGTCTCTTATAGTTTGCGGTGTTATATAAACATTATCTATATTATATTTCATTTTCAAGTTCTTTACCCAATTTTCAGCATCATCTAATGATGTTGTTGCATAAATTTGTATAGTATATGTTTGTTCCTCATCAGTTTTTGTAATAGACGATATTTTGGGTGTTTCAGTTACAATATTAATAGCAATTTTATTATCTGGTTTTAAATGCTTTGTAATTGACTGTTTAACTTTTGGCTGAATAGTTTTTGATGCCTGATTAATTTTTTGCTCTTCATTAACTATATTGATTCGTGTAGTTGCTTCTTTTTGTTTTGGCTTCTCAATAGTTACATTAAGATTTTCTTGTGGTTTATCATCAGGGATAGGAACTTGATTGAGCAATTCTTTATTTTTTTCTTGTTCAAGATCGCTTTTTTCTTTTACATCAATTTTGTTTTCGATTTCACCTTTTTTTGCAATATCTGATTTATGCTCTTCTGATTTTGTTGGTTCTTTACCAAAAAATTTATTTTTTGCAAGATAAATCAAGTCTTGTGATTTTTTATAACCGAACCTATCCCAAAGATAATATGTGCCTAATCCAAATGCAACAAATAAAATAAATATTGCAAGATATTTGAAGAAATTAAATGGAATAAATTTTCTTATTTTTTTATTTTCTTTATCATTTTTTTGTTTTAATTCCTGAATTTTTTCCTCTTTTATAGTTTTCTTTTCCTTAAATTTTTTATCTTTTTTTGTCTTTTTATTAGAAACTTCTTCTATAACATTTCCTACTTGGAATTCTTGGTCTATTTTGTTGATATTTTTTGCAACTAATTCTTCTGTGATGATTTGTTTTTCAGCAAGTTTAATATCGTTTAATACAATAAATACTTCTGGTGCACCTTCATCGTCTATTGGTTTCTCTTTATCAACGATATGATCAACTTTTTGGGATTTCTCAGCTTTCTTGGTGTTACTTATTTCGAGTTCTTTTTGTAAATCTTTTAATAAGTCTTCATCTAGGATTAAAGGTGATTGTATTTCATCACTTGCAGGAGCTACCAGCTCAATATCTTTTTCTTGTGTCTGAAATGCTTCTTCTGCTACTTCAACCTCATCAGCAAAAAGGTATTCGCTCTTTCCCTCATTTAGATTTGCATTATCTTCAACTTCTATTTGCTCAACATCTGTTATGTTGACAATTCCAGCATCTTGGGTTGCTGGCTCAACCATAGGTTGCTCTTGCTCAAAAACATCCCAAACAGAACCTGCCTTGGGAGGTTCCAAAATATCGTGAACTTCCTCAGCAATATTTATATCTGATATAGCTTCTAATTTCGGAGAGGCTTTTTCTTCTTCGAAGTTGGGAATAGGAGCATTGTAGCTTCCTTGTGTTTCTAAAAGAAATGTATCATCATCAGGTTCGCCAGGGTTGAACCCAAAATTTTCTTCTGGTTTTAATATGTCAGAGAAAATTGTTTGCATTTAGTATTGCCAAATTATTCCCAATTTACCAAAAAGACCACGTTCTTTGTAACCATTCCAAATATAAATATTTGAACTTAATAAATTATTAAAATTAATAAAAAATACAAAATTATTATTAATTAAATAATCGGTACTAAATGAAAAATCTAAATAGCTGTCTAACTTTTTATCGTTTTCAGTTGAGATATCGTTCTCACTTACATATGTTAATGAAACATCAAAACCAAGTTTTTCAAACAATTTTTTGCGGTAACTTATGTTAGTTTTTAAGAATGGGTAGTATGGAATTGGACCTTCTGCATTGTTCAATTTGCTAAGAGTGAAAATTAAATTCATCGATAGTTTATCATTTTTCGTTAAATAAAATAAAATTTCTGGGAAAATTTCCAATATGGTTCCTTGGTCATAACTAATTTTAAATTTATTATTTGATATCCCTTCGAAATACCATAATCTATCGGCTATTCGCCATCGTAAGTTTGCAGTTGCAAAAAAGTTCTCTGAAGGATGAAACAAAAGCGATCCTTTAATCAATGCTATATTATATAAATAATCAATTTTTGATGAAAAATCCAAATATGGATTTTTCTGAAAAATATTAATAAATGATGTATTTTCTAAGCCACTTTCAAATGAGCTTTTTAAAGTCATTAATTCATCAATTCGGTATTCGATTTCCGCTTTAAGAAGCAAGCCACCACGAGTTTTCTCATCTGAATTAGTTGCAGTTTGGAAACCAGCTTCACCATTTATTGTAAGCTGTTCTGTGAAATATGAAAGCCCACCAGAGAGTTCGATGAAATTAAGAGAATTTGTTCTTAACGAATGAACATCTAAGAGAAATGATCCAAAAATTAAATAATCATTCCAAAAATTTTTAATATTTAGAAATCCTTTTACTTGATTGTCAAATGATTTATAAGAATTTTGATAATCAATAGATTTCCTATCGGCGGTCAGTTGAAGAGAGTTAATATCAAACCCAGTATTGAAAAGGAAACCTTCGAAACTTCCATCAGTTTCAACTTTAATGCCATAATTCAAAGCATTTCTATCATAAAAGCCATCTTTGTTCAAAGATGAAGGATTTGCATATAAGTTATAACTATTTGAATTAATATAAAGAGATGAGCGTGTTCTACTACCACCAAAAATCCAAAATTTATCTGGGGCAATATAATCTGAAAATAAATTTAGCGAGAGTTTTCTATATTCAGAACGTTTGTATTCACCAGAACTGCTTTCATAATTAAAATATCCATAAAGATCATAGCCTTCAATTTTACGGCGAGCGCCAATCATAAGTTCAGGAGTTAAAAACATACCCAAACTTGCTTTTGCACTTAGAAATGGAAATTGCTTTGAAATTGTTCTTGTTGGAAGTGGATCTGGTGCTAAAAGCAAAGATGAATGTTTTTCGTATGAATTGATTGAATCAAGCTCTTCTTTTGTTAATTGATTTATTTTTTGAGGAAATTGTTTTATACCAGAACGTACATTAATTTGCTCGACACCTTCTATTATAAAGTTGGGCAACTCCAACGGTTTAGGTGTTTCTTGTGAGGGATTTTGTGCAAAAGCACTTGAATAAATTAATAAAGTGATAATAATTAATAATTTTTTCATATTCATTTTAACATTTATTTAATACTATTTTAATCTTCTTAAACGAGATTTTGCAGTTTTTCCAAAATCATCATCTGGTCGTAAACTTTCAATTATCTTATACATCTCTTTTGCAAACTCAGGTTTATTTAATTTTTCATAGCATTCGCCCATACTCAGTAAAGATAGGGAAAACCAGTCTTCATATCCTGCAAAATTTTCTTTAACAATTGAAAATTCTTGAATTGCTCTATCACAGTCATCCATACGCATACGAATTTCGCCAAGCCTGTATTGTGCTTCTGATGCAAGAGTTGGATTACCTTCTTCCTTAGCTAAAATTGAAAAATGAACAAGAGCTGAATCAAACATCAGCTTAGACCTATAATACATTGCAACACGGTAACGACTGAAATCACCATATTCAGTATTCGGATAGTTATCAGCGACTGATTTTAGTTTATTAACTGCTCCAAGTGTATCTAATAAAAGCAATCTGATTAATGCTCGTTCAAAACCAGCTTGAGCAGCTGTTTCGTGCTCTTTGTAATTGTTTTCCAGGCGTGCAAAAATTGTATCAGCTTTAAGTGGATTATTAATTTGCTTCTGTAAAAGCCCAAATTCCAAAAGACTTAGCGGTGCATAATCACTTTTCGGGAAAGTTTTAACCAATTTTTCAAATGTTTCGGAAGCTCTGCTGAAATCATTCATATTGATATAACTTTTACCCATTAAGAAAAGAGCTTCGGCGTTTTTTTCGTTATCTGGATAAGTCTTTATAAAATTTTCGAATTCCGAAATTGCATCATTATATCGGCGACCAGTGTAAAACATCTCAGCACGTTTATACTTGAAATCTTGGATATATGGAGATTGAGGATTTGATTCAATATATTGGTCTGCAATTTTAATGGCTTCATCTTCGCGTCCCATAGCCATTAATGCAAACTGAACACTTCGCATAGCTTCAGCAGCAAGTTCATTACTTGGGAAAGTTTGAATAATATACTGATAACCTTTAATAGCTTCGTCGTAATTGCCTAAATTATAATAGGCATCGGCAATTGCATAGTATGCACGAGGTACTAAATTACTTTGTGGATATGCTTTAATCATAAAATTGAAATTATCTATTGCTTCGGCATATCGCTTTTGTTGGAAACGAATCCATCCAATTAAATAAAGTGCATTCGGAGAATAAGGCGAGTTTGAATATCTATTCGCAAATTCAAGCAATGCAGTTATAGCTTGTTCAAATTTTTGCATACGATAGTAGGCGTGTGCAAGTTGGTAAGCTGAGTACTGTCCTTCTTCGGTATTTGGTGCTATACGAAAAGCTTTTTGATATGCTTCAGCTGCTTTTGAATAATTTTTGTTGAGATAATAACCATCACCTTGACGAGCTAAAACTTCGACTGAAAATGGTGAATTTGGAAATTCTTTTACTAATTGAGCAAAAACCTTTGAAGATTGCTCAAAATTCTTCAACCTGAAATGCGACCATCCTAAGCCATATAGAGCTTCTTCACGTCTTTTGGATAATGGATATTCATCAATGACTTTTCTATAAATTTGTGCAGAGTTATTAAGTAAATCAGAGCGATAATAAGCTTCTGCCAACCAGAAATATGCTTCATCCAATGATGTAGAATTATCGTTTTCGGAAATGTAGCTAAGCAATGGCTTTATTGCTTCTGCACTTCTCATAGACATTACAAGAGCGATCCCTTGTTTCAATCTTGCTTCTTGAAGGTAGTAATTTTTTTGTGTAACGAAAATTTCACTACTATTTTGAGCTAATTGCTCTGCACGTTTATATTCGTTAAAAGCTTTATCATATAATTTAAGCTCAAGATATGTCGCACCAAGCAATAGATAAACCCTTATTGCAGTGCGTCCATCAGTAGCTTCTCGGTCTGCACGCTCAAGATATTTTCGTGCTTGGACGAAGTTTTTAGATTCATAATCCATTTGCCCAAGTTCCAGGAAAACTATACCCGAGTATTGGTAATTAGCTTTTAATGCAAGAGCACTTAATTCACGACGTGCAGATGCAGTATCGCCTTTGGATTTTAAAGCAATGGCTCTGTATAATTGGGCAAGCGATTTGTTTTTGTCAGTATCATCAACAACTTTTTCAATAATACTATCGTAAAATTTAATAGCATTATCAAATTCTTGCTTATTCAAATGTGCCCAAGCAGCACCTAATTTAGCATTATTAGCAAGATATGAGTTAGGAAATTTTGATAAAAGTTCATTGTATGTAGAAATTGCTACATCGTAATTTTTGGATAAATTGTAGGCTTCTGCTTTTAGATACAATATGTTTTCATTGTAATTATCTAAATAAGATTGACTTTCATACTTTTTTGCTTCGTCTGTACCTGATATTATAATGCGGCTTATTGTTTCTGCACGTTCAATTGAAAGTAGGGCAGATCGGTTATCTCTTAAAACTAAATGATTATTAGCTTCTCTTATATATGATACAATAATGGTATTTCTATATGGGAATTCATTTTGCAATAATCTGTATGTTTCGATAGATTTTTTATA
>Ga0308411_10003713_pt1 | contig 10158 bp, 9 predicted proteins | sample HotsprottomLayer_2_FD_203530 | JGI IMG/M metagenome (GOLD analysis project Ga0308411, IMG submission 203530) | Hot spring phototrophic mat microbial communities from Octopus Spring, Yellowstone National Park, Wyoming, United States -... | ecosystem: Environmental > Aquatic > Thermal springs >... | reverse complement strand
TCGGCCTGCCCAAGCGGGCGCTCGTGTCGATCACCACCGGGCTGATGTCGGCCACCTTCGGCGCCCCCGAGCGGCTCTAGGCACGCGCCCAGCGGTGGCCGCACGTCGGCGCACCAGCTCCGGCGCGAGGCCACGCAGCCGCCACCGCACGGTGGTCCACCGGCCGGGCAGCGCCAGCACCCTGCCCGCGTCGAGCGCCTGCTCGGCGGCATCCAGCACCACCTCGGCCGGCACTGGGGACAGCTCCCCGGGCAGCGGCCCCTGCCCGGCCGACCCGTCGGGCATCGGGGCCTCCACCCGTGGACCACACACGCAGACCACCCGCACCGAGGTGGCGGCCAGCTCGAGCGCCAGGATCTCGGTCGCCGCCGCGACCGCCGCTGCTGGCGCCGACGCGGCACCGAGGTGGGGCGTCGGCCACCAGCCGGCCGCTGCGGTCACCACCACGACCTCGCCCCGGTCCCGTGCGACCATGCGGGGCACGACGGCACCGATCGTGGCCACGAACCCCCCGTAGGCGATCTCCATGGCGCCGAGGAGCTCGTCCCGGGGTCGGCTGAGCAGCCCGGCTGCGCTGACCGCCCCAGCGGTGTGGACCAACCGCTCGAGCGGCCCCAGCGTCGCTTCGGTCCGGGCGACCAGCTCCTCGACCGCATCCGCGTCGCGCACGTCGAGCACGTCCGGGCGGATCTGGGGTGCCCGCCGGGCGGTGCGCTCGAGTCCGATTGCATCGCTGTCGACGGCAACCACGGTCACACCGGCAGCTGCCAGCCGCTGTGCCGCCAGCCGCCCCACGCCACCGGCCGCCCCGGTGACGAGCGCGACCCCGCTCGCAGCGGTCACGACCGGTCGGCGCCGGCGCGGGGCTGGGCGGACGCCGCCAGCAGCGCCTCGATGCGTTCGAGCGCCTCGAGCTGGCGGTCCACCTGGGAGCGCTCCTCGTGGATGAGCCGTACGAGCCAGAATCGCAGGTAGCGGGTCAACGAGTAGCGGACGAACAGCGCCCCGCCGGCGACGATCAGTCCGACGCCGAGCAGGCCACCCGAGATCACGTAGGGGAGCTGCTCGGACGGGTACGCCGAGCCCGATGCTCCCCACCACCCGAGGACGATGGCGGCCAGCCCCAGCGCGGGCAGCACCAGCCCGGCGATCAGCCACCACCGCTCGGCGGCGTCATCGGGGGTGCGGAGCCGCAGCTCGGCGATCTCCCGGCGGAACTCCTCGACTCGTTGCTGGTTCGTCTCCATGCCCCTCCTCATCGTGGGGTCCACGTGATCCGGCTCCCGGGACCGGGAACCGGTGCCGCCCATCCGTCAGCCTCCCAGGTAGGTGACGGACAGTTCGTCGGCCAACGACGCTGGCGGGCCAGTGCGCACGACCTCGCCGTGCACCATGACCACGGCCTCGTCGGCCACGTCGAGCACGGTGCGGGCGAACTGCTCGACCACCAGGATCGACACACCCTCGGCGGCGATCTGGGCGACGACCCCGTAGAGCTGCTCGACGAGCATGGGAGCGAGACCCATCGACAGCTCGTCCAGCAGCAGCAGCGCCGGGCGGGTCGCCAGCCCCCGGGCGAGGGCCAGCATCTGCTGCTCACCACCCGACAGCGTGCCCGCGAGCTGGTGCCGCCGCTCGGCCAGGCGCGGGAACCGCGTGTAGGCCTCCTCCTCCACGAGCTCCGGGTCGCGGGCGGCGAAGGTCATCATCTCGAGGTTCTCGCGCACCGTCAGGTTCGGGAAGATCCCCCGCCCCTCCGGAACGGTGCAGACCCCTGCCCGGGCGAGCTGGTCGGGGGTCGCGCCCCGCACGTCGCGACCCGCGATGCGCACCGTGCCCGCCGTGGGTGCCAGCAGCCCGCTGCAGACGGCGATGGTGGTGGTCTTGCCGGCCCCGTTGGGTCCCAGCAGGGCCACCACCGAGCCCTGGGGTACCGCCAGGTCGACGCCGTGGAGCACCTCGATGCGTCCGTAGGCGGCCCGGACGCCACGCAGCTCGAGGAGCGGCGACCGGTCGGGGGACATCAGCCGACCTCCACGTGATCAGGGCCGAGGTAGGCGTCGAGGACCCGCTGGTCCCGCTGGACCTCGGCCGGCGAGCCCCGGGCGATGACCCGGCCGTAGTCGAGCACGTAGATCGTCTCGCACGTGCGCATGACGAGGCCCATGTCGTGCTCGACGAGCAGCAGCGCGGTGCCGGTGCGGGTGAGCGAGCGCAGCAGACGGGCGAAGGACTCGGTCTCCGCGGCGTCGAGGCCGGAGGCGGGCTCGTCGAGCAGCAGCACCTTCGGACGGGTCACCAGCGCCCGTCCGAGCTCCACCAGGCGCGCCTGGCCGGTCGTGAGCTGATCCGCCCGCCGGTCGACGAAGGCGCGCATGCCGACCAGCTCGATCGCGGCCTCGACACGCTCCTCGGGTCCCGGACCCGGGGACGACCACCGCCGGCGGATCTCGGCCGCCACCTCGAGGTTCTCGCGGGCGGTGAGCGACCCGAACAGCTCGAGCCGCTGGAAGGTGCGCGCGAGCCCCCGCTGGGCGCGCTCGTGGGGGGCGAAGCCGGTGACGTCGATGCCGTTGAGGACGACCCGGCCCCGCGTCGGCTCCTGCAGCCCGGTGATCACGTTGAACAGGGTCGTCTTGCCGGCACCGTTGGGTCCGATGAGGCCGGTGATGCGGCTCGGCTCGACCGACAGGTCGACATCCTGCAGCGCCATCCGGCCGCCGAAGCGGACCGAGATCTGCTCAACCTCGAGCAGGCCCACCGGCCGCCACCTCCTCCCCCTCCAGGCCGAGCACGCGGTCGACGGCGGCGAGGTCCCCGGCGGTGATCGGGCGATCCACACCGGCGCGCTCGAGGTCCAGGACAGGCTCGACGAGCCGGGCCCGACCTCGCGGCACGCCGGGTGCCGCGGCGCCCCCGAGGCGCGCCCGCAGCCGACCCGCGACCCTGGCGAGCTCGCTGGCGAGGCCGTCGGGGTTGCGACCCAGGCTGATCCCGATCAGACCGGGTGCCACCAGCAGCAGGTCGGCGAGGGAGGGCACGGCATCGGCCAGCACGGGGAAGCTGGCGTAGAGCAGGCCACCGAGCAGCGAGCCGCTGACCATGGCGATGCCGCCGGCGACCGCCATCAGCAGGATCGGGAGGCTCTGGAGCGCGTCGAACTGCGACACCGTGGCGGTGCTCTGCAGCCCGGCGAGCAACGCACCGCCGACCCCGGCGATGCCCGCCGACAGGGCGAACACCTGCAGCTTGGTGACGGTGAGGTTCAGGCCGAGCGTGGCGCAGGCCGCGGGGCTGTCCTTCATGGCGATGAGCCTCCGCCCGAACGGGCCGAGCCGCAGCGCCACCACCCCCGACCCGACGAGGGCGAAGGCGACCGCCAGCAGGATCATGTAGGAGCGGTCGTCGTCGAAGGTGAGCGGCCCGAAGGCGACCCGGTCGACCGAACGGGACCCGCCCGGGAAGACCGCTTCCTGGCTGAACACGACGCGGTCCATGAACACCGCGAAGGCGAGGGTGGACAGGGCGAGGTAGATGCCGCGCAGTCGCAGCGCCGGGAGCGCCACGAGCGCCCCCACCACGGCGGCGAGCCCGAACGCCGCCACCAGCCCGAGCGGGTTCCCGCCAGCGCCCCAGACCGACATGGCGTAGGCACCGAGCGCGGCGAAGGTCATCTGGGCGAGGGAGATCTGTCCGCCGTAGCCGGTCAGCGGCACGAGCGAGACCATGATCAGCGCGAACGCCAGTCCCTTGCTCCAGGAGATGAGGGCGGCGCCGTCGAGCAGACCCGACACCACCACGGTCACGGCCACCAGCGCCACCGCCCCGAGCGCAGCGTGACGCCCCGTCGGGCGGGGCAGGCTCTCGCGGGTGCGCACCAGGCCGTGGGCCCGCAGCGGCGCCTGGGGCAGCACCAGCAGCACGATGAACAGCATGACGACCGGGATCGCCAACCGCAGCGAGGCCACCAGGTCGATGCCGTCGGGGAGCCAGTCGGGGTTCTGCGGCAGGTAGCCGACCGCCCAGGACTGCGCGAGGCCGAGGATCAGGGCCCCGAGGAAGGTCACGGGCAGGCTGGTGAGCCGGCCGACGATGGCGGCGGCGTAGGCGTTGATGACGAGCAGCGTGAGCGACAGCACCTCCAGCCCGAACCGGTCGGCCACGAGGATGCCGGCCAACGCGGCCAGCGCCGAGCCGAGTGCCCAGCTCGTGGCCGACGCCCGGTCGGGCCGACCCCCGTTGAGCTGCACGAGCGCCCGGTCGGCCACCACCGCCCGCATCTCCACCCCGGCGCGGGTGCCGAACAGCAGCAGACGCAGTCCCAGGGCCACCGCAGCGGCCACGAGGATGATGACGAGCTGGTGGTAGGAGACCGAGACCGAGCCGATCGTGAAGCTCGCACCGTCGAAGAACGGCCGCACGACCCGGTTCACCTTCGGCGGCCAGATGATCGGGGCGAGCGCGATGAGCCCGAACAGCAGGCCGACCGGGACGACCGTGCGGGTGACCTCCGAGGTGCCGGCGAGACCACGCATGACCACCCGGTCGATGAGCGCGCCGAACACCGGGGCCGCCACGACCAGCACGAGGGCGATGCTGAGCAGCCGCGGCAGACCCCAGGCCTCGTGCAGCTGCCAGTAGGCGAAGGCGCCGAACATGCCGATCGCGCCGTGCGCGAAGTTGAAGATGCCCGAGGTGGTGTAGGTGACCACGAGCCCGCTGGCCGCCACGGCGTAGATCGCCGCGGTCACCAGGCCCAGGATCGTGTAGGAGATCAGGTCCTCCACGGATCAGCCCCCGGCCCGGCCACCCTGTCCGTAGTCGCCGGTCAGCTCCACCATCGAGTCCTGCGGGCAGGCGAAGCCGTTGCCGGCCCGGTAGACCTCGGCGTCCTCGTCGGGCAGCGGGTAGCGACGCACGAAGGCACCGTCGGCGACCTGCATCACGATGAAGCACCCGCCGGGCTCGTTGGCGGCGGGGTTGCCCGGACCGTGGAGCCCGCCGCCGGTCCAGTCGGTGATCCTGGTGAGCTCCTCCATCAGCCGTTCGCGGGTCACCTCCGAACCCAGGTTCTTCACCGCCGTGGCCCACAGCAGCGCAGCCGACCACGCCTGCACCCCGAGCAGCTCGGGCTCGGCCTCGGGCACGACCTCACGCAGGACCCGCAGGTACTCCGCCATCGCGGGGTTGCGGTCGGCCTCCTCGAACGGCCACACCGTCAGCCGGACGTACGTGCCCTCCGCGGTGTCGCCGGCCTGCTGTGGGTACTTGGCGTTGTAGAAGTTGGCCTCGAGCTCCACCACCGGGTCGAAGCCCTGCAGCGCCATCTCCTTCTGCAACGGGATGATCTCCTCGTACGAGGAGGTGAGGGTGAGGTAGGTCACCCCCTCGTTCTTCATGGCCAGCACCAGGGGGGACCAGTTGGTCTCGGACACGTTGGCCGAGTCCACGAACACGAAGTCGTACCCGATCTGCTCGTAGCCCTCGATGTAGCGGTCGCTCTGGATCTCGAGGATCGACAGCTTCGTCCGCAGGGCGGCGGCCCGGCCGGGCGCCTCGGGGTGCTGCCCGGCGATCCAGCGCCCGGGACCGACCAGGAACCGGTCGACCGGGTTCGGCAGCGGCTGCACCGTGAGCCCGGCGCTGGTCTGCTCGGGACTGACCGCAGCCGCGGGGATGTTCGGCAGGCCGCAGTCCAGCTGGTCCTGCACCCCCGTCTGATCGAGCACCCCGATCCCACCCACGAGGGCGAGGGCGTGCTCACAGGCGTAGGCCACCTGGGCCTGGTAGTCGGTGAGCTGGGCGTCACGCAGCACGACGTTCAGCCGGCGGCCGTTGATGCCACCCTGGGCGTTGCACCACTCCCCGAAGGCCTTCATGGTGTCGAAGACCCCCTGGTTCAGCCCGGGACGGACCCCGCCGGGGTCGGCGATCGTCACGATCGTGATCTCGTCGTCGGTGACCCCCACCTCGGTGGCTCCGGAGGCGTCACCCGGGCCGCAGGGCGAGGGCAGGTCACCGAAGGTCACCGGGCCGCCCTCCGATGGCACCGGGGCGCCCCCCCGACCACCCGGGACCGCCCCGCCGGGTCGGCCCATGCCGTCGGCGGCCGCCTCGATCTCCTCGTTCGACAGGCGTGTACCGCACCCCGTCGCCAGCAGCGCCGTCACGAGGACCGGCGCGATCACCCGGGCAGCTCTCACCATCCCCCGCTTCTCACCTGCCGGCCCGCCCCTCGCGAGCCGGTGAACCGGCGCAGGCTAGCAGGTCGATCTGACACCGCGTCAGACAGCGGGTGGGCCTCCGCCGGCCACCGCACCCGCGTCCAGCAGGTGGGCGATCTCGGCCGGGTCGAAGCCCCGCTCGGTGAGGACCTCGACGGTGTGGTGGCCGGCGGGCGGCGGTGGCCGGTCGAGCCGGGCCGGGGTCCGTGAGAACCGTGGCGCCGGTGCGGGCTGCACGACCCCGTCGAGATCGACGTAGGTCCCCCGCTCCCGCAGGTGCGGATGCCGGACCGCCTCCTCGAACCGCAGCACCGGCACCAGACAGGCGTCGAGCCCGGCGGCGGCCTCCTCCCACTCGGCCCGGGTGCGGGTGCGGATCACCTCGGCGATCCTGCGCTTCGCCTCCGGCCACGCGGATTCGTCGTCCTGCGGGCCCAGCTCCTCGACCGACAACCCCAGCAGACCGAGGAAGGTCTCGTAGAAGGCCGGCTCGACGGCGCCGACGGCCACGTACTCCCCGTCGGCGGTCTCGTAGACGTCGTAGTAGGGCGCACCCGAGTCGAGCCAGTTGGTTCCCCGCTCGGGGTGGAAGTAGCCGCCCAGGTAGGCGGGGACGATCGGTGCCGCGAGCAGGGCCACCCCGTCGACCATGGCCGCGTCGATCACCTGCCCCCGCCCCGACGAGGCGCGCTCCACCAGGGCGGCCAGGACCCCGACGGCGAGCAGCATCCCCCCACCCCCGAAGTCGGCCACGAGGTTCAGCGGCGGGGTGGGCGGCTGGTCCCGACGACCGATGTGGGCGAGCGGCCCGGCCAGCGCCAGGTAGTCGATGTCATGGCCCGCCCGCGCCGCGAGGGGACCGTCCTGACCCCAGCCCGTCATGCGGGCGTAGATCAGTCCGGGGTTGCGCCCGCACAGCTCGTCGGGTCCGAGCCCGAGCCGCTCCATCACCCCGGGCCGGAAGCCCTCCACCAGCACGTCCGCCCCGTCGCTCAGCCGGCGGACGACCTCGGCGCCGTCGGGATGCTTCAGATCGACCGCCACCGAGCGCCGGCCCCGTGCGTAGACGTTGCCCTTCGCCGACTCCGGCGGCGCGCCGGCCACCCGATCGGCCCGGTCGATCACCACCACGTCGGCGCCCAGGTCCGCGAGGACCATCGCACCGAACGGGGCCGGGCCCAGACCGGCGATCTCGACGACCCGGATCCCCGCGAGCGGCCCGGCCATCACCGCCTCCCGTGCCGCTCGCCCACGGCGTCAGCCTAGATCACACCCTGAGAACGTGTTCTACTTCCGTGGTGCGCATCGACCTGCCCCTGCAGGCCCCGCTCGGAGCCGTCGCCGAGGAGGCCCGGACGCTGCGTCGGCTCGGTGTCGACGGTGCGTTCGCCTTCGAGGGACCTCACGACGTGTTCTTCCCGCTCCTCGAGGCGGCCGGCAGCGGCCTCGAGCTGTACACGAACGTGGCGGTCGCGTTCCCCCGCAGCCCCTACCACCTCGCGCAGCAGGCCTGGGACCTGCAGGCCGCGTCCGGGGGTCGCTTCGCGCTCGGCCTCGGCTCGCAGGTCCGCGCCCACGTGGAACGCCGCTTCGGTGCGGCCTTCGACCGGCCGGTGGACCGCATGCGCGAGTGGGTCCGTGCGACGAGGGCGATCTTCGCGGCCTGGCAGCACGGCACCCCGCTCCGGTTCCGGGGCGAGTTCACCACCCACACCCTCCTACCGCCGCTGCTCGACCCGGGGCCGCTGGCGAGCGGCCCGCCCCCGATCTGGGTGGCCGCGATCGGACCGCGGATGACGACGATGGCCGCCGAGGAGGCCGACGGGGTGCTGGTCCATCCCTTCCACACCCTCGCCAGCCTGCGGGCCGGCACCCTGCCCTGGATCGAGGCCGGCCTGGCCAACGCCCGCCGGCCCCGGGAGGCGCTGACCGTGGTGGTCGGGGTGATCGTGTGCACCGGAACGAGCGACGCCGCCCGCGACGCCGCCGAGCAGGCCGGCCGGGCGCTGCTCGGGTTCTACGCCTCGACCCCCGCCTACCGCCGGGTGCTCGACCGCCACGGCTGGGGGGAGCTGCAGCCACTGGCCCGGTCGCTCACCCGGGCGGGGCGCTGGGACGAGCTGGGTGCCCTGGTCCCGGACGAGGCGCTCGAGCAGCTCACGGTCCGGGGGTCCCCGGCCGAGGCCGGGGCGGAGCTCCGTCGCCGCTACGCGGCTCTGGCCGACCGGGTGGCGCTCACCCTTCCCACCCGCCCCGATCCCGAGGACCTGGCCACCCTGGTGGCCACCGCCCGGGCCGAGCCGACGACACCCGGGCCGTACACTCCCACCGGGGTCGCGGCGGCCGACGGGACCGTACGCGCAACGTCACGACAGGGGGACCCGTGAAGCTCGAGGACGTCAACCTGCTCGATCCGGATGTGTTCCGTGAGGGACGCCACCACGAGATGTTCGCCGTGCTCCGCCGGGAGGATCCCGTGCACTGGCACCCCGAGCCCGACGGACCGGGGTTCTGGTGCATCACCCGCCACGCCGACCTCGTCACCGTGAACCGCGACTACGAGGTGTTCTCCTCGGCCGAGCAGGGGGTCAACATCCCCGACATCGCCCCCGGGGACGAGATGGTGCGGGAGATGATGCTGATCATGGACCCGCCCCGGCACACCCGCTACCGGCTGCTGGTCAACAAGGGCTTCACACCCCGCATGGTCGGGCTCATCGAGGACCACCTGCGGGCCAAGGCCCGTGCCATCGTCGACGCCGTGTGCGAACGGGGTCGCTGCGACTTCGTGGCCGACATCGCGTCGGAGCTGCCCCTACAGGCCATCGCCGAGCTCATGGGCGTTCCCCTCGAGGACCGCCGGAAGCTGTTCGAGTGGAGCAACCGGCTGGTCGGCTTCGACGACCCCGAGTTCCAGGGCTCCCGCGAGGACGGCCGGCACGCCGCCGCTGAGGTCTACCTGTACGCCAACCAGCTCGCCGCCCAGCGCCGAGCCGAGCCCAGGGACGACATCGTGAGCCGGCTCATCGCCGCCGAGATCGACGGGGACCGCCTCAGCGAGGCCGAGTTCGACATGTTCTTCCTGCTGCTGGCGGTGGCCGGCAACGAGACGACCCGCAACGCCACCGCCCACGGGATGAAGGCGCTCATCGAGCACCCCGACCAGTACGCCGCCCTGGTGGCCGATCCCGGCCTGGTCGACTCGGCCGTCGAGGAGATCCTGCGGTGGGCGACGCCCGTGCTGCACTTCCGCCGGACCGCCCGACGCGACTACGAGCTCGGAGGACGCACGATCCGGGCCGGGGACAAGGTGGTGATGTGGCACATCTCGGCCAACCGGGACGAGACGGTGTTCGAGGACCCGTTCCGCTTCGACATCCGCCGCTCACCCAACGACCACATCGCCTTCGGCGGCGGTGGGCCGCACTACTGCCTGGGCGCCAACCTGGCCCGCATGGAGCTGCGGCTCATCTTCCGTGAGCTCGTCACCCGGCTGCCGGACCTGACCCTCGACGGTGAGGTCGAGTACCTGCGCTCGAACTTCATCGGCGGCATCAAGCGGATGCCGGTGCGCTTCACGCCCGCGCCGGTGGCGACCGCCTGCACCGCCTGACCGGCGGCCCGGTCCGGTCAGCCGCCCGCGTCAGCGACCCGCTGGGCTCACTGCGGGTGCGAAGCCGGGGTACGCCCGGCCCGCCACGTCGAAGGTCGCCCGCAGCAGTGGCTCGACGAAGCCCGGGGTGGAGCACACCACGTGCCCGTCATCGACGCGGTGGATGGCGGCGTGCGGGATGGAGAACGCCAGCTTGGCCTGCTGGGTGGGTACGAGGGCGCGGTCCCGGGTGGTGATGAGCACCGCCGTGGGCACGTCCACGTCGCCGATCCAGCGGCGGGCGTCGTAGTGGCCGATGGCGTGGCCGGCCTCGAGCACCAT
>Ga0308411_10003711_pt1 | contig 10160 bp, 7 predicted proteins | sample HotsprottomLayer_2_FD_203530 | JGI IMG/M metagenome (GOLD analysis project Ga0308411, IMG submission 203530) | Hot spring phototrophic mat microbial communities from Octopus Spring, Yellowstone National Park, Wyoming, United States -... | ecosystem: Environmental > Aquatic > Thermal springs >... | reverse complement strand
CGCGAGTAACGCCGCTTGGAAAGGAAGTCGCCCTCGGAGTAGTAGCGGCTGAAGAACTGGTAGAGATGATCGTAGACTTCGGATTCCAACTGGTCGATGTCCACGGCATCGGTCTTCAGCCGGGCGCGGAGATCCTTGACCTTCTGCGTCGTTTCTGGATCGACGCCCAGGCCGCGGGCCGCATCGATGGCTTTGGCCAGTTCGGCTTCGAGTTCGGACTTGGCGGCGGTCTGATACTGGGCGAACGCGGCCTTCACCTGCGGCAACAGATCGCGTTCGAGGAAGGCGGTCACTTCTGCCGCCTTGGCGTGCATGATGCGATACAGGCCGAAGTCCAGGTCGGGCTGATCGAGCTGGAAGAGCTCTTTAAGGAGCGACTTCAGATTCAGGTATTTTTGGCTCATGGCGTTTAGATCACCTCCCAGCGGATGGTAAAAAGCGTTTCGGTCGTCGTGTTCTGGACGAGCCGCTTTTCTAGCGTGGCGATGAGGGTATCACGTTTCTCGATGATCTCGTCCTCGGCCTTGAAGATGTCCTGGCGTTGGCGGCGCTTCACCTTTTCAAGCCGGGCGATTTCTTCCTGGATGCGATGCTGTTCCTCGAGAGTCGTCGCCTGGCGGGCCTCGCGGCTCAGGACCTTGATCTTCTCCTTGGTGTCCCGCAGGGCCTTCTCGGCGGCGAGGACCATGTCGTCGGCCCAGGCTTCGAGCTTCTCGCGGGCTTGCTGAAAGTGTTTGTTGTTCGATTCGAGCGAACGGCTGATGGTGGCCTCGGCGTGTCGTTTCGCCTCGGCCGCCAGCCGAGCGGCGACGGCCTCTGGCACAACGATCTCACCCCGAACTTCTCCGGCACACAGGAACATTTTCTCCATGGTTTCCTGATCGAGTGCCTGCCCTTCATCATCGAACCCGGAGAACAGCAGATATTCTTCCAGTTCATACGACTCGACAACCAGTCGAGTGAGGATCAGGTAGCCCGTCTTGCCGCGTAAGGCTTCGATGACATGCAAACGCGTGGGATGATGGGAGACATCGAAGGCGATCCGAGCCGGCGGCGTGGCGAGCGTCTTGGCCGTATTCACGACGTATTCGCCCAGCGGATGCGAGAGGCGGTACAGGAACTGGTCCGATCCGGCTTCAATCTGCGGCTGCGTCTTGGAAATCAGGTGATAGCGCCCCGCTGGGATTTCCGGCTTGGGCGGACGGTGCAGATCGAACGCCAAGGCCGAATCGTCAAAGGTGGCCTGATGATCGAGAATGAAGCGGGTGACGCTCCAGAATCGCCGACCGACGCGGTCGAGTTGGGCCTGCGTGTCGGCGAGACGAAGGCGCAGGCGCTGGTGAACGTCCTCATCGAAATGCTCGAACAGCGTTCGCCGCGTGTCGTCGAGGCGAGTCCGGATCTGCTCGTCCATCTCGGCTTGGAGCTTGCGGAACGCGGCGTCGATCGCTTCGGGCGTGCGGCATTCTTGGTAGATGGCTAGGATGCGCTTCTCGAAATCGACCCCTGATTCGATGGAGCCGAGCACTTCATCGGAAGCACCAAAGACGCCGCTAAACAGCTTGAACTTTTCGGAGAGCAGTTCGAGAACGCGCTGGTCGGCGACGTTGCGTTCGTTGAGAAAGTTGATGACCACGACATCGTGCTTTTGGCCGTAACGATGGCAGCGGCCGATGCGTTGCTCAATTCGCTGCGGATTCCAGGGTAGGTCGTAGTTCACGACCAGCGAACAGAACTGAAGGTTGATGCCCTCCGCGGCTGCCTCCGTCGCCAAGAGAATCGTCGCGTGATCGCGGAAGTGTTCGATGAGCGCGGTGCGGACGTCCACGGCCCGCGAGCCGGAGGATCGGCCGGTGGCGGCGTTTTCCTGGGCCCAGCGTTCGTAGATCACCGTGGCTTCCGGCCCGCTGTTGGTGCCGTTGAAGACGACGACCTGACCGCGGTAGCCGTGGCTCTCCAGAAAGGCTTTCAAATAATCCTGTGTGCGGCGCGACTCGGTAAAAATGACGGCTTTGCGGGCCGCCCCGGTTCCTGCCAGCGTTTCAAAGCCGATTTCGAGAGCTTTCAGAAGTGTCTGTGTTTTGGTGTCGATACCGATGCTGCGAGCCCGGTCGGCGAGTCGCTGAAGGATCTCGATCTCTTCTTTCAACTTCTGGCGGTCGACGGGCATCGCTTCGCTGTCGTCGCCTTCCTCCTCGTCGAGGATTTCATCAAGCAGATCGTCCTCGATCTCTTCGTTTTCGACAAGGCGTTGTGCGAACTCCGGGTCGGTACGGGCCTGATCGTCACGCATTGTCTCGAGTCGGACCCGGAGCGTATCGAGCGTGGCCGCGATGGCCTGAGACGAGGAGGCGAGCAGTTTGCGAAGGATGAGGGCCGTCAGATGCCGCTGACGCTGAGGGAGAGCGTAGCTGTTCTCTCGCTGAAGGAACGTTGAGACCGCCTCATAAAGGGCGTGCTCGTCATCGGTAGGGCGAAACGGGCGAGTGATCGGCTTGCGTTCGGTGTAGCGAATGTATTCGGTGACTTGGTTGCGGAGTGTCCGTTTGCAAAACGATGCCAGTCGGCCACGAAGAGCCTCAAGATTGCTTCCGGCGCTGGCGTATTGAGCGCGAAACGAGTTGATGTCTCCGAAGTGATATTCATCGATCAACGTGGAAAGTCCGTAGAGTTCGAGGAGTGAATTTTGAAGCGGCGTTGCTGTCAGGAGAAGTTTACGGCACCCTTCAGTTGCCCAGCGGATTCCCTGGCCGATGCGGTTACTCGGTCGATAGGCATTTCGAAGCTTGTGAGCCTCGTCGATTACAACGAGATCCCATGAGGTAGTCTTGATGTCCTCACGGATGGCATTAGCGAAGTGGTACGACATGATTAAAATATCTTTTTCTGCCAGCGGGTTGCGGCCTTTTCGCCTCATCTCACGAAAGGTTCTCGCATCCAACACGAGAGCCGGCAGGTTGAACTTCTCGGCCAGTTCGAGCGCCCATTGCTTGCGAATCGAGGCGGGACTAATCACCAGAAGCCTGCGTTTGCGTTCGGCCCAGTACTGACAAAGAACAATGCCCGCTTCGATGGTTTTCCCGAGGCCGACTTCGTCGGCTAGGATGACGCCCTTGGAAAGCGGGGATTGAAGGGCGAACAGGGCCGCTTCGATCTGATGGGGATTGAGATCGACCGAAGCGTCGAACAGCGACATCGACAGCCGGTCCGGCCCCGCCGACCCGCGCCTAGTCAGGTCATGGGCACAGTACTTCGCATGATGGGGTGTGATCGCCATCGCCGACTCTAGCCGATGTTTGTGAAACACGAAACATAGCTAAATTAACCCGCCGGTCAGTCCGTGGCAACCCCCATTCGGCTTCGCTTGAGAATTTCCCACATCCGCGGCTGCCTGGCGAAGCTCGGCTCCTGGCAGATCCGCCGCAGCTGCTTCTCGTGGATCGGGTCGCGGCCGGCCAGTACCTTCGGCAGGAACAGGATCTCCTCCTGAATGTCCGGGGCCAGGTGCAGCAGGTTCATCACCTGAGTGATCCGCGGCTGCGTCACCATCGCCACGCGGGCCAACTCGGTCATGTCCATGCAGTGCCGCGAGCGGATCAGTTCCTCGAACTGCAGGGCCAACGCCATCAACTTCGCCAGCCGGGGCACGCGGCCCTCGGGCACCGTCTGCGTCGGCGTCGGCTTGTCCACGATCCGCCGCCGGCCGTGCGTGCCGCGGGTGAAGAACACCTTCTGCGTGACCGTGATCATGCCGCACCTCCGAGCTTGGTCTGCATCAGCGTTCGGATCGCCGTGGGGTGGAAGGTCACCGAGATCACGCTGGCGGTCGGGTCGAACTCGATCCGGGCCACCAAGAGCGCGATGACCTTCGCCTGCTCGCGGGGGGTCAGGGTGTCCCAGAGCCGGTCGAAATCGGCGAACGCGGCCCGCACGTCGTCCTCGGTCAGGCGGGCCTTGTGGCGGTCGTCGATCAACCCGTCCAACTCCGCGTTGCGGGCCGTCGCCTGGGCGATCCGTTCGTGGAGGTCGGCGATCAACGTGGTGGTCGCTGCGTCCGTTGTCCCGGACACCGCCAGTCGCCGGATCTCCGTGTGGTGCCGGGCGAGTTCGCGTTCCAGCCGCACCCGCTCGTCCATCATCTCGGCGATCTCGGAATCGTATTGGGCGTTGGCCTGGCGGATCACCTCGGCCCGCAGACCCGCGTCGGTGACGAGGGTGCGGATCTGATCGACCACCACCCGTTCCGTCTCGCCCGCCGGCAGCGACGGCGACGGGCACGACTGGCGGCCTTCTTTGATCGCTCGTGTGCAGGTGTAGTAGCGATACTTCAACCGGCCGCCCTTGTTGCAGAAGGTGTGAACCATCGTGCGGTCGCAGCCCTTGCAGAACATCAGCCCGCGAAGCAGTGCGCCGTACTTGTTGCGGACCAGCGGCCCGCCGCAACGGGCGTTCTTCCGCATCAGGTTCTGCACCTGCTCGAACGCCTCCTTCTCGACGATGGCCTCGTGCTCACCGGGGTAGACCTCCGTTTTGTGCCGAACCATGCCGATGTAGACCGGGTTGCACAGCAGCGCGTGCAGGCTGCACTTGTCGAACGGCTTGCCGCCGCGCACCTCGTCCTTGGACGTGCGGTTCTCCTTGTTCTTCCAGCCCCGGCGTTTCAACTCATCGACCACCGGCAGCATGGAGCCGAGGTCGAGGTAGAGCCGGAAGATCGCGCGGACGCGGGCCGCCTCTCGCGCGTTGGGTACCAGTCGCGGGCTGGGGCCGGACCGGTCCACGTCGTAGCCGAGGACCGGGAACCCACCAGCCCACTTGCCCTTCCGCTTGGTGGTGGCAATCTTGTCGCGGATTCGTTCGCCGATGATCTCCCGCTCGAACTGGGCGAAGGAGAGCAGAACGTTCAGCACCAGCCGGCCCATCGAGTTGGCGGTGTTGAACTGCTGCGTCACCGACACGAAGGACACCTTGTGCTTCTCGAACGTCTCGATCAGGCGGGCGAAGTCGAGTAGCGACCGGCTCAGGCGGTCCACCTTGTAGACGATCACGCAGTCGATCTTGCCCGCCCGGATGTCGGTGAGTAGGCGTTGCAAGGCGGGGCGTTCCATGTTCCCGCCGGTGAACCCGCCGTCGTCGTAGCGGAGCGGCATGGCCCGCCAGCCTTCCCCGGCCTGGCTGGTGATGAACGCCTCGGCGGCCTCGCGCTGGGCGTCCAGCGAGTTGAACTCTTGCTCCAATCCCTCGTCCGTGGACTTGCGGGTGTAGATCGCACAACGGACCAGCGGGGTGCCGGGCCGGGCGGGTGTTCGTGTCCGGGTCATTTCCCGCCCTCCAGGTTGAAGAAGCGGAACCCGTTGACGTGTGTGCCGGTGATCTTGCGGGCGACCGCCGAAGCGTGCGGTAGCGTTCGCCCTCGTACTCGAACCCGTCGGAGAGGACGGTGACCTCGATTCTCTGGCCCTTGTACTCGCGGATGAGGGCTGCGCCGGGCAGCGGCAACCGCTTGTCGCGGGTGATCGGGGCTGTCGTGACCACCTCCGCGACCGGGCGCGATTCCAGTTCGACCGGCGGCATGACGCGGAGTTCGGCGTCCTTGGCGAGTTCCTTGGCCCGCTTCACCGCCCGTTCGCTGAGTCCGCCTGCCTCGCGGGTCTGGAGCTTCCAGAGGATCTTGCGGATCAGGTACGTCCGGTGCCGGGAGTGCGTTTGCTCGCCGAACAGTTCGGCGAAGCGTTCGGCGAGTTGGCCCGCGGTCATGCGTTCGAGCGCGGCCATCTCTTTGTCGATGTCGAGTGGCATGAAGACCTCGTTGGTTGGAGTGCGTTAAAACCCGTAACGCCGAGACCCACTGAGCCTCGGATCCGCCCCCGACTCAAGGCCTTCTTCTGGGCTTTCTGGAACTTCTTCGTCCGACGCGGACGGGACGCGCAAGGCCGCCTGCTTGAGTCGAAGCACACCCCGCGCGAGGATGGCGGCGACCTGGGCCATCCGCTGTTGGGGAGTCAATTCGGAATGGTCGTTGGACATGTCGTCAGGCTCCGTGAAGGGTGACCTGACGGTTATCTATGCCGTCTCTTTCCGAGTTGTCCGCGGGGAGTGCGACCGACGGAATCCAAGCTGCGATCAAACCCAAAATGGCGGGATTTCAGGCGATTTTCGCATGGCGGACTGCGGGCTTATGGACGAAGCCTCTGCACGCCATAACCCGTTGCGTTTTCTTCCGCAATATGGCATGGTATCGACCCGATCGCTCATGGTGGCAGCCTGCACGCCATAACCCGTTGCGTTTTCTTCCGCAATGGCCGAGGTGGACGTCTGTGCTATAAATCGGCTACAACAGAGATGAAACCCGAGACCCGGTATCGAACGGTGGCGGTCGCCCTGTGCTGACCAAACCTTCCCAGTCACTGCTCGACCCAGCGGTTCACGCCGGGTCTGAGCCTTTCATAGTCTTCCGTTCGCGTTTGACGCCAGTCTTCGCAAGGGGTTACGACTCGTCCGTCTCTGCCGTTATCTCTCCCCTGTTGCACAGGGAGACATCACCCTCCGAAGCAACTCGATCTGCTGGGTTGGCGGGTGACGGACGCGGGGTTGAAGGAGTTAGCCAGGCTGAAGAGCTTGCAAACGCTGCACCTGCGCGGCACCCGAGTGACGAATTCGGGGTTGAAGGAGTTACAATCGGTGCCTCGGACCCAGGCGACCGGCAGACAGGTTTACTCGACCCGCGTGGGCGGACTCTGCCCGTCGGCTTGCCAATTGTCCGGCGCACCCCTAGCCGATGGCCCTAGCCTAGTGCTGAGGGCATCCGACCAACCAACGAGCCAACTGAGCCAACTGCCGACGTGATAGCTGCTGCATGCTGCGACCGCGTTGGTCGGGCGCAACGGCTTATTGGCTGCAACCTTCTGCCATCAACCGACGATCCAATCAAGGAGAATCGAGTGACTCTTGCGACGAATCTTGGCTTTCCGCGCATCGGCCGCCACCGTGAGTTGAAGACCGCCCTTGAGCAATACTGGGCGGGTCAGGCGTCGGCCGAGCAACTGCTGGCGACCGCCCAGCAACTGCGGCGGACGCACTGGGAACTGCAACAGCGGGCCGGGCTGGACATCGTCCCGTGCAACGACTTTTCGCTCTACGACCACATGCTCGATACGGCGGTGATGGTCGGTGCCATCCCCGAGCGCTTCGCGGATTGGAGCGACGAGCTGGAGCGATACTTCGTGATGGCCCGCGGGGGCAACCGGCCCCAAGGCCAGCCCGGCCCGGTCGCCCTGGAGATGACCAAATGGTTCGATACCAACTACCACTATCTGGTGCCCGAGTTCCGCCGCGGGCAGCCGTTCCGCCTGGCGACGACCAAGCCAGTGGACGAATTGCTGGAGGCGCAAGCGCTAGGGCTGCGGGCACGGCCGGTGCTAGTCGGGCCGGTCAGCTTCCTCCGCCTGGGCAAGGCCAAGGAGGCGGGCTTCGACCCGTTGGAGTTGCTGCCCAGCCTGCTGCCGGTCTACGAGGAATTGCTCGGTAAACTGGTCGCCGCCGGGGCTGAGTGGGTGCAGCTTGACGAGCCAATCCTGGTCACCGACGTGGACGAACGCTGCCTCGACGCCGTCGAGCAGACCTACCGCCGGTTGGCGGCCGTGGCCCCGGGGCTGAAGCTATTGCTGGCTACCTACTTCGGCACGGTCGGCGCGGCGCTGCCGCGACTGCTGAAGCTACCCATCGCCGGGCTGCACCTGGACCTGGTGCGTGCCCCGGAGCAACTCGACGCCGCCCTGGCTGAGTTGCCGCCCGAGCCGAACCTGATGCTGTCGCTGGGGCTGATCGACGGGCGCAACGTCTGGCGGGCCGACCTGGACCGGGCTATCGAACTGGCGGAGAAGGCGGCGGCGCGGGCATCGATCCAGATTGCCCCCTCCTGCTCGCTGCTGCATTGCCCGATTGATCTGGCCGACGAGACGCGGCTGGACCCGGCGGTGCGGGAGTGGCTGGCGTTTGCCACGCAGAAGCTCGACGAGGTGGCCCTGATCGCCGAGGTGCTGCGGCACGGGCGGCAAGCTCAGGAATCCCGCCTGGCCGAGAACCGGGCCATCCTGCAACGCCGCCGCCAGTCGCCGCTGACGCGCAACGAGGCGGTGCGGTCCCGGCTGGCCAGCATCACCCCCGAACAGCTCCAGCGTAAGCAGCCGCATGCCCAGCGGCGCGTCGTGCAGCAAGCCCGGCTCGGCCTGCCGCTATTCCCTACGACGACGATCGGCTCGTTCCCGCAGACGCCGGAAATCCGCAAGGCCCGCGCGGCGTTCAAGGCCGGCAAGCTGACCGAGGCGGAGTACGAAGCGTTCCTCAAGGAGCAGATCGCCCAGGCGATCCGTTGGCAGGAGGAAGTCGGCCTGGATGTGCTGGTCCACGGCGAGTTCGAGCGCAACGACATGGTCGAGTATTTCGGCGAGCAGCTCGACGGGTTCGCGTTCACGGCCAACGGCTGGGTGCAGAGCTACGGCTCACGCTGTGTCAAGCCGCCGATCATCTACGGCGATGTCGCCCGGCGCGGGCCGATGACGGTCGAGTGGTTCCGCTACGCGCAGTCGTTGACGACCAAGCCGGTCAAGGGCATGCTGACCGGGCCGGTGACAATCTTGCAGTGGTCGTTCGTCCGCGACGACCAACCCCGCCGCGACACTTGCTGGCAGATTGCACTGGCCATCCGCGATGAAGTGGCTGACCTGGAGGCAGCCGGGGCGGCGGTCATCCAGATCGACGAGCCGGCCCTGCGTGAGGGGTTGCCGCTACGGCGGGCCGACTGGCCGACCTACTTGCAGTGGGCGGTGGATGCGTTCCGGCTGGCGGCGAGCGTGGCCAAGGACGAGACGCAGATTCACACCCACATGTGCTACTCGGAGTTCAACGACATCATCGACTCGATCGGGGCGCTGGATGCCGACGTGATCTCGATTGAAACGTCGCGCTCGCAGATGGAATTGCTCGATGCCTTCGCCCGCTTCCGTTACCCCAACGAGATCGGCCCGGGCGTCTACGACATCCACTCGCCGCGGGTGCCGACGCAAGCGGAAATCGAGCGGTTGCTGGACAAGGCCTTGGCGGTGTTGTCGCCGGATCAGGTCTGGGTCAACCCCGACTGCGGCCTGAAGACGCGCAAGTGGGACGAGGTCAAGCCCGCATTAGAAACTATGGTCTCTTCCGCGAAGAGTTGCCGTGCGCGTTTGGCAACCACGGTGCGCTCTTAGAACTCTTAGAACCCTGTCGAGAAAAACGCCAGGCGACCGCCAGGAGGTAACTCTCACGGCGGTCATCGCCTTTCTTTCAATCTTGCTCGCGGTGTTCGCCATCATCCGCCATTCGACGCAGACCCAGGGTTCCCGCTTCGGCACCTGGTCGGGCTTCGGCTGGAACCAGTTGCCCCAGAATTTGCCCCGGCCGGCGGCGTTCATCTTCCACCAGTAGGCGTAGAAGATCAGCGCCCCAGGCGGGTCCCAGTCGCGCGGGCCGATCGGTTCCAGGGGTGCCTAGAAGAACTTGTCGCCGTCCGGCAGCTTTGTCTGCCCCCTTGAAGACACCATTGCCGGCGTCGGCCATGAAGCCGCTGCCGCCGTGGCCGTGGTCGCCTTAGTCCTTGCCGTCGCGGACGTAGTGCCGCCTGTAGACCTCGTCGTGGCCGGACTTGTGCCTCTTCACGAAGGTCACGTCCTCATGGCCGTCCTTGCGCAGTTGCACCTTGGCCGATCGCTTGCACCGGGCGAGGGCCTTGTCCGTCTCGGCCTCGACCGGGTCCGCGTCTTCGGTCGCTCCACGACCCTTGCGGCGGTTGACCTCGTCCCAGGCCGCGCCGATCGTGCCGTTCTCGAAGTCGTCGTGGAACAGTGCGGTCTCGTCGCGGCCAATGCCCACATCATTGCGGATAACGCGTGGCCAGCCCCTCGTCCTGGCCGCGCGCAACGTTCGCCGACATGCCAAGGGTGAGAACAAGACAACACGTCGTGGCGGCCAGGCTCATGGCGCAAACTCTTCGTTTGAATCAGCCTTCGTCTTCATCAAAAAAGTCGTTGGACACGTCCTTGAGTTCGTATCGCCTGGTCGTGGTCACGCCGACGTTATGCTCGATCATCAAATCCGCGAGCGTTGGCCCGTCGATTAGGACCACC
>Ga0308411_10003708_pt1 | contig 10161 bp, 10 predicted proteins | sample HotsprottomLayer_2_FD_203530 | JGI IMG/M metagenome (GOLD analysis project Ga0308411, IMG submission 203530) | Hot spring phototrophic mat microbial communities from Octopus Spring, Yellowstone National Park, Wyoming, United States -... | ecosystem: Environmental > Aquatic > Thermal springs >... | reverse complement strand
TATTAGTCCCAACTGACTTTAGCGAGATTTCTGTTCAAGCATTTCCTTACGCTGAAGAAATTGCCAGACAGTATGGAGCGGAAATCCATTTAGCTCATGTTTTAGAGAAAGATCCTCCAATTCCGCTCATTCGGACATTTGATATGACAACCGAATCAGTAGTTAAGAAGCTTGAAGAAGACACAAAAGCTTTATTAAATCAATTCAAAAATAAGTTTTCAAATGATTTGCAGGTCAAAGAGGTTCTATTAAAAGGTAATGATTTCGAAGAGATTGTGGAATATGCAAATAAGAATGAAATCGATTTAATTGTAATTGCAACACACGGTAGAACGGGCTTGCTTCATACATTACTTGGAAGTGTAGCTGAAAAAGTGATTAGATATGCAAAGAAACCAGTTTTGGTGATAACAGCAACTAAGGAAGAAAATTGAGGTTTTAAGATGGCAAGATTAAAACATGTCGATGCGTTTTGTAGTTATTGCAATAAAATGACAAAAATGGAAATTGTCGGTGAAATAGCCATAGCAGGTGATAGGAGAAAATGGACACGATGCAAAACCTGTAAACATACAATGGCGCTTGATGTTGATTCTAACATTAAATCATCACAAAATCTTGATCTTTCTGCAATTAAAATTGAAGATTGCAAGATTTATGACCCAACTGCTTCTTATGAAGTTGGTGATTCAATCTATCATAAAGATTGGGATGATGTAGGAAAAGTTACAGGCAAAGAAACTACATCATCAGGATTAAAAGCAATTATTGTGGAATTTGAAAAAAACGGAACAAAAAAATTATTAGAACAATTTCAATTACAACCAAATTAACGGAGGTAATTTTTGGTCGGCATTATTATTGGTGAAAACGAAAGCTTAGATAAGGCATTAAAAAGATTTAAGAAGAAATACGAAAGAGCTGGTATTCTTAAGGAATACAAAAAGCGAACATTTTACTTGAAGCCTTCGGTAAGAAGAAAGATGAAAACTGCCAAAGCAATTAGAAGGCTTCAAAAACTTATGCGAGAAGAAATGGAAAAATAATTTTTCCAGTCGCCAATCCTCTATAAATAATTTTTGGTAAGAAAATTTTTTAATTCATTAAAAGCCTCTTTAGGTGTATCACAGTAAGTAAAAATTTTTGTGTCTTTTTTATCGATACATCCATGCTCTATCATAACATTGAAGTTCAAAACTTTTTTCCAGTAATCTGAACCATATATAATCACTGCCATCTTTTTAGATATCTTTCCTGTCTGAATAAGAGTTAAAACTTCCATTAATTCATCAAGTGTTCCAAAACCTCCGGGAAAAATTACGAGAGCCTTTGCAAGATAAACAAGCCAGAACTTTCTCATAAAGAAATAATGAAACTCAAAACTTAATTCTTCGTCGACAAATCTATTCACAAATTGTTCGGTTGGAATTGAGATATTAATCCCTATGCTTTTTCCTTTTGCAAGTTTTGCTCCTTTGTTTGCTGCTTCCATAATTCCTGGGCCACCACCAGTGCAAACGACAAATCTTCTACCATTAGATGGAAGTGAAAGCGACCATTCCGTTAACATTCTTGAAAGTTGAACTGCGTCTTCATAATATCTTGACATCTCGAGGGCAATTTGAGATTGTCTTAATCTCTCAGGAAAATCTTTAATTTTTTTTGGATCAAGTTTTTTAACTTCATTGTACATTTTTTGAGCAGTTTTTCGATCAACTATTCTTGAACTACCAAAAAATACAATTGTATCTTTAATGCTTAATTTTTTAAAACGGCTTTGAGGCTCCAAAAATTCTGATATGATCCTTATAACTCTTGCATCCGGCGAATTCAAAAATTCAAGATTTTTATAAGCTTTTAAGGGCATTGGTTCTCCTTAATTAAATTAATGTTCTACCTCCGTCAATTGGAATGGTTATGCCGGTTATGTAATCGTTTTCCATTAAGAAATCAACCGTCCGAAGAATATGATTTACATTTCCATATTTTTTTAGTGGGATTTTCGAGATAGGCATCTTTTCAGATTTATTTTCTTCGCTTTCTATAAAACCAGGTGCAATAGAAACTACTCTTATTTTAGGTGCAAGTTCTATGGCAAGTGAGCGTGTTAATGCAATCACACCAGCTTTTGAAATATGATAAAGACTTCTATCTTTCCAGGCAATTATCCCTCCAACTGACGAGAAATTTATAATTAAAGAACCTTCATTCATTATCTCTGTAAATTTCTGAATTAGAAAATATATTGATTTCAAATTAACATTCATAAACATATCATATTCTTCAGATTTAGTTTCACTAAAAACATTTCTGCCAAAAATTCCAACACAGTTAATTAATACATCAAGTTTGGGAAAATTCTTTTTGAATTCGATAAATAATTTTTCAACATTAGATAGATTTGAAAAATCACATTGATAGGTAGTTAACTTTAAGCCTTCTCTTAAAAATTTTTCATGTAACTGCTTAATTTTATCGACGGAACGATAGTAAGTAATTGCAACTTCAAAATTCTGTCTACCGAGATGAAGTGCTATTTCACTTCCTAATTTTCCTGTACCACCAGTTATAAAGGCTATTTTCATTTTCAATTCAATTTAACAAATACTAATTTTGTAAGCAACGAAATTGGATGTAATCAATGCATTTACTACTCTCATTGTTATTGATTCTTTTCCAATTGAATGATCAAGAAAAAATTACATCAAAAATTGTTCATTTGCTTAAAAAATCACTGCCTAAGAATGCTGAATATTCAATCACCTGTTTTTCAACATTGAAAAATGATTACTTAATAAAGATAAATTCAGACCTACCTTTAATTCCAGCATCAACCAATAAAATTTTTACGACTGGTGTAGCCCTAATGAGTCTCGGTCCAAATTTTACCATCAACACAGAACTTTATTGTGATGACAGCGAATTATCAGACGGAGTCATTAATGGTAATCTCTATCTCAAAGGTTATGGTGATCCTACAATCACAACGGAAAACATTAAAAATCTTGTAATAAAAATCAAATCACTAAAAATTAATTCAATTACAGGTAATATTATTGTCGATGATTCTTTTTTTGAAGAAACTTTTAACAGAAATGAATGGATTGAAAATGAAAACATTTCCGTTGTATTACCTCCAATTTCAGCAATAACAATAAATCATAATTCTATCTCCTTACGAGTTAATGGTTCAAACAGAATAGGTAAAGCTGGAAAAATAATTTTAGATGAAGAACTTGATTATTTCCAGATTATTAATCAAACACAAACTACAAAATCTAAAAGTAATATTTCAGTTAATTCAAAATTTGAAAACGACAAAGAAATAATTACTGTTAGCGGGAAAATCAAAATAAATTCTTCAATATTGCTAAAAGTCCATATTCAAAAACCTGACTATTATGCTGGAAATCTTCTGGCTAACCTGATAAGGGAAAATGGTATAAATTTTGGGGGTGAAATAAAAAAGGGTAAAGTTCCAAAATTTTCCGATAGAATTTCTTCTGTTTCAACTCCACTAATTGAATTTCTTAAACCGATAAATAAAAACAGCAATAATTTTTACTCCGAACATCTTTTTTTGATTATTGGAGCCAACTTTATAGGCGAGGGGGGAACTCCATTTGATGCATCGCAGGCTATTAATTCATTTTTAAAATCATTAAATATTTATAATACAGATTTTAATATGGTTGATGGTTCAGGTATTTCACGGCAAAACCGATTTTCAACTGAAATACTTGTTAAATTTCTCATTCAAATTTATTTAAACTATGCGATATTTAATGAATTTTATAATTCTCTTTCAATCCCACAAAATGACGGGACTTTAAGGAGTAGATTTAGCAATCTATTTCCACCTGATAGATTGAGGGGTAAAACCGGAACTTTGAATGGGGTAACTGCTCTTGCTGGTTATGTAATGGCTAAATCAGGAGATTTGATAGTTTTTGCAATTAACTTTAATTATGAAAATGGTAGTCAATATAAAATGAGAGAGATTCAGGATAGAATAATCACATTAATCGCAGATAATTTTTAAACTTTTTTTTCTACATACTATCTAATAAAAAAAATTAAGGATAAAACCATGAAGCAAAAAATACTTTTTGTAATTTCAGTTTTAATAATTCCGTTTTTAATTCTGTGTTGTAAATCAAATGTTAACGAACCAGATTATTTGGATGATGCAATTTTAACTTCTCTCATTGAAAGTGAAGAAGCAATTTTCAACTTTGATGAAAATTTCAATGACGGTGATGCAAGCCCATTTCTGATTGGAAAGATTCAAACGGATTTATATCCAATTAAAGTCGGACGAAGAATAACCAAAATAGAACGAACATTTGACAAACAAGTAATTGGTGATTCTGCTAAAGTGAATGTATCCACAAAATACACTGGTTTTCTAATCATAGCTGGAAAATTTACACAAATAAATTCAGGTGATACAACCCAACTACCAGATACAATTGTCATAAAACCTTTTGTTGAAACCGTTAAGAGGAATGTGACTTTCAAAAGAACAAATTCCAGAAATGATAGAAATCGTGGGTGGAAGATTCAAGCAATTTCTCTCCCAGAAGGATCAACTTCACCTAGTAATATTCAATTAACTAAAGTTGAAGCCCTCATTACTGGAAAAGATCCGCTGATTATTATTTCACCACTTGAGACTTACTTCTTTATTGGAGATCCAAACCGAGACTTACCCGTTCGCAAAAAAAATGACGAGATAACTTTAAAGGTCTATCTTACCAGCAACTCTCCAAAAGAAGATTTCGTGACAATTACTTATGGTAGAAAAATTGCCGGACAAACATTTAAAGTTAAACGAAAACTTAATTTAGTCTCATCTATCCAAATCGGTGATAAATGGGAGAAAATTTATCAAGGTAATTGGAATATTTTTGTAGCTCACCCACTTGGAAGATTTCATTCCGTCATTAATGCTGTAACAAATGAAACAATATTTACAGTTGAAGGAAATGTCTCGAGTTCTACTTGGGGTATTCCTTATAAAGTAAACTAAATTCTTCAAACATTTAAAATCAAAAAGGCTGTTTCAAACGAAACAGCCTTTTGTTTTTTAAACTCAATAGTTCTAAAACTTATTTATTCTGTTGGGGTTGTGTTGGTTGAGCTGGAGGCAAAGTCGGTCTTTGCGGTAGTGATTGCATTCCTTTTTTCTGAATAATGCTCATTTTTTCCTGGGAAGAAGAAGGCAGGGCAAATAAATTTATTATTATAGAAAGCAACATTAGTGAAATTGCTAAAACCCATGTTGTTTTCATCAAAAAATCAGCCGTACGACGGACACCGAAAATAGCCCCCATCTCACCTGGACCACCAAAAGTTCCGGCTAATCCACCCCCTTTACTTGATTGCATTAAAACCACACCAATTATTAATAACGAAATAAACACTGTTACGATTAATAAAAATGTAAACATTTTTTTCTCCTTTAATCAGTAGCGAGGGAGGGATTCGAACCCCCGACACGTGGATTATGATTCCACTGCTCTAACCACCTGAGCTACCTCGCCAATGTTGTTAAAAACTTAAAGAACGGATACAAATATAAGGATGATGGAAAACTTAGGCAAAGAAAGGGATAATAAAAAAGAGACCCGCTTGAAATTTAAGCGAGTCTCTTAAGATTATGAGAGATTAAATTTTGATGTTTAGAGAAGCACTAACTGTGTTGTATTTTGCAAAACTATAATCAACGCTTAATCCAAGGAGTAATAACTTAAGTGTTGCGCCTATTGTAAATCTTGCAGAATTTTCTCCTTCAAGAGAATATTTTATTGGTGTAGGAGTTGGTGATGGCCCAGTTGGTGTATCGTAAACTACATCGTACTGAACATCGATACTTGAACTTTCAAGAGTAAATCCAGCATAAGGCTCGATGTTGAGTGCACCTGGTCCAAATCTCTTGGATGCAAAGACACCAAACATTGAAGCTGATGTCTTGAATATTTTACCAACTTCAAGTGATTGAGTAAAATATCCTACAGAAACATTCACTGGAAGAGAGAATGGTAACCACATTGTTGGATTGTGTTGAATTCCAAATCCAGTGTATTTGAATTTTCCAAGATCTTTGCTGATTTCAAATTCTGGAAGTATTCTTAAAGATACCTGAGTACCAAAAACAGTACCTAAGCTAACTTGAGGAACTGCAAGTGGTAAAGCAGGCAATTCTTCCAGGTAACCAGTAACTGGCAGAACGATGTCTTTCGCACCAAGTGTTTGACCTTGAATTACAGCACCCGGGAATTTAACTTTTACTGAATCAGTTTTCTTACCAACAATCGTTGGACCCGAAATTGATACAGTAAAATCTCTTGAAAGAATCTCATTTTTTATTTGAGCTCTTTGAGTTCCAGTTATATTTGAAGGAATTAGTTGTTCAGCTTGTGCTGAATTAAATCTGAATTTACCACTGGATGTGAATGTCTGGTTACTTGAACCGAAGAGAGTAGCCATAGCGACAAAACCAACCTCTATATCAAGGCTGAATTTTGTCGCTTTCGGTGCACTGTGAACCCAACCAGAATTTAAGTTTGCCCCAAATGCAGATGATATTGGTGCAACATAAGCTTTACTTGCATCACCAGTGATTTTAGCAAGTGTCTGCTCGAGTTCTGATGTTTGTGCCTGTAACAAATTACAAGCCACAAAGAAGAACAAAGAAAGAAGAGTTAGATGAAGTCTCATAGGACCCTCCGATTTGTTTGTTAATGTTTTAGTTAATTGTTTTTTCATTTTTTTCTCAAAATTTATTCTATTGCAAACTAAAAACCATGCTTTCAACTGCAATTAGTCATTTGGCGTATTTTTGATGTAGTAAAAGTCTTACATTACTCTTCAAATTACAAACTTACTAAATAAATTCAAGTAATATATTAATTAAATTTTCATTAGATAGAATTATGCATTTTCATCTAATTCAAAAAGAAAATTCAAATCCACCATTAATAAACTTTTATGAGAGTTTTTTCCCAAATAACCTGTTTCCCCTTATATACATTCAAGGGTATCCATTAAAATTTTTTTGTTATTGAGCATAGAACTAAATGTAAAAATTGTTGAAGGAAAACTTTTATTCTGGGATCTTAACTTTACCTCACTACAATCGGCGTTCTTTCATCGCCAACTATTACTGCTCTTTGCTTTCTTTGGAATATTTTATTTGAGTGATATGGCAATCCTTTATTCTCATCATTAATAAAATTTTTCAACTCCCCAATTGTTATTACTCCGTTCCCATTTATATCCGCCTCCCCTTTAAGACCCTTCAAAAAGAAATATGTAAACATTGAATGTTGTTTCTCTGGATACCAATTAGCCACCTGACTTAGTTCAGATGAAAGGAGTAATATACTGGTATTATCAATCATTACAGCATTTTCAATATTTACATTTATTTGACTTAAATTATTAATTAGGAATGTACCGTCTCCAGCCTGTCCATTAAAGCTAGCATCGATAACTATTATTTTCTTTGAAGCATTTAGATTTCTTATGTCTTCATAAAACTCTTTTAAGTTATATGAATTTATATCACTTAAAAAATCCAAATCTACATCGTATGGCAATAGATAATATTTATCTGCTTCCTTCGGAGATGGTGCCCCATATCCTACAAAATATATAAATACCTCTGAAGAACCATCACTACTCAAATATGAAGGTATTCTTAACTTAAGATAATTTTTCATTGTTGCTAATGTAAACAATTCATTCGGATTTTGGGGAAATATATTCTTCGGTTCGTATCCTAAGGTCTTCTCAAGATATTGTCTCATTAATGAAACATCTCTATTAGCATATTTAACTTTTGGTATTCTGGAATCTTTATAATCTGATATACCTATTAATAATGCCACTGCAATTTTATTTTTCCTATCTGTTAATGGTATATCCATATATAAATCATTACTAAATTCTTGCGGTTCTAGATTTTTTTCTTCATTTATAACTTCTTGCTCTTGAGTTAACTCTACAGATTTATCAACGGAAAGCTTAAATGGTAATACTACGCTCGTATTCTCATCGGTTATATCTATTTTTATTTCTATCTCTTCACTTACATCTTTGTTTGGTATAATTGAAAAGCTAATGTCAGCAAAATTTCCTGGTGGTATTTCTCTAAATTCATAGCTTTGTCTACTCAATGTAGTAAAAACCACATTTTGTGGTAATTGAATTCTTATTCTTACATTCTTCCCCTTACCCTGACCTGTATTTTGAATCCTCAAATTTATATCCGATACCTCTTCTATGGGAATAATATTATAGCCTCTATTATTTGTTATAGTATGTTCTATCAATTCAAATTTTGGCAAAAGTAATGTTCGAGTATTAAAAACTAATCTAACCGGCTCTGGATTAAACCCATTAGCTTCTATACCACTTATTAAAAATGTAACTGTTGAATTACTTAAAATATTTGGCGCTTTTATATTTAGCTCAAATATCTGTTCTGTCTTAGACTTTATCGTTCCACAATTCAATGTTGAGTAATAAAATAAATCTCTTATCTCCGACTGATTTTCTATTTTAATTTTAAGGTCTTTTGCGTCCGCTTGTCCATCGTTTTTAACTTTAATTATTATTTTTCCGTTTTCACCTGCATCTAAAAAATTATTTCCATCTGTATCCTTAAAACTAACATCAAGTTTTAACTCTGGTATAAATATTTCTTTTCTTTCAGAAATTTTTCTATCCGAAGTAAATATCTTGCTTAAATCTTTTTGTTCTCCGAAATAATAAACACTACCTGTAACGGGATTTATAATGCGTATATTGATAATCTCATAACCAGTTTTATCCTTTTTTAATATCTTTTGAGCAATAACTTTTGCATCCTCCCAGTTATCTTTAAATTCTTTTGCCTCTGATAATGGAATTTTTATCAACCTTGTTTCATTATTTATCGTTATTGGAAGCTCTTGTCTCTCTAAATCATATTTTCCTACATAACTTATCTTAAGCTCAACATTAATTAATGTGTCTGAAAATTTTTCTTCTTTAAATTGTTTATCACCAATCTTTATATGACCCGGGATCAGTTCATAATTTATCACATAATATAAAATAATGTTTTCCTTGGGTTTTAATGTCTTCATATTTCTATGATTAATTTTTAAATCAGAATGCTCTATAAATTTTGACAAATAATGTTTTTTCAAATTGATCAAAGAGCCATTTTCTATTGTTCTAATTATCTTTTCTGCACTAAAAAGATTATTTATTTCCACAACACTTTTAAAAAGAGTAAAAGATAGCAAATAAACATTTTCTATATGTCCGTGTGGATTCATATAATCTGGTTTCAATTCTTTTTTTTGGTCAAATGAAAGAAATAATAAAATTAAAAAGAATAAAACGGCTAATATTTCTCTTCTCATATCTCACCTATTATTTTAATAAAAAATTATACACAACTAAAATGAAATCTTATCTCATTTATATTCTAAATTAAAACAGAATTTAATTTCTTTCACCTCACCACAATTGGTATTTTCTCATCGCCAACTATTACTGCTCTTTGTTTCCTCTGAAATAATCTATTCGAATAATATGGCAAGCCTTCATTCTCATCATTTATAAACCGCTTTAATTCTCCTACCGTTATCTTACCATCTCTATCAACATCTGCTTCCCCTTTCAATCCCTTCAAAAAGAAATAGGTAAACATCGATTGCCTCTTCTCTGGATACCAGTTCGATACTTGATCTCCCTCCGATGAAAGAAATAATATACTCTTATTATCTACCATCAATGGATTTTCTACTCTCACATATATCGGACTTGCATTGCTTATCAACATACTACCATCTCCTGCATTAACATTATTGAATAAAAATAAAATTGAAAAAAGAATTAAAAATTTACTGTTCATAATGCTTCCTCCTAACTTTATAAAAAATTCTAATACTGTAAACAAATTATTTTTTGTTAAATAACCTTAAAATCTCGAAAAAATCTATTACTACAATTCTTAATGCATTTCATTTCAAAACTCTACTCCAGAATTAAATTATTCTATATTCTAAATTCAAAATTCTAAGATAAAATCTTTCACCATTCAATAATCTTAGCTTCAACATTTTTAAATGCGGGCATACAAATTCCAGCATCAGCACCAAA
>Ga0308411_10003703_pt1 | contig 10167 bp, 11 predicted proteins | sample HotsprottomLayer_2_FD_203530 | JGI IMG/M metagenome (GOLD analysis project Ga0308411, IMG submission 203530) | Hot spring phototrophic mat microbial communities from Octopus Spring, Yellowstone National Park, Wyoming, United States -... | ecosystem: Environmental > Aquatic > Thermal springs >... | reverse complement strand
ATCGTCCTTATCCCAGGTTTGATCACGCTGCAATGACACCCAATGAAAACGTTCCCTACTGGAAACACACCGGGTTCAAGGGATGGGCCGCTGAGTTTAATGGCCAGAGGATATACGCCATTTTCCATCTGGACACCAATCCTGGTGGACATGTGTCGAGATTCCATTCGTATCAATTGTGGATTCTCGATCTTTCGGGCAACGTATCGTATATGCGCGGATGGATGGATTTTGGCACGGGTAATTCAACAGGTCCGCAGCTTGTGCCGCATTGTGTGAGGCCGGGGATAGACGATGGCGTTCGCCCAATCATTAATCCGCCTGCCTTGAATTGCCCTGTCAGATTCGAGAACTGGTATTCTCTGGCCGGCGGTTCTGGCGAATGGGCTCCAGACTTTGGTTTCAATATCAATCCAACTTACTACGCTGGCGGTGATCCCAACAACCCGGCGACCTGGACTCCTGTAAATGCCGAACCAAAGAACATTGATCGTCGTTTTGAGATGTCCTGGTATGAATCTCGTTGGCAACACTTTAAGGCGGCCGAACAAGTTTCCAATGAATTTTGGACAACTCAGTGGGGCAACAAGGTGAGCGGCCCTAACGATCCGGTTTGCGGGACACGAAGAAGGTATGGGGAGAGAGAATACGAGGTGTTGTGCCTTAAGCAACACATTCAGTCAACTTTGAGATCAATTCAGTTCCCAGATAATTCCGTGAGCCGCATTTTCCCAGGCGCTGGCATCATTAGATTGCCGAATTGAGGTGATGCAATGAAAAGAAAATCGCCAGGAAGATCAAGAGTGCAATCGCTAATCAACAGGACGAAATTTCAGATCGAAGGCGTTTTAGTTGTCAACGGGATGGAAGGTAAAGCCATTGTCTCTCACGACCCAGATCAACCGCTGGTCACTACCGGCAAACAATTGAGTGATTTAGGGTTGAATGTTTTGGAGCTTGTGAAGGGTGAATACTTAATCCCATTGACGAATCAAAGCGAAATAGAGAGGTTGATTCAATGAGACTCGGTCCAGTTTTGAAAAGTGGCTTGTCATTTACGCTTGCTTTGGGCGCAAGTGCGCTTCGCGCCCAAGCAGAAGTAATGTTGCGCTCAGCGTTGCGGCAACAGGGGCTCGTCACTCACCACTACAGCGACATTTTTAATCGAACGAGAAGGATGCACGCCGCGCTCGACTCGCTGCGAATGATAAATTTCAAAACGCGCGTCAAGGTTGTGCAGGGCGAGATAGTTGATGTGCCTTCCGTCTCTTTTGTCTCTTCTGCCCGCGCTTTGCCGCCGGGCCACAGAACTTTCTTTCTACCTTAATGGTGACTGATGGTGCAATGTAATGTTGATTGGCGCGAGTATGTCTTGGAGCAACTGGGTCTTGTTGACCCTTGTGCACGAGACATACTCGCCGATCACATTGACATCGCGTTCTGTCTCTTTGCCCATCTTGCCTGCGGCGACGAGTTTCTGAACTCGCTATACGCCAAACGCTATCTTCTCAGCGTTCTCATTGCGCGCTTCACATCCGCTGTAGATTACTACGTCTCTCAAGCACGTGACATTGGGCGATATTTGAGGACGACGGAATCGGAGAGCAATGCGCAAAGCGAATCCGCCGCTCAGTCTTCGAGACGCGCCGATACGACCGCTACTAGCCGGGAAGATTCGTTTGCCCGATCCGAAGCTAGGTCGTATAGCGAAGACTACACCGTGGGCCAGTCTTCATCTTCGCAATCTACGGTCGCGGATGATATAGGAAGCGGGGCAAGTCAGAGCACAGCACGCGGCCAACAGAGTGAACGCAGTGACACCGCTGACGACTCGACATCTGCTTCTGATGGCCGTTCGCGAACAACCGGATTCGACGTTTCTGCTGCGCTGTCCACTGGTCATAGTGGCGGGCGGTCAACTGCTGAGTTCTTTTCCGTCACCACGACATCTTTTGACGGTTCATCTGATGGATTAAGCGAAGCGTCCTCTACTCAAAGTGCCAGCAACGAAGCTGGATATACCGTCGGCAACTATTTGTCAGAATCTTCGGAATCCGATTCAGCCAACGCTTCATCATTCTCATATTTCAATGAATTGTCTGATTCAGTGTCGCAAAGCAATTCTGCATCGTCGTTGACCGGTCGAGGACAAACAGATGCAGAATCAATTCAACGCGACAACAGTCGTGGATTCGGCATTGCAGAATCGCGGTCAACGACTCAGCAAAGCATGCGCTATGACGCTGAGTCTGAAGCGCAATCCAGAACTGACATCGAGGGAACTACGACAACGAATCAAGAAGTATTTGCCAAAGACTTGAGCGACATCACTAAGCATCTGCATTGGATGTATGACAACAACGAACGGGACATTCAAGCGTATGTCGCTGCTCGAAACAAGATGATCTTTGCAAGCGCGTTCCTGCAACGGACGGTAGAAGCGCAGAAGTGCTGGCAAATCACGTATATCCCCAAGCTATTGAAACACGATTGGCTCAATGCAGTGTGTGAACGATGAACAAGCGGAAATTTACAACGGCAGTTGCGGCGGCTGTCCTGGCGCTCGGAGGCGCATTTGCAGGGCTGTATGTTGATCGCAACTTCCAATGCGGATGTGAATACGGTAACTGCGGATGCCGTCCGATCGGAACACCGTATATCACTCCTCAGCAACCGACGCCACTTGGCCCGACGCTACTGCCTTACGCTAGTCCGACCAAACCAACTCTTCAGTTTCCAGCGCCGGGCCAGCCAACGCTTGCGCCGCCGATCACGTTTGTTCCAACGATTCAGCAGCCTCCAACGATTGATCCAACCTGGACACCGGAAGCGACTGCCACACCGATCCCGTTCGAAACGTTGCCGCCGTCGCCCACCAGCATCCTTTCGACACCTCCAACACCGACGAACACGCCAACGCCGTTACCGCCGACGAACACGCCGACGATAACGCCAACGCCGACAAATACGCCTACCAGAACGCCAACAAGCACACCAACACCTAGACCAACACCAACGCCAGTTGCATGCGGCGCTATCGTATTCGACTATTCGTTCTTCCCCAACAACCTAGTGGTAAGATATTTCACAGGCATTCCATTGTCGAATCCAACTTTGCAAATTCTGCCAACGATTTTCGGGTCTTCCTACATTGGATACATCGCCGGAGCGCACGAATGGTCAGTTGTCGTTCCGCCGTATTATTCAGGACTGGCGAGTTTTAAAGTGTTTGACGGCAATACATTTATCGCACAATGCGATGTAATCTGGTCGCCTTGGGGAGGATGAATGAGCGCTACATGCACGGTTGATCAACAGAAGAGAGCCGTTATCCTTCTCGTCGGCTCGGTCAACGATCAGGTTAAGAAACTGATCGAAGACAACATTGACAAGATTTGGTGTGCGGCGCTTGCGTATAACTGCGTATATCCTCTTACCGTTCTCTATGCTCAGCGAGAAGCGATTGATTTCGCCTTAGCAATGCTTGTCCCGTTCGTCAACCAAAAACGTGGGAAGACGGACGGATACAGAACGGCGAAGGGATATACACGACATGAAGCGGAGTCAAAGACGACAGGCCGCGGACAAGGATACTCGTGCGACTGGTCAAACACTGCAAGCTTCGCTGTTGGGCAAACCAACGGGGATTCATGGTCGCGCGCCAGATCGGCAAGTGATCATGGATCACAGACGTTCTTCTACTCGCACTCTTGGGATCGCGGCCGCATCCGTGATGACGCCAGCAGCGCTTCGGCATACTCAAGACGATCGGAGACGGCACGCACGAACGAATCTGAAGATTTCAATGAAAGCAGCTCACGAACTGCATCGCGCGGAACCGCAGGATTGCAAGTCCCCTCCCCTGCTTTCACCAGTGGCGTTGTTGGTCAATCAATGACCGCTACGCTACAAATCCCAACTGCGCCAATTAATATTCCAACACCATTCGGCCCGATCGTCATTGACACAGGAACGTTCCTGAATTATTCGGCCAGCACGCCGGCGACGCCCGATCCAACTGCCGGTGCAGCGTGTGGAACAATAGGTGTGCCATGTCCAGGGACGCTAGGCGGCGGTCTACCACCGATTCCCACCGATGTTGATGCAGACAACTTGAACTTTCCTCTTCATCCGGTCTGCAACTTAATCAACTATTCGGCATCGAGTGAGGCGAATGTGCAGCTAACAATTGGCATCCCTTTCCTGGCTGCATTGACAATCAGCGGATCATGGGCTGCTGGTGTAGAGAATAGACCACGCTGTATGTCTGGCCGCACCGATGCAGCGAGCACGTCATACATGCGCGCCAGGACATGGATGCGCGGAAAGATACGTGGCGGCGGTTCGTCGCGCAGCGATTCCGCTGGAACACGCCAAAACGACGCGCATACCAGGGCAAGCGGTGCTGGCTCGTCTTCACAGTTTGATCGTTCGGTTGGCGATTCATACTCGATCACGATTTCTGAGTCGCATAGCGGCAGTGACACTAATTCGCATGGCGAGTCGCAAACGACTAACCTGACGAACAGTCGCGCCCAATCGCAAGGCACAGGTTGGCATCGCACAGAATCGGATCGGAAGCACGAATTTGATATTCGTATGTATTCCGATGCCTTCGACGCCTTGAACAAACTTCGCGTCAAGATCGAAGAACAAATCATTGAATCGCTAGCCGCAATGTCGCAAATCTACGGCAGAAAGAAAGTGCGCGATACCAGCGTTAAATGCGATATTCGTCCCCGTCAACTTGCACGTGGCAGAACGTCGTGTAACTACGTGTGCGGATGTGATTCGAGAGTAACGATAGGAGATCAGAGATGCTTTGTGAGCATTTAGGAATAGTAGAAAACAACTGCGTCCATCGCAGCAGATACAACTGCCCGCCGGTTAATGAGCGTGTGCCCATAACCGGCATTACGCTGTCTTGTTCGGGAAATAGACGTGCAGTTGACGTTGAGCAGGGATACAACCAGCCGTTGCCGAATCCGGTGCCATGCAACGATTTGCCGAACAGCGTTCACTACCTGGTCAGATCAAATGGCAACGTAGACCAGCTCGTGCCGTGGACGTGCTACACATACGCTGGATGCGCACCACTAGACAACTATTTGCACATATTGCTTGAAGGCGATTCGCCGACAAGCGCTCAATTAAAAGCCGCAGCCAGGTTGGCGTGTTGTCTTGCCCGTGCGTTCAATCTGATTCCCGAAACCCCTGGTGATCCGGTCAATATCGTCACGCTGTATTCGCTGGACGCGACGAAAGATTGCTTGACCGCCATCCCGCCGGCATTCTGGACAGCGTTTAACGCTTGCTTGCTCGGCGAGGATGTAATCTTGACGCAACCTGAGCTGGCTTGTTGCGATGAAGTCAGAGCCAATCTTCTGGCACTTACGAATCTGGTCAACAGTCTCGAAAATCGCATCACCGCACTCGAAGCACGTCCTGATCTTGAGCCTCGTGTTGTCTTTCTTGAAAACGCCGTCACCGTTTTGGGAACGCAGGTAGGAACACTTACTACACAGATCACCTCATTGCAAAACCTTGTTTACGAATTGGGTGCTCGTATAGTAAAGCTGGAGGAGTGCTTCAAGAAACTCCCGCAATGTAATGAGACGCTGCCGTGCGGCCAGGCAGAATACGCCATTACCAACTGTCAACAATTCCCGCCTAACGTCGCTAACATCATCAACTTCAACCGGAAGATAGAAGACCCTGACAACATCGTAACCACCGGCCCGTTGTGGTGCGCTCAAGTCGGAGATGGGTTCAATCCTGCGCGAACATACCGGGTGCAAGGATGTGTTACCGTCAGTCAACGCAGATGGTGCGTAGGCAAGCAAATCATCATCTATCTCGAAGACTGCGCCGGGAATCAAATCCAGGTCGCGAACTGGATTTCGCCTGCCAATGGGCCTCAGCCGCCCATAACTATGTGTTTCGACCAGGTCGTGCCCGTTCCTCCTTCTACGTTATGCTGTGTTAGAATCAGGTATTGGACGAACGATGTTACCGATCCATTTTCAGAAATCTGCACAGGTGACATCAGATTGACAAGGAGTTGAAAGAGAATGAACCCCAAGTCCAGGATTTACGAATTGGCAGAAGAGCTTAAAAAACTCATAGACGAGGAATTGGCCGGGAAGGATTATTCCGCGCCGTTGGACGCCGATAAGATTGCAGATTGGGGCAAGCTGGTATCTGCTCAGCATGTGCTCGGTCAACTGATTGGTGTCTACAAACAGTATCGCGAGGAACAGAAATGACGATTTGTTACCCTCAAATCATTACATCGCGCCTGTGTCCGCGTGATGAGCTTGAATTTTCTAACACGCCGCCGACTTGTGTGCGCGTAGTTCCGATTTACAACGATGCAATTTACGTCGTCGGTCAATTTCCGCCGCCTGTCCATTTTCTGATTACCGATAGTGGCCAGGTCTATCAACTTGCTGACATCACATCTCCGCCCAGCACGCCGCCTGAATATCACGCTTTGCTTGACTCTTCGGGCTGTATTCTCGTGGGCGTAGAGCTATCGTCAATCACCAACGCGCCGATTACCAATTCGCAAATTCGTGTTCTGCCAGGCGTATTGCGATACATTTTGACGACACTGGGGCTTGGCATCGGCGATGTCACAAGTCAACTCCCCGTCCAGCGTTGCCGACGACAGCTATGGCAAGAGATTGTTGATGAGACGGTGGATTGTTTGAATCAACCTCCGCCGCCCCCGCCCACTCCGCCTTCTTTGACTTGCGGATTTGTTCTGAGCTGCTTGAGCAACGGTCAGAACATTGCTATTTCTGGAGGCGGCACAATCTCTGCTGGCCAGCTTGTGCCTGGGCCAAATGCTGGTGAATACACGTGGCTCAACCCGTTGGGCGTTCCGCAATACACCTTTTCTCTTGCAAGCGGATTAAGCGTTCTCGACACTACCACAATTGATTTGACGCTGGCACCAGGGCCCGTTTTGAGCGCAAATGTCATTGTGTCTCCGGCTACGGGGAATCAGTTGCAGATTCTTCCAACCGGTCTCTATGTTCCTCCGGCCGCATTCAACGTTCTTGACACACAATCGGTTGATTTGACCTACTCCGGTGGAACGCTGTCCGCGGATGTGATCGTCTCTCCTGCCCCTAACAACCAGCTTGTTTCTACTCCACAGGGGTTGTTCGTTCCTCCAAGCACGACATTGCCTTGTTTCCCTGGTTTGTCGAACGCAGTAGTGCCGCTCACTAATTCTTACTTCACTCTATACAACGTTAACACCGGGTGTCTTGATCAGCTTGCCGTTCCTGCTCAGACGATCCCATACGGTGATTGGTTTGGGTCTGGTATACCGCGATTCGACAATCTGCTTTACGACAGCCAAAACAACTACTTCCGCCATGGACAAGGCGGCTTATCAGTGCCCGGTATTCACTCCAAGCTAACCCTGGCCGGAAATAACACATCTATCTTCGGCCTGATCTTTACCGATGGAATACTCAGTTCCACCAGTGTAAATCAGACTATCGGTTCATACATAAACTCCAATGGCAACTCCATTACGTCACTGAACTATTCCAGCTTTTTTGCTGAAGAAGTTGGCATTAACTCCGCATTTTTCTCATCGGTGCATGCTTTTAACTCGACGATAAATGACGTTAACAGGTCATTTGTGACCGTAAACAACGCCAATGTGGGAAGCGTTACCAATTCGGTTGCCCTGATCAACAGCGTGCGATTCCTGCTTGGTTCATACTCTTTTGTTGCTGCCGATGGACCATTTCTCGCCCTCCAGCCGCAAGCGGTTTATTCTCTGTATCTTGGCAAAGACAGTGTAGACACTGGGCTTTCTGTAGCCCAATTCGCTGTATTTCTCTCTGATAACACCTCGTTGAGCCAATATGACATTTTGTATTCGTCTTGTATAACAGACCGAACAACATTTGTAAACACTGGATATACTAGATACTCTGCTTTGTTCAGCGAACTTGCTACAGTGGGAAATATCGAGGGAACATTTGCATCGCTGAGATCAACGGGGAACCAGACGGTAAACGCCTTGAGGTCTTTTATCTCTCAGCAAGACACTGTTCCTCCGTCAAACAGGGTTGCGCCAACGACGCCATTTATCAATTCTTCTGTTTTGTCGTATGTTGGGCGTTTGCCGAATGCATCTAACTCTATTCTTATATCTTTGTCACAGCTCCCGTTGTCGTCTATAAGCCGCTCGGTTTTGGTAGCGCAGCCGGCAATATTCATTGATCCAAACCCGCCCTTAAACTCTATATTAGTCGAGGATTCGTTGATCGTTGGCACACAAGTGCGAGTAGACGCAACTGTAAACGTCAACTCATTGTTAATGGTAGGTGACAATCTTGCCGCCGGGCCACAGTCAAGAGTTATCCTTGGCAGGGGAACCGTAACAAACCCTGCCATTCAAAACGCAGGAGGATATTTCCTAGCGATCAATGATGGTGGCGGTACCAACTTTATCGAAGCATGGCGAGATCATGTGTTTAGGTTCAGACCATTCCCCACCAACTTTGCCAACGACGCAACTGCAGCCTCGATTCTAAACACAACATATGGCAGCGATCCTCGCATCATCTTCGGCTCATTGGTGGTCGCAAATGTCAACGGCACGCCGGCAATCTTCGCATGGAACGGCACAACGTTCGTGAGAATCACGGTGTAAAATGCGGCTATGGAAGAGAAAATTGCCATTCCGGCAGATTTCTTAGTTGACCATGTTAATAAGGCCATCAGGACTTTGCAAGATCAGTCCATTCTTCAAAGGGATACCAACTACGTCGGAAATGCGCTGAACGTCATCGCATTAGACGGATTGTTGGGATTCTTGAAGAAGCTGCAAGACGACGGCGCAAAAATAGTAGTGTCCAAGGAGTTTGCGAAAACCCTTGGTTTCACGAACGATGTGGATTCCTAACTGTCTTCCGCCAACATATCCTCCATGCAGTTCGGTGAAAACGGAACTGTTCGGGATACCTGCTGGTCAAACCGGCAGGTGTCCCGGAGTTCCAATTCGAGGCGTCGTTATTCACTGCATTAAAGTTCCACCCGCTTCCTACTTCTCTGGGCGTTGCACATTGCCACGCAACTTCAGAACGCGCGGGCGCAAACATCACGATTCTCTTCATTGGATCGTTGGACGCGACGGTAGCTTAACCTGCATGGTGTCTGAACAAGACGTGGCGTGGGGATATGGTGACCTTGTAGACGAGTGTCCGCCGCTCGCATCGTGGCCGCCGTTAACAGGGCTTACTCCAGACCAGTATGACTGCGCTTTGATTCATATTGGTCTTGAGCTTCCACCTGATTCGGCTGCTTACGGCGATTGCTGCGGCACATGCGAAGAGCCAACGCCTTACGACTTTAACAGTGTGGTTGTCAGATTGCTTGCTGCCATTGCCAACGCATATTCGCTTCCACTGACGGTTGCAGCATTTCAACTTGACACCAACTTGCGCAACTGTTCAGAGGAGTGCGATTGCATTGACATCAATACGCTGTTGTGCGGCGCGAACAACTACTGTGAACGCCCGACAGTATTTAGTCAGGAGGATTATCCCGAAATACCAGCAGGCGAAACTCTTCAGTGGGTTCTAGGAATCACTAATACCGGCCGCGTTGTTCGCGTGCCGCCAAGCGCTGTATAAGGAGGAAAACAAATGACTGTAACTCAAGACGGTATGATAGATGTTACCTCGAAAGTCGTTCAAAAGGTTGGCGAGGCTGTCATTGAAGTAAGAGGGAAGATGGGAAACCTCGAAAATACACAAGACATCATCGCCCACGCGGCTCAACTTATCGCCTTGACAAACGCTTACGCCACTCTGTATCGCATTCAAGACGCAGGTGGTGTAATCTTTGTTCCAAAAGATAAGTTGGCCGATTTAGGTTTGTGAAATGTCCGAATGCTGCGTATTTGATTCCGATTGCATCAGGGAAACTGTGACAGGGGCGAGCATACGACCACTCGCCCTTGTTCGCGGTTTAGACGACAACGGCTGCGTTGCTTACAACTACCCTAGCGCATTGCCGCTCAACCTCAGCGTGCTTGACACACTGACGGTTGATTTGACGCTGGCCGGCACTGTGCTTAGTGCAGACGTTCGTATTTCCACCAATCCAGGCAATCAAATCGTCATCACTTCGTCG
>Ga0308411_10003702_pt1 | contig 10170 bp, 11 predicted proteins | sample HotsprottomLayer_2_FD_203530 | JGI IMG/M metagenome (GOLD analysis project Ga0308411, IMG submission 203530) | Hot spring phototrophic mat microbial communities from Octopus Spring, Yellowstone National Park, Wyoming, United States -... | ecosystem: Environmental > Aquatic > Thermal springs >... | reverse complement strand
AACGACTTGTTCACCTTCTTGGACCAACCCGATGTTCCTTTCGACAACAACGCGGCAGAACGTGCCATCCGGCCGGCGGTCGTCATTCGCAAGAACAGCTACGGCAACCGCAGCGAGCGGGGCGCGGATTGCCAATCCGTACTGATGTCCGTCTTCCGCACCCTCAAACAACGCGGCCACGATCCCATTCGAACCATCGTCGATGCCGTGGCAATTTACCTCAAAACCGGTCAGCTTCCGCCTCTCCCAGAACCCAAACTCACTTCAGATGGCTGAAACGTTACGAACGCCGCTTATTCCGCCATCAAGCGCGCCCGGAGGGACTCGAACCCCCAACCCTCGGTTCCGAAGACTCAATACCCGTTCGCCCAAACCGAAACGACCGTAAGGCCTTGCGGCGAACAGGAGCTGGCCGGGTGCTCCCCTTGGGGCTCGACAGCTTGCATCAAGCTGCACCGAAGTGCTGTAGGGCGCAGCCATGGAAATCGGCCCGCTTTCCCTGCCGATCTCCAACGGGACATGAAACAAACCGGCGGACGAGGGGTTCACTCCTTGATCCATTTCCATTCGATATTCATCTTGGACTTGATGTGCTCAAAATCACAGTGCGGCAGGCCGCCCTCGAAGTAGCGGAGGTTCCTTTCGACGTCCAACACGTGGTACCCGTGATCCTTGCATTTGTACACGACATGATCAGGGCTGGGCGGGCTCCCGAACGTCGTTGCCGACTCCCCGGTTTTCGTGCATCTCTTCCGGCATTGGGTGCATTGGAAATACGTGCGCATGATCGCCTCCTTGGCCGAGGATCGTTGCCTAATGGGGAACAGTTATCCACCTTTCCAATGCACGCTGGAAACTTTGCGCCTCGCGGCGGCGGCCTGACGTGAACCACCGGACGGGACGTTTCATTCGTTGATCCCGTTCCGGGGGACGACTCTTCTAGGAGAAAGCCTACCAACCGCCGGGCGCGGCGTCCATCGCGGCGACTACCTCGGCCAGAGCCGTGACCGCTCAGGCTCTGCCGCTCATGACGCCCGGAACTCGGCCGTCCAAAAGTCCAACCGGTTTCTGGCTGTCGGCGATTCCCGGGAACGGAAACCAGGCGCCCGAAAATTTTTGCTGGGCCAGTTCCTATAGATATGTGGGGCAAGTCGGGTTTGCCCTGTTTCCCGTCACCCCGGAGGCGGTCTGATGGCACGATCCGCAACGACGCCGAAGGGTGCCGTTACGTTGACCAGCTTTGCAGCCCTGGACGAGTACGTCCGCGCCTTCGCGGACGGAAAGCTAAACCTGCTTATCCTCATCGGTCGGCCTGGACTCCAGAAGAGCCGCGTGGTGCGGGAGGCCGTGGGCAGCGAGGCGTGCTGGATCGAGGGGCACGCCACAGCCTTCGGTATGTTTTGCCAGCTTTTCCGGCACCGCCATGGACCGGTGGTGGTCGACGACGTCGACGATCTGTATGCCGACCGGCAGGCAGTCAGGCTGTTGAAATGTCTTTGCGAAACAGAGACAGTTAAGCGGGTCGCCTGGTATTCCGACGCCGGCACCTTGCTGCGGGAGGGCATCCCGCGGCAGTTCGACACAAACAGTCGGGTTGCAATCATCGCCAACCAGTGGCGGACGCTCAGCTTGAATGTGGCGGCGATCGAGGATCGCGGCCACGTGGTGGTCTTTGAGCCGACGCCCCTTGAAGTCCACCGCCGAACGGCTGACTGGTTTTGGGATCAGCAAGTCTTCGACTTCGTCGGCGAGCACCTGCACCTCATCGACAAGCCCTCGATGAGACAGTACGTTCTTGCCCGGGAGCTGAAGCGGGCGGGCATGGACTGGCGAGGGGCACTTCTGGAGTGGTGGAACCTTTCGGGCGCGTGGCTGGCCGTGGCACAGCTCAAGGCCGATCCGTGCTACGCGACCGAAAAAGAACGCGTGCGGGCGTTCGTCGCCGCGGGTTATGGCTGCCGACAGACCTATTTCAACCATGCCAGCCGGCTCCGAGCCCCGTCAAATCCCCCGCGGATCGTGCTAAAAAACCGGCCGCCCGACCAGGCAGCACCCGACCCACGCCTTTTGGCCATCCTGCGCCGGCGGCAGGGGGTGGTGGGAAACGGGTAGACTCTTGGACTACAATGACGCGTGCGTGATGAGAGGCCATAACCATGACGAGAAGCCCGCGGCCGTTCAACGCGAACTCAATCGGGTCGAGGCCACACTTGTGGACCCCACGAATCCTGCGATGCGGCATGCGGACGGGCATGGGAGCGATGGAAGCCGGGGCTTCGCCCGCGCGGGAGGCTGCGGAGAGGCTGCTCGATCTGCCCGCGGGATCGATAGAACAAGGCGGGGGAGGAGTTCGGCCGCGTCCCGATTCTGGTGCACACGGAACGCTTCGCGAGCCGCCAGCCCTACCGATTGGAGGTGTGCGGCGCAAGTGCGCCGGCGGAGACCCCGGCTAGAAACGTCGGCGATCCAGATCGGGCGTTCGAACTCCGCCGAGCAGCTCCACCCATGGGGGCTGGCGCGTTGGCGGAGGCCGTGACTGCGGAATTTCCTCTGCTGAACGAGTGCCATAGCCTCTTTCAGTATCAGCAGTTGCGCTATGCGACCTTCCGCCCGATGGCGAAAACGGGCTGTTCGATTCATTTTTCTTCGACTGGCTGTCCCTATCCCTATATTGGGTTTGGCGGGTGATCGCGCTGGCAGACAAACCTGGCGTCAGGATGGGTTCCATCCGCTTTGTAGCCCTCGGCGTGCGTGTAGCGTCAAGATATCGGCATCGCTATTATGGAAGGAGTCCTCCAAACGGTTTTGGTTCACTGCGAGACCAGAAAACGCGGTCTCCTTTTTGTCCGACATGGCCAATGGCCACGGGAGGTTTTCGTGCCAATCGACGAAAGTGCCAGTGATTTCCTCGCCCAGTGTGCGCGTCTCCTGAAAGACTATGATCCTCGAATCGACGAACATAACGCAGTGGTTGGTCAAATCCGTCAGAGGCTGTTGGACCCCATATCCCACGTACTGGTTTGGGCAGATACGCACTGGGGTGCCATGTCGATACGCTTTCCTTGTCGCCTGAAGAAAGGTGATCAGATCGACTGGGTCGAAGCGGAGTCCCTGGCAAACATGATTCTGGGAGGCTTCTTACAAGACAAAGTGTTTCGCCAGGGATCTCTCGCCGCGTACGGGGCGCTTGACGCCGCGATGGGGACCACCAACTGGCCTGACGAAGCCTGTCTTGGCTACCTTGTGGGACGGAAACAGACGTACGATCCCAGCTGCTACCCATCGGTATGGCAGTGGGTGTCGCGCAAACTGGGCAAGAGAACGAACCACCAATTATGTCAGCGGCGCCACGAGGATGCTGTCGGGGCCATTGATGATCCAAGGAACGCGACCAGCCGGAACGCTCAGCAGTCCACCCCCAGCTTGTCCATCGCCGACCACGAATATGTGAACATACTGGCGTGCCAAGTTCTTGATGTGATTTTGGAGGCGCGAGTTGCAGGCCGTGTTTCGTTGCCTTCTGTGCGGCGGCTTCACGAAAGCCGAGAGCGTGAGGCAGTGGAGCGACGGCAAGAAGGCGATCGAGGACTGCTTCAACGTTAGGCGCATAGCAGGGGCCTGCGGGCTTACACAGTATGCCGTCAAAAAGGCAATCCGGAAACTGCTACGAAGGGACGGGGGATACTGCTAGGACCGAAAGGGGAGCTCTGGAAAGACAGCACGTTTGCGGCTGTCTCGAAGCTAACCGAGCCGGAATTCACGGAGTTCGTAGATTCCCTCCGTCGGCTGCTTCGTAGATTCCCTCCGTCGGCTGTTTAGCCTATCGGGCTAGGCCCTTCTTACCCAGCGTTCGTGAGCGAGAATGTGTACCACTTGCACGAGACGGTGAGACAAATGAATACAAGACACGAGCACGTTTCGGCTGCCGATTTGAACCGTTTCCTTTCAGGCGAGCTTGATAGGGTTTAGAGCAGACGTGTCATGTCGCACTGCGAACAATGCGAGGACTGCGAAAGGACCCGCCGCCAGGTCTTCTGGCTCCGCACCTTTGCAGGCGAGAGTATTCACACGGACAGTGTGCTATACGGTGACTGTTTTTCGGATGAAACACTTCGGCGCCGCGTCGAAGGCAACCTAACAGACTACGAACGTGCTCTGGTCGATAACCATCTTCGCCGCTGTCAATGCTGTCGGGGTTTTCTGGGAGTGATTAGCCTTGAAATCCAGCCGGCACGCGGTATGGAAGGAATCGAGCGAGGCACTTCGGATTTCTCGGCGCCGCAACCACGTGCCCAGAGCATAGGGCAAGCTTTGCAGCCCGGCTTGTCGCAGCAAGGCGCGGATCCGGCTCGGCAGACAGACAGCGGGTCGCCTAGGGACGCTAAGGCGCTGGTCCTGTCGCAGCGGGCATTGACAAAATGGCGCATCCGGGATTCCTTATACGCCACTGCATTGAGCGTAAAAACCGAGGCCGGAACATTCTTCGAGTTTGAACTAGCCGACTTACTCGGCGAGTGGGTAGAGAAACTTCGCTGGGCTGGTGACACGCTCAGAGTCTACCTCGGTCATAATCATCAGGATAAGGAGTCAGCCACGTACTACGTTCGCGTGGACGTTCAGGTGGGTGCCCCATCAGATGGGACACTCTTGCTTGCTCTTCGATCCGGAGATGGTAGAGAGGCGACAGCGCGCCTAACCTACGACGAGAGGGGGTGGTCCGCGAAGCGTTTCGCCGGGGATCCGCTTCCCTGCAATCCTAAAGAGATTGAGTTACTCGTGTACGCTCCGGAGGCATGATGCGATGGTGGGATCTCAAACGGGATCTGAACGCCCTCCCGCTTTGGCGATGCTGGTCGAGAGAATGGACCGCGATGGAGCATTCTCGGCCACATTGGGAGAGATCGCCGAAGCTTGGAAGTCCGACCGAAGAGAAGCGAACTGGGATGGTAACAGCCTGAAACGCCTCTACCGCGAGGCATTCGGTGAGCGCCCCGACTACGCCCTGTATCTGTTGATGCAGCAAAACCCGCTCTTGTCGTGGTGCGACATCGCTCAGCTTGAGGCGAGGCTCGCGAAGTGTGAGCCCGTCGTCCAGGACGCCCTGCCAGACAAGCAGGATCCCATCGTAATTTGGGGAGCGCTGAGCGTGCTTGGCCACTATTTCGGCCGCAAAGTGACTCTGAAACTCGCACGGGTTCGAGAATGGCACCGAAGAGGCGAGCTCAAACCATGGCAGCGGACCCAGGTTGAAACACATTTACGGACTTGCCCGGATTGCGGAAGAGATGTCAACCGTGCGCTCGTTCATTGTTGGCGCCAGTACTCTGCGTGGGCCGATCGCTATCCTGAGAGACTGCTCGCTTTCGCCCCCCGGTGCAAAGAACTCATTGGGCCGGGCGGGGTGAACTCGATCCCAGGGTGCGAAGTTGCCTGCTCAATCGTGGGGGCTCTCATTTTAGCCGGCATTGAGAAGATCCGCTTCGACTCCGATCCCAGGGGGCGAATTGACCTCGACTACGTTCGCGAGATACTCGATGGACTGGCTTGCGCGCTTAAGGCACTCCAGTGTGAACCCGGTGATTTCGTCGACTTGACGGCATTCCGAGAGGAACGCAAATGCAGGCTGCTCATCCCGAACGATCCATACGAAGTGCAGGTCGCGCTCACGCAGGCTTGCTATCGTGCGAGAGGCATGGTTCGTGGAGCACTCACTGGAAAGGCCTGGAGCCCCGACTTCGATCGCCTTACAAAGGAAGCGGCACGCTGGGCCTTGTCCGCTTCCCAGGGCTCAAGGAGCATCCGGCGTTCTGAGGAGAAAGCAAGCGATCGAGCTAAAGCCGAAGGACGGCCCTACAGAATGTCTCTTTCGTGGCGAACATTGCAGAGCAACGAGTACCAGAACCTGCGCCGGGCGTCGCAGGCCGCGAGAGATGCCGGTGACTATTTGCAGGCAGCCCGCCTGGCGGCTCACTGGGCGTTTTTCATCCCGGATGAACTTCTCGACGACAGCCGCTATTCCGGCACGTTTGGGCAAGTACCAGACGATATCGCCTTTTCGATCAGACAGCTCGGCTTGGTTTTCCCGCAGCGGCAAGGGCGGTTCGGGCGCAAAGGAGGCTCCGCCGCTTGCAAGCCGGTGTCTGGTGCACGCCGGGACGACGAACCCATCACGTGGGTCGCGTGCGCCGATCCGGACCAGTCGGCGGCAGAGGAACCGGAAGATGAAGCGGAAGACACAATCGCTGACCTTTTTTGGCAACGCATCGCCTGGGAGCAGACTGACAAAGACTCTAAGCTTGCCGCTGATTGGGCGACAATCGCACAGTACTCCCGATCTCAGCCAGGAAAGCCACTGTGGGATTCCCTCGAGCGCCTGATTGACGACGCGCCGCGTCTTCAAGCTCAGGAGCAGGCCTCTCTCGTGCCAGCGGCCTACCGACTATGTCTGTATTACTATCGCCTGCGGGACGCGGCCGAGCTTCTGGCCCGCTTTCCGGATTCTCGCCGCCCGACGAAAATAGAGATCCTCGATTTCGCTCATCATGTGAAGCGTGCCTTCCAGGCACTGCCATACCTCGCCGACATCCGTGTGTTTAAGGTGTGGCAGAAGAGATTACGGTCGGCCTTGAGGGGTTTTGACAACGGCGAATGGGACAAGCTTCCCGCCGACGATGCGTTGGTACTGCACGAGATGTTGCTGGTCCGCTGCCTCTCGATGATCCGAAGCAGGAACGGTGTGAGAGCGTTCGCGCAGCGGTTCTTCGGCAGGCCAGACGAGGCCGATCTGAGAGATATGCTCATTACCGAGCGCGGCTTGGCAGGCCGAGGGATAGCGACGGTCGACAAGGATAACCTAGTAGCGTGCGTCAAGCGGCTATCCCAGAGCATGATGGGCACACCAGCCGTCTTGTCAGTAGTATCCGTTTCACCTGATCAGTTGAGTTTCCTGCCGATCGATGAGAACGGGCCCGGAACCCCTAAGCTTGTCCCGGTCGCCGGGATCATGAAGGCCGCAAGTGAAGTGGGCCAGCGTTTGCGTAAGGGTCCCCCAACTCCGTGGCCGGACATTCCCTGGTCTGAGATATCGTGGATGGAGCCGTGTTACAAACTTGCCGGACAGCTTTGCGATGTGTTGGCCCACAGCGACCGAGGGCGACGCTGGTTAATTCTAGCTATTGAACCAGCGCTGGCGACCATACCGTGGCAGTCGATGCTTGCCGAGTGGATGCGAAAGATCGGGAGTCAGTTCCTCGTCTCGCTCATTCCCAGCCTTAGCTGGTTGTGTTGGGTCCTCGTATCACGACAGAGGGGCACGGACGCTCCTCCCACTCCTCCTGAACCAACAAGGCTTCTCAGCACGCTGGAACAGCTTGTGCAACCATACGCGCGCCTTTCGACCAGTCAGCTTGCCCGGATTCAGGAGGAGTTCCGAAGTCTGCGCGAGCAGATGGGACTCGACCTCCAGAAGCTCATTGACGCTCAATTACCTTGGGCTGTCGTCGTCGGGCACGGCTGTTGGGATGAGGAGAACCGGTTCGCCACAGTCCTGGTAGAGGAGGGGCCGCTCAAATTGCAGCGCTTGCTGGATATCGGTGGTTATCCCGTAGTTCTTGTGGATGCGTGCTATGGCGGGCACGTTCAGGACCAGTTGCTCGGTGATCTGGCCGGGGTCCCTGGTTTGCTTCTTGCGATGAGATCGCGACTCGTATGCGCGGCTATCTCGGCGGTTCCACCGGAGGCGGTCAAGGTATTACACCGCCATCTTCTGGCGAACACTGGCCGTTCGAGTTTTGGGGAGCGATACCTTGCCGCAATCAACGAGGAGCCCACCGTAGGCCTGTATAACCTCTTTGGATTTCCAGACGAGCCGGTCGCCAGCAGTCCAAAAGTCTAGCGGTTCTCTGACCGCCATAGAATGCGCCACGGTGGGCGCGTTCTTTTGCAGAGGTTGTTTGGCCAACCCGTCTGGCCCTTTGTTCTCTCTCCCCCAAGTACTGCTACCGACGCCGTAACGCGTCGGGAGGTGTCCCGTCTTATGGGCTTTCGCAAGCTCGGCGCCGTGGTCTTGTCCTGGCCGAGCCGTAAGGCAACGTGCCGCACCCCGGTTCGGCGTTCAAGCAGGCAATGCCGTTCGACACGCTAGAGCGCTGGTACGGCCCCTCCGGCGGAGCAGACTGCGAAGCCCCAAAAAACGCCCGAGCCGTCCCTATAGTCCATTGGGAGGTCGTCGTTCCTTTTCTGGTGTCGGGCCTTCGATAGGATTCGATAGGAGAGAACGAATGGCTGAGGAAATGATCGTCTTGTTGGTAGTCGCCCAAGGGCTGGTAGACTTCCTGGTCGTGGCATTGCTCATCTGCGTCCTCTGCGAGGTCGACAAGGTCAACACGGCGATCGCCGCGCCCAAACCCGAGGACGAGATCAGGTCGTGCTCGAAGGTCGGCGATGCCGGAGATCAGCTTGCGCCCTCAGACGGCGCGCCGGCCCCCGCTGAAGGACAATGCGCGGACGGGTCCGACGAGGTGGCGCCGGCATTCAGGGGCGACGTGCGGGTCAGTGCCGGCCGGAAGGGCACTCGTACCAAGGGCACGTGTCGCGTGACCGCTCAACCCCGGCGCACGTGCCGGTCCCCGCGATGCCTCGACCGCTCGCGGTTCGGATGAGGTCAGGTTTTCAGGAAAAAAGGGCAGGAGCCGTCCGTATTACATATTGAAGGGTGTGTCCAGCAGTTTTTCGACCTGTGTCCGAGTCACCCAAAAACCCCTACGCATTGGAAGGAGGTCAAGCTATGGCTCTCTACATCCAGAGTAACTCGCATAGGCGCCGGCCGCTTGCGCAAGCCGCTAATGGTCACGGCGGCCTTCCGCACCCGGTGTGTACGCATCCGGCGCACAACGGCATCCCTTGCCCATGGATTACAAGGGCGCCAGCGTTCTCGACGGCGTTGTTATCCACCACTTCCGCTGCCGGGTGAACCCGTCCGCCCACCACCGGGCGTTTGCCCTGGTGGGAGGCCGCTGGCACGAGGTGAAAGAGCGCTAGGTTTGCCCGCAGACCGGGGGAGCGGGCGCTATTGGGGTTCGCTCCCTCGGCTACCCACACCGCAATCCTTTGGTTCGGCAACAGCAGCGCGCCCGATCGGACCTGCACCTGCCTGCGCCAGCGGGCGATGCTACCACTCTCGGGAGGAACCGACCGATTGAGGTGATGGAATGAGCAATTCCGCTGTTCGGAGCCGTGCTCTCCGACCTTTTCTCGGGAGGCCAAGCAGCTTCGGACAGAAGCCATCAGGACCCTTGAAACCAGAACTGTAGTCGACAATGGAACCACACATCGCTTGCGAGTGCCCACCGGTGGTCGGCGGCGCCCGCAGGCCAAACATTAGGGAGGTTCGGTCATGACCCGCATCAACAGAGGTTCGGTTCGGAAGATCGTCGTCATCGAGGAACGCACTCCTGCCCCGGCGTTGCTCGAGAGGCTTCGCGTGGTCTGTCCCAAGGGCCCAGGCCATGAGCTGGCCAACCTGATGGAGCATATCGGGTGGGACACGACGCAGAGCGGAGGAAAAGCGGCGGTCTACGCTTGCCGCTTGTGCAATCGGCGCGAGGGCTGGGCCCTGGACTACCAAACCGGCAAGCCTCGCAGGGTGTTCGTGAAGCCGGCTACCGGAACCGGCTGATGTGATCACGCGCTGGGGGAGACCATGTCTCCCCTCGCGCCGCTTTTGTCAACCCTCTAGAAAAGGAGGAAGCACAGATGGGTCTGCTCGATTTGATTTTCGGGAGTCGCTCGAGCGGTGGCTCGGCAACGTCCCAAGGGCCAAGGGGTACCGGGGCGCGGCAGACGCCCGTCGCCAATCGTCCGGCAAACCGGCGGTCGTGTCGGAGGTTCGGCGCGGATCGTGTCGCGCTTATTGGATTCGGCGAGGACGCGCGAATGATTGCGCTCCCCGCCGAGCCGTTCGCGCCTTGGTTACAGGAGCGCATAGAGAAGCTGTCCGGCTGGGCCAACGGGACTGGGACCAACCTGACGGCGGCAATCCGACTGGCGCTCCAGGTGCATGAGAAGACGCCGCCCAGTGCGCTTCGCAGGGTGTGGGTTTTCACGGACGGGCTGCCGAACCGCCAGGTGGATCAGCTTGTGGCCGTGGTCGATCAGGCGGCCCAGGCTGGT
>Ga0308411_10003699_pt1 | contig 10172 bp, 7 predicted proteins | sample HotsprottomLayer_2_FD_203530 | JGI IMG/M metagenome (GOLD analysis project Ga0308411, IMG submission 203530) | Hot spring phototrophic mat microbial communities from Octopus Spring, Yellowstone National Park, Wyoming, United States -... | ecosystem: Environmental > Aquatic > Thermal springs >... | reverse complement strand
ATGTAAGGCCCTTTTCGAGAGAGACTTGCGATTCCATCGGGAGGCTCGTACGAAGCCGATCGAAGCCAGCTGGGAAGGGAGGAGGCGGCGGGAGGAGGATCGGTGTTTGGAAAGGGGGCGTGGTGGTGGGGGAGCTCCCTGGTGTGGCCCCCGCCGGGGTCGCCGAGGGGAGGGGGAATCGAGGATCGCCCGCGGCGGAGCCGAGTTGAAGTTCCAAAGAAATCCGGAAAACCCGGCGAACGGGAGACGCTCCGTCTAGAATGCGAGGGATGGGGCTGTCTCGAGGGTCTTGGTTGGTGGGGTCGCGTTGGGCTTCGTCCCGGGGCGACTGGTAACCCAGCTCTCGAGAGCAAACTGGAACGAGGTTCTCGAGGGCATGGGCTCGCGACGGTTCGCGAACGAGTGTGCCAGCGACTGTTCTCGAAGATCACCAGGAGCGATTCATGGACCCTGCCGACGCCGTTTTCCCGAAGCATCCGGACCGCTCCCCCAACCGGCTGGCTCGCGAGACCAGTCCCTACTTGCTGCAACATGCCTACAACCCGGTGGATTGGTATCCCTGGGGGAGTGAGGCGATCGAGCGGGCCCGGGCGGAGGATAAGCCGATCTTCCTCTCAATCGGCTACTCGGCCTGCCACTGGTGCCACGTCATGGAGCGGGAGAGCTTCGAGAATCCGGAGATCGCCCGGCTGATGAACGAGCACTTCGTGAACATCAAGGTGGACCGGGAGGAACGGCCCGACCTGGATCAGATTTACATGAGTGCGGTGCAGGCCATGACGGGGCATGGAGGCTGGCCCATGTCAGTGTTTCTAACACCTGATCTCCAGCCATTTTACGGAGGGACCTATTACCCTCCCCGAGATTCTCGGGGGATGCCCGGCTTTCCGCGGGTCCTTGAGAGTGTTCACAAAGCCTGGATGGAGCGGCGGGATGAGATCCTCCAGGCGGCGGGGGCGATGACCGAGGCCCTCCGAGCGCACGCCTCGCCGGCTCCAAGCGATGGCGGTGGCGGGTTTTCAGGGCGCGACCTCGATCAGGCGGCCCGCCACCTGCTCCGCGCTTTCGATCCCCTTCACGGGGGCTTCGGGTCCGCGCCCAAGTTCCCCCATCCCATGGATTTGCGAGTGCTTCTGAGGCACTATCGGCGAACTGCCAGCGAGCCTGCGGTGCATGCGGTTCGGCACACGCTCGAGAAGATGGCTCGGGGGGGTATCTATGACCACCTGGGAGGGGGCTTTGCCCGGTACTCGACCGACGATCGCTGGCTGGTGCCCCATTTTGAAAAGATGCTCTACGACAACGCCCTGCTGAGCCTGGTTTATTTGGAGGCGTTTCAGGTGACGGGCTCGGCGGAATTCGCCCAGGTGGCCCGGGGGACGCTCGACTACGTCGTGGGGCGGATGACCGTCGAGGAGGGGGCGTTCGCGGCGACCGAGGACGCCGATAGCGAGGGAGTGGAGGGGAAGTATTACGTCTGGACGAGGCAGGAGGTGATGGAGCTTCTGGGCGAGGAGCGCGGGCATCGATTTTGTTACGTTTATGACGTGATGCCGGAGGGGAACTGGGAGGGGCGGAGCATTTTGAACCTGCCACGTTCCATCGACCAGGCGGCCCGGCTTATGGAGCGAGATCCAGCCGAGCTGGCGGCGGAGCTGGCCGAGGGAAGGTCGAAGCTGCTGGCGGCCCGTCAGCAGCGGGTCCCGCCGGCCCGGGATGCGAAGGTCCTCGTGGCCTGGAACGGTTTGATGATCGGGTCGCTGGCGGTTGGGTCGCGGGTCTTGAAGGAGCCCGGCTACCTTGAAGCGGCGCGGCGGGCCGCCGGATTCATCCTCGAGCGGATGCGTGGGTCCGACGGCCGGTTGCTGCATACGTTCAAGGACGGTCAGGCCAAGCTCACCGCCTATCTCGACGATTACGCCTGTCTGATCGACGGCCTGACTCGTGTCTTCGAGGTCAGCGGCGAACGCCGTTGGATCGACGCGGCTTCGGAGCTGGCCGAACTGATGATCGACGAGTTTGCCGACGCCAGTGGCGGCGGTTTCTTTTACACCGGGAAGAGCCATGAGCAACTGATCGTCCGGCTGAAGGATTTGGTGGACAACGCCACACCCTCGGGAAATGGGATGGCAGCCACTGCGCTGCTGCGGCTCGCCGCCCTGACGGGGAAGTCGGAGTATGAGACGGCCGGCCGCCGGGCGCTGGATCTGGTTCAGCCGCTGGTTGCCCAGTCGCCTTCGGCTGTCGGGCAAAGTCTCATTGCGATGGATTTCGCGCTCGCCGAGCGCCTCGAGATCGCGGTGGCAGGAGGAGCGGACGAGGAGGAGTTTCGGAGCGTGCTGGAGGCTGTCTACACGCACTTCCTTCCCGAAGCGGTGGTGGCGCCCCGACCGCCGGGCTCTGGCGGGCAGAGTCTCCCTGAGCTTCCCCTTCTCCGGGACCGTTGGCCGAAAGGGGGGCGGACCACCACCTACCTCTGCCTCCGGCAGACCTGCCGCGAGCCGATTCTCGGCCTCGATGGTCTGTCTGAGAGCCTGGCGGCGATGGCTCCCGCCGGACCGCTTGCCACATCCGCAAAGCGTTGACTACACTTCAATAGCGAGCATGGTGGAGCGACCAGAAGCCCTGGGGGGCCGAGGGCTTGAGGCGGTCAGGATCGGTGATTCCACCCCAATGAGCGAGGACCGAACGATGAGGATCGCGTCGATGCCACGACGGAACTGGCTGGCTCTGCCCGTGATCGGCCTGGTGAGTTTGGCTTGCTGGCAGGCCAGCCAGGGGGCCAAGCCGAAGGATGAGCTGTTTGAGCTCTACGGCATGTTCGTGGATGCGGTCGAGAAGGTCGAGGCCAATTACGTTCGTCCGGTGTCGCGCAAGGAACTCCTCGAAGCGGCGCTTCAGGGAATGCTGCAGGGGCTTGACCAGCATTCCTCTTATATCAACATGGGGGAATGGAGGCAGTTCCGGAAGCAGATCGAGGGCCGATTTGGGGGGATCGGAATCCAGGTTGGCGTCGATCCTGAGACGGGGCGGCTGCGGGTGATTGCCCCGATGGTCGGGACCCCCGCGTATGAGGCGGGAATCCTGGCCGGGGATCAGATCATGGAGATTGACGGCCAATCGACCGAGGGGATGAGCCCGGACAAAGCGGTGGAGGTCCTGACCGGCCGTCCTGGGACCCAGGTCACCTTGAGTGTTCTTCACGAGGGGACGGAAAAGACCGAGACCGTCACGATCACCCGGGCCCTCATCGAAATCTCGAGCGTTCTGGGGGACCGCCGGAAGCCCAATGATCAATGGGACTTCATGCTCGATCCGGAAAACCGAATCGGCTACATCCGAATTTCCAGCTTCATTCAGAGCACCGCTGAAGACCTGACCAAGGCCCTGGCTCAGCTCCAGCAAGAGGGTGCTCGGGGCTTGATCCTCGACCTGCGGGACAATCCCGGCGGACTGTTGTCGGCGGCGGTCGAGGTCTCCGACCTTTTCCTCGACAACGGCAAGATCGTCAGCACCGAAGGCCGAAACACGATCTCCAAGTCTTATTTAGCGCAGAAGGGGAGTCCCTACGAGGATTTGGAACTGGTCGTCCTGATCAACCAAAACTCGGCCTCGGCGTCGGAAATCGTGGCAGCCGCGCTTCAGGACAACAACCGGGCGACGGTCGTCGGCCAGCGCTCCTATGGCAAGGGATCGGTGCAGAACATCCTCGAGCTGGAGGACGGCAACAGTGTTCTAAAACTGACGGTCGCCAGCTACCACCGGCCCAACGGCGCCAACATTCATCGGTTTCGGGATTCGAAGGCGACGGACGATTGGGGGGTTTCCCCCAGTCCGGGGATGGAGGTCAAGCTCTCTCCCAGCGAGTACGTCAGGTGGTTTGTGGGACGACGGGAGCGGGACCTGCGCTCAGCCGCCAAGGGACAGCGCCCCCGGCCCGCTGAAGGGGCCGAGACCAAGTCGTCGGCTCCCCGCGGGGAGGAGACTGGGGGTGCGGAGCCGGCTCAAGACCACAAGTCAGGGGAAGAGCCCAAGAAGGGCGAGTCGGAAACGGTCCCACCTCCCGCAACGATCCGCTCACCGCATGCGGAGGTGGGACCGTTTGTCGACAAGGTGCTCGACAAGGCCCTGGAAGTCCTGAGAGACAAGTTGAGGGCCAATCAGAAAGCCAAGGCGGCTTAGAACCACGGTCGGAGGTCACGCAGCGGGTGGCTGGTCCCACTGAGCCCATGAGTCAACGATCAGGGATCCTCTGCCTGGCGATCGAGACCACCTGCGACGAGACCGGAGCTGCGGTCCTGGAGGGCTGGGGTCCTGGCGAGACCGGGGTTCCCCGGGTTCTTTCCAACGTGGTGGCCTCCCAAGCCGCACTCCATCGCCGCTTTGGGGGAGTGGTTCCGGAGATTGCCTCGCGTGCTCATGTTGAGCAGATCGTTCCGGTCATTCACGAGGCGTTGCGGTCGGCGGGGGTGGGGCTCAATGACCTTGGGGCGGTGGCGGTGGCGACCCGACCGGGCTTGGTCGGGGCCCTGGTGGTGGGATTGACCGCCGCCAAGACCATCTCCCTCGTGCTCGACATCCCTCTGATTGCGGTCGACCATCTGGAAGGGCATCTCTATTCCTGCCAGCTCGCCCACCCGGATCGCCAGGTCTTCCCATGCGTCGGGCTGGTGGTTTCAGGGGGGCACACCAGCCTTTACCGCTGCCTCAGCCCGCGGGAGTGCGAACACCTCGGGGGCACGCTCGACGACGCGGCCGGGGAGGCGTTCGACAAGGTCGCGAGTCTGCTGGGTCTGGGATATCCTGGCGGTCCCGGCATCGAGAAGGCGGCTCGGGGAGGAAATCCGGCGGCCTACTCGTTTCCGAGATCGTTTCTCCACGACCCGAAACTGGCGTTTAGCTTCTCCGGTCTGAAAACAGCCGTCCTGTATGCGCTCCGGGGGCAAAATGAGCGGCTCGGTCCGGTCGAGCCCTCGGAGGAGTGTGTTCGCGACTTGGCGGCGAGCTTCCAGGAGGCGGTGGTTGACATTCTGGTCGCCAAAGCGCGTCAGGCCTTGGAAGCGACCGGTCTTCGGCGGCTTGGAATCAGTGGTGGGGTCGCGGCCAATCTTCGGCTTCGCGAGCGGATCGCCGAGATGGCTGACGACTTGGGCGTCGAATGGTTTGTTCCCCCTGTCACCCTTTGCACCGACAATGCCGCGATGGCGGGAGGCGTGGCCCTGATCAAGCTGGCAGCCGGACAGGTTGCGGATCTGAACATCGACGTTTCCGCCGGCCTTGTCCGACCGGGCCGACTGGCCTGAGCTGTGGCCCCAGCGATCCGCGCACTTCACATCCTCACTGGCGATTCCCGGGCCGTTGGAGCAAACCGCCGGCATGGAGGTTCTTGCAGCGGCAGGAGATCCCGCGTCGGGTCAGGAGGGAGGGCGGCGTCCCACCTGGGAGCTCGAACGACGAGCGTGTTCCGCTTGAAACAAACGCTGTTGCCGCGCGAGCTCGCGTCGGCGATCAAGGGCCAGAGTGTGGGTCACGGGGACACTCCCCTGCGGTCTCGAGGGGTGGAAACGATCAGTGAGGCGGTGGGGAAGGTGGTTCATGGGCTCGGTTCCCAGGTGATGAACGGCAGTGTCAGGCCCAACTGCTGCGCGGGGAGTCTTTCCCGTGAGGGGGGTGAGGTCCACAATGTCTGAGCGAAACCCGAACCTTGAACGCTGAGGAGGTCAGTTGCTGGGGTCGAACCCGCGGCGGCCAATCCCCCAATCTTCGCCCCGATGCGATTGTGGATCACGCCCCATGAATCTGCAGCCACGATGGAAGCACATTGGTGGCATCGTCCTGGACGCGGTGGGAACTTTAATCAAGCCGGTTCCCTCAGTTGCCGAGGCCTACCTCGAAGCGGCGCGGCGGCAGGGGGTGGAGTTAGCCCGCGAGGAGGTCCGGATCCGGTTTCACGATCACTTTCGGAATGACGAGGTCGCGGCGGAGCGCGGTCGGCACTCGACCGACGAGGCGACCGAACGCCGCCGATGGCGTCGGATCGTTCGTCACGTCTTGCCGGAGATTCCTGATCCCGAAAGGGCTTACGACGAGCTCTGGAGCCATTTTGGAAACCCCGCGTCGTGGCGTTGTTTCGCGGACGTGGGGCCGACGCTGAAGCGTCTTCGCGACCAGGGCATCGCGCTTTGCATCGGATCGAACTTTGACGGGCGGCTTCGCCGGGTGGTCGCGGGCCTGGAGGAATTGCAGCCGGCGGCCGAGGTGCTTGTTATCTCCTCGGAGGTGGGGTATCGGAAACCTCACGCTGCCTTCTTCGCGGCGGCCTGCCAACGGCTGGGGTTGCCCCCGGAGGAGGTCCTTTGCATTGGTGACGACGCTGAAAACGACGTCCGAGGGGCGATCCAGGCCGGTCTTGATGCCTTGCTGCTGGATCGAGACCTGATCCGGCCGCCGGATCTGCCATCCATTCGGGGCCTCGACGCGTTGCTGGCCCCCCATGACGCTCAAGTCTGAAGTTTGCCGGCGGAGGTGACGATGGACGTTTCAGAGCGCGAGGTGTCGGTCGCGGTCACCGGTTCCAGGGTCTCCCAGCAAACCTGGACTCGGCTTGCCCGGGTTTTCGACTTGGTTTAGATTCCCAATCGGCCAGGAAGGCCGCCCGACAAGTCGCGAGCTCTCTCCCGGATCAAGAAGGCCAGACTGGACCTTCCAGGCGCTTGCAGACTGGGATGCCTGGTCCGTGTCGGCTCCTTTCACGGAAGAAAGGACCTCGCCCGTGGTTGCTACGGTCGAACAGCTTGCGGCCCTTGTCAGCGGTCGTTTGGTGGGCGATGGGACAGTTCCGATCCAGTCCGCCCGGCCAGTCGCCGAGGCCGGGCCGGGTGACATCACCTTCATCGAGAATGAACGCTACGTCAAGCTGCTCCGCAGTTCGCCCGCCTCGGCGGCCATCGTCGGCCCCCACTTTCGCCGCCATCGGCCAGCCGTGAAGGAGGACCTCGCAGTCATCGAGGTCGACGACCCGATCGCCGCGTTCCTGAAGGTTCGGAAGCATCTTGCCGGCGAGAGCAAACCACGGTGGACGGGGGTTCATCCACAAGCCTGCGTTGCCCCCTCGGCAACCTTGGGCGAGGGAGTGGCGATCTATCCGTTTGTTTACGTTGGCGAAGACGCGGTCATCGGTCCCGGGACGACGCTCCATCCTGGAGTCGTGGTGGGGGATCGGTGCCGGATCGGCCAGGACTGCGTCCTTCACCCCAACGTGGTGCTCTATCCCGACGTCGTGCTTCACGAGCGGGTGGAGATCCATGCCGGAACGGTGCTCGGCGGGGACGGCTTCGGTTACCGCCAGACCGAAGGCCGCCATGTCAAGATCCCACACACCGGGCGGCTTGAGGTCGGCAGCGACGTCGAGATCGGCGCGAATTGCGCAATTGATCGGGCGACTTTCGAGGCGACTCGCATCGGCGAGGGGACCAAGATCGACAACCTGGTGATGATCGGGCACAACAATCAAATCGGGCGGCACAATCTCCTCTGCGGCCAGGTCGGCATTGCCGGAAGCTGCAAGACCGGAGACTACGTGGTGCTGGCCGGACAGGCCGGGATCAAGGACAACACCCAGATCGGCGACGGCGTCATCGTGGGTGCTCAAGCAGGCGTGCATCGCAACATTCCCAGTGGGCAGCAGGTCCTCGGCTCGCCAGCCATCCCTGTGCGCGAGCAGCGGCGGATCTTCCAGATGGTTGCGCGGCTGCCGGAAATGCACCGCCAGGTTCGCGAACTGGCGGCCCAGCTCGAGGCCCTGGCCGCCGCGCGGAGCTTGCTGGAGTCGTCGAAGGCCGAACAATCGAGTCTTCAGGATCAGGCGGCCGAGCCACGGGATTCTCTCGCCGGATCGTCGGATTCTTGAGCAGGGGAGCAAACCGCAGTGTCACCGATCACCAGCGGGACGGCTCTTGTTCGCAGGGCCGACTCCGAGACCAAAACCTCCGCCGACGGGACGACCGCCAGCGGGCGCGCGGAATCGGATCCGAATGCGGCCGAAACGATTGGCTTGCTGGCCGGAAGCGGCCGATTCCCGATCTTGTTCGCCGAGGCCGCGCGGCGGCAGGGCCTCCGCATCGCCTGTGTCGGGATCAAGTATGAGGCGCCCGAGGTGCTCCGGGAATTGTGTTGGTCGTTCGACGTGGTGGGCGTCGCCAAGCTCGGCGCCATGATCCGTACCTTTCGCCGCCGCCGAGTCAAGCGGATCGTCATGGCCGGGAAAGTGACCAAAAACGTGATGTATACGCCATGGCGAATCCTTCAGCTTTGCCCGGACCTTCGGACCCTCCAGTGGTGGTATCGCCGCCCCCGGGCCGACAATCGCGACGATTCGCTCCTCCTGGGAGTCATCGAAGAATTCGAACGTGATGGTATGTCTTTTGTCTCGGCGCTGGAATTCTGTCCGGAGTTGCTCGTGAAGGAAGGATTACTGACACGCCGCGCCCCCACGCCGGCGGAGCACCTCGATATTGAATTCGGCTGGACCTTGGCCAAGGAGATGGGCCGCCTGGACGTGGGCCAATCGGTGGCGGTCAAGGAGAAGGCCGTGTTGGCGGTCGAGGCCATCGAAGGGACCGACCGGTGCATCGAACGCGCCGGCTCACTTTGCCGGGCCGGAGGATGGACTCTCGTCAAGGTCGCCAAGCCTCAGCAAGACATGCGCTTCGACGTGCCCACGATCGGAGTCACGACGATTGAAAACCTGCACCGCTGCGGCGCCAAGGTGTTGGCGATCGAGGCCGACCGGACCATTGTCATCGACCAATCCGAGGTGGTTGCGGTGGCGGATCGCTATGGCATCTCGATTGTCTCCCTGCGAGATGCCTCGGCAATCTGATTGAAAACGGCAGATTGGTTTTGGAGAGCCGTGAAATCGGCGGATGGGTCGGAGAGCTGGGCCTCCGGGCGGCGATGACGATTTGGTTAAGAGCATTCGCCGCTCCCAACCTGGGGAACTCGAAGTCTCCTCGCGTGCCCGCCGCGCAGGTTCAATCCCCGACGCGGGCGAGGGTCCGCTCGCCGTCACCCACCTGGATCACCACCTCGACGACTTCCCCTTGATCGTTCGTTCGGAACCGGAGCTCGCCGTCGGTGTGTGGCATGACAAACCGCGATGGTCCGGCGGGCTCGAGTCGCACCGGGATCGGGCGTCTCGGCAAGTGCAGCAGCAGCGATCCCTCTCCACGCTCAATCGAAAAGTTCAGGGCATCGGGTTCGGGACCAGCGGAGTAGGCACCGGTGAAAGGCAAGAGCGCCTCGGGGCTCAAGGAAAGGGTTTGCGGGACAGGCGGCCTGGTCGGCGCGGGCGGAGGAGGGCGATCGGGGAGCTCGCGAACCCAGAGGTTCCGGAACCGGACCGGATGCGAGTGGTCCTGAAGCTGAATGGGTCCGGTTGTGATGGCGGGGTCGTAAGGGGTCGGCTCGAGCCAGTTCGTTTGACCCGACAGTTCCTCGTTATTTTGGATCAGGATCCCGTTGTGAAGGACCGTGATCCTGGCGCCTTCCAGGAGCCGGCCCGCAGCATCGAATCGGGGACGGCGAAACGCGATGTCATAAGACTGCCACTGGCCGGGAGGTCGAGAGGCATTGGAGAGGGGGGGATACTGGCCGTAAATCGCCCCCGCGTAGCCGTCCGCGTAGGTGCTTGAGCGGTAGGAGTCGAGGATCTGGATCTCGAACTGCCCCATCAGGAAAACCCCGCTGTTGCCGCGATCCTGGCTGACTCCCCGGGGGGGATCCGGGACGGCCCACTCCAGATGAAGCTGGATGTCACCGAAAGACGCCTTGGTCTGGATCGCGCCTGTCCCTGGGACCACTTCGAGGACACCGCCGGCGAGTTTCCAGGGTGCCGGACCTCCCTCCCTCGAGCACCAGGCGGACAGGGTGCCGTCATTGAGCAAATTGACAGCATCCCTGGGCGGGGGGAGACCGAGTGTCCCCTCCCCCGATTCGACCTCGACGGGCTTGGGCCGTGTTCGGTCGTGCTGTCGCCACCCCCTGGGGCCGGTCTGGGGGCGTTCGCCAAACCCCATTCCCGCAACGCCCAGGGCGATCCCGGAAAGCAGCACCATGCCGCAGGGGGTCATCCAGCAGAATCGTGAGATCATGGTCGTACGGGTTCTCCACCT
>Ga0308411_10003697_pt1 | contig 10173 bp, 10 predicted proteins | sample HotsprottomLayer_2_FD_203530 | JGI IMG/M metagenome (GOLD analysis project Ga0308411, IMG submission 203530) | Hot spring phototrophic mat microbial communities from Octopus Spring, Yellowstone National Park, Wyoming, United States -... | ecosystem: Environmental > Aquatic > Thermal springs >... | reverse complement strand
GGGGCACGAACGCTTCTCGGCATTACAGATGGCTTATCCAACACCATCTTCGTAGCCGAAAAACGCATGCGTTGCCAAAACGGTGGTGTTGCCTGGGGTTTCACAGAAAATAGCTCGTACTGGCCGGTTTTTGCTCGCATTAACGTAACCAGAACCAACGATCCTAATGATCCGAATTATCGGCTCTTCCCTGTGCCTCAAGTAAACCCTCGACCCGAAGAATGCAACATCGCTCAATTTCCACCACAGGGACACAGTTCTAGTGGCACTCTAGTGCTACTCGGAGATGGTAGTGTCCGTATGGTTGGCAGAAACATTTCCGTTGCTACTTGGAGCATGGCTGTTTTGCCCAGCGATGGCGGCGTTTTGGGGCCAGATTGGAACTAGGCATCGCTTCGGCTTCGCTTGAAACTTCCTTAGGCTGAAACTCCTCGAAACGGTTGCCATATCTCTGCCGTAGTTGCTTAACCTACGGCAGATTCTCTTTTGTTCAACATTCTTAACTATCCTTTCAGTATTGGCTGAATATTATGCGATTGCATTCTTCATTTCTGGAGTATACGAAACTATGATGAACCATAACGGAGCAGCTAATTCATTTGCCATCTATCAAAACCGAATCAGTCGATCGGGATTTTATCTTATTGTCGTCTGGTGTCTAATGACCTGTGCCTGCGCTAACAACACCTCCAATTCCACTTTAACCGTCAGCGGCAAAGTGTATTTGGGAGACAAACCTGTCGAGGCGGGGTTAGTGACCTTCCTCAGCGAGGATGGCCGAATAGCTTCGGCTGAATTAGGGCCTGGGGGACAATTCACTATGAAAAATGCACCGACTGGTAAGGTTTATATCGGTGTTGATACACAGATGGTGGAAGGGGAAAAACAAAATTTACTACACCGAAGCAAAGGTAAAGAGGTATTACGTTATGTGGATGTACCGCTGCGGTATGCTAATCCGAAAACTTCTGGACTGACAGAGGAGTTGATCGAAGCTGGCAAGACGATCAACCTGCGATTGAAGCCCTAATTGTTGGCGGTAGCGCAGAACGAGTTCAACTCGCCGTTGAAAGCACAGCCTGAAGATGTTGAGTTGGCCCGCAGTCATGCGTTCGAGCGCGACGGATATGCTTGCCTCGGCTTGCCGTTCCGATCATCTCGGCCCACAGAGGACTTTCACCTCCTATCTTCACGACAGACCCAGCGCCCAAAAGGGGAGCGGCTAGACCGGCAGATCTAGCCGCTGACTGAGAAAGCTGCGCCGGTTATGGCAGCAGTATTCGTGGTCGGCACTTCAGGGAAGTTCGCGGATGCGGAGGTTCTTGAAGTCGATGGGCGAACCTTCCGACTCCAGGCACAGATAGCCGGTTCGCGGTTCGCACTGATTGCCGCCGGACACCTCTTCCCCATTGACCCACAGACGGATCTCGCCGTTGATGGCGCGGATGTAGTAGTGGTTCCACTGACCGAACCCTTTGGTGAGATTCTTACGAGGGAAAGAGCGACTGCCGTTGGCTGAGACGGGCGGGAAGGGTTTCATCTTGGCCTTACCAACGGGAAAGACGTCGCCGTGAGAGGTGAACCAGTCGGACTTCTTGCCGGTACGTTTCTCCCAGTCCTCGGCATAGCCGTGATCGAGTACTTGGACTTCGATGCCGCCGGGAGGCAGGGCACCGCGTTTGAGACCTTCCAGAGCCGATGGAGCCGTCCAGATAAACACGCCGGAGTTGCCCGAGCGTTTGTTGTGTCGCCACTCGCAGACGAACTCGAAGTTGGTGTACTCCTTGACCGATCGGCAGACACCTACGGGCGTGCCTGTGCAGAAGACCGAGCCATCGGGCTTCCACGTCCAGGTCTTCTCGTCGCAATTGACGTTGACGAAATCCTTCTCGCCGAGTGGTTTCCAGCCTAGTCCGGTGCCGTCGATGAAGGCTTTGGGTAAGTCCTTAGCCGTGTCGGCCTGATTGGGCTTGTCGGCCAGAACGGTCAGACCAGCGAACAAAATCGCCAGGCCACCCAGGGCCAGAAGACTCATTTGAGGAGAACGCATGGTGGGAACCTCCAGGAGGGAGGCCGGCATCGCCGCGGCCGGCCAATACTGGGATTGATGTACCCATTACGACCGTAGGAACAAGGGGCAAATCGTTGCAAGATGTGTCTGCAGCAGAGCCGTTTCAGGGCATCCCCCCAATTTCGGGGTGGCTTTGACTCCATCGCCCAGTCTGGTTATGATGCCCACATTCGGATCGCTTCGCCCTCGACGTGCCTGGGATAGGTCGTCGTCCGATCCGCCAGCCAGGGAACGGCTACATGGTCATGGGTTTGCACGTGGCTTCCCGCAGTCCGCCTTCCGTCCAGGCTCGTCCGTTGCGGCCGCTCATCGACGTGGTTCACACCCATCCAGGCAATCTGCGTCATGCCAGCGACGGGGATCTACGCGGCGATCGTGTCTGGGTCGAGCAACTGCGCGGTCGGCAAGGGATCTTTGGCATCGGCACAGCCGACGTTCTGGAGTCCACCGAGTCGGAACTGGCTCGGAATCCTCGTTTCAATGTGCAGTGTCTGGGGGAATTACGCTTCTCCTGGTACACACTGACCGCCGGTGCCCGTCGCTATCGTCCTGTGCCGGTGTCTCTGACGCTCGACCCCGATCTGGCCAATTCGCTACAGCCGATCTGGCCCACTCTCGACTACCAGGCCGATCGGCTCGACCGTCTGTTGCAACAGGTCGAGGGTTGGCTGGATGTTCACAACGATGGCTTGTCGCTTCGACTCAGTGTCCGACTGCCTAGGTCAGAATCGCTGTTGCGTGTTCTGCTCACCGGATCGCAAGTGCGCTACTACCTCGAACGCGGCGAGGAACTACTCGCGGTCGATCCGGGTGACAATCGGGTCGATCGGGGGGTGTTTCTGTTGCTGGCCGAACTAGCCGGCTCGGGGTGACCTCAACCTGCTAGCTCCGTGGCGGTTTCTTGTGTGCCTCTTTCCCTATCCCTCTTGTTGCAGGAGAACGAAAATGGACTTTCGGCCTCTGAACGACAGCGAACGGCGACAACTGCTGGCGGCACTGCGTGGCAATGTCGAGTCGGATCGCGTCATCCTGATGGATCGCAAGGACACCAGCTTTGTCGGCACCACTGACGAGGTGCCCGACGATGAGGTCATCAGTGCTATCAAGTCGGTGCCCTGTCATTATTGAGATTCGGGCCTAGGGCGGGAGGGTGGTTCCTTAAACCCTCCTGTACCCGATCGCGGGGGCTGATGATGGAATCTTCCAGCAACTTGCTCGACAGCGAAGCCGGTAAACGCCGACTGCTCAGTATCGAAATTCCGGTGATCGAACGCTACAACGAGGGACGCGATCCCGCCTACCGTATCCGCCTGACCCGACAGGGCGGAGGATTGTTGCTACGCTACGCCCTCAAACCGGCACACAACCGCTACGATCTGGAAACCCGGCTGATCGCCAGCTATCCGACCGTCCCCCCTGAGACGCGCGTGCTGACTCCGTTGCGACACTGCCCGCATCTGCTGGAAGGACAGACGTTGTGCCTGTGGCGACAGGGCAGTACGCGTGCCAGCAGTCGCTGGGATCCGTCCCGCTACACCTGCGTGTTCGCCATCCAGGCCGCCTGGCGTTGGCTGGCGTGTTACGAGATCTGGCATGAGACCGGCGACTGGCCCTTGCCGGAGGCCAAGTAGCCTGCTTGACGAGGAACCGTCATGGCGCATCTGTTTCAGGTAGGCGCAGGCAGCGGCGGCATGCCGGTTCTCGATCTGCTGTGTCGCGACGAACGCATCCATCGCGTCACCCTCGTCGAACCGGACATCTACAAGCCGCACAACGTCGAACGGCACTTGTTCGCCCTGAGGGATGTCGGTCAGCCCAAGGCAGAACTGGCCCGGCAGTGGTTGCGGCAACGCCGACCCGATCTGGATGTTCAGTTACTCCTCTGCGATCTGACCGATCCGCTCCATCAGGGAGCGATCCACGAAGTCCTCGAAGAGGCCGACCTGGGAGTCTGTGCCGCTGACAACGAGGAGGCGAAATATCACTTCGATGCCTTGATGCGGCGACACGGCAAGCCCTGGACGCTCGGCGAGGTACTCTCGGGTGGTATCGGTGGCTTTGTGCATTGCTTTGTCCGTGGCGGGCCGTGTTACGGCTGTGTGGCTTCCTACCTGCAACGCACTGTCCGCGTAGACGATGCTCCGCCGCCGGATTACTCCGCACCGGGCCATACGCAAGCGGAACTGACCATTCCAGCCAGCAAGGCCTCGATCGCCGCCATCGCCTCGCTGCACGCCCTGATGACGCTGGAGTTGTTGGCCGACCCGACGGGGTATCGGCCCGACTTCACCACGCTGCTGTGGACACTCCGCCGCGTCGAGGGAGTTTTCGACGAGGCGTTTCATCCCTACCGTTTCCGGATTGCTCGCGCCGGGGATTGTTTGACCTGCATGGCGCGGCCAACGCCGGCTTCCCTTGAGGATCTCGATGTGGCCCTGGATGAAGCACTGGCGCGGTTGGCTGATGTCTAGAATCGTCGCCCCGCTGCGACTGCAATCGTTGAGCGTCCGCTATAGTCGGGCCAGTCTGGTAGTGACGAGTCAGGCCATTCCCTGGAATGCGGAGGCCGTCCAGATCGAGGCCAATCTGCGGTTGTCGCCGGCTGCCAGCCGTCGTCGCAGCGATTTCCTCCTGGTGCTGCCCGACCGTGAGGCGGTCGAGGCCAGCCTGGTGCGGTCGCGCGATGGCTGGTATCCGGTAGAGATCCGCTTTGACCTGCCTGCGCCGAGCGGCAGCATTCAGGCGGACTTGCTTTACCGAGGGCATTCCTTTGCCCGAATCGCCCTGCCGGTTCTGTCGTCGAGCGAGTACCTGAACCAACTGCAACTGCGGTTGCCCAGTGCGGCAGTGCAACTGGGACAAGAGGTCGTTCCCTGTCGCTGCTTCGTCGCCAGTCAGGCGCGTGGATTGTTGCTTTCGGCACTGTTGCACCACCCTGCCGGGCTATTCCCCTTGCACGGCCTCCATCTGCACGTGCAACTCCAGGGGCCGGACGGAGCAAGCCGGCAACTGCCGATCCATCTGAGTGCGGAACAACTCGCGGGAGAGTCGGCCCTGGTGACGGTAGCCGTCTCTCGCTTGCCGCGGTGCCAGGGGGAGTGGAGCGTTCAGTGGCGACTGGGGGAGCGGGTGCTGGGGCGGTTGACTCTTCGTGGACTGTCGCAGCAGGCGTTTCAGCAGTCGTTGCGGATTCGCGACAGGAAATTTGTTGTCGAATCCGCAGGCGGTCTCAGCTTGTGCGAGCAGCCGCCGACCGACTCACGAGCGGGGCCGTACTTCCTGCTGGCCAGCGCGGAACCGGAAGCGGTGGGGATGGTTCGGTTGCGTCTGCGGCCGTTGGTGCTCGACGACACGACGAGAGCAACAGGGCTAGAACAACGCGTGCTGATCGGCCCGGCACCGACTCCCTTCACGCTGGGAACTCTGGACGCGGAGGAACTGACGCGACTGGGTGGCTTCGAGGTGCTGGCCGGTCGTTGTGTGCTTGGGCAACTGAGTTTGCAACCGCCTCCGGTGGCCCACTTCACCAGCGAAGGCTGTTATCTGCCTTTGCCAGACTACGAGTGGAGTGCCGCCGCCGAGCGAGAAATCGCCCGGCGGTTGGGCCAGTTGCTTGAGGAACCGGAGATCAGTAGCTGAACTTGCCGATCTGCACTTTGCCCCGGAACACCCAGTAGATCACGACGGTGTAGCTCAGTACAAACGGCAGCCCGAGAATGGCCACCAGCAGCATGATGCCTAAGGTCTTGTCCGTGGAAGCGGCATTGCTGACCGTCAAACTGTAGGCGGGGTCTTCCGTGGAGACGATGAGATAGGGGAACAGGGTCGCGCCGAACAGGAACGTGAAGGCCGCGATGACGCACGACGAAGACACGAAGGCGTAGAACGGCCGACCGAGGTAGATGGCACGCGGGATGTTGGCGATGGCCAGAACATTGAGCAAGGGCATCAACCACAACCAGGGGTATTCCCAGTAGCGTGCCAGGGCGTGTTCGACGTAGGCCAGAGTGAAGCCTGTCACCAGCAAGTAGAAGGTGAGGAAGACAAAGAAGGTCGTCCACATCCAACGATGCAGGCGGTTTTGCAATTCGCCTTCGGTCTTGAGATAGAGGTAGATGGAGCCGTGCATGGCGAAGGTGGCGACGGCAAATAGGCCGACCAAGACGGCATAGGGGTTGAGCAGATCGGTTAGTCCCAGTGGCCGGGTCAGGTCGCGGTCGGGTCCCAAGGGAAGGCCCCGCATGCAGTTGCCGACCACAACGCCGAACAAAAAGGTGGCCAGCGTACTGGAGAGGAAAAAGGCCGTGTCCCAAGTGCCACGCCAGAGACGGCTTTGCTGCTTGCTGCGGAACTCCATCGACAGGCCGCGAAAAATCAGGCAGAACAGCAGCAGCATGAAGCCGAGGTAGAACCCCGAGAAGGCCGTGGCATAGGCCTCCGGAAAAGCTGCGAACAACGCTCCCCCGAAAACGATGAGCCAGACTTCATTGCCATCCCACAACGGGCCGATGGAGTTCATGAAGACTCGTCGTTCGTGATCGCCACGCGCGAACAGATGCAGGATACCGACCCCCAGGTCGAAGCCATCGAGAATGGCGTAGCCGGCCATGAGAACGCCGAGCAGGACAAACCAGATCAGTTGCAAGGTGGTGAGTTCCATGCTCATTTCCTTCCAGCGGGCGCGACATCGTACAACGGTTGACCGCCAGCGGGATTCATCTGTGCGGCGGCTTCAAGCAGACCACTCGGCGTGGTGCTGGGCGGTGGTTCTTCGTGTTCGTCTGGGCCATGCTGAATCTTGCTGTTGAGGATGTACAGGTACAGCACGAACAACAAGGAGTAGACGAATCCGAACATGAGGATGGAGGTCAGTACCTGCTCGCCACCGACGACCTTGCGGCTAGACAGACCCACCTCGGTACGCAGGCCCGGTCTGTCGCCATCGGTGACGAGGATCGGCCGATCGCCGTCCCAACGCACTTCTGGGTAGACGATGAACGGCTGTCGCCCGACCTCGGCGGCGATCCAGCCCGTCTGATTGGCCACGATGGGAGCGGCCACCGCGAAGACGAACAGCCACAGCAACCAACGCTGCTCGAACAGTGTGCCACGCCACCACAACAGCACCGCCAGCAGCGACAAAGCGGTCAGCAACACGCCCATGCCGACCATAAGGTGATAGCTGTAGAACGTCAGCGCGACGGGCGGCAGGTCTTCGGGACGGAAGGCATCGCGTCCAGGCACCGAATGCGACCAGTCGCCGGTCAGTAGGAAACTCAGGCCACCGGGAATGGCCAGTCCGAGGTGAACGGTTTGCTGCTTGTCGTCAGGGATGCCGAGAACGTACAGGTCTGCGGGGCCAGTCCTGAAGTGCCCTTCCATAGTGGCGAGCTTGGCCGGCTGCGTGGTGGCCACTCGGCTGGCTTGGCTGTGTCCAGACATTCCGATCAGCACACAACTGACGGCACCAAAGAACAGAGCCAAGAGGAAGGAGCGTTTCGCAAAGTCGAGATGCCGACCTCTTAAAATGTAGAAAGCCGAAATACTCGTCACGAAGAATGCCCCCTGAATGAAGGCACCGAGCAGAACGTGAGTAAGGCGTTCCATGCTGGAGGGATTGAAGACCATGACCCAGAAATCGGTGATGACCGCTCGTCCGTCTTGAATCTCATAGCCGGCGGGAGTGTGCATCCACGAGTTGGCGACCACGATCCAGACAGCAGAAAAGATGCTGCCCAGAGCCACCATGACCGTGGCGAAGAAGTGCATGCCCTTGCTGACGCGATCCCAACCAAAGATGAGAACAGCTAGGAAGCCCGACTCTAGAAAGAAGGCGAAAATGCCCTCGGCGGCCAGGGCGGAGCCGAACACGTCACCGACGTAGCGCGAATAGGCAGCCCAGTTGGTGCCGAACTGAAACTCCATGACAATGCCGGAGGCCACCCCCAACGCGAAGTTGATGGCGAAGATGCGCGACCAGAACCGCGTCATGGCGTGGTAGATCGGGTTGCCCGTACACAGGTAGGTGCCTTCCATGAGTACCATGAGCAGACCCAGCCCAATCGACAGGGGCGGGAAGAGGTAGTGGAACATCACCGTCAGGGCGAATTGCAAGCGTGAGAGGAACAAAACATCCAGATCCATGTAGAAACTCCCGGTGGGTGGGCGTGGGCAATTTAGATGGGGCAAAAGCAATGCCACTCAAAAAGAGTCTGAGTGAGAGACACCCTACGCTCGCTGAATCCACTGGCACAGACTGACGCTCACAGTTCATCGAACAGGCCGCGCGGTGTCTCGGGCACCGTGCGAGGGGTCTTGCCGAGCAACTGGAACGCCTTGGGGGTGGCCATTCGGCCGCGCGGCGAGCGGATGATGAACTGTTCGCGCAACAGATACGGTTCGACCTCGTCGGACAGGGTGTCAGCCGAGACGTTCATGGTAGCGGCCATTGCTTCCAGGCCGGTCGGCCCGCCATCGAAGACACCGACCAGGGTTTCCAGATAGCGACGATCCTGGCGATCCAGTCCCTCGCGATCGACCTCAGCCATGTCCAGAGCGGCTCGGGCGGTGTCTAGGGTGATGCGGCCGTCCGCTTCGCTGGCGGCGTAGTGTCGGGCCCAGGTCAATCGCGCGTTAGCGATGCGTGGTGTACCGCGACTGCGACGCGCCAGTTCCAGGGCAGCATCGGCCGTGATCGGCGTGTTCAACTTGGTAGCGTTGATTCGCACGATTTCGGCCAGTTCCTCGATGGTGTAGAACTCTAGGTGTTCGTGGATCTTGAAGCGATCGCGCATCGGCCCGGACAACATGCCGCTCCGCGTCGTCGCGCCGATCAGAGTGAACCGCTTGAGCCGCATCGAAATAGTCCGCGCGTTGACTCCTTCGCCCAGCACGATGTCCACGCGGTAGTCTTCCATCGCCGGGTAGATGAACTCCTCGACGACGCGGGGCATGCGATGAATCTCGTCGATGAACAGCACCGAGCCTTCTTCGGCGTTGGTGAGGAACGGCAGCAGATCGGCCGGTTTGGCCAGGGCCGGCCCGCTGGTCATCTGCAAGGTGGTACCGATCTCGTTGGGCAGCACGGTGGCAAAAGTGGTCTTGCCCAGTCCAGGCGGGCCGTCGAAGAGCATGTGCGGCAGCGGTTCCTTGAGCTTGCGGCAGGCGTTCAACACGATGCTCAACCGCTGCACCACGGCCCGCTGTCCGATCACCTCGCGTAGCCAGCGTGGTCGTAAGGCGGCATCGAACTCCTGTTGTTCGCCGTTGCTGCTGGATACCACTGCTTCACGAGCCATACCTCACCCTCCCCCTGGTGACGTGTCTGTGAGATATTCTACCTGGACTGGCAGAGGGATAGTAGGCTGGTTGAGAGAGAAGACCGGCCCAGCGAGCCGCCCCCCGTGAGGGGGCGGAGGTGTTGGATGCCCTCCACCCGCTGACCCGGGGTGGCTCGCTGATGTTCGCTTTGCCCATTTTTGCTTCCTCCTTGCTCCTCCTTTGCTGAAGTGGGAATCGCTCTTCTGTATTCAGATGATGCACTTCACGCAGAATGCTGCATAGTCCCGGCGCGGAATCGCACAGTTGGTCAAAGGTTGTCCAACCGACTCCGATGCTCTCGGGAACGCATCCGCAAAAAGATGAGTCGCAAATTTTTTTGTAGATTGACTTTACAGAGCAAGAGTTGTCCACAGAGCCTTTGGAGCCATCATTTGGCACGGCTCATGCTTGTATGTATAGCGAAGGGCGGTTGCGAGTCCCGATCCTTCGATGTCAGATTCAGATATTACCTTTTCTCACATACCCACCTCCCTGGGCACGGGTTCATGGCTGGTTGCGAGTCCCAGTCTGAGTAACCTGTGCCCACACCTCTTTTTGGGCCAGCCGATTTTTCGTCTCCCTTGCCAGTCTTCCTTTTCTTTGGAATTGCTCTTGCAACTCGGCTCGATTGCGATTACTGTACATTTGTATCAAATAGGCCGTTGTCCCAGACAGAGAGAGTGTGTGTGGAGTCGCCAATGAGTTTATCGAAACCGGATCGGAACAGCGAAGCCGAGTTGTTGACCTCTCAGCAGGTGGCGAATCGACTGGCCGTGAGCGTG
>Ga0308411_10003695_pt1 | contig 10174 bp, 8 predicted proteins | sample HotsprottomLayer_2_FD_203530 | JGI IMG/M metagenome (GOLD analysis project Ga0308411, IMG submission 203530) | Hot spring phototrophic mat microbial communities from Octopus Spring, Yellowstone National Park, Wyoming, United States -... | ecosystem: Environmental > Aquatic > Thermal springs >... | reverse complement strand
GCTCGCCAACTAAAACTTCGCCGTTCGGCTTGAAAGCTACTACGGACGGTGTCGTTCGCTTGCCTTCCTGATTAACAATTACTACTGGCTCACCACCTTCAACAACTGCAACTACACTGTTCGTAGTTCCTAAGTCAATTCCAATAACCTTACTCATACTTGCAAATATACTAAAAATATGCCAAACGCGACGAAAAGACAAATTGTCATAAAATTTGCATTTTCGACCCATTCCGTGATATGAAAGTCCTAATCTTGCCTGACATTAATGTCATTATGGATGTACTTATGGATTATGAAGATACTAAAACCAAGTTCGTATTCAACATAACCACATATCAAGAACTATCAAGCCAAAAATATGATGTGGGATACTTTTACATTACAAGTGAGGATATCACAATTTACAATAGTATTTATAATTTATGCCATAAGATAGTATCTCTTTTTAAACCAAACTTGCGCAAGTATGTATTATCAGCCGATCTTATAATAATACCTAAAAAAGATGACCTTTTTGTAATAGTAAGAAGATTTAATTATGTTTAGTAAATTTACACATGAAGTATGGAGACTATTATACTGATGAGATTCTTAGGTATATCGCCAATTATTTGACCAATCGTTATGGTTCTGATGATAGCGTTACTAATCGTGCGAACTATGTGAACGTAATTGCACATATTATGTCTGCTTACAAAATTAGCTACGCGAAAATAGACGCTAATTGGCCAAAGTTTTACTTATCTGATATAATGCATACGGTGCTAACTAGACTACGAGAGTGGTTGCAAAAGTCTAGTATACAACAATTGAATCAACATACAAAACTTTTAATAGAAATGATAGCCGATAGAACTTTGGGTGATGTTATTTATGATACTTATCTAAAGCATCTTTCAGCTAAGGATTAGAAAGTGATATATGTAGACTTTTCAATAAAAACGTACAGTAAGTGACAAGACTATTCCTACCTGAGTATTTACATCCCCCTTTGCTCTAACAAAACTGGCTGTTGCAATTTCAGTTCAATTTGCAACTTTTATTGGCGTCTAGCCTTTTTCTCCGTCGGAGTCAGTTGAGATGGGAACATTTCTCTTGCGTCTATATCTCGAATGGTCTGAATGTTACCCAGGTAAAAAGAGACGTAATAACCTTTGTAAAGGGAGGGCGTAACGTTTGCCAGTTTTTCTTCTGCGATTTTCTTGTAGAAGGGGTCTACTTCAATTCCAATGTAATGTCGTCCCAGGGCTTTTGCGGCAATTGCTGTTGTCCCTGTGCCTAGAAACGGATCGAGCACAACATCGTCCGGGTCCGTGGTCATCAACACAATGCGTTCCAGAAGATGAATCGGGAGCTGACAGGGGTGTTCGTCGCGTCGTACATTGTGGCGAATGCGATGAATATCTGTCCACACATCACTAGCTATAGGGCCAAACGGGTGCATTTGGTGCTTCTTGCCACCATAATCCTTGAGGTAGCTGTTGCAGACTCTGCATCTTTTGTGCGGGATTCGAATTTCATAAAATTTAAAGTTTTTCTGGCTTTTTGTGTAAAAAAGTATTCCATAATGCGCCGGCAAAAGTGTCTTTCCTACCGGATTACTCATCGCATCCCAGGTAATCCAGTGGCGAAAATAAGCCTTTTCGTTCAGGATAGCGGCAAAGTAGGTAAGCCAGCGTGGAATGTTATGAATAAAAATAGAACCTGTTGGTTTAGTCACTCGTACCAGTTCTTCTAACCAGATTCTGCTCCATGCTAGATATTCTTCATCTGGGCGTTCGTCCTTATAAGTGTTGTATTTTTTATTAAGATTGAAAGGTGGGTCTGCGAAACACATGTCAATGCTGTTTGAAGGGATATCTCTCAAAACTTCTATACAATCACCCAGAATTATTCGATCAAGATATTTTCTATCAATCTGCATCTGGTCACCAAAACTATACAAAACTGTACCTATTTAGTGCATTCGCTTCTTGATGAGGGAGAGGGACTATCCCGTTTCGTTTCGCCGCTCCTACCCAATCCCTTGTGAGGATCACCCTCTTCAAGGGAAAGAAGTCTCTAAGACTCTCAAGGCAGGAGAGGGCGAGGGCTACGGAGAGAACTTGCCAGCTTTTTTGCCTTACATGGGTAAGGCCCCGCACCTGTTCCATCTGACGGTTGACGGTTTGTTGGGTAACTGACTCGCTATCTCCGCTGTCCAGCAAAGACTGAATTAGGAGTCTCAACTCTCCTTTCAGTCGTATCAAATCACTTCTTAGCTTATTCCTCTTGTATTCGTTTTTCTCTTCTCCTATCTCCTTCCTAAGTTTAGCAATCCTGTCCTCAACCATTGCCAACGATGAAAACTTACGCATGAGGGTTAATACCTGCCCTTTATCCTCTTCTTTGTTAAATGCTAATAAACACTCTACTGTTATGAAGTTGCTGTTACTTTTCTTTTCTCTCAGCATTTTAGAACCTCTTTGTTCATAGATTCTGCCTACACTTATTGACTACAACTATTTCCATCTTAAAACTATCGAAAATCTTTTACACTCTTTTACACTTAGAAGATTCGTAGCGAAGCTATGTTATAAATATACAAATTTGGAAAGAAAGTAGCAACTGTTGCTAACCTACTCCTGCTTGTTTTGCGACATACCCAATAACCTCTCTTTCTTCTTGCAGTTTATCAGCGTCATTCTATCCGCTCCGTATATCTCTTTACACTCCTTTGTACTTGAAAGTTTCATAGCTATAATATGTTATAAATATACAAATTTAGGAAAAGGTGTCAACTTTTCTGCACCTTATAACTAAGTATTAGAATGTGCCATATGTGGCCTATCCACTAAAATTGCGTAAATTTGCAGTTGAGACTTAGTACAGGGTTTTAGTGTGCCTGCCTTCATTTCTCAGAGGGGCCCCCTTAGCTCAGTTGGTAGAGCAGCTGTTTTGTAATCAGCAGGTCGGCGGTTCGAGTCCGTCAGGGGGCTCAGTTATTAAAGCTTGAAAATGCCCTATAACCCGAAGAGAACTGGCACCAAGACAAGTGCTTTTGGTTCCCCTGGTCGCGTTAACCACGACTCTACCTATTTTTATGCAAGCAAACTATATGACGGTTTGCCAAAGGAGGAAATAACAGATTATGTGGAAAATCCAATCCCTCCCGAATCTCTGGACAAAATCTTTTGCAGGTCTAGTGAAAAAATGGAAGAAATACCAGATAATAGCATTCATCTAATGGTTACTTCACCGCCTTATAATGTGGGAAAGGAATACGATGAGAACCTTACCCTAAATGAGTATAGAGAATTTCTCAGAAAGGTGTGGAATGAGGTTAAAAGAGTTCTTGTTCCCGGCGGAAGGGCTTGTATCAATATTGCCAACTTAGGAAGGAAACCATACATTCCTCTCCATGTTTTTATAGTTGAAGACATGCTGGATTTGGGATTTTTGATGAGAGGTGAAATTATTTGGAACAAGGGTGCAAGTGGCAGTTCTTCTACTGCATGGGGTAGCTGGCTCTCGGCTAAAAACCCTGTACTTAGAGATGTTCATGAGTATATTTTAGTCTTCTCAAAGGGCATGTTCAGTAGAGGAAATCTAAGAAGAAAGAGCACTATTTCTAAGGAGGAGTTTCTTGAGTTTACCAAAAGCGTATGGACGTTTGCTGCAGAACCAGCAACAAAGGTAGGACATCCCGCACCTTTCCCAGTTGAATTGCCTTACAGATTGATTCAGCTTTACACTTTTGAAGGTGAGATTGTTCTTGACCCATTTATGGGAAGCGGACAGACAGCTATTGCAGCCATAAAAACTCACCGTCATTATTTGGGATACGATATCAATAAAGAGTATACCAGATTAGCAGAAAGACGCATCAAAGAATTTTCCTTGAGCCTCAATACTCCCCAGTTGTTTAGTTTTGAGGAAGGTAGAGATGGATAGAAAATGTTGATTGTTTCATAGTAAGTGTTTTAGTCGGTCGCTTAGAAACTCTATAAGTCATAGGGTTGGCTTTATTCTTAGTAAAAGAGGCAATCAATTGCAAATCGATGTTAAATTCTATTATCTTCTGGTATTTGCGTTAGGAACTGTTTGATGACTTCTTGCATGCTGGCGTCTCGTTCATCACAAACTATATGAGAAGGTATAGTATTCCAAAAATTATTCATACGATAGTATAGTATTAAAGTACTGCTATAACCAATTATGGTATTCTCATATTTTAACACTTCACTATGTACATAAAGTGCTAATTCTTCTGAATCAGATATTATGGAAAATATTCTGATTATTTTATCCCTTAAGTCATTCAAATTCTGAGCATAGGGTTCTAATATAGATTTTATGTAGTTGGTTATTATTACTTTGTCTTTGATAGCCAGATTGTTGTTATCGGACATAGCATATGTGTAGTTGATCGAAACTATAGGGAGGCGAGTACGCGTTCAAAGATTACTATATACTTTATTGATTTCCCAAATCTTGCCTCTACTTTTATATTTAGTCTATTGTTAGCGATGTCGGCTGGAGTATTATTACTTTCGTCGCATATTACGCGGAAGGCTTGCATATTGCTAGGGTTGTTAGTCAGGAAGCTATTGATGAAGTTAGTTAGGTCGCTAGTGATACGGGCTCGTGTGGTAATGTTATTAGGTTGTCCAATGTACCTTTCTACGTAGACGCCGAGTAGTTTTGTTAGTCTTATAGCAACTCGTGCGTTACATTCTTCGCCGAGTGGTGAGTCATCCCGTCTGGCTTCCTCAGTAAGGTTATTATTGAAGTACCATAAGAACAATGTCCTATCTTTTACAATACAGTTTATGTTTTTTTCTAATAGTTCTTCTCTTCTTGTTCTAGGGAACTCGAAGTCAGCGTCCGATAAAGATAAGGTAGCGTTTATCCCAAAAATAGCGTTATATCTATAATCAAAGCAGGCCTTTATGTACAAGGCGCTGCTTGTTACTCCTGTAGTACTACACCCCTGATGTCGTATGTAATGAAAACCACCGAAGTTAAAAAGACCCCAATAATACTTCACGTAGTTTTCCATGTCTCTTACGCGCACTCGTGTGAGGTCGCCACTGCCAAGTACTTTGAACATGAACTTATCGTGGCCACGGATGAAGTTTGTCAAGCCATAGCTTATCGTCCCGCCGTAGTCAGTAAGTAAATCAGCTTGTATCGGAGACTCTTTGATAGGTCTCACATCGCTTTCATTATATAAAACACTATCATTCCATGCCTTAATCCAAGTTTCATATAATTCTGCCGCTTTGATTCGTGTGATATATTTTCTGAGATATATATAATCGTTGTTTTGTAGTGGACTTGTATTAACAGCATTGGCCTCGTCAGGTAATTGCGTAAGCGTGCCTATACCTGATAGAGTGCCAAACCTAGTGTAATGCCATCGAAAGTCGTGCTGTGGGGCGAAAAATGGTATATCCGTGAAGTACCCCGTAGCCATGATACCTGTATGAGCTACTTTTATTATATCTGCATCAGAACTGGAAGTAGAGCCTGTAACATGATCGTATATATTATTAGTCGTTATCATCTCAATTCTATTATCATAAATGAAGCCATAATATCCTGTATCTAAAGGAGAATAAGAAAGTTCGTAGTTGGTTGCATCGTCACCTACTGTAACTGATAGCCTGTAAGGATTTGGGCTCCCCGCAGATGCATCATTGATACTGGTATCTATCCTGGAATTTACACTACTAAAATAGACTGCGCTGAATCTAACTGTCGAACCTGATGTGTTGTTTATGGCAGTATCACCGCTGCTAGTGAAAGTAATTACATGATTTATAGAATTAATGTTTATCATAGGATTGCCTGCCGATGGTACTAAATCTATGCTAATATTATTAATAGGATTTGTTGTATTGTAATCAAAATAGGCATATATTTGAAAGTTATTAGGAGGAGCATACTTTATATATAAGTAGTTATTTTGAACAGGCCAGTCATTGTTATCATGAAACCATATAATAAAACTAAATGAACCTGTGTTAGGATCAGGACGAGGCACATTACCATGTATCGCAGCATGCGCCTCCATTATGCTATTTATAGTTACGTTAGGATTTTGACTTAATATTTCTGGTATGTATGTTCGCGTTAAACCGTTTATGGTGATCTGTATAGTGCTGTTGTGTAGTTCAATCCCATTGTTTGGTGGATTTATAGTACCAGTCCCTCTGTAGTAGCTAATCCTTTTAGGTGCGCCGTTGAGCCATAAGGGTAAAGCAAACATAGGAACAAACTCAGCTTTAAGCTTGCTGCTATTAGGTTGTAAGATAAGGTTGCTGATAATGTTAGTACTACTATTATCTTCGTAGCTGATAAGTGCGCTACAGGCTTTGTGTCCGAGATTTGGTAACAGCTGGCCGTATAGCGGTGCAACCGTTCTAAGGAAGCTAATGTCGTTGTATACATACCCGCTCACTATTCCTTCAAAAGGAGACGGGAAAACGCTGTTTAATACTGCCCTAGTCTTAAAAGGGCCGTTACTTGCAAATACATAACCTGCGTATCCTACCCTCGTGGGTGGGTTAGGAGGAGGTAACTGCTGACCCGTGATATAAACAATAACACCAGGCTCACGAATAGGCATATGTAAATATACTATTTGTTTGTTTAGATTCTCAGACTTTCGTCTCTCGTTTCGACTGATAAAGTATACTGATTATGCACACCGTAAACCCAACTTCAAAAGTAGGTACCGGAAAAGGTACTTTTGAAACCCTCATTAACGGTTCAATTGGTTATGCAATAGAAAAGCAGACGCTCGGTGTAGAACGAGCGCCACAGCTCAAACAGGAAGTAATAGAGGTTATACATAAATACAATCTACTTGACAGAATCAAGCATGACCCAATAGCTATTCTATTGGCTTTTTACAAGAGTAACTCAAGCGATGCTATTTGGGATATAGCATATTACATCTTAAAGCATTTTGCCGATTCTTATAGGTGCAATTGTTCTGATGAAAGTCTTATTCGTGTAATCCGCCGTAGTGGTATCGTACTTGACTGGATGCCACATAAGATAAATCAGGTTATCACCACTGTCTATCATAGCATAGCTGATAATGTCAATATCAATCCCACTATATTGGCTAACTTCATTCAAGATGTTATTAACGCTGCCAGTCAGCATGGTAAGCGTTCGGAACAAGATGGTTTCTATTACTTGCCAGTTGAAGTTATAAATGCATTAGTCTATACTAAAGCCTATATTCACGATGACATAGGTATAAGGCTTTTAGGGATTGAATATATAAAGAACTTCTTAAATAAGATTGATGATGCTCATACTTCTGAGGGATTGCCAGCTTATAAGTCACGTAAGGCTAGACGGTGGATTGATAATCTAAGAGTAAGGTTAGACTATGCACTCACTGGACTATCTATGATTGATCATGATTTAGATACCTTACTTGAACGCCTTCTCAAAAGTGTTTCTGAGGAAGACTTAGAAAATACCAACGCGCAGCTATTTTGGAAAGCTGTGCTACTAAATGCGAAAGCTTTGACAGAGTATGGATACGATTATGGTATTCTGGCTGGACGACTCATGTTAATCCGGATATATGAAACTGTACTCGGATGGGATGCACTAAAACACGGTGTGGAAAAGATAGACGAGTTTCACAGGTTGGCATTTAGACACTATATCAAAAAGGGAATAAAACTAAAACTATTAGACAAAAGGGTTACACAAAAATATACTGAAGATGATTTAGATGGATTGGCTGTGCATCTTTCCCATGTTCATGATTTTAATTCCAGTATACACAGTGTTCAGGTTTTGTACGATAGGTATTTATTGGGTTATAGGCGAGGAGACGAGAGAATTATAATAGAAACACCACAATTCTTCTGGATGAGAGTTGCTATGGGGCAATTTTTGTTAGAGGAAGATAAAGAAAAATCTTTACAATATACTATATCACTTTTTGATAAGTATGTAAAAAGGCTGTTTTGTTCTTCTACGCCTACCCTTTTTAATTCTTGTACGCCTAGGCCACAGTTATCGTCGTGTTATGTTTATGTGGTTGACGATAGTATTGAGTCTATCTTTCAACGCGGTATTGCTGACTGTGCTTATTTGTCTAAGTGGGCTGGTGGGTTAGGTGGCTCATGGACAAAAGTAAGAGGCCGAGGTGCACTCATTAGTGGGACTAATGGCAAAAGTAATGGCGTCATCCCTTTTCTTAAAATTCACAATGACATGTTGGTAGCTGTCAATCAGGGAGGCAAACGTAATGGTTCCGGTGCTGTCTATATAGAACCCTGGCATAACGATGTTTTTGACTTTATTCAGCTCAGACGCAACACAGGCGACGAACGCCTCCGAACTCACGATACAAATACAGCCTTATGGATCCCCGATCTATTCATGAAGCAAGTAATCAATCGTGGTAAATGGTATCTTTTCCGATCTAACGAGGTGCCCGAACTACATGACTTATACGGTAAGGTATTCGAAGAAAAGTATTACGAGTACGTAGATCAATATAAACAGGGTTTGATATACGGGCGAGAGATAGATGCTATTGATTTATGGCGCGAGATATTGAAGATGATTTATGAGACTGGACATCCGTGGATAACATTTAAAGACCCTTGTAACATCGCTAATCCGCAATCCCACGTTGGTGTCATTCATTCATCAAATTTGTGCACCGAAATCACCCTTAACACTAGTAACGATGAGATAGCCGTATGTAATCTAGGTTCACTAATGTTAGATTATTTTGTAGAAAATGGGAAGGTCAATTACGACTTGCTAAAAGAAACCATATACATAGCTATACGGGCATTAGACAATGTTATAGATGTTAACTTTTATCCAGTCAAAGAGGCCAGAGATTCTAATAAGAGACACAGGCCTATTGGACTAGGTGTAGGTGGCTGGCATAATATGTTGTATAAGCTTGGGATACCTTTTGATTCTGAAAGAGCACTTGAATTGTCAAATGAAATTATGGAATTCATTAGTTACCATTCTATCATGGCCTCTGTTATGTTAGCAAAAGAAAAAGGCCATTATCCTACCTATAAAGGTTCCAAGTGGGAGAAGTTGATTATGACTTATGAGATGATTGACCTTATAGAGGCCGAAAGAGGACAACCCGTGAGGATAAAAAGATATCCATTGAAGATTGATTGGGATTACCTGCGCGCTCAAATTCGGGACTATGGCATCCGCAATTCACACATTACAGCTATCGCACCTACCGCAACAATTAGCATAATCATGGATACATCACCATCTATTGAACCCCTATTCTCTAACATGTATGTCAAAAGTAACCTTTCGGGCGACTTCTTTGTGATAAATAGATTTCTAGAAAGTTATATGCGTGAAAAGGGTCAATGGCCAAAATTTAGGGAACTACTCAAATACTTTGACGGAGACGCGATAGAAGCAGCATATGCTATGCCAGATTTAGATAAAGAAGTAAAAAGTTATATAAGTACCATGTTTAAAACCGCTTTTCAAATAAACCCTATATTCATCATTGATCAGGCTGCAGTGAGACAACGCTGGATTACACAATCACAATCAGTAAATATATTCTACGATGGTAACGACATACGAGAAATTAGTAACACTTATAAATACGCTTGGGAGAGCGGCCTCAAAACTACATACTACTTCAGAACGACAGGTGCAACCAGAATTGAAAAGAGCACAGTAGAACGCGATGTCGTCCCTACCTATACTACGGGCCCAACATGCAGACTAGACGACGAAGGCTGCGAAGTCTGCCAATAAGAAGATAACACTACGAACTGTTCACTCGCGGACTGCTCAACCTCTGATGATTGAGCTTCCTGCTTCGCCGAAGTATGGCTTTCAGATAATATCTATGTGCCATTAATTTCGATAGACTTAGTACATTTACGTAGCATGCGACGCAAACCGACATTAAAAGCTTTCAAGTATCGCGTTTACCCTACTGATGCGCAGATAGTGTTCTTTGCTAAGACCTTTGACTTCGGGAGATACAAAGTTGAACACCCGAAGTACCTTATGAAAGGTGAGGAAAGACTAAAGAGACTTCAGAGGTCTTTCTCACGAAAACAAAAAGGTTCAAAAAATAGCGAAAAGACTAGACTGAGACTTGCGAGGCAGCACGCGTACATCAGTAACGCAAGAAATG
>Ga0308411_10003694_pt1 | contig 10177 bp, 7 predicted proteins | sample HotsprottomLayer_2_FD_203530 | JGI IMG/M metagenome (GOLD analysis project Ga0308411, IMG submission 203530) | Hot spring phototrophic mat microbial communities from Octopus Spring, Yellowstone National Park, Wyoming, United States -... | ecosystem: Environmental > Aquatic > Thermal springs >... | reverse complement strand
AAGGCTTCGGATCTTGGCAAAACCACGAGCCCACGACGACGGCATGCCCGGGCTCGCGCTCAAACAAGGTGCATTGCCGAATCACAGCCGATTGCTGTAGCGTTTGTTGCGTCGTCCAAAGATCGGAGTGATCGGCTTGGCAGGAGTCGGCTTGGTTGATTCGTCGCGGACACGCGGTCGATAGGTCTCGAAGCCTTCGATGTGATCCTCGACCAGTTGCTTGTTGATGAAGATCTCAATTTTGGTCAACTGCTCACCTTGATCGGGAGTGGCGAACAGGATGGCCACGCCATCGGCTCCAAGGCGGCCGGTTCGACCGATGCGGTGGACGTAGTTCTCGGGATCTTCGGGGATGTCGTAGTTGATGACGTGTGAGATGTTGCGGACATCGATGCCACGCCCGACCACGTCGGTGGCCACCAGGATGCGAATTTTGCCGTCGCGGAATCCCTTCATGATGCGATTGCGTAGTCCCTGGGGCAGGTCGCCGTGCATGCACACCACGCGAGAACGCACTTCGCGAAGCTGGCGGTAGACATCCTCGGCCCAGCGTTTCCGCTCGCAAAAGATGATGCATTGTCGTGGCTCGTCGCGATCCAGAACGCGGAGGAGCAACTCGAACTTGCGATCCTCGTCAACCGTGAAGAACGACTGGCGGATCTTCTCGACCGTCACCTTTTCCGGGGCAACATTGACGTGAATCGGATCGATCATGTAGCGTTGTGTCAACCGCAACACCGGAGGCGGCATAGTGGCCGAGAGCAACAAGGTCTGTCGCGATTTAGGGGCGCGGCGGAGAATGCGTTCGATGTCCGGCCGAAAGCCGATGTCGAGCATACGGTCGGCTTCATCGAGAACCGCGTAGCGCAGATGTTCCAGCGACAGCGTGCCGCGTGACAGGTGGTCGATGACTCGCCCCGGAGTACCCACGACGATGGCACAGCCGCGCTTCAACTGCGCCAGTTGCCCACGCAGGCGTTGACCGCCATAGATGGCGACGGTGCGACAGATGGCGGGATGGGGAGTGAGGCGAGCCGCCTCTTCAACGACCTGAACGACCAGTTCACGGGTCGGTACGAGGATCAGAGCCTGTGGCCCCGATGAGGCCTCTTGTTCGCGCCAGTTGTTGAGAAAGGGAAGGAGATAGGCTGCGGTTTTGCCAGTGCCCGTTTGAGCCTGTCCGATCACATCACGGCCTGCCAGTGCCTGAGGAATGAAGGCGGCCTGAATAGGAGTGGGTTGGCGATAGTTGGCACGGTCGAGAGTAGCCAGCAGCTCGGGATTTAGGGACAGAGCCGCAAAGCCGCTTGCCTGCGGCTCCTCGAGCAGGACGGTGGACAAAACAATCTCCCTGACATTTCTTGGATCCATCCATCCGGGGGCTTGATGGATCCCGTTTACACCATATAGCTGTATTTACTCTAAACGACCTGATTACTCCTGTCCAGCCACTTTCGTCTCGGAGCCTTCCTTGAAACAATCCTTGTTGGGCGACAGAAGTTAGCTTCATTCGTTCCTCACAACACTGTGCAATTCGCGTCGATGCGGCTACAAATGAAGATAAGATCGTCGATAGCTATTTCGAGCATCCAGGGCGGAGAGCCTCATGAGCTTTGATCCATTCAACGCTGACCGCCGCGACCAGCCTTTCGAGGGGAGCCAACCGTATCCGGCAGACAAGCTGCCCTATCCTCCTTATGCTCCTCCCGTTCAGATGGTCCGCGAACGCTTGATCGCCCCGGCTATTCTGTTGCTGTTGCTGGCCTTGCTCAATCTGCTGTTCGGCTTGTTGCAAGGGTTCGCAACCCTCAATGCCTATCTGGTTCCCGCCGAGGTAGCGCATCGCCAGAGCATAGAGATGTTCGAGAAATTGCCTGAGGCGTTCCCAGCCTTGCGAAAGGCTTTCGAGCAGGCTGCTGCTGAGTATCGCGACCGCGACCCAGAGGATCTGAAACGTCAAGGAGTGCTGATCAACGCAGTGGGCATGGCGGTGTTGCTGCTGATCGCCATCCTCGGCTTGTGGGGCAGCATCAACATGCTTCGCGTCCAGGGCTATGCGATGGCACTAACGGGAGCCATCGCCACTGCCTTGCCTTGCCTGTCGCCGAGCGGTTGTTGCTGTGGGGTGGGCCAGATCATTGCCCTGTGGGGGCTGATCGTCCTGCTCAACGAGGACGTTCGCAATTGCTTTCGCTAGAACCCTCGCTGGTTGTCCCTGTGCCGCTTCTGGCGGTTAACTGAGTGCCCTAGTCCTGTTTTCGAGCATGCGATGAGTAAACAGATCATTACCGTCGGCCACAGTCCTGATCCGGACGATGCCTTCATGTTCTACGCCTTGGCTCACGACAAGCTCGACACGGGCAATCTGACGTTCCGGCACGAATTGCAAGACATCGAGACGCTCAACCGTCGGGCTTTGCGCGGCGAACTGGAGGTGACGGCTGTCAGTCTGCACGCCTACGCGTACCTGCTCGACCGTTATGCGCTGCTGCCTTCGGGTTGCAGCATGGGCGATCGCTATGGGCCGATGATCGTGGCCCGACGACCCATGCGACTGGAAGAACTGCGTGACGCGACTATTGCCGTGCCCGGCACCATGACGACGGCCTATCTGACCCTGCGATTGCTGTTGGCCTCGTTGGGCCATCCTAACCCACCGCGCCACGAGGTCATTGCCTTCGACCAGATCCTCGATGCCGTGGCTTCCGGCAAGTACGATGCCGGCCTTATCATCCACGAGGGCCAACTCACCTTTCAGAACCAGGGATTGCAACTCGTCGTCGATCTGGGAGTCTGGTGGATGGAGCGAACCGGGCTGCCCTTGCCGCTGGGCGGCAACGTGGTTCGCCGTGACCTGGGGCCAGCCGTCATCAACCAGATCAGCCGACTGCTCAAGCAGAGCATCCAGTATGCTCTCGATCATCGGCAAGATGCCCTGAGCTACGCTTTGCAATATGCCCGCGACATGGATCGCAGTCTGGCGGATCGCTTTGTGGGCATGTACGTCAACGAGTGGACGCTGGACTACGGCCCGCGTGGTCGAGAGGCGGTTCGCCGACTGCTCGACGAGGGCCATCGTGCCGGCATCATCCCCACAGCGACGAATGTAGAGTTCGTAGACTGACAGCATCGACGGTGCTGCTCGCCACATGGCATGGATTGACGACCCCGACCGGCGGAAGACGGTTCTACTCGACCGCGAATCGCTGCCCGATTTGGCCTCCCAGTGTCGGAGTGGTCTGGCCCATCTTGGCGAGCATCGAGACGGGGAATGGTTTGCTTCGGGTTCCCCCTGGGATGCCGATTGTACTGGACAGTTGCCTTGAGTGGGGCGATCCTGATTACCAGGCTCCACTACCCATATCGCTCGGCAGGGTTTATCTTGATAAGAAGATCGTCCGCTATTGCCTGAGGCTACCCATGCAACTGGCCCAACGTTTGGTTCGTCGCGGGGTTCTCAAACCCGAGGATCTGGCCCGCATCGCGGAGTTACAGGCTCAAGCCCCATCTCGCCCCTTGCACGAGTTGCTCATCGAACGCAACTTCGCCAAGGAAGATGAGGTACTGGCCGCTCTGGCCGAAGAGTTCGGTCTGGAATTGGTCGATTTGAGCGACTACAGAGTCGAAAGCGATGTGTTACAGGCGATGCCTCTCAAACTAGTGCATCGCCGCAGCATCATGCCCTTGCGACGTGACAATGGCACACTAGTCGTGGCCACTGGTGATCCGTTCGATGTCTATGCTCTAGATGAATTGGCCATGATTACTGGGCTGCAAGTGCAACCCGTCCTAGCCCGGCCCAGCGAGATTTCCCGGCTCATCAAGACTCACTTCGGCGTGGGCGGCGAAACCGTCTCCTCGCTCATCCAAGAGCGTGGCGAAGAACAAGTCGAACTGCTCGAAGGGCTGGAGGCCGATGACTCTGAGGCTGCCAAGATGGCCCAGGAGGCCAGTGTTGTCAAACTGGTCAACGAAATCCTCATCGAAGCCGCCAACGAACGCGCCAGCGATATCCACATCGAACCGGAAGAGGGCAGCCTGCGTATCCGCTATCGCATCGACGGTCTGCTACAAACCCAGCCCATGCCCCCGGAGATCACCCGCTTCCAGTCGGCCATCATCAGCCGTATCAAGATCATGGCTCGGCTCAACATTGCCGAGAAGCGGCTGCCACAAGACGGCCGCATCAAGATGCGTGTACAGAACCGCGAGATTGATGTCCGCGTCTCGATCATTCCGATGGTTCACGGCGAGGGCATCTGCATGCGTCTTCTCGACAAGACACGCATGCGGTTCGACCTCTCTGGGATCGGCATGTTGCCCGACACCTACTCGACATTTCGGCAATTGATTGACCGCCCACACGGTATCGTGCTGGTGACGGGGCCGACCGGCTCCGGCAAGAGTACCACGCTCTACTCTGCTCTCAACGAGATCAAGGACGAAACCCTCAAGATCATCACTGTCGAAGATCCCGTCGAGTACCAGCAGCCCGGCATCAGTCAGATCCAGGTGCATACCAAGATCGGCCTGAACTTCGCCGCTGCCTTACGAAGCATTTTGCGGCACGATCCCGACGTGGTGCTGATCGGAGAAATGCGCGATCTAGAAACGGCCGAGGCCGCCATCCAGGCTTCGTTGACCGGCCACTTGGTGTTCTCGACGCTGCACACCAACGATGCGCCAAGTGCCTTCACACGTCTGATCGACATGGGCATCGAGCCGTTCCTCGTCGGCAGCACGGTCGAAGGCGTGATGGCCCAGCGACTGGTACGCACCATTTGCCCAGACTGCAAGGTCGAATACACCCCCGAACACCACGAGATTCCGAGCGACTTCCCCGTCCCTGAAGATGGCAAGCCCCTCCGCTTGTGGAAGGGGATGGGGTGTCGTGCCTGCCGCAACACGGGTTTTCGTGGCCGCTCGGGTATCTACGAACTGATGGTCACCGGAGATACCATCCGCGAACTGTGCGTCCAGCGTGTCAACGCGATGGTCATCCGTAATCAAGCTCTCAAAGAAGGCATGATCACTTTGCGACAGGATGGCTGGCGCAAGGTATTGCAAGGCAAGACCACCATCGACGAGGTCGCCCGCGTCACTGCAGGCGACATCATCGATTGACCTGAGCCGAATCCGAACAGAACGGCCTTGACGGTGTCTACTGGCCAGCCTTCTCTGACTGGGCTGCGCCTTGGGCATCTTGCAGTTGTCGTTCCAGTTCGCGTACTTTGCCGACGATCCGGTTTTCCAGACCGGCTCGCCATTTGGACGGCATGCCATAGTAGATCATCGACGAATCGCCCTCGTAGCCACCTTCCTTCAGCACCCGTTCGGAGGGAATGTAGGCCATCACATCGTTGGCGTAACCCGCCACCCAGACGGTTCGTCGGCCGGCCAGTTCTTTCTTCAGACGCAGCGAGTAGTCCACCACAACCTCTCCTCCCAACGTCACCCAAGTGACCTGATCGCCCAGGTGAACCACCTGCACGGGATAATGACGGTAGCGATCGTCGATTTGTCCACCACTTTTGACGATGGCGGCGAATTTCTCGGCACGTTTGCGAATCGCATGGGTCTTACTGAGCAGATCCGCAGCTATCTGTTCCTTGCTCGGCAAACGGTCGAAGAGCAGTTCGACGGTGGCATAGCGAGCAGCAAGCCGACCGTTCAGAGGCGTTGTCTTGCTACTCAAGACGGCATCGACGGCATCGGCCAGTTGCTTACCGTAGCGACGGGCGTGTTCAACTGTACCGCGCGGCAAGGGGTTGGCATCACCGCCACAGCCCATCCAGAACAGTGCCACCGCTCCCTTGTGGCGTTCCTGCAAGTCAATCTGGGCAAAGCCCGCGTAGTCGCCGCACCAGCGATAGTAAGGCAGTGTGGTGTTGTGGCAGGCGTAGCCGAAGGCCACCGCCAACAGACCTCCCCCCGGTCGATCCACACGTAACACCGGCACGGCATGATCGACTGGCCCTTCGGGATTGCTGTCGTTGAGAACTCCCTTGGGCGTGATCTTGCGACGGTTGACCGCAAAGCGCGCCGTCCCCTGGCCGACGCTTACTTGGGCCGGTGCCAGTTTGCTCAATGCCTCGACAATGGCCTCGATCATCCATACACGAACGCGATCTGTATAAGGGCCGATACGAGCCGCTTCTGCGTCAGGCATGGGATACATGTCCACCAGATTATCGGCGATGACTGGGCCGCAATGGGTGTGCGAGACCGTCAACACCAATCGCGACCGATCTAGACCCGTCTTGGCGGTGACAGCCGAGGCCACCTTTTCGCTCAGGCTGCGTGGGATGCCGACCAGATCGCTAGTCAGCAGCACGAAGCGATTGCCGGTGGGGTCTTGCAGAGCCAGAGCTTTGACAAAGAGATCGTGTTCGGTGCCCTCAGCGGGTCGATTACGACCGGCGTAGCCGGCCATCCACATTGGGCCAGCCGGGGTGATCTTGCGAACAGCGACCCCGGCCTGCCAGGACGCAGCAGGTTCTGGAGCTACTGTGGGAATCAGAGTGAGCAAAACCAGAAGGTGAGGCATCATGAGTCTCTCCGCTGTGGTTGGGGGCTTGCACAGCGTTGTAGCCCACAGCGAGGCAAGGGACAATGGGGTGATGGCAAACGCCTGGCAAAATGCTTGGTAGCCCAGTCAAGCGAACGGGAGTCTGCCGATCAGGTCACGCACCGTAGCTAGAAGGGATCAGAAGAACAGTTCAAGTCCCAGACTGATACCTTGCAAATAGGCATCGTTCTTGCGCAGCAGAAAGGTAGGACGGGCTGGCACCGCAGTTGGTTGCGGATTGGGCGGCAAGAACGCCGGATTGACTACAAGGTCGATCTGATCGCTGGCTCGAGCGACCTGGGTGAACAGAAAAAAATTATAGCTAGCCGTAAGTCGCAGATTACGGGTTAGTTGACAGCCCAATCGCAGTTCGACTTCAGGAATCACTGTCCAGTCTCTCGAACTGTAATTGCCGATGTTCGAGGGCTGTGTCAGCAATCCCCCTGTCGTGAAGACCGGCGGGAAGTCCGGGACAGTGACTCGCGTCATGCCGGATATGACCACTTCCCGACGAATCTGTCCGACATCCAGTCGCCCAGACAGTTCCAGCGACCACGGCCCTTGCCAGCACAAATAGCTTAAGCCAAAAAGCAGGCCATGAAAATGATTGCGTGCGTTGAAGGTGTCGTAAAGCAGAAGGTTCGATCCGAGAACCACATCCTCCAACGGGTAGGTATCCTCGACAATAGTTAGGCGATCCTGAAAGCCCACATAGCGATAGCCGAACTGCGTCATGAGCCGGTCGCCACCGTTGCGCTTGCTGCTGTAACACAGAGGCCGGGTGACGAAGGCATCAAAGCCCATAACTCCAGTGGTTCCAGCGGCAATACTGGTGATGCCCCCCAGCACTCCAGGGTAGGAAACCAATCCAGCTATTTGATTGCCCGTTGTGGCATCGATGAACGGTCTGCTGATAATGCGGCTACCGTCAAGGGTGCCGTCGGCGTAACGACGAGCCACATCACCGAGCCAGAAAAAGCTGCCCTGAAGAGCCATGTTGTACTCATGGCCCAACCACAGCCCTGCTTCAACGCGGAGACCGGAACGCGGCAGGCTGCCCAGAGTGGCATCACCAATCAGTGTACGCACTCCAGGCGTACCCAGAACCCCTGCGTTATTGAGTGGGGTACCAGGAGGGCTTTCAGTCAGCAGGGAGGGCATGTCATTCCCCTGCATCCACCACATGAGATACTCGCCACGAACCCAGTAGTAGTAGCCAGGCAAGCAATGCTCGGTAATCTGCGCGATTCCGGCTGGTGTGCTACAGAACATCAGCAAGGTAAGCAAATCCGGAGAGGTGTTAGACGGCGCGGGCAGCGATACCGGAATATAAGGCACTCCGGTCAGCAAGAAAGCGGAGGAGGGAACTGCCTGCATTTGCCGCAGCGACAGAGAATTGCAAGCCGGTTTCTGAGAAGAATTGGTAGAAGGTTGATCGGAAACAGGATCGCGAGAGGAGGTAATAGTAGCTGTCAAATCAGAAACTTGGGCATCCTTGACTACTGTAGTAGCTTAAAGGGATTCAGCAGTCGTCAGCGGTCGAACTTGATCGGGAACATGCGTCGAAATCGCTGGAGGAAAGTAGGTCGCAATGGCTGGATCAGCGGCGAACAGCATTGTCGGGAGTGCCAACGCTAAATAAACCGCCAGGGCTATTCGCATTGCGCCCAGCGGTGTGGTCATCACAGGCACTCCTAGACCACTTAAGACAGGTATCACCGATACAGTGCATGGTCACTTTAACTAATCGGCACTCGACTTCAGAAAAATTCAGGCGACTTGAGAAAAATCTCCGCACAACCGGTAGTGTTTGCCCAGAGTCCCAACGCGGACGCTCGAGACTACCGGATCAAGGCAAAGTTGTAGTCTTGTCCGAAACTGGCTGAAGTCACCAGAATGTTGGTGAAACTACCAGGAAGCGAAGTTCCGCCTACCGTTCCGGGAGCAACTAGGTGACCAGCACGTAACCGCAACGCAGGCTCGCTGGCACCGACAAGACCATCACGGTTGCTATCAAGCCAGACACGTCCAGACAGAGAGGTGCCGAGTTCGCCAAAGTTATAACCACTGGCATTTACGCCGGCACCTAGAGGAATCGTGCTGATGATATCGATGCCCGGTCCCAGAATGCCACCGACCGAGCCGACGGTATTAGAACCCTGATTATACGCCGCAGGCTGAGTTTGCGTAAGGGTGTAGTTTCCCGCAAGCAGATTGGAGAACGTATACCGACCGTTGGAATCTGTCGTGGTGGTAAGTGAGACAGGACTGCCCAGGACATCAGTACCAGTGAGTGTAATAAGTGTGCCGGAAATACCGGGCTCGCCAGTTTCCTGAACGCCGTTCGCGTTGCTGTCGAAATAGACGATGCCACTAAGGCTAGCAACGGTATTGCCAAAGTTCTGATTCGACAGGCCAGCGGAAGTTACTGTGACAGCACGATTAACCGGGGTACTGGAACCGTAGCCACCCAATTGCACCTGCTGAATAGTATAGGAGCCTGGTGTTACGGAGTTAAAGGAGTAGGTGCCATCGCCGTTGGTTGTGGTGGTTTCAACAATAGAGCCAGTCGCGTTGAGCAACCGAATAGTGACCCCACTCACGCCGGGTTCGCCTGCATTGAGAATACCGTTGCGGTTTCTGTCCACAAAGACAGTGCCAAACACGAAGGCTGCTGTGGTACTTGGTGCCTGTTCACCAAACAGATAGCCGGTGGCACTGGCCGCTGTCGTAAGATTGATCGAGCGAATTTCATCGCCAACGATTACACCTCCCAGGTTGCCAACAGTAATCGTCCCTTACTGATAACCAGTAGGTTGCTGTTGGCTCAGCGTGTATCCGTTAACATCCGAGGCGAGAAGATCCTCAAAGGTGTAGGTGCCTGTCATACCAGTTGTGGTGGTGCGTAGTACCGGCATTCCCGTGATATCAATACCGGATAGGGTCAGGACAACACCAGCAATTCCGGTCTCTGCCAGATCGCGTACACCGTTGCGGTTCTGGTCGAAGTACACCAAACCGCTTAGCTGACCAAGTGTCTCACCGAAATGGGCGTTGAGATACTGTTCGCCTGTGTTAAGAGAGATGTTGTCGCGCACCGTCGCGGGAGTACCAGTAGAATTCCCATAACCGATGGGTTGCGTTTGAACAACGCGATAAGTGCCGGCAGGTAAGTTGGCAAACAGATACCGCCCCGTACTATCTGTGGTGACGACATAAGGGATTCCGGTAAGCGGATCAGCGACGGCCTGTCCCGTGGTAGTTTGCAAGGTAAGCTGTACACCGGCCAGTCCGGGTTCTCCTGTATCGACGATGCCGTTCTGATTACGGTCGAGCCAAACGAGACCCGAAATCTGTCCGCCGCCTTCGCCGAACAGGTAGTCGATGCCATTCTGACCTGGCCCGAGAGGAATGGCAGCTAGTTGATCGACAGGCACGACGGTGCCTTGCGGTATGCTATTGATCGTGCCCAGGGCATTTCGTCCCTGTGCCCAGCCTGCGGGTTGTATCTCCGTAATCGTGTAAACGCCAGGGGGAAGATTCGAGAAATTATAGAATCCACTACTGTCCGTAATGATCTGGAAAGGGTGCCCAGTTAGCGGATCGAGG
>Ga0308411_10003692_pt1 | contig 10180 bp, 8 predicted proteins | sample HotsprottomLayer_2_FD_203530 | JGI IMG/M metagenome (GOLD analysis project Ga0308411, IMG submission 203530) | Hot spring phototrophic mat microbial communities from Octopus Spring, Yellowstone National Park, Wyoming, United States -... | ecosystem: Environmental > Aquatic > Thermal springs >... | reverse complement strand
AGAACCCTGACGACCGCCCGCAGTCGGCCGCTCAGGTCGAACACGAATTGCGCCAGTGGGCCACCGGCGAGGTAGATCAGCCCTACGACAACCTTTCCGCCATTGCTTTTGACGAAGCTCTGCTGCCGACGCAAAGATCCGATGGCACTCTGGACAGCCTACCGCCCCAGGAACTGTTCAGCACGGTGGAATCCTCGGAGTTGCTCGACCCAGTATTGCCCGCAGAAAAAGACTACAATGGCTGGCTGATTCCCCTCGTAGTCGGCTTGACAGTAGTTGTTCTGGGAATGGCATTCGTCGTGATCTTGCTCGCTATGCGACTGTCATGACCAACGCAACCGCGTGAGCCGTTCCTTTCGTAGTTAGGAGAGACTCAAAGAGGCGGAGATAAGGGATGCTCGATTGTTTGCGACCAGAGATCCGTGCCATGTCGGGGTACACCCCCGGCGAGCAGCCGCGTAACAGCGAGGTGATCAAACTCAACACCAACGAAAATCCCTATCCGCCTTCTCCGAAAGTGCTGGAGGCCATCCGACACGCCCTGACGGGCGAAACCTTACGCAAGTATCCCGATCCGCTAGGGACGCACTTTCGGCAGGTGGCCGGCCGGGTATTGGGCGTTGATCCCGACGGCATCGTGATCGGCAACGGCTCAGACGACATCCTGACCATTCTGACGCGAGCCTTCGTGCCCCAGGGCGGCACCATTCTGTCGCTGTCTCCGAGCTATTTGCTCTACTGCACTCTAGCAGAGTTACAAGGAGCCCGCTTCCTCACCGTACCCTTCACGGCCGACTGGCAGTTTCCCAGTGCCTGGCCGGATCTCGACAACCACATCACCTATCTGGCCAATCCCAACTCGCCCTCGGGAACCTGCGTCCGCCTCGACGACATCGCCCGTTTGGCCGAACGCAATCGCGGCCCGGTGGTGGTCGATGAAGCCTATGCCGACTTTGCCCAGGAAAACGCCCTGAGCCTGGCTCGCGAGGGCCGGGTGATCGTCACGCGATCGCTGTCGAAGTCTTATGCCCTGGCCGGCATCCGCTTCGGCTTTGCCGTGACCACACCACAGTTGGCGCAGCAACTGGTCAAGGTCAAGGATTCCTACAACTGCGATGCCCTGAGTCTGGCCGCCGCAGCAGCCGCCTTGGATGATCAGCCCTACATGCTGGCGATGCGAGCGAAGATCCTGGCAACTCGACAACGCCTGGAACAGGCTCTGCCCAGTCTGGGCTTTCGTGTGACTCCCAGCCAGGCCAACTTCGTCTGGGCACAGCATATGGATCGCCCAGCGCAGCCGATCTTTGCCGCCCTGAAGGCCCGTAACATCCTCGTCCGTCACATGATCTATCCGGGATGTGAGGGGCTGCGGATCACTGTGGGCACCGATGGGCAGATCGATCAACTGTTGCAGGCGTTGCGCGAGATCGTCTGAAGGCACAAAACTTCGGCCGCTGACGTGGGCCAGCTCGCTTTAGCGAGCCGGCCTGCGTCAGCAGGTGGAGGGCGCACCTCAAGGATCTCAGCAGGTGCCGAGCAGCTCTTTGGCTAAGCCGGCCAGGGTCAGATGCTTGTGCATGCTCTCGGAAATGCCTTGTATCTCGAAGGGGATGTGCCTGTCCAGGCAGGCGCGTCGCAAGGCAAGCAACACTTGTAACACAGGCGTATCCAAAAAAGTCACCTGTTCACAGCAAACGCTAATGGGTTGCCCTATGGCGACCGCCTCACGGGCCATCGCTAGCAGTCGCTGCACGCAACGGATGTCGGCACCTTCACCCAATCGTAACAGAGTGACTCCCTTCTCACTGCTCAGTTCAACCGGGCTACCACACGCTGTGGACATGGGTCATCCTCTCAGGGGCGAGGGGGTAGGCTCACGAGACACGAACAACTGTTCACAAAGCCTACTCCAGCATAGGTCATTTTTCGCCATTGAGCGGCAAGAGCGGCCGTTTTTGCGGTTTATCGTCTTGGTTTGCGGCTAGGTTGGCACAAGCTGACGTAGCGATCAATCAACTTGAAAGAGGCGAAGGCTCGTTGCCAGATGGGATGGACTTGCAGCGAAACTAATCCTGGCCTTCGGTGTTCAATGGTGCAACAATGGGTCGGACGATTGGAAAGACTCCGACTGCTAACGTAGTCGGCTCGCTGGCCCTTATAGCATCCATGGGGAGTTCATCAGCATGCACGGTCGGATCAGTGCCCGCATTCTGGGTGGTTTAATCCTGGCCGGTCTGCTGGGTCTGCTCGTCGGGGATCTTCCCGAAGTGCTGGCCCAGAAAAGGCTCAACAAGAAGAACAACAAGGCAGAGAAAGCCGCTGCGGCCAAGGCGCCGCTCAAGGTCGAGCCGCCGGCCAAGCCCTTCCCGAACACGCCACTGCTGAACGACGATCAGAAACTCAACGTCGAACAACTGGCCCGGCAGATCGATCTGGCAATCAGCAAGCGGTTGAGCGAGGAGAAAGTAACGGCCTCGGCACGCAGCAGCGACGAGGAGTTCCTGCGTCGCGTCTACCTCGACATCACCGGCAAGGTGCCCACCGCCGAGCAGGCCGTCCGCTTCCTCGACAGCAAGGACTCGCGCAAGCGTGCCCAACTGATCGACGAACTGCTAGCCAGCCCCGAGTTCGGCAAGCACATGGCCGATCGGTGGCAGGCTCTACTGCTGCCGCGCAACTCCGACAACGTCCGTACTCGCCGCTGGTATCCCAATCTGGTCAACTGGCTCGAAACGCAGTTCAACCAGGGCACTCCCTGGGACAAGATTGTTCGCGAACTGCTCACCGCCAGCGGGGAAGTGGACAAGGTCGGCCCCGTGATCTACTGGGTAGCCAACAACACCTCCGATAAAGTGACCGACAACGTCTCGCGGATGTTCCTAGGCGTGCAGTTGCAGTGTGCCCAGTGCCACAATCACCCCTTCACCGACTGGAAGCAGGACGAATACTGGGCAATGGCCGCCTTCTTCCACAAGGTGACGGCCAATGGCAATGCCAAGGCAGCGGCCAAGGATGGTGGCTCGGTGGCCGTCATGGAGCGACCGACCGCCCAACCCGCGCGGAAACGACTGCCGGAATCGGCCAAGATTCTGCCAGCCAAGTATCTGAATGGCCCCAAGGCCAACGTGCCCGCCACGGAACCGCTGCGACCGCACTTCGCGGAATGGGCCACTCACCCGCACAACCCCTACTTCGCTCGAGCAATGGTCAATCGCCTGTGGGCGCAGTTCTTCGGTCGTGGCTTTGTCAATCCCATCGACGACATGCACGACGGCAACGTCGCCTCGCATCCCGAACTGCTCGACTTGCTCAGCAAGCAGTTCGCCGGTCAGGGCTTTGATGTCAAGATGCTCATCCGGGCCATCTGCAACAGCGAGACGTATCAGCGCAGCAGTCGGCCCAACAGCAGCAATGCCGAGGCCGGCCCTGAGTTGTTTGCCCGCATGGCGATTAAGCCGCTCAGTCCCGAGCAACTCTTCGACTCGCTACAATTGGTACTCGGTCGCGCCGGTGGCCCAGCAGATCGCGTCCGCAAGGGAGCCAACGGCCGGGTTGCCCCCAACGCTCGCGAGCAATTCGTCAACTTCTACGGCATCGAGGACGGAGCCGACCCGACTGAGTATCAGGCCGGCATTCCTCAGGTGCTTCGCTTGATGAACGCAGCGCAGACCAACACCTACCCGGTGCTGGCCAGTGTGATGCGTTCGGCCAGCACGCGAGCTGAGGTCGTCGAGAAACTCTACCTGACGGTGCTGGCTCGTCGTCCCACCGCTGAGGAGATCACGCGAGTCAATGCCTTCCTGGATCGCCGCAAGAGCGATCTGCGGCAGGGGTATAGCGACCTGATGTGGGCCATGCTCAACTCCAGCGAGTTCGTGCTCAATCGCTGATTGCGACACAATCCAACGAAACTTTCTGGCTCGGGCCGTGTTCCATGTCACAAGGCACAACCGGCCCGACTTCAACCGAACCAAGAACGACCTTGAGGAACCGTCCTCCCATGCACAATCATCTTTGTGAACTGTCGCGTCGAGACGCTCTGAAACTGACGGCCGCCGGCATCAGCAGTCTGTCGCTGTCGGGCTGGTTCAACGTGCTGGCCCAAGGAGCTGCTGTTCAAAACCAGAAGGCTCGTTCGTGCATCCTGCTCTGGATGGATGGCGGCCCCAGCCACAAGGACACCTTCGACCTGAAGCCCGGCACCAAGGATGCCGGCACCTTCAAGCCGATCAAGACCAGCGTGCCGGGCATCGAAATCAGCGAACACTTCCCGCAGTTCGCGCAACTGATGCAGCACGCCGCCATCCTCCGTGGCATGTCCACCGCCGAAGGCGCGCACGGTCGGGCCAAGTACAACCTGCACACCGGCTATCGCGAAGGCCAGGGCGGAGTCAACTACCCCAGCATCGGCTCGATCGTCGCCAAGGAGATCGGTCGAGAGGATTTCCCCCTGCCGAACTTCGTGTCCATCGGCAACCGGGTTTACGGGGCCGGCTTCCTGGGCACCCGCTATCACCCCCTCGTCGTCACCGATGCCCGACGCGGCGTTGAGAACCTTAAACCCTATGTCGAGAGTGCCGTCTTCGACACTCGCGTCGATCTGCTCGAGCAGATGGAGAAGGCCTTCTTCCGTGACTATCAGGCGGGAGCGGCCACGGCGCACCAAACGACCTATCAGCGTGCGGTCACTTTGATGAAGTCGGAGCAGGCCCGCGCCTTCGACCTGAGCCGCGAACCGGCTTCCGTCCGCAAGGCTTATGGCGAAACCCGCTTCGGCGAGGGCTGCCTGCTCGCTCGTCGATTGGTGGAGGCTGGGGTTAACTTCGTCGAGGTCAGCCTGGGCGGTTGGGATACCCATCAGGACAACTTCGATCGCGTCAAGAACCTGTCGGCTCAGGTCGATCCGGCCATGTCCTCGCTGGTTCGCGATCTCAAGGATCGTGGTCTGCTCGACACGACCCTGGTGATCTGGATGGGCGAGTTCGGTCGCACGCCCCGTATCAACAATCGCGGAGCGAAGCCCGGCCGGGATCACTACCCGCGTGCCTGGAGTACTGTGATGATCGGTGGCGGCATCAAGGGCGGTCAGGTCATCGGCAAGACCGACAAGGAAGGGGCCACCGTCGTCGAGCGACCCATCAACGCTCTCGACTTCCTCGCCACGGTCTGCACTATCCTCGGCATCAACTACAACAAGCAGTACACCACTGCCAACAACCGTCCGGTTCGCATCGTGGACAAGGGAGCCAAACCCCTCACCGAACTGCTAGGCTGATCGACCGACCTCGTAACCTTTGGCGAGCCTACCTGTCGCGCTCAGGTAGGCTCGTTCTCTGTTCCCACTTTCGTGCCACTCCCCTTCCCTTATCGGTCAGAAAAAACCGGACACGGATGGCGATTATCTTGACAGCAGGCTCTCGCTCGACTAGTTGTTATGTACCGGCAAGAGACGGTTCTTCTCCGATGCCGTCACAACTGTCTGTGACCAAAACGGTTCGGGAGAGACTACATGCTCCACTGCTTTCGCATGGGACTTCTGGGTCTGATTCCCGTGTTCACGCTCGTCGTCTGTTTGTGGTTGCTACCGGACAGTGCCGGTCTGGAGTCTTGTACCCTGTGGCTGCGAGAAACCTGGCGTAGTCAGACCTTGCAACAACACAGCCAGGACATGTACGAGTGCTTGATCAATAAGCACGCCGTGGTGCGCGATCTGATCAACGGGCAGATCAATTTCTCGACAGCAGTTCGTCGCTTCCGCGAGGCACAAACGGCTGCGGCTGAAGCTCAGATGTCTCTGACGGGCCGCAAGACGATCTGCGACGACCAAGTTATCGCTGATCAGTTGTTAGTGTGGATTCACAACCTGCTGCGAGACGACCTGGAGAGCAATCCGCAACTGCTGCGTCGGCTGGAACGCGAGCGTAGGGAGTTCTTGCGAAGTGGAGAACGCAACTGGTGAGTCGGTTTCAGCCATCAGCGACGAACTCCTAGAGCCGGTCTTGTTTGTGGACAGTTAGAACGCTATAGCTTGCCTGCCCGGAGTTGCGGTACGGACTACTGCGAGCCAGACAGGGAGGCAAGAAGGATGCCAGACGTTCTGCGTGTTCTGCGCAGCCGACGTGGTGCGCGCCGGCTGGTGTTCATCCTAAGCAGTTTGACACTGTTGGGAGTGGCGAGTTGGTGGTGCTGGGGATGGTTGACACACCGAGCCACCGCTCAATCTCCTGCGGAGCGAAGCGGGTCGGCTCGCGCGGGCACCGAATCGACCACGAGCGACTACACTACTCGTGTTGTTGCGTACATTCACAATGGCCAGGCCATCACTCGACAGGATCTGGGCGAATTCCTGATCCAGCGTTACGGAGCAGATCGGCTCCCGTTGCTACTCAACAAGCGAATCGTCGATGAAGCGTGTCGGCAGCAGAACATCAACATCACTTCGGCGGAGGTCGAGGCCGCTCTGGCTGAGAACATGAAGGGCTTGGCAGTCGATCGCGCTACCTTCCTCAAGACCGTACTGGCACGGTCAGGCAAGAACCTGTACGAATGGAAGGAAGACATCCTTCGTCCGCAATTACAGATGACCCGACTGGTGCAATCGACCATCAGCATTTCCGAAGAGGATCTCCGCAAAGCTTACGAGTCGGTGTATGGCGAGAAGGTCGAGGGCCGACTTATCCTATGGAAACTGAGCGAGGAAGCCCAGGCACTAGCCGAGTACGGTCGACTCCGCGAGAGCGAGGCCGCCTTTGCCGAGAAGGCGCGAACTCAGACCGCTAGCCATGAACTGGCCGCCACTGGCGGCAAGCTCAAGCCCATCGGTCGCAACACGATGGCTCCCAATCTCGAGCAAGAAGTCTTTCGCCTGCATCCCGGCCAGGTCAGCACGCTCATCAAGACCCCGGACGGCATCGTGCTGTTCAAGTGCGATCGGCGTATCCCCGCCGACACGACGGTACATTTCGACACGGTGCGCGAGAAATTGGCCGAGCAACTGCGTGAAACAAAGACGCGAGCTGAGATCGCCCGGGTCTTTGCCGCCTTGAAGAAGCAGGCCAACCCGCAGCCGTTGTTGAAGAAACTCGAACGCCTGCCGGCAGAGCCGACTCCGCCACCGACTCAAGTAGTGGGGTATCTGCACGGCAATCAGCCTGTCACCCGCGAGGAATTGGGCGAGTTTCTGATTGCTCGCTACGGAGCTGAGAAGATCGAGTTTCTCGTCAATCGCAAGATCATCGACCGCGAGTGTCAGGCACGTGGGGTGACGGTCAGTGATGAGGAAGTGGAAGAGGCACTAAAAAGCGATTTGAAGATGCTCAATTGCGATCAGAAAGCCTTTGAAAAGGAGTTTCTGAGCAAGATGCACAAGAACATCTTCGAGTGGCGGGAGGACGTGATTCGCCCTCGCTTGATGCTGACTCGACTGTGTCAGGGGCGGGTGAAATGCACGGAAGAGGATCTGCAAAAGGGATTCGAGGCGTATTATGGCGAGCGGTTGGAATGTCGGCTAATCCTTTGGCCACCGGAACAGGCCAAGTATGCCCTAAGCCAGTACACGCGCTTGCGTGACAGTGAAGAGGAGTTCGACCGGCTGTGCAGGAGCCAGCCAACGCCTTCGTTGGCCGCTCAGGCCGGCAAGATCCCCATCTTTGGCCGCAACTCCCTAGGCGATGAAAATCTAGAACGAGAGGCGTTCAAGCTCAAGCCCGGCGAGATCACCCCGCTGATCGGCACTGCTCAGGGCCAGGTGGTTCTCAAGGTCGATCGTCGCATTCCGCCAGACACCACCGTGACGCTGTCCTCGGTACGCGACAAGCTGACCAAGGAGATCCTGGACAAGAAGGTGCAAATGGAGATGCAAGTGGTCTTCAAGGAGTTGCGCGACAAGGCGCAACCGCAGTTGATCCTCAAGCCCGAGCAAGTCGTGGAGGATCTGCTGGGCGACAGCAAGCGATTGCTGTCCGATATGCCGCTTCCGGGAAACAGCCCACCGCAGCAGTAGCAGTGAGGCCGATGGCACACGCCCAGAGCGACGGGTCGCACTTGCGCCAGATCGGCGGAGTGCAACCCGTCGCGTCAGTGATTCAGGCGAGGGCAGGCAGAGTGGGTCGGCCCGCTGTTCGGCCGAGTTTTCGCGGATAAGCTAGGACTGTGCAGGCACGATCTTGTCTGCCGATAAGCTCCGCTCTCGATCGACTAGACGGACAGGAAAACACACACATGATATTGCAGACAAGAAAAATCTTGCTAGTCTGGCTAGTCGATCGCACACAGTACACATTCAGTCGAGTGCGATGGGATAGGTATTCTTGCCTGGTTTGACTTGCAGAGTCAGTTTGCTGGTGCTGGCATCACGGTACTTCGCCGGCACCTCGAAAGGTGGAACAGGCTTCGGCTTGGTGCCCGGAGCAGGCGGCTCCGATACAGGGGGGGTAATGGCCACCTGATATTCACCGATCGGCAGGGGATCGGGCACGTTGTAGCTGCCATCCTCACGGATGGACACTCGGGCGGCATCTCCTCGTGCTGAAATGAGGTTCACGTCCCCTGATCGGACGGGCTGGCCCTTGTAGGTCACCGTGCCGGACACAGTGCCTACGTTGGTATTTCCACAACCGATCAACAGCAGGAGGGTGGTCAGGATGGCGAAACAGACAAGAGAACGTAAAGCCGACTGACTCGTCATCAGTGGAGTCTCTCCTTAATAAAGCCCGACCCGGATCAAGAACCGGGTCGGGAAGCAATAGGGGTGACGGTTGTTTGGTGGTGGGGCGAAAGCCGACTCAGTTGGTGTTGACAAGGCCATCGTTGCGACCGCACATGGCCTGGAAGTTCAGGAAATCGACCGAGTCAGCGACAAAGCGTACCGAGCCATCGGTGAGCAACATGTTGACACCGCCAGAGTGGAAGGAATTGAGGATGGTGTTGCCGTTCCAGGTCTGGTTGGCACCGGCGGGCGGGCTGGTGGTGCGGAGATTGATGCGGTAGGCAACGGTGGTCAGGCCAAGACCCCAGGTGTCTCCGCCAGCCGGGCGACGGGACAAAGGCACGTTGAAAGTGCAACCCCCCCAGGGAGTAAAATAGCGCGAGCGAATGTCACCGCCGTTGGATGAGACCGTGCCAGGCGTACTGTTGAGTACACCAGATTGCTCACCGACGATGAAGGTGTTGGATGTGCCGTCTGTGCAGTCCTCTACACGGGTGGCTTGGTTGGGGATTAGCATGCCGTTATCTGCCCACCAGCCACCGTAGTTAGAAACGTAGGCAGGGGTACCTGCTAACGTCTGTCCGTTAGCTGGGTTGACTGCCCCCATGATACCGATGTAGCTGGCAATCTGATGAATGGCATCTGGTTGGCCATCCCAACCCGGCTTGAAGACCAGGTTCACTGGAGCAGCACTGGACGGGCAGCGGTAGACGGGCAGCACCACGTTGTTTAGGACTACCGAGTTACGAACATCGTTGATGTTGAGTTGGCGGTAGAGGTTTTCCTGCTCTAGATAGGGGAACAACTCGACCTTCCAGTTGGCGGTTGAGACATTATTGCGAGCCCCAATGGGGAAGGTGCCCAAGGCGCTGTTGTGGGCATGTAGAGCCACGCCAAGTTGCTTCATGTTATTGCTGCACTGCATGCGGGCAGCGGCCTCGCGAACTTTCTGAACTGCGGGCAAGAGTAGCCCAATGAGGATGGCGATGATGGCGATCACCACCAACAGTTCGATCAGTGTGAAACCACGCAGCTTGCGATATAGCAAAAACATAAATTACCCCCGAATCAATGGAGAACAATCAGGATAGAAATATAAGTGATTAGGGCATCTGATGGAGAGCAGGATAACGCAATCCGAAAGATTGCTTTCGTCATCTGATACAACATTACTCAATTTCTACACGAGCCGATGGACTAGGTCAAGAACATTACGGAAAAAAAATGTCACGGATGAATCAGCCGAAACCAGGCTCATGGGCGGGGCAAGCGTTCGATGGCTTGACGCAGGCGAGGGTCATCGGGAGCGATTTGCCGGGCGTTTTCCAGGTATCGTCGCGCTTGGGCAGGTGCGCCGATCGCCAGGAAGGTTTCGCCTAGGGCTAGATGCAGTTCGGCATCGCCGGGACTACAGGCGACTCCACGCTGAAGTGGTTCGATAGCTGCTGCGGCTTGGCCCAGATGGCGTAGGCA
>Ga0308411_10003684_pt1 | contig 10197 bp, 3 predicted proteins | sample HotsprottomLayer_2_FD_203530 | JGI IMG/M metagenome (GOLD analysis project Ga0308411, IMG submission 203530) | Hot spring phototrophic mat microbial communities from Octopus Spring, Yellowstone National Park, Wyoming, United States -... | ecosystem: Environmental > Aquatic > Thermal springs >... | reverse complement strand
GACCCGGAAAATTGGAACCGATCGAGGCAAAAAACGGAGAACGAAATCCACGCCCCAGTAAGATGTTAGGAACGATCGCCTTGCAAGGGGTGGATGGGAAGTGGTTGACAAGGCCGACGGGGTTTCCGATAACCAAGAGCCGACGCTCGGAAACGGTGTGGCAAGGGTTTGCAAAACCAAGCCAACTTGCCGGACCAACCGATCCCCCTGCTGACGACGAAGGAAGCGCAAACCCCGCCACGGCCCGTCATACCTCGCCGCCCCGGCCGTGCTAAGCCCTCGCCTTCGCGTCGTGCGAACGTGTACTGGGGGTGCGTAACGAACAGGAACTGACCAGGATCGACGGTTCCCACCGCCTGTCTCCACTCACGGCTTATCCCATCCGACGAATGTCTTTAGTTTGGGAATTTCGTCACGGGTAGGTCCTTGCCCGGACGCACGTCGTTATCGCAATGCGTGGTCCGGTGTGACGTCCTTGGTGAGAGAGACGCTTCGTCACGGCATCCCCGTCTTGAAGGGATTGATCGCCTATGATTGGGTCGCCCATCACTCCATCGTCTCCGCCCTCCCCGTTGACCACCACCCCACAGGTGCCCGCGTCGTCTGGTCCATCGGTGGAACCGCCACGGGATGCGCAGCTGCTCTCGGACTTCCGACGCGGAGACGAATGGGCGGCTCAAATCTTGTACGAACGCTATGCCCGACGGCTTCAGGCCTTTGCCCGGCGACGCACCCCGGGGGATCTGCGTCCGGTCTTCGAGTCGGCTGACCTGGTGCAGGATGTCTTTGGCAGCTTCTTCCGTCGCGCCAGCGAGGGGCACTACCGCATCCCCGACGGTCTGGAGCTGTGGAGTCTCTTGGCGGGCATCGCCCTGAACAAGGTCCGCGATGCCGCCCGCCACCATCACCGCGATTGCCGCGACCGTCGCCGCGACCAGTCGCTCGACGCCGAACCAATCGACCTGGCCTCCATCGAGGAGGACGACCGCCTGCTGCGCATCCTGTTGGACGACTTCCTCGACGGGCTCCATGAGGATCACCGCAAGTTTGTCGAGCTTCGCATCGACGGTCACGGCATCGACGACATCTCCGCCCGCACCGGGCGTGCCAAGCGTTCCATCGAGCGGGCGCTGCAGAACATCCGCGACGACCTGCGACGGCTGCTCAACCCCTGATCGGTTCACCCCCACCCGCGTTCACGCTCGACCTCCCACCCCGGCTGTGGCCTTTAGTCGCGGCGGCGACTGCGGGGGAGGTGCCCGCGTGGCGTGCTTTCCCAATCCGTGTCCTTATCCTTGGGTTTGGGTTGGGGGGTCCAGGCGTGGAGCCAGTTGGCGGTACTCGTCGCGCTCTTCGGGCTGAAGCAGCGTCGCCTCTGGGTCGAGACCGGCGGCGCGGGCGCGGGCGAAGGCAGCGCGGGCGGCCTCGGTCTGGCCTGCCAGCAGCAATGCGCGGGCGTGGTGATAGTGAAGTGGGGCCGAGGCGCTGGACCCTAACGCCTCGATCGTCTCGCCCAGATAGGCGGCGGCCTCGTCGTAACGGCCCAGGCGGGTGAGGATAACGCCCCGGGTGTCGCGCAGATTTTCATTCCAACCGACGCGATCGATTGCCGCGTCGATATAGGGCAAGGCGTCGTGGGGTCGCTTGAGCAGTTCGCAGAGGGTCCACGCGAGGTTATTGAGGAACCGCAGGTCGCGGGGTGGCGGGGTGCGTCGCAGCAGGTCGCCGTAGTCATTGACCTCCTGAATGTGGCGTCCCCGGCGGTGGTTGAGGAAGGCGCGGGCTTGAATCCAATCGGCTGGAGCAGCGCGAGCGGGATCGGGAATTGCCGCCAAGGCGCGGTTGAGCAAGGTTTCGGCCAGGTCGAATGCCTCGGGCGGCCCATTGGGGGCGGCACCGAGCGCCAGCGCGACTTTGGCCAGGTCGCCCAGGTCGTTGGCGGCCGCGCGGGCCGCGGGGGTGTCACCGGTTTCGGAGCCGGGGGGCGGAGTGGTGGCACGGATCAAGCGGAGCGCCTCGTCGGCCCGACCGATCGAACCTAGGGTCAGCCCAACCCGCGCTGCGGCCGCGGGGGAGGGCCAGGCGGCGACCAGGCGGCGAGCGAGTTCGACGGCCTGCTGAGGCGGGCCGATCCGGGCCATCAGCGCGACCATCGCGGCCGCCTCGTCGAGACGACGGGCTGACTCCGGCGAGGCGGTCGAGGCCAGGACAGGCGGTGGGGCTTGAGAAGGGGACGCGGCGTTGGTGGGGGTCAGGTCCACGGCGGCGGGGGCCAGCGTGGCACGCTGGAGGGCGGTTTGGAACCCCTCGGCCACCACCTCGATGGCGGGCTCGACCCGTCCCTGGGCGTGGAGCCAGCGGGCATGGAGTTCCAGGGTGCGGGGGTCGGAGGGGTGACGTTCCAACAACTGATCGAGCGCGGCGCGGGCCTGGTCGAGTTGACCCGCGCGAATCAGCAGGCCGGCGTAATAGGCCAGGGCGTCGGGACGACCCGCGCGGGCCAGCGCCTCGGCGTGGGGCAGCGCGCCGGCGTAGTCACCGCGTTGTTCCCGCAGACGGGCCAACAGGGCGTGGGCGTCGAGATCGCCGGGGCGGTCACGAACCAGGTCCGCGAGCCATGCATCGGCCTGGAGGCGGTGGCGGGGGTCGCCCGAGGCCGCGTAAACCTCGGCCCGGACCAAACGATCGGCCGGGGTGTTGGACTGACTGGCCAGGGCATCGACCAGACGCCTTGCGGTGGCCTGAGCCAGCCCGTCCACCGGGCGGGACGCCAGCAGGCGGGCGAGGCGTCGCACCGCCCACCGTGGTGGCGTGGCGCTGGCGTCGGCGGCGACGGCAACGGTGGGACCTGGCACCGCTAGGGGATTGGCGGCGGACGCGGACGCAGACGCAGAGGCGGACGCAGACGCGGCGGGGTTGGGGGCGGTGGAGGGATTGGCGGGGGGCGTTCCGAAGTCGCGGACCAGCAGCTTGAGGGCCCGTTCGGCCAGGTCGAGGCGTCCGGTGGACTCGAAGAAGCGGGAGGCCTCGTCGATGGTGGCCGGGTCGTTGGGGCGGGCGCGGACCGCGTCGTAGTAGGCGTCAATCGCCGCGGCGCGATCGCCCAGCACGGCGGCCACCTGAGCTTTCCAAAGCGCGGGGGAATCCGGCTTGGCTTCGGTGAGGGCTCGGGTGCGGAGCGCTGCTAGGGCCTCGTGAGCGGGGGGGGCGTCGAGGTTGGTTTTGGCCTGGACTTGGTGCTGCTTGGTCTTGAAATCGAGCAAGGCCAACCACGGGCCGGTGTCGCCGGGACGGCGGGCGATCAAGTCGAGCAGGATTGCCTCGGCGTTGTCGGGGTGGTGGAGGGCGTCGCGTTCGAGCTTGGCCTGCCACAGACGCAGCGCGGGGTTAGAGGGATCGGCCTCAACCAGCTGGGCCGCTAGACGACGGGCCTGGTCAGCCTGGCCCGCCGCGGCGAAGGCTTCGGCCTGGAGGCGGCGGATTAGCAGCGTCTGGTTGGGGTGGCGTTGAGCCAAGGCGTCGAGCGCAGCCACGTGGCCGCCCCGCGCCAGCAGTTCGGCCAGGAAGGCCACCGAGGCGGGGGCACCGTCGCGCTCGACGGCGGCGCGGGCCGCCTCGATGGCTCCCTCTAGGTCGTTGAGCCAACGCAGGATGCGGGCCGTGAGCATCGCCGGGATCGCCTGCTCGGGGTGCGCCTGGGAGAGGTCACGCAGTTGGTCCACCGCCGCCCTTAGGGTGGGTTCGACCCGGCGGCGCAGGTCGGAGTCAGCCTCCGCCGTGGCGGCGCGTTGCAACGCGATCAACGCGGGCCAGACCGCGTTGAGACCCTGGTACAGGCCGGTGCCGTCGAGCCGTTCGAGCTGCGCGGTGGCGTCCTGGGCCGCCGCGAGGTCGCCAGCGACCAGCGCCAGGTCCAAGGCGCGGGCGTGGGCGTCGAAGTCGTCGGGGGCCGCGTCGCGCCAGGATTGGACCGCCCAGCGGGCGGTGGCCGGGTCGTTCCATTCCTGATCGGCCAGTTCAACCAGGACTTTCCAGATCCGGGCCTGCTGACCCGTGGTGAGATCCTCCAGGTCGCTTGTCAGCGCGGCTTTGGCCGCTTCGGGGCGTCCGGCCCGCGACAGGCACACCGCGCGGGCGCAGCGCAGCTCGACCGGCTCGAAGGGGACCCCGCGGTGGGCGGCCTGCTCGAGGCGTTCCAGCGCGGGTCCTGCGCGTCCCTGCCTGAGGTCGGTTTCGACGCGGGCCAGAACCAACCGCGGATCATCGGGGTGACGTCGCAGCGCCTCGTCGAGCAGTTGAGCGGCCTGGTCGGGCTGATTCTCGGTCCAGGCGCGTTCGGCGCGGATCAGCGCCAGGCCGGGACGGTCGGAGGAGCCGGCACCCTGAGCGGCGACGGCCGTGGCCCGCTCGACGGCGTTGCGCACCTCGGGGTCGTCGAGGCGGCGACGCCGCAGGGTGGCGACCCGTTCGGCCAGCGCTTCCAACAACCGCTCGTCGCCGGGCAAGCGTCCGAGCGCCTTTTCGAGGAGGTTGAGCGCCCGGACCGGCTCGACCGGTCCCAGAAGACGGGCCTGGGCTAACCACGGTTCGACCCGCCCGGGTTCGAGATCGGCCGCCTTGGCGTAAGCCTCCACCGCGTCGTCCCGGCGGGCGAGTTGCTCATAGGCTTGCCCCAGAGCGAGGGTGGCCTGAAACTTCAACGCCGGCGAGGCCTTGACCGCCAGCACTTCCAACGCCTCCGCAGCGCGGGCGGAGCGGCGGGTTTTCAGATCAGCCAGGGCTTGGAGAAAGCGGGCCGAGTCGGAGGGTTGGCGAGCGCGGTCGTCCCAGGTGAGGCGGCGATGGGCGGCGATCGCCGGTTCGGCCTCGGCCAACCGTCCCTGGCGCAGCAGGGTCAAGGCCGTCTGGAACGCCAAGGCCGGATCGCCCCCTTTGGCCAGGGACATCCCTTGACGCCAACATGCCAGCGCCTCCTCGATGCGGCCCTGAGCGTCGAGGACCCGTCCCTCAATCAGGGCGTGGTCGGGGCTGGAGCGGTCCTGGGGCGGGATGGCGTCCAAGTGGCGGCGGGCCGCCTCGGGGTCGCCGCGGTCCAAGGCCAGTTCGGCCGCAGCGCGGCGGATCAAGGCATTGGCGGGGTCGAGCTTGATCGCCTCGTCGAGCTCAAGAGCGGCCAGGTCGCCGCGGCCGCGTTTTTGGTAGTGGCGTTGGCGGATCAACCGCGCGGCAATCTCCGGTCCCGTGGCGAAGCCGCGGGCGGCGGGGTCGGAGACAAACGACGCGGGGTCCCTCGGGGCGATCGTGGCCAGCGGAGCGGCTGGCGAGGACCGAAACGCGGCGGGGTCCTCCAACCCGGGAGCCTCCACGCTGGTCCTTGGCCCCTGCTCCACGCCGGGGGCGGAGGAGACCGAACCCCCCTTCTTGGCCAGACGCGCGGCGACCTCCAACGCGCGGGCCATCAGCGCGTCGGCCGCGTCGGTGTCGCGGAAGACCAGGGCTTCGAGATCGGCCAGCTTCTCCAGCGCTGCGAGGTCGCGGTCGTCGCGCTCCAGAGCGGTGCGGTAGGCGTCGCGGGCTTCGATCAAGGCGGCGTCGGCGGCGGTGCGGACTTTGGCGGAGGCCTCCAGCGCCTCGCCGAGCAGGCGGTAAGCCTGGGCGTCGTGGGCTCCCCGAGCGATCAGGTCGCGGGCGTGGTTGAGTGCCGCGGCGGTCTGGCCCACTAACAGGTCGAGTTCCACCGCGCGGCGGCGCAGCGCCTGGCGGTCGGGGGCATCGGGGGCCGCCAGGATCGCCTCCTCGTGGTCGTCACGAGCAGCGCGGAGGTCGGCGGGGCCGCGGACGAGGCTCAAGCGCCATTCGGCGCGGCGGGCCAGCGCCTCGGGGTGGCGGGGCTGCTGTTCCAAGACCCGCTCCAGAAAGCCCAGGGCCAGGTCGAGCCGCCCGGCCATCGCCAGCCGTTGGGCCTCGGCCAGCCAGGCGGCCGGTCCCCGGCTCAATTGGTGAAGGTGGAGCGCTAGCCCCCCGAGCCCAATGACCAGAAACAGCCCCGAGACGACGAACAACCCTCTGAGGTTGAGCCGTGGGGCAGTCGGGGTCCGGCTGTGGGGCGTGGGCGGCGCGGGTGGAGACGAGGGCGGCGTGCTTGGTCTCGACGGCGTGCCGTGGGGGTCGTGGAGCGGAGTGGGCGTGGTCATGGGTGAGGGCGCCTGGCCGGGATCGGGTCGGGGGGGGTCAAGGGAGTCGGTCGCTTCCGATCAGACCGGGAGAGGTTCGATTCGGGAGACGCCAAGACGATCCGTGCCAAGGCGGGGCGATCCATCAACTTCGACTTTGACTTCAACTTCGACTTCCAAGGAGTCCTCGGCCGGGCGGTGAGCCGGCGGTGAGCCGGGCCGGGGCCAATGCCATGCCCTGAGAGGGGCGGGCAATCGGGACGCATGGTTCAGGCGGAGGGGCGGGCGGTCGGCGGCGGATGGCCGCGGGGGGACGGCTCGCTCTGGCCCTGGAACACCAGGTCGATCAACCCCGACTGGAGCAGCACCAGGGCGAAGCCGACGGGCATCATGGCGTATCCGGCGAAGTCATGGGCGTAGTCGTCCACGATCTCCGGGGTCCAAATCTCGTAGCAAACCGCGGTGGCGGTGATCCTCAAGATGTTGCTGACCAAGGCGATCGGGACCGCCGAGGCCAAGAGCAGCAGCTTTTTCCAGGGCGGGTCGTTGGTCAGCAGCACATAGGCGGTCACCAAACAGCTCAGCGAGATCAGCATCGACAGACCGTTGCAGGCGCGTGCCACCTCCAAACGTTGCCCGGCCACCACCAGGGTGTTGCCTTCGACCAGGGCGGGCAAGCCGGCGAGTTGCAGCAGGAAGCCCGCACCAATGGCCGCCAGGGTCTGCAAGGGACCGGCGAGGAACGCATCCGCCCGTCCCGGCAGCGGCACCATGAAGATCAAAAACAGCAAGGCCGGCCAGCTCCAGCGCAGCCAGGCCAGGCCGCCCACCGTTCCGAGCGCCAGGCCCAGGGTGGGAATCAGTCCGAAGGTCTCCAGCCATTCCTCGTTGCGTTCATAAAGCCAGGCCCGGAACGCCAGGGCGGCCAGCAGGCCAACCAGGCAACCCCAGGGGAACCAGGACGCCCACGCCCGGCGGCCCCGCCGCCCTCGACTCGAACCGGAAAGCAAGTCGGTAGGCGGCGCGGGTCTCAGCCAGGCGGCCCGCTTCCACAGGATCAGCCCAGCGATGGGCGGCACCAGCCATCCATGACTGTAGTTGGGTTCGGTCAACCACTTGTACCACGCCAGGTTGACCAAGTTGGGCCCAAACGACACCGCAACCAAGGCGATGGTCAACCCCGCCTGGAACGCGGCCGCGTCGAGCCGGGCCGGTGCGGTTGGCGGAGCCGGGTCGGCCGGGTCGCACCGCTCATGGGAAGCGGAGGAGGTCGTCACCGCGGCAGGGGAGGGCCGTCGCCAGTCGGAAGCGTGGCCGCGGGAACCGACGCTCATGAGGCCCGGCCTCCTAAGTCACCATCGGCCCGGGCCGGATCCCCCGACGCGGCCAACCACGTCGATGCCGTCGGGGCCGCCGGGGCCTTTCCTGAGTCTGAGTCTGAGTCTGGGTCTGAGTCTGGGCCGCTGCCGTTGGCGTTGGCGTTGGCGTTGGCGCTGCCGTTGGCCACCGCCGCGGTGTCACCGTGGCTCTTGACCTTGACATCCTCCGCGTTGTCGTTGCTCGACCCATAGCCATAGCCATACCCATAGCCATAGCCATACCCATAGCCGCCGTAGTGGAAGCCGGCGCTGGATTCGGCGTCGCGATTGCGGACCACGGCGTTGACGACGGCCCCTAGGATCGGCACCCGCACCGCGTCGAGCTTGCGACGGGCCCGTTCGACCTGGGGGTGGCGGGAGGCTTCGTGACGCACTGCCAGCAGCACGCCTTGGGTCCAGCGTGCCACGACCAAGGCGTCGGGCACTGGCAAAAGCGGCGGCGCATCGACCAGCACGATGTCGAAGCGGTCGCGCAGACGGGCCAGGATCTCGCCGAGGCGGGGCTGTTGGACCAGGCGTCCCGGATCGCCACGATGAGGACCCGAGGGCAACACGACGTAGCCCCCCATCCCTGGACCCAACGGCTCGACCACCCGCAGACAGTCTTCGATGGCAATCGCAAGAGGCGGCGGCGGTTCCCCGCCGGCCACGGTCTGGGCCTGGGCGGCCCTCGGGTCGCCCGTGGTCTCCGGTGCCAGTAGATCGGTTAACCCCGGCGCGTCGCTGAATCCCAGCAGCGCTGTTAAGGACGGCCGCCGCAGGTCGGCGTCGATCACCAGGGTTCGCAGGCCTGCCGAGGCGCAACGCGCTGCCAGGTGGGCCGCGACGGTGGTTTTGCCCTCGCCCGAGACCGCCGAGGTGATCAGCACGCATCGCTTGCTAGCGGGCCACCCGCCGACCAAGGCCGCGGGGTCACCGCCCCCTCCCGACCACCAGGCGGGGCCTCCAGGCTGGCCCAGCCGCTGGCTCTGACACAACACCACCCGCAGATGGTCCAGGCTTTGGGCGAACTCGTCGAGACGACGCCGCAGACGGGGGGTCAGATGCTCGGCGTCGGGCAGCCCTAACGGGGCGGTGCCTTGACCTAGGCCGGGCACCTTCGGCACCACGCCCAGCACCTCCAGGCCGGTGCGCTCGGCCAACTCCTCGGGGTCGGCGACCCGTCCGGCCCGCGCGTCCCAAAGCACGAAGCCGGCCACCACCACCACCCCCCAGAGCAACGGCACGGCCGCCAGCACCCGGCTGCGGTGGTTGGTGCGGGGGTTGCCCACCTCCGAGGCGTAGCTACGCACGTTGATGGGGAGCGGGCTTTCGGCCTTGAAGGTCAGTTGATTGAGTTGGTTGCGGATCGCGTCGGCCTCGCGTTTGGCCTGCTCGTATTCCAGTTGCGCAAAGTAGAGTTTGGTCTTGTTGTCGCCGGTGTTCTCGGAGTCGATCTTCACCTCGGAAAGTTTGGTCTCGAAGAGGTCCAAACTGGTTTGGAGTTGATTGACCGCCACCTGGGCGCGGAACAGGTCGCGGTCCAGGTCGTCGCCCGGCTCGTTGCGCAGTCCGCCGAGTTTGGCCAACCGGCTGCCTACGAGTTGAACCTGGCGGCGGTATTGGTCGGCCAAGTCCTCCATCATCTGGCGGGCCAACCGGGTGGCCGGGTCGTTGCGGGGGTCGCGAGCGCGGCGGGCCGCCCGCTCGTAACGTTCGCGGGCCCGTTCCAACTCGGCCGAGAGCCGCGCGACCATCGGATGCATCAACACCTCGTCCGCAATCTCGCCGATTTCCGGCTCGGGGCCCAAGCCGGCATCGGGCCGGCCCGCCCCACCCAGGGCGTCCCCGGCGATCGACCCGGTGTCGTTGGAGGGGCGGGCCTGGGCCTGCTCGTCGCGCCGCCGCTCCAACGCCTTGAGATAGGTTTCGGCCTTGCGTAGCTCCAGTTCGATGAGGAATTTTTGATCGGTGAGCCGGCGGATTTGTTCGATCGAGAGTTTATTTTGATCCTTGACCAATTCGAGGTCCGCCCCGCCTTGAAGCTGGGCGGCGATCGCCTCGATCTCCTTGCGGCGGGCCTGCACTTCCAGCTCGCGCGCCCGGATCATCTCCTTGTAGCGGTCAATGGCGCGCCGGGTTTCTTGATCGACCCATTGCTCAGCATTTTGGAGGTAGGCGTCCACCACGGCGTTGACGATCTCGGCGGCCTCAGCTGGATCGGCGCTGGTCATGCCAATTGAGATGAGGCTGTTTTTGGGGTCGCGGATCACCTTGATGAGCTTGCGCAACCGCTCCACGAAGTCGTCCGCGTCGCGCAATGAGGGGAGGCTGGCCAGGTCGTTGCGTTTGGCCAGCGCGGCGGTAAAGACCCGGGTATTGGAGGCCAAGGCGACCTGGTTTTGGATGTACATTTCCTGATCCAGGCCGGAGTTGGAGGTGACGAAGACCCCGGGGGCCGGCGGCGCGACTTCGACCACGGCGGCCACCTCGAAGGTGGGTCGGACCAGGACGTAAGCGGCCCCGCCTAAGACCGCGGCCCCGACCAGCCAAAGCAGCAGCACGGCCAGGAGGTGGCGGCGAATCGACCGCAGGATGGAACGAGGGTTGAAGACCCCGGCCCGGCCCGCGTGATCGGATTCCAAGAAGGCCCCCCATCCCGCCGG
>Ga0308411_10003683_pt1 | contig 10199 bp, 9 predicted proteins | sample HotsprottomLayer_2_FD_203530 | JGI IMG/M metagenome (GOLD analysis project Ga0308411, IMG submission 203530) | Hot spring phototrophic mat microbial communities from Octopus Spring, Yellowstone National Park, Wyoming, United States -... | ecosystem: Environmental > Aquatic > Thermal springs >... | reverse complement strand
CGAAGCCAGCGGCGACCAGGGGAGGCCGCAGCAAGTCGCCCTGGACGATGGCCACGTTGGGAAATTCCGCCGTGAGCTCGCGGGCGGCCCGCACCGCCTCGCTGAGGTCCAGCCCGACGACCAGTGGCGGACCAAAGCCCGCGCAGATCCGCAGATAACGCCCCATCCCGCAGCCGGCGTCGAGGACAAGAGCATCGTGCAGGGCATCGGGCGAGAGCCCGGTGCGAGTCCGAAACGTGGCCCGATCCTCGTCCTCGCGGATGATCCGAAACCGGTTCCACTGAAGGCCGTAGGCCGCCTTCGTCCGGGCCTGGTCGGGCCCTGGCGCGGCGGCCCCGGACGCTCGGGCGACGGAAGTGGCCATTCCAAGGCTCCCCGAAGGCTCGACGTCCCAACGACCCGACCCCCCGCGAAACGGGCGACGCGCCGGCGGCTCAATAAGCGTCGGCGCTGATCACTTCTCCTTTGTTGCGGGTCGTCAACGCCTGGAAGACTCCCACCTTGGCTCCGGGGCCGACCACATAGGTGCTGATGCTGGAATCCCACGACACCCCGATCGGATCGCCGGTGGAGGTGTCGATGCGCCAGGTGTCGATGGTGTCCTTGAGGAATCGGACCGAGCCGTCCATAAACGCGAAGTTGGCCCCGCCGGGATGGAAACTGGACACGAAGATCGTCAGATACTCCTCGAACGACGGATCGCTGAAGAGGATGCTGACTTCCTTCTTGTGGGCGTTGATGGGCCAGAAGCTGTCAAACATGTTGTCGGTGTAGTAGCCCGAGCTCCACCAATGATAATAATCGCGGATGGCGGGGTTGAGCAGGGAGTGACCGTGTTCCGCGAAGATCGCGGTGTTGCTCGTGCCGTCGGTGATCTCGCCGAGGCGGACGTTGGAATGGCCGTAGATCAGCCCCGACATACTCGCCAGCCGCGACTGGAAGTTGGTGTTGGTGGTGCGGATGGAAAGGGCCCACATGCCCGTGTTGCCGGCGTAGCTGCTAAACTGCATCCGCCAGCCGCCGGAGGGAACGCCCCATGAGGGGTCCAGGGGGGCGGAGTTGGAGACCAGGAAGTCGCTGGGGCACCAGAGGGTCGCGACCCCTTGGCCGATGGCCGTCAGGTTTTCGTGGTCCGACTGACTGACCAGGAAATTGGAGGCGTCGTAGATCTGCTGTTGCTCGAAGAACGGGGCGAGGCGGAACCAGACGCTCAAGCTGTCCCGCATCCGGCCGTCGCGTACCCGGCGGGTGGTCAGGTTGCCGGGGGGGAGGCTCCCATTGGCCGACTCATAGGTGTTCGCAGCCAGGGCGAGTTGCTTCAAGTTGTTCACGCACTGGGCCCGCCGCGCGGCCTCTCGAGCCGACTGGACCGCCGGCAGCAAGAGCGAAATCAAGACCGCGATGATGGCGATGACCACGAGCAGTTCGATGAGCGTGAAACCAGGGAGGCTTCGACGGCGGAGGGGGGTCGGGTTCATGTCGGGCTCCAAGAGAAACTTCAGGTCAAGTCCAAAGGTGAACCTCAAGAAGTCGAGTTCCCAGGTTCGGGAGAGGGAATTTCGGGACCAAAGGGCGGAGTGACAGCACTGGAAAGGAGAGGGCAGTTCCATTCAGCGGGGGGGGAATCGCTCATTCCCATCTGCGGGGGGGCGCTACTTCCCCCCGGGGTCGAGCTGGTTTTCGGTTTTTCCCCGAGCCTTGGACTTCGCCGGAGCCTCCGGCCCCCCCTTTTGCTTGACGGGGAGGGGCTGGCCGTCGGGACCGAGCGGGCGGGGAACTCCCACGGTGCCGGTTTCCGGCGGCTGGCAGCCGATGGCGCCGATCCCGCCGCAAAGCGCGAACGTCAAGAACAGTTTTGGGATCAGGATCCGTCGTTGATGCCTGCTCATCAATCCGATTCTCGCGATGGGGACATGGGGATCCGCCGCCGCCCGATCCAGCGGACCGGGGACGATGACCGAACCTGGCGATTGGCCTCGGCCGAGCCCGCCTGGCGTTCGCTCAGACACAACAAAGGTAGCCGGCCGAAAAGGATCCACGACCGAGATTACAAAGACATCCGTCTCGGATGGGGCCCGGGGAGAGAGCGAGGTGCCCAACGCGAAGACTGGGATCAAGGTGAGGATGCACGATCGTTGCGAGATCATACCACGATGGCGCTGAGACCTGTCAACGGCATTCGGGAACGGGGCAGTGCATTCGGGAATCGGCCGGGAGCGGGGCAGCGTGTTGGCGCGGGGCCGGCGGACCAATACGATGATCGGGTGGGGTGAAGTGAATCGGCCGCGCGGGGAGGCCGAGAGCGGTTTGCAACCTCCGAAGGATCGTGCGAGGCGTTTGAGGTCACTCCCCATGCCTCTGCGGATCAAGTCTCCCCAGTCGGTATCCAGCGTCCGAGCGATTCAGCGCATCATGTCCTCCCCTCCGTCATTCCGGAAGGACAGTCAACGTGCGACCAATCATGATCCAACCGCCCGATCTCGATCTCGACGTCCACGGCACGCGCCGCAGCCCCCGATTCCGGCGAGCCGTGCCTGGCCTGGTGGTGATTCTCACCCTCGGGGGGCTTCTCGGGTTTCTCGGGCCTGTCCGCGGTATGGCTCAGGAAGCTCCCGCTGCCGCGGGTGCTGCGGAGGAAGCCACGCCCTCCGCCTCGGCTCCCCTGGCCCGATTCGTCCCCGGGAAGGATCTTGTCATTTACGCGGAGTGTGACGGGCTGGCGGCCCACGCGGAGGGTTGGGAGAAGACGGCGGCGTTCAAGATGCTGACCGCGACGCCGCTGGGCCCGATGCTCGAGGAGGTCGCGGGCCAGCTGCTGGAGCGGCTCCTGGGTTATCTCCCCGCCCAGAAGGTGACCGGGCCCGAAGTGGTCCGGCTGGTCGAGACGGTGATGAAGCAGGGGTGGGTTATGGCAGTGACCCGGGATGATTCGGGGTCAGGGGGCCTCATCGGGACCCTCGTGCTGCGGGGGGCGGCGGCCAAGGAGATCAAGCCGATCACCAGTCGGATGCTTGGCTCGCTGATGGGTCCCGACCCGAAGCCGCGGATCGAGCGGAAATCCGGGCGGGTCGTCGTCGCCCTCCCTTCGCCGGCGGATCCCCAGCGGGGGTGGGTTTGGTGGCCGGAACAGGAAGACCTGGTCATCGGCTTCCTGGGGCCAGCGAGCGCCGATGCCATCCTCGCCGCGGTCACCGGTTCCCGTCCCAGCGCTCTGGCTCATCCGGCGGTTTCCCAGCCGTCTCCAAATGAGGGCACGAAGCCTTGGCTGAGGGCGTTCATCGACCCGTCGGCCCCCGCGACCCGGGAGCACCCCGGGCTCGGGCCGGCGATGAAGCGGCTGCACGACGATCTGGGCATCACGAAGCTCAACTTGAGGCTTGGCTTTGACGGCGAGGCGCTGGTGAGTGTGGCAGAGCTTTCCAGCGCGCGGCCGCGGCCCCCGGCCCTCGCCATCTTTGATCAGCCGCCCATCGACGCCCGAAGCCCGCTGCCGCTGCCGGAAGGCGTTGACTCGTTTCTCCTGACCTCCATCTCGCCCAAGAGCCTGATCGACCTGATCGCCGAGCTGGCTCCGGCGAGCGAGTTCAACACGGTCATCGAGGACGTTCTCGAGCGGGTCCGGGCCGACAGTCGGCTCGACCTGGACAGGGATCTCTTCGGCAACATTGGTCCCCGGGTCCTGGCCTATTTCGCGCCGGGCCGCTCGGCTGCAGCGACCGATGAGACCGCGGAATCGGTGCTGGGTCCTGGCGGATTCGACGTCCCGGCTCTGGTCCGGTTGCTCCTGGGCCAGCTCCCCAAGCCGACGATGGTGGCCGAGCTGCGTGATCCGGTGGCCTTCGGCCGCTGCCTGGATTCGCTGATGATCGCGATCAACCAGGAACTGAAGGCGATGGCGATCGAGGAAGCGACGCTGCAAGCAGCAGCCCAGAGGACCGAGGCCGGCGGGCTCTCGGGGCGGGGTCCGGCTCCCGGACCAGCAGGCGGCCAGCCGCGGCGGCGCAGTCCCAGGGAGACGCCCGCGCCGGAGTTTCGCTTGATGCCCGGCTCGGCCAAAACCTACATGCTCGCCATCCCTCCCGAATCGCCGATCAAGATCGGGCCGGCGGGCTTCCGTCCGACCGTCCGGGTCGAGGGGAACTACCTGGTTGTCTCGACCTCGGCGGATTCCGCGCGTCTGGCCATGGAGACCGTCCGGCGTTCGGACTGGAAACCGCCGGCCGACATCGAACAGGCCCTCTCGAAGACGGAGCCCCAATCGTTGCTGGTGGTGGTGGATGACCCCCGCGACTCGCTGCCGGAATTGCTCGCGAGCCTTCCGGGAACCCTCCAAGCCCAGATCAACACCGCGATCGCGCTGGCGGCTGCGCAACCGCCGGCGGGTGGAGCGGCTGTTGGTGGAGGGGCAGGGGGGGGCTTCCCCGGCCCAATCGGCGGGGGCTTTGGGGGTCCTGGGGGATTCCCCCGCGGGTCTGGCGGCTCGCCCAAGGAAGCGGAGTTCGGTCCGACCCCCCCTGGGCGTCCCGGCTTCTCCGGAGGGTTTCCAGGCTCTTCGGGAGGAGGTCCCCCCCCTGGCTATGGAGGGAGCGGACGCGGCTTCCCCGGCGGCGGGCCTCCCCCCGGCTATCCCGGAAGCGGTGGATACGGGGGGTCCGGTTTTCCCCCCGGATCGCCGGCGGCCGGAAACCGCCCCGGAACCACGCCTCAAGACGCGATGATCATCCTGCAGGTGGATCCGGGAAAACTGCCGAGGGCGGAGGAACTCCGGGCCCGCTTGTTCCCGGCGACCTTTGAGATCAGTGCCGACGATCAGACCATCCGGCTAATCACCCGGAGCGCATTTCCCCATTTCGGGGGAGCCGCCGCCCTGGGCCCGACCTCGGCATCGCTCCTGGCCCCCGTTCTGGCTGCCCTCCGCGAGGGCCTCGAGTCGCTGAACCCGCCGCCCGCGCCCGCGGCGGCTCCGGGTCCCCCCGGTGCCGGCGGGTTTCCGCCAGGGGGCCCGTTCCCAGGCGCAGCTCCTGGTGCCCCCGGCGGCGGCGGGTTTCCGCCGGGAGGACCATTCCCAGGTGCGGCTCCAGCCCCTCCCGCCGGGTCGACACCGCCGGGACCCGCGCCCAGAGGGGGACGAGGAGGCCGCGCCGAAGCGGTCGATTGACGGCGACCCCAGGTTCTATCCCCGATCCCCGCGATTCGCTGGCCGAATCAGCGGCCGGGGCAGGCTCCGAGACCAGGGACCGACGACCAACCGGCCGGGTGAAACCCCGATCGTCGGAATCTCCCGTCGCAGCCGACGACCACTTCCTCCTGAACACCGGGCTCCTTGCCACCCAGGAGCACCCCGAAATCCGGAGCTCAAGTCCAACCCCAGGTGGCTTGCTGACTCCAATGCCGCATGCCAGTGGACGTCAACACCATGAAAAAAGCCGGAGAGCAGCCGATGGAGATCGTCCAGGAGATCACCGCTTACCTCGAAAACAAGCCGGGCCGGCTCGCCAAGATCTGCTCGGCCCTGGCTCAGGAAAAGGTCGACATCCAGGCCATCACGGTCATGGAAGCCGAAGGCCCGAGCGTGCTCCGACTCATCGTCACCAACCTCGAGACGACCAAGAAAGTCCTCACCTCGCTGGGAACCGAATACCGGCTCTCCGAGGTCTTGGCCGTGCAACTGGAGAACCGGACGGGCGGGCTGGCGCGCGTCCTCGAAAAACTTGCAGACGAACATATCAACATTGATTACGCATACGCGTCCACGACCTCAACCCAGGGAAAGGCCCTGGGGATCTTCCACACCAACAACACCAAACGGGCGTTGCAGGTCTTGACCGAGCCGACTGGGGGAAGTACCGACAAGTCTTCCGGCCGGCGGCCGCTGCACTCTCGCTGACCGGAGCGGAGCGGTTGGGGGAGCCGGGGACGTCCGGTTGCGCCGGCTGTGGCCTGGCGGTTTCGCCGTGCTGCATGGCGGGCCGCTTCGAGGCGAACCGGGGCGTCGGATGAGGAGCCGCCCCGGCTGGGTCTTGAGCCGATTTCGGCAAGGTTGACCGACTGTGTCCAAGCGCAAAAAAGTCCGGGTTGCGTTCAAGAAGAACCGCCAGAAGCGAACCCGGACCAAAGATCTGACGCGGTCGTACGACGGCCAGGCCCCGGAGATCACCGATGCGGTCTCGGCGGAGCGGGTGCGTCCCAAGGGGGAGCTTTCGCGGCACCGCACAATCGTTGCCGAGCTGGGCGAGAGCGAGACGGAAGCCCTCGCCCAGGAAGCGCCGGAGGAGGTGGCCGCGCGGCGAGCGGTCGATTCCACGGCCTGCCGGTTGGGACGGGTGGTCCGGGTCCACGGCCTGATCTCGATGGTCCGCCCCGACGACGGCGGTCCGTGCGTCCCCTGCCATGTCAGGCGGCTGCTCAAGAGTCTGGCCATTGAAGGGCGGAACGTGCTGGCGGTGGGGGATCTGGTCTGGTTTCGACCCGGCGGTTCTGCCGGCGAGGAAGGGGTGATCGAGCGGGTTGAGCCCCGCAAGGGAGTGGTCACTCGGGGCTACCGCCGCCGCCAGCATGTCATCGCCGCCAATGTGGACACGGTCCTGATCGTCTCGGCACTGGCGGAGCCCGGGCTCAAACTGAACCTGGTGGACCGTTATTTGGTGGCGGCCGAGATTGGCGGCGTTCGGCCGGTCATCGTGTTCAACAAGGCGGATCTGGTCGACCTCAGCCGCTATCAGTGGGTGTTCGGCCTCTACAGCCAACTGGGCTATGAGACGCTCGTGACCTCCGCCGCCGACGGCCGGGGGTTGGAGCGGCTGCGGGTTCTGCTTGCTCGGGGAGTGACCGCGGTCTCAGGACAGAGCGGCGTGGGGAAAAGCTCGCTGCTCAACGCGATCCAGCCCGGACTGGGGCTCAAGGTGCGCGAGGTCTCGGATTGGACCCTCAAGGGGAAGCACACCACCACGACCGCCGAGCTCATCCACCTCGACCTCGGCGGCTACGTGGTCGATACACCCGGCTTGCGCCAGTTCGAGCTTTGGGGTGTCGTTCCCAGCCAGCTCGAGGACCACTTCATTGAATTCCGCCCTTACGTCCCCAAATGCCGCTTCCCTGACTGCTCCCACACCCATGAAACCGGATGCGCGGTGAAAGAGGCGGTCTTCTGGGGGCAGATCCACTCCGGTCGATACGAGAGCTATCGTCGACTCTACGAACAGAAGCCGGCCGAGGAGGAGTGACGCGGTTCGCGATTTGCCTCCGCCTCCCACCCCCTTTCGCCACCCGCGGTCTTTCTGCGTTGAGTCAGGGATGGATTGCGGGGCTATGGGGAACCTGGGCCAATCCCTCGTCGTCCGGAGTGCTTCGCGTCGATTGACCTCGCGATTCCGACCCCGCGCTTCCAATTTTCCTGCGTGGGGGGCGAAGTCTCTTTGCCGGGAGACAACGCAGCCTGCTCTCCGGCGACCAGGCAAGAATGGGGCTGAGGGGAGTTGGAGTCGAGTCGGGCCCGCCCAGGATTGGTGGATCAGTTGATGCTGGTCACGGATAGGTGGGTAGAGCCGCTGGGACGAGAGTTTCCGCGGCGATTCGCCCCCGGTGTTCCCGAGGAAGTCGATTGGAGGCGGCCGTCGCCCGTGATGGATGGCGCCCTCCCGGATTCCTGTCCACGGGTCGGTTCGCAGCGCTCAGGGGAGGCAACCCGTTCTGGAGACCTCGACGGCTTGCGTCGCCCCCGGCCCGGTTCTTCGAACGCCGACACCAACGGTCGGCCAAGACGAGAAACTCGACGGTACGGCTTGCTTTTTTCGAGAGCCAAGGCCGCGATTCCCGCGCGGTTTGCGATTTCCTGAAGGCAGCGGGGCAGATCTCCGCAAAAGCCGAGGTGAAACCGCCGCGACGCAGGTTCGAAAACACATTGCCCCTCCTCCGACCCCCTTCAAAGGAGGCACGGTCACGTGTCACTCGGAGAAAACGAAGAGAGGGGATTCCTTCCTCCGACCCGCCTTCAAGGGAGGCATGGTCGGAAGCGCGGCGACCGAAGGTGCTGGTCGGCTTCGCAGGATTCAGCGGTGGACGCCACCAGCGTCGCGTCGATTAGGCCAGCGCCCAGAGCAAACGCCGGAGCAAACGAGGATCACGAACTCGCAGTGGACGCAATGTCTCGCAACGATTCATGGTTATGCAAAAGATCATTCATGCATCAAGCAATGCCGTTCATGGACGATGGTGCGGTGCGGTTCGGCAGAGCTTGGTGACGAGGAATCGGCGGCGCTGCTTGCGATCCGACGCGGGGGCTGATCGGAGCGACGAAGATCATGACCAGGGAACATCGAACGATTCGATTGCGTGATCAAGGGGAGGAGGGCCGAGTGTCGATGCGAGCCGTGCAGATCTCTTGGGTGGGCAAGGAGACCTGGTTTCTGGTGGCACTGACCGGGTTGTTGGTCCATTATGTCGCCAGCGATGGCCCGGAGGAGGCACCGCCGGCTGCCGGCGACATCCTGCGCGGTCATGCGAATTTGGTTGAGGAGGTCCTCTTTTCTCCTGATGGGTCGCGCCTGATGAGCAGCGGATGGGATCGGACGGTGAAGATCTGGGCGATCCAGGGGAGTGGCCCGGGGTGGGGACGCGAGCTGGGCCGAATTCCGCATGCTCATCATGTCTGCTCGATCGCCATGTCGAACGATGGTGAGTTGCTCGCGACCGGCGGAGTGGGGGGGGTGTTTGTGTGGTCTTGGCGGGAGGGCGTCTGGGAGCTAGTCGAGAAATCGGATGGGGCGAACCCCCGCTGCGTTGCCTTTTCGCCCGACGGCGGGACACTCGCGTTCAGCGCCGACGATGGATCGATCCGGTTTTGGGATCTTCGTCAGCGGCGGCAGACTCGGGTGTTTTCGGGCTTTGGAGACGAGCTCCGTCGGATCGCGTTTTCGCCGGACGGCCGCTGGATTTGCGGCCTGACCTACAGTGGCTCATTTTCAGTTCGGGAGGTTGCGACGGCGGAGGCGTTTGCGGCCGGCCGGTTCAACTCCGGGGTGGTTCAGGCGTTTGCCTTTGCCCCGGGGGGAGATGCGTTGGCGATCGCCGAACGAAACGGCTCCAGCCGATCCCTCTGTTTGTGGGATCTTCCGAGCTTGAAACCTCGATTCCGTGTGGACATCGGCGGAAACGACGTCACGGTCTTAGGGTTCTGCCCGGCCGGCCAAACGTTGGCGCTGGCCGACTCGGCCCCCTCGATCCGTTTGTGGGAGACCGCGAGCGGATCGCTACGCCATTGCCTGCGGGAGGATGTCGGTTGGGTGAAAACGCTCGCCTTCGATCCCGCCGGCGGCCGCATCGCATTTGGCGGCAGCGATGGCAAGGTGCGGTTCCGAAACCTACCACCCACGATCTGAGTCAGGCGAATCGGGCCCCTGAGATTTCTTGGAAACCCGCGCTTGCTGCGGAGATGTCGCCGGCGGGGAGATCAGCGGCAATAAGCAACACAGCAAAAAACGAGCTGGGACCCGCGGCCACGCGGCCCGAGTCCCACCCGCTTCTGCTCGTCGGTTGCTCTTAGACGTTTTTCACCGTGATCTTCTTGGGACGGGCCTCCGGCCGCTTGGGCAGAGTCAGACGGAGCACTCCGTTGGAGAACGTCGCCTCGATGTGATCGGTGTCGACGGCCTCGGGGAGCGCCACCGACCGCTCAAATCGACCGAAGATCCGACCATTGTAAAGGTACTTCCGCCCTTCCTCATCCTTCCGCTCCGCCTTGATGGAGAGGACATCACCATGAACCGTGACCTCGATGTCCTGCTCCCGGACGCCTGGCATCTCCACCTCGACGTAGAGGTTGTTTTCATCGGTCCACATCGAAAGCGGCATGTGGCTCCACGTCCAGCCCTGGCGGGTCAGGAGGTCGCCCTCGTCGCCAAAGAAGCGATCAAAGAGGGTGTCCAGGCGATTGAAGGCGGCGCTGGCGAAGGGAGAAATCGGCAGATTCGACCTCAGAACGGGCAGCATCTCTTGCCTCCTTTCATGTCCTGAATCTCGATCCGCGACGGGTCAGCCACCGCTCATCGTCTCGTCGTTGGCTGCACCGCTCGACGCGTGAGAGGGAAAGAGCAACCGCCGTGCCAATTCCAAATTACTGGTGTAGACCCAATTCAGAACACAAGTTATGTCCATGTCTCAGCCCGGCCTCAGATCCCCTTGGTGTCATTTTGGCAGAATCT
>Ga0308411_10003676_pt1 | contig 10209 bp, 9 predicted proteins | sample HotsprottomLayer_2_FD_203530 | JGI IMG/M metagenome (GOLD analysis project Ga0308411, IMG submission 203530) | Hot spring phototrophic mat microbial communities from Octopus Spring, Yellowstone National Park, Wyoming, United States -... | ecosystem: Environmental > Aquatic > Thermal springs >... | reverse complement strand
CGCCGAGCTGCGCTTCCGGGTGCTCGCCGGCGCGCCCGCGACCACCCAGCTCGTGGTGGTGAGCGCCGTCGGCGTCGACTCCGCCGGCGCCGCGGTCGGCGTGCAAGGGCCGGGCAGCCACACCGTGAACATCGTCGCCTCCCAGTAGCGATGGTCGCGACGCCGCGCGGGTTCACCCTGATAGAGCTGGTCGTGACGGTGGCGATCGTCGGCGTGCTCGCTCTCGGCGCGGTGCCGCTCGCCGAGCTCGCGGCGAGGCGCGCCAAGGAGCAGGACCTGCGCGCCGCGCTGCGCGAGATCCGCACCGCGCTCGACCGGTACAAGCAGGCGGTCGACGAGGGCCGCATCGCGCGCCGCGCCGACGAGTCGGGCTATCCGCCGTCGCTCGAGATCCTGGCCGAGGGCGTGCTCGACGCCAAGGATCCGCAGCGGCGCCAGCGGATCTACTTCCTGCGCCGCGTGCCGCGCGATCCGTTCTTCCCCGACGCGACGGTCCCCGCGGCGCGCACCTGGGGGCTGCGCAGCTACGCGAGCCCGCACGATGCTCCCGCGCCGGGCAGCGACGTCTTCGACGTCTACTCGCTCGCCCCTGGCGCCGGCCTGAACGGCGTGCCCTACCGCGAGTGGTGAACGATGCGGCGCGCGCGGGCCTTCACGCTGATCGAGCTGCTGGTCGTGCTGGCGATCCTCGCGACGCTGCTCGCGCTCGCGTTGCCGCGCTACTTCGGCTCGGTGGAGCGCGCCAAGGAGACGACGCTCAGGACCTCGCTCGCGGTGCTGCGCGAGGCGATCGACAAGTACCACGCCGACACAGGCCGCTACCCGGAGGCGCTCGAGGAGCTGGTCGCGCGGCGCTACATCCGGGCGCTGCCGGTCGATCCGGTGACCGAGAGCGCGGCGACGTGGATCACGCTCCCGCCGCCGGGCGGCGAGAGGGGCGGCGTGTACGACGTGCGCAGCGGCGCCGAGGGCAAGACCGCGGGCGGCACGCCGTTCGGCGAGCTGTAGCGCCCGGCCGGCGCTCAGCGCCCGTCGAGCCGCACCTCGGCGCGCACCGCCCCGGCGCGGGCGTGGCGGGCGGCGAGCTTCACCACCGTGCCGGGCGGCGCGCGCACGACCCACTCCGCCTTCGCGCGGTCGTCGGTGGCATCGCCACCCCAGCCGGCCCAGGCGCTCGGCATCACCGGGACGTAAGCGCGGCCCTCGAGCTGGCCGAGCTCGACGCGCGGCTCGCCGGACTCGAGCCGTGCGCGCGCCGGCAGCTCGATCTCGGCGACCACCCCGCGGACGACCTTGTTGGCCAGCGCGCGCTTGGTGACGTAGCTCGGCAGCCAGCCGGTGTTGTGCACCGCCAGCCGCACGCGCCAGCTGTCCTCGCCGAGCCGCGCAGCCGACGCCTCGAGCAGCTCGAGCCGCGGCGAGACGAGCAGGCTCCAGACCAGCCACTTCGGGAAGCGCGCGACCTCGGCCTCGAGCAGCGCGTGCGGCGGGTTGCTCCAGGTGTAGAGCGCCTCCCAGCCGCCGAGTTCGACCGCCCCGAGCTGCGGGTGCTCGAACGGGTACCACGGCACGAAGCCCTTGCCGCCGAGCGCGGCGTCGTTCCAGGCGAGCAGCTTCAGGTCGTCCTCGATCGGATGCTCGCGGTACCACTCGATGAACTTGTAGTCGGTGATGCCCGCGGCGCGCTGCGGGCTCCAGATCTCGACGGTCCACGCGAACACCCCGAGGTGGTCGTATGCCCAGTCGTCGAACGAGCCGGTGATCACGTCCTGCGGGTGGTAGCGGAAGTCGTGGAACACCGAAACGTTCGGGTAGCCGGTGAGCTCGGTGCCCTTCGCGCCGAGCTTCTGGAAGGTGCGCAGATCCTCCGGCGGCAGGGTGTCGTCGGCGCGGTGCGAGTAGGGTCGCAGCAACACGCCGCTGTAGGTGTGGAACGCGATCGCGCCGGTGATGTTCGGGTGCGCGGCGATGAACTGCACCGCCGCGCGCACTTCCGGCTCGGAGCCGGGGTAGGGACCCGCGCCGTGCTGCTCGTGCTCCTGCCGCCAGCCGGCCGGGAAGTTGCGGTTGAGGTCGAGCTGCTCCTTGCGCGGCGCGAGCTTCAGCGTGACGCCGTCCCACGCCGCGATCGTGCCCTCCGGCAGCAGGCGGTAGTAGCGCCCGCCGGTCTCGGTCGGCTCGCGACGGACCATCAGCCGCGGGTCGCGGTCGGAGACTTTCCACGGCCCGTTCGGGTCGGGGACGCGCATCGTCAGCACGCGGCCGTCGCCGTCCACGTCCTCGCGCCGCAGGCCGGCGACCGGCTCCTCGTCGTGGGGATACGGGCGCGTGCTCGAGCGGATGAGCTTCGGCACGTCGGCGAGCGCCCATTCGGCGCCGTCGGGGTTGAGGCGCGGGCAGACGTAGAACACGCGCGTGTCGAGGCAGCGCGTGACCTCGGGGTCGGCGCCGTAGCCGCTCGTCAGGTGACGCAGCAGCGCGAGGCAGGCCGCCGATCCCGCCACCTCGGTCGCGTGGATGTTGCCGTCCACCCACAGGGCCGGTTTGTCGGTGTCCTCACCGGTCGCGAAGCGGGTGACCGTCGCGAGCCAGATGTCGCGCCCCTCGTAGCTCTTGCCGATCGCCGCCAGCCGCACCAGCCCGGGGTGCGCGGCGGCGAGCTCGTGCAGCACGCGCGCGAGGTCGGCGTAGCGGTAGTAGGTGTCGAGGCGCACCGCTATGCCCGCAGCCGCGCGCGATCGAGGATCTTCTCCACCTCGACGCGCCCGGGCAGCGTGCCGAACGCCTTGCCGCCGTCGCGGCCGAGCCGCGCGGCGCAGAACGCGTCCACCACTTCCTTCGTGGAATGCTGGACCAGCAGCGCCGCGGAGAAGAGCTGCGCCAGCATCTCGGTGACGCGGCGCGCGCGGCCCTCGAGCCCGTGCGCGGTGCCGAGCTCGGTGCCGATCACGTCGAGGTAGCGCGACACGCGGCCGTCGGCGGCGATCGCCGGGCCGATCTCGCGGAAGAACGCCTCGCGCGCGTCCGGCGTCTTCTGCATCGCGCGCAGCACGTCCAGGCAGATCACGTTCCCGCTGCCTTCCCAGATGCCGTTCAGCGGCGCCTCGCGGTACAGCCGACCGAGCGGGCTCTCCTCGACGTAGCCGTTGCCGCCGATGCACTCCATCGCCTCGGCGGCGAGCATCGGCAGGCGCTTGCTCACCCAGTACTTCGCCACCGGGGTGAGGATGCGCGTGAGCAGCCGCTCGTGCTCGTCTGCGCTCTGGCGATCGAACGCCCGCGCCAGCCGGAACGCGAGCAGCGTCGCCGCCTCGGTCTCGATCGCGAGGTCCGCGAGCACGTTCTGCATCAGCGGCTGGTCGGCGAGCAGCCGGCCGAACGCGGAGCGGTGCGCGCAGTGGTGCAGCGCCTGGTTGAGCGCCGAACGCATGATCCCGGCCACCGCGACGACGATGTCGAAGCGCGTCAGGTGCGCCATCTCGATCAGCGTGGCGATGCCGCGCCCCGGCTCGCCCACCAGCTGGGCGAGCGTGCCGTCGTACTCGATCTCGGCCGAGGCGTTCGAGCGGTTGCCCACCTTGTCCTTCAGGCGCTGGATCAGGAAGCGGTTGCGCGAGCCGTCCGGCAGCACGCGCGGCACGAAGAAGCAGGTGATCGCGCCGTCGACGAGCGCGAGGGTGAGGAAGGCGTCCGACATCGGCGCCGAGCAGAACCACTTGTGGCCGCGCAGCTCGAACCAGTGCTCGCCCACCCGGCGCGCGCGGGTCTGCGTGGCGCGCAGGTCGGAGCCGCCCTGCTTCTCGGTCATCGCCATGCCGGCCATGGCGCCGATCTTGTCGGCCACCGGCGCCAGGCGCGGGTCGTAGTGGTCGGCGGTGAGCTTGGGCTCCCATTCGGCGGCGAGCGCCGGCGCGTGGCGCAGCACCTGCACCGCGGCGAAGGTCATCGTGACCGGACAGGCAGTGCCGTTCTCGACCTGGTTCCACAGATAGTTGAGCGCGGCGCGCGCGACGAAGCCGCCCGGCTGCGGCGCCGTCCAGGCGAGCGAGTGCAGCCCGTTGCCGAGCGCGAGCGTCAGCAGCTCGTGATAGGCGGGGTGGAACTCCACCTCGTCGATGCGGTGGCCGAACTGGTCGTGCGAGCGCAGCTGCGGCGGCACGCGGTTCGCCTGCGCGGCGAGCATCGCCATGCGCTCGCTGCCGACGAGCTGGCCGAGGTCGTCGGCGCGCGCGGCCACCCAACCGCCGCCCTCGCGGCTCACCGCCTCGCGCAGGATCGGATCCGCGGCCCAGGCGTTGTAGCCGACCAGCGGCGGCGGCTGGTTCGCCACCTCGTGGGTCGGGCGGCTGTAGCGGACGGTGTCGAGCACGTCGAGGCGGTCTTCCATCGCTGCGCCCCCATGGAAGGATGGTTCCGACATGGTAACCACCTCGGGCGGCTGCCGCCGTGACGCAGTTGCGGCGTTGCCGTCGCGGCGCCGGTCAGCCGCCGCGCCGCTCCACCAGCGCATCGACCACCCACGCGCCCGTCTCGCCGACGACGAGCGGGTTGAGGTCCACCGCGGCGACCTGCGCCTGCGCCGCGACGATGAAGCGCGCCAGGGCGACCGCGGCGGTGGCGACCGCCGCGGCGTCGAGCGGCGGCTCGCCGCGCACCCCGGCGAACAGCGGCGCGATGCGCAGCCCGCGCAGGGCGGCGATCGCCTCGTCGGCGCCGAACGGCGGGATCAGGGTGGCGAAGTCGGGCATCGCTTCGACGTAGCGCCCGCCGTCCCCGACCATCACCACCGGCCCGAACAGGGCATCCACCCGCGCGCCGAGGGCGAGCTCGCGCCGGCCGCGCACCATGCGGGCCACGATCACGTCGCCCGCGACCCCGAGGCGGCGCATACCGGCGAGGCAGGCCGCGTACGCCTCCCGGAGACCGTTCTCGGTGGCGACGTCGAGGTGGACCAGGCCGTGCTCGGACTTGTGCGGCAGCCGTTCCGAACAGGCCTTGACCGCCACCGGCCCGCCGAGCGCCCGGAACGCGGCGAGCGCTTCGTCGGCCGAGCGGCAGACCCGATGGGGTGCGATCGGCAGCCCGGCCGGCGCGAGCGCGGCGAGGCTCGCCGCCTCGCTGAGGAAGCGGCCCTCGCCGGGCGGCAGCGCCACCTCGAGTGGCGGCAGCGGTGCCGGCGACGGGGCGCGGACGAGCGCCAGGTGGCGCGCCACCTGCGCCACCGCGCCGATCGCGTCCACGTCGTGCTCGAAGCACGGCAGGCCGGCGGCGCGGAACGGCGCGCGCACGGCGGGTTGCGTCGCCGAGGCGACCACCATCGGCCGATTGGTGCGCGCGACGCGCGCCGAGTCGCGCGCGAACGACTCGAGGTCGTAGCCCGCGCCCGCGACCGGCAGTGAGACGAGCACCACGTCGACCTCCGGGTCCGCGGCGACGGCGTCGAGCACCCGGCCGAAGACCGGGCTGTTGCCGAGCAGGGCGCCGGTCATGTCCACCGGGTTGCGCGGGTTGGCGAACCCGGGTAGGAGCTCGGCGAGGCGCGCCGAGGTGGCCGGCGCGAGATCGGCGAGCGGGAGCTGCAGCCGTTCGGCCAGGTCGGCGCCGAGCACGCAGATCGCCCCGCTGTTGGAGAGGATCGCGAGCCGGCCGGCGCCCGGGTCGGCGCCGGCGAGGTAGAGCGCGGCGGCGTTCGACCACGCCGCGATGTCCGCGGCGCGCCAGATGCCGTGGCGGCGGAAGAAGGCGTCCACCACCCGGTCCTCGCTCACCAGCGCGCCGGTGTGCGACTCGGCGACGCGCGCGCCGCGCGCGCTCGCCCCCGCCTTGAGCGCGACGATCGGCACGCGGCGCGCGCGCGCGGCCGCCGCGGCGCGGGCGAGCGTCGCCGGGTCCTTGACCGTCTCGAAGTAGAGCAGGACCAGGCGGATCGCGGGGTCCGCGACGACCGCCTCGGCGAGCTCGGCGACGGTGAGGTCGGCGTCGTTGCCGGTCGCGAGCACGTAGCGCACGCCGATGCCCTGCTCGCGCAGCCGCGCATAGGGCACCACGCTCGCGCTGCCCGACTGGCTCACGATCGCCACCGGTCCGTCCTGCGGCGGCACCTCGACGAACATCGTGCTGAAGTTCGCCACCGCGCCGGTGGCGAAGTTCGCGAGCCCCTGCGAGTTCGGGCCGGCGAGGCGCATGCCGTGCGCGCGGGCGTTGGCCACCATCCGCTCCTCGACCGCGCGCCCGGCGGCGCCGGTCTCGCCGAAGCCCGAGCTCAGCACCACCGCGCAGCGCACGCCGCGCTCGGCGCAGGCCGCCACCGCGGGCGGCACGTCGCGGCCGCCGACCGCGATCACCGCGAGGTCGGGCACCTCGGGCAGCGCCGCGAGGCTCGCGAAGCTCGGCAGCCCCTGCACCGCGCGGCGCTGCGGGTTGATCGGGTAGATCCTCCCGGCGAAACCGAACCGCTTGAGGAAGTGCACCGGCCGGCCGCCAGCCTTGTCCGGGTTGTCGGAGGCGCCGACGACCGCGATCGAGCGCGGATCGAGCAGCTCCAGCAACGCTCGCGGGTGGCGCATCGGTCCGGGGGCGGGTCGCGGCACCGCGCGGGGGATCAGGTCGCGGCCGCGCCGCGCCGCACGAGCTGCGGCTCGGCGAACAGCGACTCGATCACCACCTTGCCGATCGAGGGGTCGTCGGGCAGCTGGTAGAGCACCGGCGCGAGCAGTTCCTCGAACAGTCCGCGCAGGCTGCGCGCGCCGGTCCTGTACTCGATCGCGAGATCGGCGAGCTGCTCGAACACTTCGCGCGCCACGTGCAACTCCGCGCCTTCGGCGGCGAAGAGGTCGCGGAACTGGGCGTAGAGCGAATCGCGCGGCTCGGTCATGATCCGCACCAGCATGTCGCGCGACAGGTCGCGGAAGCGGGCGGTGATCGGCAGCCGCCCGGTGAACTCCGGGATCAGGCCGAATTCGAACAGGTCGGTCGGCTTGACCCGCGCGTTCAGCCGCTCCAGGATCGCGGGGTTGTCGTCCTTCGAGGTCGAGATGTAGCCGTAGGTGTGCGACTGCGAGGCGATCCGGTCGAGGCCGACGAAGGCGCCGCCGCAGATGAACAGCACGCCCGATGTGTCGACGTACTTGCCGCCCGGCAGCCGGACCATGCTCCCTTCCATGATCTTCAGCAGCGCGTGCTGCACGCTCTCGCCCGAGAGCGCGCGCGGCTCGCCTCCGGGCGCTTTCAGCTTGTCGATCTCGTCGATGAACACGATGCCGTGCTGCGCGCGGTCGATGTCGCCGTCGGCGCCGTCGAGCAGCCGCTGCAGGATCGCCTCGATCTCGTCGTTCACGAACCGGCTCTGTGCGAGCGAGGTCGCCTCGGCGGTCACGAACGGCACGCCGAGCACGCGCGCGAGCGTGGCGCAGGTCAGCGTCTTGCCGGTCCCGGTCGGGCCGATCAGCAGCACGTTGCTCTTGGCGATCGGGACGGCGTCGCGCCGCGCCCGCGCGACCTTCCTGAAGTGCGTGTACACCGCGACCGCGAGGATCCGTTTCGCCTCTTCCTGGCCGATCACGTACTGGTCGAGATACCCGACGATGGCACTGGGCGTCTTGAGGTGGTCGAGCACGGCCGCGTCCCCTGTGGTCCGGACGCGCACGATACCAGTCCGCGCCGCGCGCGCGCGCGCAGCGTGAGCGCAGCCGGGCAGTGCGCCCGATCGGGCCTCGCTCCGGCGCTCCCCGGGGCGCGCCGCGAGATCGCCGCGCGTGCGGGCCGGCTCGGCTTCTACGTCGCCGGCGAGGGGCCGCCGCTGCTGCTCGTGCACAGCATCAACGCGGCCGCATCGGCCTACGAGGTGCGGCCGGTGTACGAGCGCGCGCTGGCGAGCCGGCGCGTGTATGCCCCCGACCTGCCCGGCTTCGGCTTCTCCGACCGCTCCCCGCGCGCCTACACGATCCGCCTCTATACCGACGCGGTGCACGATGTCCTCGACGCGATCGCGTCGGACTGCGGGCCGCAGCCGGTGGATGCGCTCGCCGTCTCGCTCGGCAGCGAGTTCCTGGCGCGCGCCGCGGTCGAGCGGCCGGAGCGCCTGCGCAGCCTCGCGCTCGTGACCCCGACCGGCTTCGCGCGCGGCGCCGAGCGGCTGCGCGGCCCGCCGGGGGGAAGCCGCGAGATTCCCGGGCTCTACCGGCTCCTCACCTTCCCGCTATGGCGCCAGCGCCTGTTCGACCTGCTGGTGAGCCGCCGGAGCATCCGCTTCTTCCTCGAGAAGACCTTCGGGTCGCGGCAGATCGACGAAGGGATGCTCGAGTACGCGTACGCGACCGCGCACCAGCCGGGGGCGCTGCACGCGCCGTACGCGTTCGTCTCCGGCCGCCTCTTCAGCCGCGACATCCGCGCGGTGTACGAGCGGATCACCCAGCCGGTCTGGATGCCGCACGCGACGCGCGGCGACTTCAGGGATTTCAGCGGCGCCGGCTGGCTCGCCGCGCGCCCGAACTGGACGGTGGACCCGTTCGACACCGGCGCGCTGCCCTACTTCGAGCGGCCCGACGAATTCATGGACCGGTACCGCCGGTTCCTCGCGCAGGTCGCGCCGGCGTGAGCGGCCCCGGGGGCCGGCTCACGAGCGCTGGATCACGCCGCAGGCGATGCGCGCGCCCGAGTTACCGGTGGGCTGCGTCTTGTAGTCGTCCGGGTCGGCGTGGATGATCACGCTGCGGCCGATGATGCTGGTCGGACCGGGGCGCAGGGTGATCACGTCCACCACGACCTCCACCTTCGCGCGTCCGTCCTTGTTCGCCTTGAGCGCCGGCAGGTCGCCGGCGTGGCGCTCCGCGCTCGTCGGGTGGCCGTGCGGCTTGCCGGTGGGATTGAAGTGCCCCTTGGCGCTCATCGCGTCGGGCGCGCTGCAGTCGCCGACCTCGTGGATGTGCAGGCCGTGCTCCTGATTGGGTTTCAGCCCTTGCGCGAACACGACCACGCGCACCTTGTCGCCGACCTGCTCGAAGGTCGCCTCGCCGAATGCCTTGCTGCCCTGGGTCGGCTTGAGCGGTGCGTTCGCCCACAGCGACTCGGTGGGCGTGGTCTGGCATCCCGCCACGAGCGCCGCCGCTGCGGCCGCGACCACGGTCATCGTCGTTCTAGTCATCGGACTCCTCCATTCCCGGTCGAAGCCCGAATTTACCGGCTTCGCCGGCACGCCGGAAGCCGCCGGCGCGCTACCCGGGCGAGCCGCCGAAGGCCCCGAGCGCACGGTCGGCGATCTCCTCGCCCCATTCCTGCGCGAAATGACCGGCCTGCGGATGGACGAACGGCTCGGGGCAGTCGCGGATCAGCGCGCGCAGCGCATTCATCACCGGCGGCCCCAGCACCGGATCGGTCGCGCCGATCGCCATGAAGGTCGCGCCGGTCCATTCGGTCCGCCACCACTCGCGTGCGCGGCGCGAGAGCGCCGCGCCGTCGGCCTGCGGATGGTCGGGCACGAGGTTGGGGAAGCGCCGCACGCCCGCCTTGTAGCGCGCGTCGGGGAACGGGGCCGCGTAGGCGGCCGCCTCCGCGTCGGTGAGATGCGGGCAGCCGCGCTTCATCAGCCGGGCGATGTCCATGTCGGGGTTCGCGTTCGCCCACGCGCGCCAGGCGAGAAAGCCTTCGCCGAGCGGGCGATCGCCGGTGCCGAGCGCGGTGTTCATGACGAGCAGCCGGTCGAACCGGTCCGGCATGTCCGGCGGCAGCGTCAGGCCGAGCAGGCCGCCCCAGTCCTGGACGACGAGCGTGATCTGGCGCAGGTCGAGCGCTTCGACGAACGCGACGAGCGAATCGCGGTGGCGAGTGAACGTGTACCAGGACTCGTCCAGCGGCTTGTCGCTGCGGCCGAAGCCGTAGAGATCCGGCGCGACGACGCGCGCGCCGCTCGCCACGAAGCGCGGGATCATCCGCCGGTAGAGGTAGCTCCAGGTCGGCTGGCCGTGCAGGCAGAGATAGGTGTGCCGGGCGTCGCGCGGCCCCTCGTCGAGGTAATGCATCCGCAGTCCCGCGGCGTCGGTCTGGTAGTGCGGCGCGAACGGGAAGCCGGGAAGGTCCGCGAAGCGGTCGTCGGGGGTGCGCAGGGCGGCGGTCATCGTCAGGCGATGTGGGTGGGGTAGGGGCTCGTCTCCGCGTGCGCGATCATCGCGCGGACGAGCCGCTCGGCGAGCTCGCCGCGCAGGCGCCGCGCGC
>Ga0308411_10003675_pt1 | contig 10210 bp, 8 predicted proteins | sample HotsprottomLayer_2_FD_203530 | JGI IMG/M metagenome (GOLD analysis project Ga0308411, IMG submission 203530) | Hot spring phototrophic mat microbial communities from Octopus Spring, Yellowstone National Park, Wyoming, United States -... | ecosystem: Environmental > Aquatic > Thermal springs >... | reverse complement strand
CACAGCTCGCCAACGGTGACGACCAGGTAGGTGCCGAACAACCACATCGGACTCACTTTGGCACTCTGGCTGTGTAGACCCTGATAGCCCGAAGCGACCTCGGCGAAGTACATCACGATGGGACCGCAAGCGGTCAGGAAGAGACCCAGGCCAATCTTGGCCGAGGTGGATGGTTCGAGGCCGCGTTGTCTTAGAAAAGCAAAGAAGGCCACGAGCAGCGGCGTGAGGATGACGACCCAGCCGGGATTAATGGACGCGAAGAGTTCAGTGTTTACCAACTTCAGGTGCTGATTGACCGGTAGGATGGGCGTGTCCGCATTCGTGTTTTTATACACTTTCTCAAACAACTCCCTCGTTACCGGGACGGGTTTGCCCTCGACCACGCTGAGTTGCTTGTTTTGCTCCAGGTTTTTGTACTCCTCGGTGGAGACGATCCGGAAGGTGTCTCGATGCGGCCGTGGCACTTCCGGACCGGCATTGAGATAGTAATTAGGCGGTGCATTCTCGGCAAAGTCCTCGGCTAAATCGGTAATGTATTTGACGAGCTGGTTCGGGACACGGTTAGTGTTATCGCGTGCGAAGGCCGTCAGCGCCGTGGTATTCAGGTGGAAGATCATCCAGAAAACAATCACCACCAGGAAGATGACCAGAAGGGCGGCTACGCGCCCGCGGTCCTGTGGATCGGGCACCTTGAGCCAGATCCGGGTATAGAAGACCATGACGGGCAGGCAGGCGATGAGGAAGGCCAAAGTAGCGGCATTGAAGGGGAATTCAAAGTTGAAGCGCTGCTTCAAGAAGTCGGCCAGGAAGGGATGCCCATAAAAGCCGCAGACGCCAATCAAGAAAGCGGGGCCGACACACTCCAGCCACAATGGCCAGAGACTGCCTTGGCCGCCACCTTTCTTGGTCTTGGGATCCGGGTCGGCGTCATGGAAGTTGCGATAATAGGTAAGGAAGATGATGGTCCCCAGCGCCATGCCGATGCCGGCTGTGGCGAAGGCCGCTGCCCATCCGCCCAAGGAGAAGTTCTCCGTCATCTGCATGGGATTACGATCGAAGTAATTCCGCACGATGGCGGCGACAAAGTTGCAGGCAAAAGCGCCAATGTTGATTCCCATATAAAAGATGTTATAACCGGCGTCTTTGAGCTTGCTCCCCTGAGGGTAGAGGTTGCCGAGGAGTGTTGAAATGTTAGGCTTGAAGGCGCCATTACCAATAATGATGACGGCCAGGGCCGGGATTAAGAGCTGGGGCATGGCCAGCATGAAGTAGCCCAGCATCATCAGCACGGCGCCTAACAAAATCGTGATGCGGAACCCTAGGAGACGGTCGGCGAGCAAGCCGCCGATGAAGGGCGTCAGATAAACGAAAGCAATGTAGGTGCCGACGATACTGAACGCTTCCTTGTCCGACATGCCCAGCCCGCCTTTCTGGGAGTCGGTCAAATATAGTGGTAAAATACCCAGCATCAGATAGTAGCCGAAGCGCTCCCACATCTCCGTGAAGAAGAGCACATAGAGTCCTGGCGGATGCCGTTCTTGAGTCATCGGGCGAACTCCAGGGAGGCGGGCGGGGAATGCTTCGCGAAATTTTAACGGAAGCCGCGCTCTCCGCCAAGCGTGACTGACGACGCTGCGTCGATTCCGCGGCGGAACCCCAGCCTTAGCGGCGTCTCGCCGCGGCTTGCTTTCTATGTATGCTGACAGCTATCGCCCGTCAGGGAAGGATTAAGGACCATGTCCGAGAAGCCACTTGCTCCGCAATCAAACTTGGAACCCACGCCACCCGCGGCGGCCCCTGCGGCACCGGTGGAGAAACCGACGCCGCCGGCCGAGCTTAAGGGCGTAGCTCTCAAGCAGGCCCTGGATGCTGAAATTGAAGCCGAATTGGCTGCCGCCCTCGGCGACGTCGATTCGAAGGAACTGCTGGGGCCAGTCGGGCGCGGCATCAAGCCCGCGGCGGAGGCCAAGCCCGCTCCGGGGGGCCGCAAAAAAGGCACGGTCATTAGCGTGGGCCGAGACGGTGTCTTTCTCGACGTCGGCGGCCGCAGCCAGGGCGTCCTACCCCTGGAGCAGTTTCCCGACGGTCCACCGGCCCTCGGCGCTGAAATCGAAGTCAGCATCGAAGGCTACGATGGCGAAAATGGGCTGCTCATCTTGAACCGCAAGGGGGCCGCCCAGGCGGTGGACTGGAGCACCGTGGCCGAGGGGATGATCGTCGAAGCTCGCGTCACCGGCCAGAACAAAGCTGGACTGGAAGTGGACGTCAACGGCATCCGCGGCTTTATGCCGATCAGCCAGATCGAACTCTTCCGCGTTGAGGACCTGGGACCTTACGTCAATCAGAAGTTGACCTGCATGGTCACCGAGGCCTCGCCGAGCGAGCGCAACCTCGTCGTCAGCCGCCGAGCTTTGCTCGCTCAGGAGCGGGAAGAGCAGAAAAAGAAGCTCATGGCGGAACTGATGCCGGGGCAGATTCGTAGTGGCGTGGTCCGCAATCTGAAGCCCTTCGGAGCCTTCATCGACTTGGGCGGCGTCGATGGCCTTCTTCCCGTGGGTGAAATGAGTTGGGCACGCATTGAGAAGCCCGAAGATCTCTTGCAGATCGGTCAGCGCGTTGACGTGCAGGTGCTCCGCATCGATCCGGACACGCAGAAGATCACCTTGGGCATGAAGCAGTTGCAAACCAGCCCCTGGGATATCGCGGGTGAGAAATATGCTGTGGGCATGACCGTCTCGGGCAAAGTAACGCGTGTGACTGAGTTCGGCGCTTTCGTGCAGCTTGAGCCTGGCCTCGAGGGACTGGTCCACATCTCGGAACTGTCGACCAAGCGAATTGGGAAGGTGACCGAGGTGTTGAAACCGGATCAAGAAGTGACGGTGCAGATTTTGAAAGTGGAGCCGGCGCAGCGGCGGCTGTCGTTGTCGCTGAAGGCGCTGCAGCGGCAGGCGGAAGAGGCCGCCCAGGCGGCGAAGGAGGCGGCGGAAGCGGAGACCCAGGCTAACGCTCCGCCGCCCAAGCCGATCAAGCGGCTGAGCAATCTCAAGGGCGGGCTTGGCGGCGGCGGGGGTGGCGGGCTTTTTGGCGGCCCGCGTCCTGGCTAGGGCGTCGCTTCGGTCGGCTGGGTGCCGCCGAAGTAAGCCCGGTCGCGTTCCTCATACCCGGCATAGCCCAGGTAGTCGTATAGCTCCTGCCGCGTGAGCATGGCCGGGAGGAGGGATTCTTGGCTTCCCGCTTGCCGAAGCGTGGCCAGCATCTTCTCCGCCGCCTTCATGGCCAGACGGAATCCGGTCACCGGGTAGATCACAAGCCGGTAGCCCATCTGGGCGAGCTCGCTAAAGGGCAAGTTGGGGCTTTGACCAAACTCGGTCATGTTGGCCAGCAGCGGCGCGTCGATGGCCAGGGCAAAGAGGCGAAACTCCTCGGCCGACTTAAGGGCCTCGACGAAGATGACATCCGCGCCAGCCTGGAGGTAGGCGCGTGCCCGTTCAACCGCATCATCGAAGCCGGTCACACCCCGGGCGTCGGTGCGGGCGATGATGACAAAGTCGGGGTCGGAGCGCGCGGCGACGGCGGCCCGCAGTTTGCTGCACATCGTCTCGGTGCTGACGAGCTTCTTGCCCGAGAGATGGCCGCACCGCTTGGGCAGCTCTTGATCTTCCAGATGGATGGCGGCCACGCCCGCGGCCACGAACTCCTTCACGGCCCGCTCGACATTCAAGGCTTCGCCAAAGCCCGTGTCGGCATCGCAGATCAGGGGCAGGCTGGTGGCGGCGACAATGGGCCGGCAAGCGGCGACGAATTCCGTGTGCGTGACCAGACCCACGTCGGGCAGCCCCAAGCTGGCTGAGAGCACGGCTCCAGAAAGATAGAGGGCTTGGAAACCGGCACGCTCGGCCATCTTGGCGTGCAAGGCATTGATGACGCCCGGCACCATCAAAGGCTCAGCCATCATCGCTTTGCGGAGCAATCGGCCTGGCGTGGGCATGGGCAGAGCACCTTCGTGTCGTAGCGTCCGGCCGCTTAGAGCCGATGTGAAAACGGCAGCCGTGCCTGGGTGGAGACACGGCTGCCAGGTTAAATGCGAACCTACTTGGCCTTCAATCCCATCTCGTAACGCTTGCCGATAACGTCCCAATTGAGCGTATTCCACCAGGCCTTGAGATAATCAGGCCGGCGATTGCGGTAGTCGATGTAGTAGGCGTGCTCCCAGACGTCGACGCCGAAGACCGGGAAGTGGCCTTCCATGAGCGGACAGTCTTGATTCAGCGTGCTGATGACCTTCAGGTGCCCGCCGTCGATCACCAGCCAGGCCCAACCGCTTCCAAACCGCTTGATCCCGGCATCGTTGACCAGTTCTTTGAGCTTGTCAAATCCGCCCATGCCATTGATGGCGTCGGCCAGGCTGCCGGTGGGCGCCTTGCTGCCGCCCGGAGCCATGATTTCCCAGAACAGGGTATGGTTGTAATGGCCGCCGCCGTTGTTGATGACCGCCTGGCGAATCCCTTCAGGAACCGACTTGATGCCGCGCAGCAGTTCTTCAATCGTCTTGTTCTGCAGGTCGGGATGGTCCTTAAGGGCGTTGTTGAGGTTGGTCACGTAGGCGGCGTGATGCTTATCGTGATGGTACTCCATCGTCTCCTTGCTGATGTGAGGGACCAAAGCATCGTAAGCATAGGGAAGCGGCGGGAGCTCGAAAGGCATGGCGACCTCCATGGTGGAAAACAGGGTGAGACTCTGGTCAGTATAGAAAGGTGCTGCACCGCGAAAAAGCGTCCAGTCAGACTTCATCTTCGTGGTCAGGATCCGTAACCGATATTCCGGGTGATCCTACCAGCCGCCACAGTACGGCGGCCACCAGTCCCAGGATGGACCATGCCACGAGTCCGGGCCACGGTGATTGCGGCCCTGGGTGAGTTTCCAAGAGTTGGGCAACGAGCTCGCCAGCCAGGGAATCGACGAATCGCAGTGCGTTGGCCAGCGTTGCCCCGCCAACTAGTCCCCCGAGTGCTCCCGCGACCAAACCGGCCGGGATGTCGCTCCAGCTTTCACCATAACGGGCCATGGCCCAGGCGCCTGCGACGGCTCCCAGCGGCGCCCATAAAAGCGCGAACCAGCCCTCGCTGGCCATCGGCCCAGGGAAAAGGCCGGCGAGCAGACTGAGAGGTACGCAGAGCAGCCGCAGGCAGAGCCCCAAAAACAGCCCGGCGGCAGCGGTCCGCAATGTGCGCCGCAGCCACCCCGGCCCGGTGGCGGTCGCATAGACTTTGACCCGGAAACGAAGCCGCTGATTGCCGTTGCCCAACAGGTGCAAGGCGCCTTCGTGGAGACCTCGTCCCGGCAGCCGGCGTGGAACAACTTCAAATCCCACCGTAGCCCGAACTGGCCCGCTGACCGTCGACTCCACGGGCCGCAGCCACGGCTGGTCCGTCTCCACCCGGGCGTAGACCCATTTCTTGGCGGAAGTCGTTAGCTCAAAGCTGCCTTGAATGGCAGTGTTCTCCACGGCCAGCTCAACGTGATCAGGCACCAGAGTCAGCGGCGGCGGCTTCGAGAGGCCCAGGGCTTCGAAGAACTGCTGCACCGCCGCCACGCCCTTGGCCAAGCTTCCGACCACGGGATAACGCCAGCCATTGGCTGAGAACCAGCGTTCGATCTGGCCGTTCTCGAGCAAAAGACTGGCCGGCTTAGGCGCTTCCTTCATGGCCGTTGCCAGTTCCTTGGGCGTGCAAGCGCCTTGCAGCGGCGGTTCGGGGAAGGGGACGGGGACCACGTCGACAGTGATCGGCAGTTCGGCCGCACCGCCGTTGGTGATTAGCGTTAACGTCGCGGCGTAGCGCTGCCCGGCGGGCAGACCCTGCGTCGAGATATGCACTTGCAGTTGTTGACTGCGGCCTGCCTTGATGGGTACTTTCCCGTTGCCGCTACCCGACGTTCCAGCCTCGACGCGGACCCAATCGCCGCCCCGAACTTCCAGGGTGCCGTGTAACAGCCGTTTACCCTGGTTGAAAATCGTCACGGTGAGGTCGCGTGCTTGCCCAGCGGGCAAGCCGGAAATCTGAATGCGGCGTGGGGCCAGGTCAAGTTTGGGCCCCGCGTCTACCTTGCAAGGAAACTGCGTCAGGAGTTGATCCAGTCCTAAATCCAGGTCGTCGCGTGCCGCAGCCTTGTCCGCGGCGACGGCCAGGTCCAGGCGCCCGATGCTCGCGAAGAACTGCTTGAATCCGCCACTCTTGAGCAACTGTCGGGCCGCGGACCAGTCGTCCGAACAGGCGGCAACGAGATCGTCGAATGTGTGGCAACGACGTCCGCCGGGAAGGACAAACTCCCGCCCGAGTTCCATGGCCACGGCCCCAGCGCGCAGACTCACGCCATCGAAGTGGCAGAAGGCTGCGTCAGGGGGGTTGGCCCGCTGGCAGCGTGGGCAGAAGACCGGCGCCATAGCGCAATTACAGCACGTTGGGTGCGTGAAAGCAACGCGCCGACCAGCGACGCCCCTCCTACCCGATTCCACGGGCGGCATGCCCGTGCCACGGCAACCCGCTCCGTCTGTTGTCAAGCCAGGTAAACTTTGCCGGTTCTGCTCAAGAATCCGCGGCGAACTTGCCGATGGAGCCAAGAAGGTAGGATTGGCTTCAGACGCAGAGGGAAGAGGCGCCATGCCCGGTCGGCACTGGACTTGGATGGCGCTGCTGCTGGCGCTACTGGCCACGGGCCGACTCCAGGCACAGTCGGAGCCGGTCGATTATGCCCGTAAACGCAGTTTCTTTATTCCCTTTTCCATCAGTCAGGCGGATCAACCCCGCATTCGCGAGGTGCAGCTCTACGTGTCCGACAACCTGGGCCGCTCTTGGCGCCTGTCAAGCGCTGTGGGGCCGTCGGAGACCCGTTTTTCCTTCGCCGCGGAGCGTGACGGCGAGTACTGGTTTCTGGTACGCACGTTGGATACGGCCGGTCAGTTTCAACCGCCCACGGTCGATGGCCAGCGTCCTGGCTTGCGCGTCATCGTCGACACCACGCCGCCCACCATCTTGTTGCAGCCGCTACCTGCCGCCGGCGAGCAGATCGGCGTCCAATGGGAGATTCGTGACGAACACTTGGACGTCACGAGCCTGCGGCTGGAGTACCGCAGCGCAGCGGGCGACTGGCAGCCGATCTTTGTTGACCCCCAACCATACGGCCGCAAGGTCTGGACGCCTTTGGGGCGAGGTCCATACGAAGTGCGTTTACGAGCCCAGGACCGTTCGGGGAATAGCAACACAGGTTCCGCCATGATCGGTCTGGGAGGTGTTGCCGCCCCAGGGGGGCTGGAGCCGCGCCGTGACCCTTACCCGCCTGCTGGAGGTTATTCCGGCGGTCCACCGCCTGTCCTCTACGTCAAGAGCCTGGAATTCAACCTGAATTACAAGGTCGAGGAGGAAGGGCCTTCGGGCATTGATAAGGTCGAGCTTTACTACACCCGTGACGGTCGGACCTGGCAGCGGTATGGAGAAAATCCCAGCAAGCAGCCGCCGTTCCGCGTCAAGCTGCCTAGCGAAGGGGTCTATGGCTTGACGCTCGTGGTGCGCAGCGGCGTGGGGCTGGGGGATCCGCCGCCACGGATGGGCGATCAGCCGCAGCTTTGGGTCGAGATCGACCTCAAGCCGCCGGAAGTTCGGCTGGTCTCGGCCGAGGCCAGCCGGGGCGGCGATCTCGCCACACTCAACATCCAATGGACCGCCACAGACAAGAACCTCGACACGCAGCCAATCACGATTTCGTATGCCGAACAGCAGAGCGGCCCCTGGACGCCGATCGCGCAGAATCTCGACAACACGGGCCGCTACATCTGGACCGTGCCCGCCGGTTCACCGCATCGCTTTTATCTCCGCGTCGAAGCCCGCGACAAGGCTCGTAACATCGGCTTTGCCGATTCCCGCCAACCCATCATCGTGGACCTGAAGCAGCCGCGGGGCGTGCTGCTCGGCATCGAGCCGATCTCGGGTGACAGTATCACGATCACGCCGCCGTAGGCCGTTGCCCCTTGCCTTTCTCCCTCGGCGCCGTCATCATGCAATCTGATGCATGAAGCCTCCTTGGCGCTCCATCTGGTGCACCTGGCCTGCCAGGCCGCGACGGAAGCTGGCGAACACCGGGTGACTGCCGTACGGGTACGCTATGGCGTCCTTAGTGGGGTGTCGCCTTCGGCGTTCCAAGCCGCTTTCAGCATGGCCGCGGCCGGCACGCCGCTGGCACAGGCCCGCCTCGAACTCGAAGAGGGACCGCTCATCGCCCATTGTGCCGTCTGCCAGTGCGCTGTCACGCTTCGGGGCCTCCTCAATTGGTCCTGCCCCGTCTGCGGCCAGGCAACCCACGATCTGATAGCAGGGCGCGACGTGGAGCTGATCGCGCTGGAGGTCGAATGAGGCGCATCCACGAGAGCCATTATGCCGCCACGGATTCTTGAAGTTCGCCAGGGACTGCTCCGCCACAACGACCAGATGGCGGCGAAGCTGCGTGCGCGTTTCCACGCTGCTGGAACGTTCGTCGTCAACCTCGTCTCCAGCCCCGGCGCCGGCAAGACGGCCTTGCTCGAACGCACCCTCGAAGAACTACGCGCGGCGGGACTGAAGACCGCGGCGCTGGTTGGCGACGTCGAAACCGATCGCGACGCTCAGCGTCTGGCCCGGTCTGGCGTGCCGGTCCGGCAGATCAATACCCATGGCTTATGCCATCTCGATGCGGATCTGATCGCGCATCACCTCGAAGGTTGGCCCGCGGAAGCCGTTGAAGTCCTCTTCATCGAAAACGTCGGCAATCTGGTCTGCACCGCCGGGTACGACCTGGGAGAGAGCCTGCGCGTGGTGCTGCTTTCCGTGCCGGAAGGCGAGGACAAACCGCTGAAATACCCAGCCCTCTTCCATAGTGCCGACGTGGCGGTCATCAGCAAGATAGACCTGGCATCGGCCTGCGCGTTTGACCTGGCTGCCGCGCGTCGACACTTGGAGGCGGTGCGGCCCCGGATACCCATTCTGGAAGTCTCGGCACGGACGGGGCAGGGGATGGCGGAATGGTTGCGTTTACTTCGGCAAGGGTGGGCGAAGCCGCCGGGAGGATACTGTCATGTGCCTGGCAGTGCCGGGACGGATTGAAGCCATCTTCGAGCGCGACGGGACGCGCCTGGGTCGCGTCAGCTTCGATGGCATCATCAAGGAAGTCTGCCTGGAGTTTCTCCCCGAAGCCGGCATCGGCGACTACGCCCTGGTACACGTGGGCTTCGCCATCACCAAGATTGACGAAGCGACTGCCCAGGCCTCCCTGGCGACTCTCCGCGAGTTGGGGATGTTGGCCGACGAGTTGGCGGAGGGACCGGCATGAAGCACGTCAGTGAGTTCCGTGACGCCGAGGTGGCGCGCCGCTTGGCGGACCAGATTCGCGCCACCGTGACGCGGCCTTGGGCCATCATGGAAGTCTGTGGTGGGCAGACCCATGCCATCCTGCGCCATGGGCTGGATCAGCTTCTGCCCCGCGAGGTGGAGCTAATCCACGGCCCCGGCTGCCCGGTCTGTGTAACCCCCGTAGCGCAGATCGACCGTGCCCTGGCGATCGCGGCCCGGCCGGGGGTGATCTTCTGCTCCTTCGGCGACATGCTCCGCGTCCCCGGCTCGGCCAGCGATCTCTTTCGCGTCAAGAGTCAGGGGGGCGATGTCCGCGTCGTCTATTCGCCACTCGATGCCGTGCAACTGGCCAAGCACCACCCCGACCGCCAGGTCGTCTTCTTCGCCATCGGCTTTGAGACCACCGCGCCGGCCAATGCCTTGGCAGTGGTGCAAGCGCAGCGGCTCGGGCTGAATAACTTCAGCCTGTTCGTCTCCCACGTGCTGGTGCCGCCGGCGCTGGAGGCCATCTTGTCGGCGCCTGGGCAGCGCGTGCAAGCCATCCTGGCTGCCGGCCACGTCTGCAGCGTCATGGGCACCTGGCAATATCCGCCGCTGGCGGCCCGCTATCGCGTCCCCATCGTGGTGACGGGATTCGAGCCGCTCGACCTGTTGGAGGGGATTCGCCGCGCCGTGGCCCAGTTGGAAGCAGGCCGCGCGGAAGTGGAGAATGCCTATCCGCGGGCCGTGACGAAAGCCGGGAATCGCCGCGCCCAGGAGCTGATTGCCGAGGTCTTTGAAACCACGGATCGGGAATGGCGTGGGCTGGGGCGGATACCCCAAAGCGGCTGGCA
>Ga0308411_10003672_pt1 | contig 10212 bp, 7 predicted proteins | sample HotsprottomLayer_2_FD_203530 | JGI IMG/M metagenome (GOLD analysis project Ga0308411, IMG submission 203530) | Hot spring phototrophic mat microbial communities from Octopus Spring, Yellowstone National Park, Wyoming, United States -... | ecosystem: Environmental > Aquatic > Thermal springs >... | reverse complement strand
GACGCAAACGTTACGGGCATTACTTACCAGACGTACCGGCGGACGGCTCAAGCACATAGCCCGCGTCGGCAAAGGCAGCAAAGCCGTAGTACAGCCCGCTGGTGCCAGTTTGCAACGTCAACCGCTTTGCGCCCGGCGGCAACGGAATCTCGATTTGCTCGGCCGGCCACAAACTGCTCAGGACCGGCCGCTGCCAGACTACCTGGTCGTCGATCAAGATTTGCAGCGGACCGACCGCCTGCTGGCAACAACCCACCAGCGCGACGAAACTGCGGGCATTGGGCAAAATGGAGAAGCTGATTCGGCTGTTGCGGCCCATGCCGTAGCCATCACGGAACGTCTTGCCGAGAAACCGGATCGGCTCACCCTCGCGCGTGATAGGAATGGCACCGAGAAGCGGGCGATTGAAGTCTCCGGGCGGCTCCTCCAGCGGCGTCAACTGGGTCAGCGGCACGTCGGGCTTCCGCACCTGACCATCCGGCGGCAAATTGCCTACCGCCGAACGCAGCGCCAGACTGCGCCAGATCATTTCCACCCGGTGCGGGCCGCCGACCGTCAGCTCCAGCGTTACTGGCCGGCCATGCCAGTCCTGCAAGTCCCACCAATAGGCCAGTCGATCCGTCAGGTTTCCCTCAGGTTCCTGACCTGTCGCGCGCAGACGACTGTAGCGAAGCGTCCATTGGCGGAGCTGGTTGCGATCGGCGTTGTTCACCCAAGGCACCTGGGTACCATCGACGCGCAAGGCGACCTGATGTTCGTCGAGATCGAGGGGGCAGACGGTTACAAGTTCCAGCACATCCGCCGCCCGCGTCACGGTCACTTGCCTGCGCAAGGTGACGGCGTGCCCGACAGGCAATTTCAGCACGCTATCCCATTGGTTGGCCGCAGGATGCCACTGCGATTTCAGCTCGACGTTTCCCCTTGGAGGCGCGTCGATCTGCCACGCCGCGGCACCGGGCAGCCGGCTGGCCATCCACTGCGCTGGGGAAAATGTGTCCGCGGCGACCTGGACGAGAGGATTCAGCCAGACCACGCGATCACGGAGATCCAGCGGGTCAGCACCCGGCGGTCGGTCTTCGTGCGCAAAATCGGTCACGAGAAGGAGTTGCCTGCGGCCAACGAGCGGCAACGGGGGCGGGGTTGCCAGCCCGTCTTGGCCCTGAAGGATGCCGCTGTCCCAGAGGCAGTCGTAGTCCCGGGCCAGGTTGGCCAGGGTCGGCGAGAGGGGGCCCGTCGCGGTTTGAGTTGGCGCCTGAGCGGGTGCGGATGCTTGTGAGCCGGTGGGCTCCGTGGCCCGGTCGCCCCACACCTGACAGCGGACGCAGCCGCCAGCCCCCACCGTTCGCTCTAGACCAACCTGGACGAGCAGTTGCTGGGCGCCGGCCGGCAGGTCCCAAGCCAGAACGGTCGCGGCACGGACGCAGAGCCCCAGGTCGGCTTCGCCGCGCGTGGCTGCCAGCCAACCAGCGAGCGGCTGCCCATCTGGGGCAGGCTGCGGTGGCGCCAGAAGCGTCGTATGAAGCAGCCGGCGGGGCGGACACAACGCCAGGGGCAACTCGTCCGCCCGACGCAGGCTGCACATGGCAATGGCGGTTTCGGGGAGGGCGAGCGGGGCCAGCGCCCAGGCAGGTTGGAGGACATAGGTCGCCTCGCTGGCGCCGCCGCGGCGGGGACCGGGCCAGAGGTCTTCGCGACGGACGCGGGCTGTGGTCAGCGCTGCCCCTTGCGCCGTCTGCCAGCGGGTCACCAGCCCACCATCTACCGCGTCCACCCAGCGGTTGTCATCCATCAGAGCGCCCAGGTGATCGACTGCCGGAAAACAGACTTCTGCCAGATCACGAAAAGGAACCTGGACGACGCCTTCGGGTGTGAGGAGGGCGAGCCCCTCTTCGTTCCAGCGGATCGCCTGGGCCAGCCAGTGCCGCTGGTCAGCGAGCCGCACGCGACCGCTTTGAGGTGGTTCCGCCGCCGCGGAATGGTCGAGAACCAGGCGAGTCACGCGGTCGGCCCGAATCGGCAGCTCGGTGCCTGCCAGCGGCGTCAGGGGCGCTTCAAGCTGGACCCACAGCCGACCGCCGCCGAGTCCCGATGCCGGGTCGCGTTCCCAGCGGGTCGGCAGGCCGCACAGCACGTCGCCGTTCGCCAGCACCAGGTAGGGAGGGCGGCGCTGCACCGGGGCCAGTCGATCGCGGACCAGACGCACCAGGTGCGGCGCGGCCAGGAGGTTTTGCCCGGACAGGTGCCACGAGTTCGGTGGCAAGGGCCAGCCCGGCAGCGAAGCGGCGGTCACGGCCGTGCCGTCCGACAGCCAGGCCACATATCGGTCTTCGCTCCAGGCGGCAGGACACGCGACTAAAATCGCCGCGATCGGAGTGACTGCACAGCCAGACCCGCGGCGGACCCGCGGGCTGACCATCCGGCAGACCATCCCAACAGCCCCGCACGCAGTCGCTCCACCCGACGCTCGGGGGACGGCGTCGCAGGAGGGTGTGGCTTGCAGGCAGGCAGAGGCTTGCGGGCAGGCGGATTGGTCACGCATGATAGTCCATAATAACCGGCAACCAGGGCCTGAGGCGGTCGAGATGGACAGCCGGCGTTGCCGGCGGCCTCTGCGCGGCCCAGCGGTGATGGGCATTTCGATCGGATCCCACGCGACCAACCCTAAGAGGAGCAACCCCAGTGAACCGCCTGCGGATCGCCATCCGTGCCGTCTGTGTGATTGGGTTCCTGGTTCAGGCCGGATGGGCCGCGGGGCCCTACCTGGCCAGCGGCCTCAAGGTGGGGGACGTCACGCAGCACACCGCGCTGGTCTGGGCACGTCTGACCGATCAGCCGCAGCCCGTGCCGGTGCCTCCCACCCCGCCGCCCAGGAATGTGCGCGACGACGAAGTCGGCCAACTCGGCGGAGCCGTCCCCGGTCGGGCAGGCTACCTGCGGCTCCAGATCGCGACCGACCCGCAGTTCCGTCAGGCACGGCAGTTCGGCCCTGTCGCGGTGACGGAACAAAGCGACTATGCACACACCTTCGCCGTTGACGGGCTTGAGCCGGCGACGACCTATTTTATCAAAGTCTCGGCACATGCAGCTCCCCAGGGACCTTCCACCGCGGAACTCGACGGCCGCTTTACCACGGCGCCGTCCGCGGAAGTCTGGCAGGACGTGCGTTTCGCCGTGATGTCGTGCCAGATGTTCCGCGACCGCGACGACCCGGGCGGCTTCCGCATCTATCCGGCCATGCAGCGGCTGGGGGTGCAGTTCTACTGCGCGACGGGCGACAACGTGTACTACGACAGCGACCCGCCGCTGGCGACCACGGTGGCCGTGGCCCGGTTCCACTGGCAGCGGATGTACTCGCAGCCGCTGCTGGTCGCGTTCCACCGGTTCGTGCCCGGCTACTGGCAGAAGGACGACCATGACAGCTTCAAAAACGACGACTGGCCGATGCAGCGTCCGTTCCCCGAGGAGCCGCTGGAAGGAGCGCTCACCTTCGCCAAAGGCGCCCGCATCTTCCGCGAGCAGGTGCCGGTGGCCGACCCCACCTACCGGACCGTGCGCTGGGGGCGGGGCTTGCAGCTCTGGTTCGTCGAGGGACGCGATTTCCGCTCCCCCAACAATGTGCCCGATGGCCCGGACAAGACGATTTGGGGCTCCGAACAGAAAGAATGGCTCAAACGGACGCTGCTGGGCAGCGACGCGACGTTCAAAGTACTCGTCAGCCCCACGCCGATCGTGGGCCCCGATCGCTCCAACAAAGGAGACAACCACGCCAACGCGGCGTTTGCCACCGAAGGGCGGGAATTCCGCCATTGGGTGCAGACGTCGGGGCTGAAGCACCTGTTCGTCTGCAACGGCGACCGGCACTGGCAGTACCATTCGGTCGACCCCGAAACGGGATTGCATGAGTTCAGTTGCGGGGCGGCCAGCGACGAGCATGCAGGAGGCTCGCCCGGCTACGACCCGACCTATCATCGCTTCCACCGCGTGAAGGGAGGCTTTCTGTCGGTCGACCTGAGCCGGCCGGACGGGCGCCCGACCCTCGTGTTCCGCCACCATGGCGTGGATGGCCAGGTCGTGTACGAATACCGTGTTCAGGCGCAGTGATGCCGCGGCCAACACGGCTGGGAGGATGTCCAGTGGGCAAGGCCGCAGTGTGCGTTACGCCGCTTGGCATCGAGTATCCGGGGAAAGGCCGGCATGGGATGAAGTGGCAACAGGATGGGCTGGCGAGAGATAAGTGAGTGAGTGCCAGGGGAGCGGCTGGGAGGCGGACTGCGGAAGGAAACCGAGTGCTCGGCGGAGGTCTGGGCAGGGCGCGGGTCGGACGAGCGGGGTATTGTGACCCCGGCACTAGGGATTTGCTCTCCCCCGCAGACAGCAGACCGCAGCGGAGTTACCATAAAGGTTCTGCTTGGGGTACTTGGGAGAGCGCGCCTGCGTACCGACCGGGCAGGTCAGGGATTGCGAAGGCCGCCAGGGGCCTGGGCGGTAGGCGGCCAGGCATCGTGGAAGGTACGAAGCGGCCGCAGGGGACGACAGGCAGATCATGGACCTACACCGCTCGGCTGCGAATGCTCTGGAAGCGGTTCCTGCCGCCCAGCTTCAGGCACTGATCGCCCAGCTCGAAGCCAACATGGGCCGGGTCGTGCTCGGCAAGGCGGAGGTGGTCCGCTGGTGCCTGGTGGCCTTGCTGGCCGGCGAGCATGTCCTGCTGGAGGACGTGCCGGGCGTGGGCAAGACGCTGGTGGCCAAGGCACTGGCCCGCAGCGTGGCCGGCGATTTCGCCCGCCTCCAGTTCACGCCCGACCTGTTGCCCAGCGACATCCTGGGCAGCAGCGTGTTCGACAGCCAGCAAGGGAAGTTCATCTTCCACCGAGGACCGATCTTCGCGCACATCGTGCTGGCCGACGAGATCAACCGCGCTCCGCCGCGGACCCAGTCGGCGCTGTTGGAAGCGATGAGCGAGGGGCAGGTTTCGGTCGATGGTCAGACGCTGCCGCTACCTCGGCCGTTTTTGGTGATCGCCACGCAAAACCCGTTCGAGTACGAGGGGACCTACGCCCTCCCCGAAAGCCAGCTCGACCGCTTTTTGCTCCGGCTGTCGATGGGCTATCCGTCACGCGAGGACGAGCGGCGCGTCCTGGCCAGCCACCGTCAGGGAGAGCCGGTGCACGACCTGGAGCCCGTGCTGGATTGCGAGCAGGTGCTACTATTGCAAGAAGCAGTACGGAACGTGGCGGTCGAAGCGTCCGTGGCCGACTACCTGCTGGAGATCGTCGAGCGGACCCGCAGTTGCGAGGAGCTGCGGGTGGGGGTCAGCACCCGCGGAGCGCTGAGCCTGTACCGGGCCGCTCAGGCGCTGGCGCTGATCGAGGGACGGTCGTTTGCTGTGCCGGACGATGTCAAGCGTCTGGCGCCTCTGGTCCTGGCGCACCGGGTGATCCTCAAGGGGTTTTACCGGACGGGGCAGCGGGAAGCGGCGGACGGCGTGATCCGCCGGCTGGTCGACCAGACGCCGGTGCCGACGTAGGGTGTGCACCGGCAGAAGCACCGCCGCCGCGGGTGATGCGTGCACGGCTGCGGCGGGGAGCGTGGATTTTCAGGCCGCCTGGAACGCATGCCTGTTCGCCGACGAGCCTGGCTGACGCGCGAAGGCTGGTATTACCTGGCCGTGGTCGCCTTCGTCGTGGGCGGGGCCGTGCTCCGCAGCATCAACCTCCTCGTGGTGCTGGCCGGGCTGCTTATCGCTCCGTTGATCTTCAACTGGCGACTGGTGCTGGCGAGCCTCTTGGGGCTGCGGGCCGAGCGGCGTCTGCCTGCGGAAGCGGTGGCCGGCCAGCCGCTGACGGTCGAACTGCGGGTGGAAAACAGCCGCGGGTGGCTCAGCAGTTGGCTGTTGGTGGTCGAGGACCGGATCGAACGCGTCCCCCAGGCCGCGGCGGGGATGGGCACGGAGGGGGCAGGGGCTGGTCCGGCCGAGCCAGGCCGCACTGGGGATGTGCTGCCTGGCAGGGGGGCCTTGGCATCGTGGGCGGCGCAACAATTCGCTCGGGCGATGGCGAAGGTGGCTGGGGGGCTGAGACGTCTGGCAGGTCCGGCCGCGGAAGATCGCCTGCGTGTCCGCACGCTGATCCGTCATGTTCCCGCGCAGGGGTCCGCCAGCGCGGTCTATCGCGTGTGGCTGCCGCGTCGCGGGCGCTATCGCTTCGGACCACTCCGGCTCTCAACCGGTTTCCCGCTGGGGCTGGTCCGCGGCCAGGTGGTGCTGCCGCAGACGGACGAACTTCTTGTGCTACCGCAGAGGGGACGGATGCAGCCGGGCTGGGCCCGGTTGATCGCGGCCGAGCCGTCCGGCCAGCAGTGGCGTCAGCCGCAGCGCGGGATCAGCGAGGGGGACTATTACGGACTGAGGCCATGGCAGAGCGGCGATGCCCTCCGCTGGATCCACTGGCGGACGACGGCGAAGCTGGCGCGGCCCATCGTGCGGCAGTACGAGCGGCACGCGAACGTGGAGGCGGTGCTTGTGCTCGATCCCTACCTGCCGCCGCAGCCCCTGCTCGAGGATCAGGCGCGGCTGGAACTGGCGATCAGCTTCACAGCGACCGCACTGGCCGACCTGGCAGCACGCGGGCAGACGCGGCTGTGCCTGGTCGTTGCCGGGTCGCCACCCGAGGTGCTTCGCGTCGCGTCTTCGGCGATGGGATGCTACGAGCTGCTGGCACAGCTTGCGGTGCTGAGCGGCGCCGATGCCCCGCTGTACCCCGCCTTGGCACTGGCGGCCGAAGTGCGGCCACCGCGCGGCCGGCTGCTGGTCGTCAGCCCTCGCCATGCCGCAGATCCCCTCCTCGCAAGCCAGAAGGCGACGCTGCCTCTGGACCCGACCGACGTCGTCTGGATCGACACCGGCAGCCCTGCGCTTGACGAACTATTCCTTCTCGACGGCGCGGCCGCGTGAGCCATGCCCGCAGGGTGTCGTCACCAGGCCGTGGTGCGGAGGGTTCGCGCGGCCTGGTGGGTGTGCATGGCCTGATGGTGTGATGCTGGACAGCGACTAACCCCGCACCAGACCGGGCAGGATGTCCACATCGAGCGGGTCGGTCTGGCCACGGCGGAGCTTCTCGAAGGCGATCGCGCCCATCACGGCATTGTCGGTGCACAGCTCGGGCGGGGCGATACAGAGCGCGACCCCGGCGGCGGCCGTCGCCTCGGTCAGACGCTGGCGCAGCCGGCGGTTGGCCGCAACCCCTCCGCCAACGCACAGCGTCCGGCGACCGGTCTTCTGCAATGCGAGCAGCGACCGGCTCACCAGGGCATCGACGACCGCTTCCTGGAAACTAGCCGCCAGATCGGCGATCTGCTGCGGCGTCGGGGATGGCTGGTCGGATGCAGGCTTGCCGTAGCCGAACAGGGCGTAGCGCACAGCGGTCTTCAGCCCGCTGAAGCTGAAATCGAGCGTTTGCCGGTCCTGAGACAACCCGCGTGGAAACCGGTAAGCCGTCGGATCGCCTCCCTCCGCCGCCTTGGCGATGCTCGGTCCGCCGGGGTAGGGCAAGCCCAGCATCGCCGCCACTTTGTCGAACGCCTCACCCGCCGCGTCGTCGATCGTTCCTCCCAGGTAGCGAAACTCCGTGGGTCCCGCACAGTCGTACAGCAGCGTGTGACCGCCGCTGACGATCAGTCCCACACAAGGGAAGACCTCGCGACCTTCTGCCAGGCGGCAGGCGTACACATGGGCGTGCAAGTGGTTCACCGTGACCAGCGGTTTGCCCGTGGCCAGGCACAACGCCTTGGCGGCCATCAAACCGACCAGCAAGCTGCCGGCCAGCCCTGGCGTGTGCGCCACGGCAATCGCGTCCAGATCGTCCAGTTCCAAACCGGCACGCCGCAAGGCCTGGTCGATCGTGGGCACGATCCGCTCGACATGCGCGCGGGCCGCGATCTCCGGCACCACGCCCGCAAACGGCCCATGCAGGGTCTCCTGAGAGGCCACGACCGAAGCCAGGACTTCCAGCCGGTCGGTCACGACGGCCGCCGCCGTCTCGTCGCAGGTCGATTCGATCGTCAACAGGACAGACATCGAGACTATTCTTCGTGGGTGACCAGTGGCTGGCCAGCTTTACCGGTGACCGCCCAGCCGGCCGGATGGCTCAAAGCGCCTTCGCTAGGAGCGTTCACGGCGTTTTGCAGCCGGCGCTGAACGTACCATCGGAGGCTTCGCCCCAGCGGCGCATCAGGTCGTGCGGAATGCCAAGCTGGTCGAGGATGCGAGCCACAACGAAATCGACCAGATCGTGCCAGCTCCGCACGCCGTGATACCAGCCTGGCGTGGCTGGCAGCACGACGGCCCCCGCCCGCGCTGCCTTGCGCATGTTTTCCAGTTGCGGCAGCGACAGCGGGGTCTCTCGGGGGACGAGGATCAAGGGGCGTCGCTCCTTGAGGTGCACTTCGGCCGCCCGCTGGATCAGGTTCTGACTGGCCGCGTGGGCCACGGCGCTGAGCGTGCTGCCCGAACAGGGACAGATCACCATCCCCCCGGTGAGGAACGATCCGCTGGCGGGCGGAGCCATCAGGTTGCCGTATGCGTGATAATGCAGCCGGCCGGCCGACGGCACCTCGCGCGGTCCATAGCCCGCTAGTTCGGTTGCCGGCGGAACCGTTCCGTCCGCTCGCCGGGCAGGCAGCAGCAGGGCCGACACGTCCAGCGGCTGGCGTGTCACGTCACGGCCCAACTCTTGCCGGATGACTGCGGCCCCGGCAGGGCTGATCATCAGGTGCACTTCACGCCCTTGGGCCAGCAGTTGTTCCAGCAGCCGCACCGCATACACGGCCCCGCTGGCGCCCGTGATGGCAACCACCAGCGGAAGAAGGTCGCTCGGACGAGGGTGCCCCGCCATGGTGCGTACTCACAAGCCGCGGTTGGCGCTGGAAGCGAGGCCCAAGGTCGAGCGCTGCGGCTTGCGTCCGAGGTACAGCGTGGCGATCCCCCCCGTCAGCGGCCAGAACCGCACGTCCGCCAGCCCTGCCGCCCGCATCCGCTCGGCCAATGCCTCCCCTTCGGGAAATTGCGCCACCGTCGCCGGCAAATACTCGTACGCCGCCGAACCATTCCGCGCCAGTAGCTGTCCAATCCGCGGGAGCACGTGATGGAAGTAGAACAAATACACCCCCCGCAGGGGCTGCCAGCGCGGCGTGCTGAACTCCAGCACGGCCACCTGTCCTCCAGGCCGGCACACGCGCACCATCTCCGCCAGCCCGCGGTCCGTGTCGGCCACATTCCGCAAGCCAAACGCCACCGCCACGATGCTGAAGCGATCATCCTCCAAAGGAAGCTGGAGCAGATCGGCCTCGAGGAAGGTCAGCTCATGACCAATCCCCAGTCGGGCCTGCTTCGACCGTCCCACTTCCAGCATCTGCGGGCAGAAGTCGGCCGCCACGATGGGAGACCGCCCCGCCGTAGCTCGATGAAACGCAAATGCCAGATCGCCGGTCCCGGTGCACACGTCCAGGATCGGCTCGCCGGGCACCGGCCGCAGCCGTCGCACCGTGGTCCACCGCCAGTACCGGTCCACTTGCATGGACAGCAGGTGGTTCATGCGGTCGTAATGCGCGGCGATCTCGCCGAACATCCGCCGCACCCGCGGGCCGGATTTATCGACCGCCTTCGATTTGTCAATCGCCACCTGGGACATAGGTTTTCAGGACGGCTCAGCGACGATTTGGCCCGCTAGTCGGGAGCGGATTGAGAAAAACCGACAGGCGAAGCTCGGTGTGACGATTGGGACTCATGCCTGACCAGTGCCGATGTCGAGTCACGCACGGCCAGAGCATCGACGCAACCTATTCATAAAAAACAGGTTGCGTCAAATCGACCTGATTCAATGCCGAAGAATCGAGATTCCTTAAAAAACATACTTAGCTTCTGGATGTTCGGCCTTGTTCGGGATGACCGTCGGCGGTATCTACCGCGGTTCCCATCGACTTCGACCGCAACCATCAGCATAATGTAACCACGCTCTTTGGTGATCCACCCATGCCTACCGCTCAGGCCGCCCGGCCGGCCCCTCTGCGCCGGGAAGCGCCTCGCCCTTCGTCCCCGCCTCCAGCGCGTTTGCGCTTACGTCGCCCGCGGCCCCGGGCAGACCTGCGCGCCAGCGTGGGCGATGCCGCTGCTTACAGCTTGATGGTGGGCATCGGCGAGACATATTTCTCCGCATT
>Ga0308411_10003670_pt1 | contig 10214 bp, 7 predicted proteins | sample HotsprottomLayer_2_FD_203530 | JGI IMG/M metagenome (GOLD analysis project Ga0308411, IMG submission 203530) | Hot spring phototrophic mat microbial communities from Octopus Spring, Yellowstone National Park, Wyoming, United States -... | ecosystem: Environmental > Aquatic > Thermal springs >... | reverse complement strand
GCCGTCAGCCGCAGGCCCCGGGTCATGGATGGCCGGGCAAGGGACAGTACGGGCGTGAACCGTTCGGCAAACAGATCGGTCCCCAGTTAGCCTTACCGACTGTCCTCGAGCGGGAGAACGACTTGAAGCCAAGGTTTCAGGGTTCGCCTCGATCGGAGGCGCCTGAGACGTTGAGAATCTTAGAGACAGCTTTCCAAGACCGGCGAGCCATGTTCAGCGCGTGCTCGGCATCCACCTGCCGGGGCAGGCCCTCGGGCAGCGAGCCGGGCAACGCATCGGAATAGCGGATGGGGATGTAGAACCGGTCCAACCGCAATAATTCCTGCGCAGGGACGGATCGGCGATCGCGTTCGTCCAGTGCGGTCAGAAGGTCTGCGATGCTGTGCGTACGGGTGGCACTCGGCCGCGATATTCGATCAGCGCTTTCAGGCACTTTTCGACGCACTGCTGTGCGTGAAAGCAGACCTGGTTAAAGATGCCCTCCTTCAGGGCCATCTCCGCCACCCTGAGGTCTTCGCGGGCTAAACCAAGCCAGAGCTTAGCGGTTTCGCTCATACAGGGTTTTGCCTTTGGCCAGGATTTCCTCCCGGAAAAAAGGTCGCTGCCGGCTCAACCGGTCGAATTCCTCGGGGGTGTAGACCAACACGTCAAGCCCGACGCGGGGCTCCAGCAGCCGCAGCACTTCATCAATGCGATCCAAGAAGGGCAGCGCCGTCTGCTTGACGATCACCAGGTCCACGTCCGACCAGTCCCACACCTGGCCCTGAGCCAGCGACCCAAACAAGATGATGCGGTCGGGATCATAGCGACGCCGCAACAGGCCAAGCCAGCGGGTCAGTTCCCGCTCGAGCACACGCCGCCTCCGGGTCCCGCCGTTGTTTCTCCGCGGTTTCATCGCCACAGGTAGAGCCACCCGCAGATTATGCCAAACGACGCCGATGGGCAGCTTTTTCTTGGCTGTTGACGGCCGTTCCTACGGCGAAAGCCGGTGGCAGATGGCCGGCCGCTTCGCTGGGCCCGACCTTCTGCGCAGTCGCCCAGCCTACCGGGGTGATGGGGTGGCTCCGGTGAATCGGAGCAAGGCCGGGATTACCGCCGAAACGACTCGGTGGCCGGCTCTTGCAGCAGACCTGCCAGAGCGGTCCCCAGTTCCTGCGGATCCCGGCAGACGTGAAAGGTCCAGCGGCCGAGTCTGCCCCAGTGATTTACTGCGGCGACCCAGCGTCGGGCTGCCTGATGTTTCGCGCGATCCTCCTCGGTCTCCCTGCCCTTAATTTCGAGGATCACGGTGCTGCCGTCGATCAAACGCACCAGAAAATCCGGCGTGTAACTGTGGGCCACGCCCTCGAACTCGTAGGGGATGGTGAATTCCAGGTGATCATTGCGTGCGTAAGCCGTTACCGCCGGGGATTCCTCGAGCTGGAAGACGGCCGCCTGTTCCCAGGATTCGGTGTCGGCGACCACGAGATTGATGTGGCTTTTGGCGGTGCTGATGCAGGGGCGTACGGTCTTGAAATCCACTTGAGCGGTCGAGCCAATGGGTTTGTAACGGTTCAGCACCGGTAATAACGGGGGTTCACCGCGGGTTTCATCAGGTTCAATGGCGTCGATGAGTCGTTCGACAATTCGCCGTAAGTATTTTTCCAATCCCAGTTCGCAGGGGTGGCATCCGCGGAAATCGACCCGTGTGTCGATATACTCGTTGACCAGCCGCAGCACCTGCGGGAACAACTGGTGCCGGGCCACGAGTCGCAGCTTGGCTGGTTTGCCGCTGCTTTCGGTTAAACCAGAGACCACCTGCCGAGCGATTTCGAACCGGATAGTTTGCGGATGCGTACTGGCGTAGTACTGAAGCCGGTCATGTTGCTCGACTTGGAAGCTGCCGGACAAACCGGGGTGCCCGAACTGGTAGCCCACCTGCGGCTTCACGAAAGCGGCTCTCGGGGTCTGGTCCGGCTCGAGGACCAGCGGTTCCATCGCCGCCACATCGGCCCGAATCAGGTTGCGGCGCAGATCGAAGACGAAACCCTCCACAATGGGGAACCGGATCTGGTACTGTTTGCGCTCGTCCAGCGCGCGAACATGGTTCTTGGGTTTGTCTTCCGGCGCTTTGGCCTTGGTAGGTCGGCCCCGAAACGGGATCACCGAGAACGGAACGCCGTAAATGTCCACGTATTCCTCGGTCAACAGACCGGTTTCAGGGTCGGGCGTATAATCCATCCGCCGCAGGCCCCGGCCCACCACCTGTTCGCACAGCAACTGACTGCTGAAGGCGCGCAAACCCAGGATGTGGGTGACGTTGTTGGCGTCCCAGCCCTCGTTGAGCATTTGCACCGACACCACACATCGGATTTGCTCGCCCGGCTTTCCCCGTTTGCCCACGGTGGCAACGATTTCGCGCAATCTCTGGGCGGCCTCGCTTTTGCTCAGGGTGGGGTCGGCGCTCTCCGCCTGGGCCAGCAGTTTCACATCGATTCGCAGGGTGGGGGAGAAGTCAGGCCGATTGGCCAGCAACTCCGGGAAGACCGCGCCCGTGCCGTAGGTGATCCGCCTTCTGGACTTTTGAGCCCGTTGCAGCGGTCTTGTTGCCTCTCCGTTTTCCTCGCCGTTGTCGGCTTCCTCCGCCAGCACTTCCTCCGTTTCCTCTCCGGAGATCTTGCGATAGAACAGCTCGGCAATGTCCGTGTTGTCGCAAACGAGGATCATCACCGGCGGGATGCTTTCCTTGTCGGGGGTGGCTTGTTGGTAGTAGTCGAAACGTTCCTTCCACTGACTGGCCAGGGTGAGCAGGGCATCTTGGGCTTCGCGCCAGACTGCCTCGGGTTTGGGTTTGCCCCCGGGCAGCCGTTCGCCCGGCTGAAGGTTATCAAGGATGTATTTCCAAAGGGCAAAATACTTCGGCTCGGGCCGACCCGTGGTATCGCTGACCGGCAGACGCGGAATCTTGACAATGCCCGATTCGATGGCGTCCACGAGGCCGAAATCGCTCACCAACCACGGATGCGGTGCGCCCTCGATATACCCGCTGCCGGCCAGATAAAACGGCGTGGCGGAAAGATCCACGCAAAACTGGATCCCGCAGGCCTGGTTGATCTTGTCCAGGCCTGAAATCCACACCGTGGCCTCCTCGCGTTCTTCACGCTCGGGGCTGGTGAGTTTTTCTTCCTCACTGAGCGGGGCGGGCCGATAGCAGTGATGCGCCTCGTCGTTGATGACCATGAGGGGGGCTCGATCGACCAAATCGCCCAGCACACGCCGGGCGAACGCCTCAGGGCTTTCTGGGCCCTTGTTGACCACGGCGTAGCTTTTGCCGCCCTCGATGTGCTCGGACTCGGGCTGAAACAGGTGCCAGTTGGTCACCAGCACCTCGCCCTTGGCCAGCTCGGGCCGGAGCGGCGCGGGCACAAGGTCGAAGGTCTCGTAGTAATTGTCGGGATGTTCCGGCCGCAACACCTGCAGCCGTTCCTTGATGGTGAGGTTGGGACAGACCACCAGCGCTGCGTTGGGAAAACGAGCGTCCCCGGGGACCCGGCCTCGATTGCAAAAGGCCCAGGCAATCAGCATGGCCATCACCACGGTCTTGCCGCTGCCGGTGGCCATCTTGCACCCGTACCGCCGCAGCGGCGGCAGTCCGGGTTCCTTGGGAATGTCCACCAGACTCGGGTACAACCCGAGTTTCGTTTCGGGGCTGAAGGAAGGTTTCTGTCCGGTGCACAAGGCCTGAAAATCCTCCACGCTCAGCTCCGGTTTCCAGCGCGGTTTGCGGCCTGAACCGAGAATCTCGTTGAGGTAAATGATGGTCTCGACCGCCTCGCGCTGGCAGAAAAACAGCCGGCGCGGTCGATCCGCCCGCGCCCAGTACCGCAGCAATTGTTTGGTTACGGGCGTGGCGCCTTCATACTCCAGCTCACGCCACCGTTTGACGTCTGCCCTGAGGCGGTTGACCAGAGGCAAGTCGTCCCGTTCCTCCTCAGCAAACCCTTTGAGCATGAGCGTGGCGTCACCGGTGCGGCGCGTTTTGAACCAGTAGCTGGCCGGGCGCCGACCGGGGAATCACGTCGCTTCACCCGTCTCAGTGTTATAGACCCAATGCTCCGTGGGCTCCTCGTAAGGGGAACACAGGATCGGTTTGTTAACCGGCTGGATGGGGAGGTCTTCGCGACTTGTGGCCATGGGGGCTCACCGCATCAGAAGGAGCGTGGACAGTGGGAGAGAAACGATGCGCGGATCGTCAGTGGCTTGTTCGTCTTTCAGCGTTACCAATACGCCGAACGGTGCATTGTAGTGAGCTTTTTCCATAAACGCGCGCAGCCCTTTTGTATCCTCGAACTCGATCCTTCGCCGGTACTTCACCTCGATTGGGATGCGCTGATCGCCGACGGTCACGACAAAATCCACCTCCGGCTCGGTTGGCCGCCTGGGGAAATGAGCTACATCGAGGTTCACAATCGACCGCAAAAAATAACCTGTGACGCTTTCCGCGACATGCCCGGCTAGTTCGGTCAAGTGAGGAGACGCATTCAGTGCTTCCGGGGTAAGGGGGACCGTTTCCTGCAGCCAGGCGGCGCGCAGGGCGTGATCGCACAAACACAATTTGAATGCGCCGCGCCGGCGTTTGAGGCGCAACTCCATGGGTTCGATGAGACGCACCAGTAAGGTGCTGTCCAGGAATTTCAGATAGGCAAGCACGCGCTGCCAGCCAATGTTCGCGTTCATCGCACGCCGGATTTCCTCGAGGTAGAGTGACTGGGCAGGCGACTGGCCGATGTACCGGCAGGCGAGACGGAAGATTTCTTCCAGCAAATGTTCATCGCGCTTTTGACCGCGCGGCCCGATGCGTAGGTCGTGCTGAATCGCACGACGAATGACCGTTTCGTTCAGCAGATCGGCCAATCGCTCCCACGGTTCGTGGGGATTGGCTTGCGCCACTGGGTAAGCGCCGCGTTCGGAGAAGGCAGCAAAAGCCGCTCGGCGCAGCATGCAATGCCTTTCTCCAAAGGACCGCAGTTCCAGCCAGAAGCTCTTTTCCTTTAGAGGCCCCAGCCCGTTGGGCGGCAATAACGGGTGAATGTGGCCCAGGCCCCGCATTTCGGCGATTTCCCGAAGCAGCAACGGCCCCATTTCCAAGGTCGTGATGCGCCCAGCCAAGCTGTCCCGCCCTGCCTCGATTCGCAGAGCGGAGCTTCCGGTGACCAGCGCTCGCACCCGGCACACGTCCAGCAGGTGTTTCAGTTGCGGCGCCCAGTCTGCCAGATTCTGAACCTCATCGAGCACCAGGAGCGGGGGCTTTCCCTCGTTGGCCGCACGGTTGAAGGTGGTGCCCAGAATGTGCTGTTCGTACCAATGCGCCACTTCGATCAAGGGTTCCTCCAGCCGGCGCAGTGACGGCAGTTCGTCGAATTGCAGGCGAAAAATCCGCTTCGGATCAAAGCCCTCTTGCAGCAGACTGTCGATGATTTGATTCAGGAGCGTGGTCTTCCCGATCTGGCGAGGTCCGCGCAACACCGCCGCCGGAGTAAGTCCCCGTTCGTAATGGCGACGCAAGGGCTCGAACGCCCATCGCCGCATGGGAGGAAGTCCTCCGAGGGATTCCCCTCGCCACCACGGATTCATGTTACGGATGGCCGTCTCGGCGCCAGAAGTCAAGAGCGTCATTAGACCCAGTTGTCTCATCCTGTCGCAGAACCCTGACGGAGCGTTTGCATCGCCGTCACCTCGTTGCCGCGCGGGTCAATCGGCCTTCCAGGCGGCTTGCCCGTGTGAGCCAGGCGGGCGGATGGAGACGGTGGGGTGGCGCTCGGCACGACCGCTCAAACTCAGGCGGGTCGGAGTCGCACCCGGCCCGGTTCCACAATGGCCAGGCGGCCGGCAACTGGTTGACCAGCGCTGGCTGCGACAGCAGCGCCTCCAACGCATTCAGCACGACCGCCGCCACGGCATCTTCGGGCAGATTTAAAGCTACCAGCCCCGCGTACTCGGCAGGCGGGTAGTTGCGAATGTCGGCAAAATCGAAATCCCGGGTCAACAGCGCCAGCCGGTGGGTTTGTGCGTAGCGGGCCACCTCCGCGTCGGGGGTCTTGCCCGGCAGCGCATCCCGCACGTCCGTCGCTTCATGTCCAAACCTGGCGAGCAACTGGGCCGTGGAGCGGGGCAGGTTCGCGTCGATCAGGAAGTGCACGGTCGCGTCACACCGGCAAAGGGTGGTGTTGCTCTTGATCCACCAGCTCGCTGGCAAACCTAAGTGCAGCCCGAATGTCTTCTGGAGTCAGGTCGTATTTCCGCTGGACGTCTTCAAAACTCATGCGGCCGGTGAGGCTGCCGACGACCAATGCCACCAGCATCCGCGTCCGCTTGATCACGGGTTTGCCGTGGCAGATCTTGGGGTCAATCACGATGCGCTCATTCATAGCCTGCATGAAGCTTAGCCATACTTGACATTCCGGTCCAGCCGGTGTACCGCCATCACTTCGTTGCCGCGTGGGTCAATGACCTTGACGGCCACGCGCCGGTTCGGGCCGGGCGCAAACGGCAACGACACCGTGCCGCTCAAGGCGGCAAAGGCCGCCTCGTCCACCACGCCTTTCAACGCCCGCGCCAGTTTTTCCCAGGCGCTCTTGTCCGGGAAAAACGCCTGTGTGATACAGAACGTCCGCCCGTCGTAGTCGCTGTCCAAAAACCACGCCGCCACCTTGTCGGCGTTGGTCGGCAACAACACGTTGCTGACCGGGTCGTAGATGTCCACCCCTTCCATCTCCACCCGATACAGGCCGTCCTTGTCCGGCCCGATCAACTTCGTGCGCGGCGTGCCGAACACGGTGAAAATCTGCGCCCCGGGCGTGGTCTTGAGCAGGTCGCCCATGTTCACGTCCGGCCGGATGTGGGCCAGGTGACAACGCACCTTCGGGTTCGGGTCTTCCTGAATGGCCGCCTGCGCCGCCGCATCGAAACTGAACCCGGCAAATACCAAATCGTCATACCCGCGCCGATGCGCCTGCCGCAGCGCGTTCTCGACCTGATAGGCTGTCACGGGCCCAAACTGTGGTCCGAACGACACCGCCACACGTCGTTCCGTGCCGTTCTCCGCCGTCCACTCGCCCTCGGCGTGCAGAAACTCCGCGCCGGTCAAGGGCTCCAGCCGGCTGAACTTCGCCACCTTGTTGTTCGGGAACCGCACCCCGTCGGCCTTCAGCAGCCGCAACATCTTGTCCAGGTACGCCTCGGCATTGGTGGACGCGACGTCCCCGTCGCGGTTCGGAAGCGGCACGGATCTCGCTTCCGGGTCGCCAAACGTCTCCAGCTCTTCCGGCGCGCCGCCGATAGGGGTTTCATCGGTCAGGCTCTCTTCGATGGGCATCACCGCTTCCATCGTGAACGGGCCGCTGACGCGCACAACGCCGCGCACGATCTCCGGCTTGTCCACCAGCTCTTCCTGCTCGGCGTGGGCGGCGATGCAGGCGTTGACCTCGTCCATCTTTGCCCGCCACGCAGCCCGATACGCCCGCAACGCCTCCTGCAACGGCACCGGCCAGTCCGGGTCGGTGTCAAACGGCACTTCCCACTCGTACCAGCCCTCGAAGTCGTTCGGCACGGTCGTGTAGGCGTCTTTGGCGCGGTTCTGCGGGGGCAATAGCCACCGCCGCCGATCCGCGTCGGTCACGGCCTTTTTGCCTTCGCGTTTTTCCTTTTCGAGCAGTTTGGCGCGCAACCGCTGACGCAGCTCGGGCGTCACCAGCCGGAGCGCGTCGTTGAGCGCCTTGAGCTTTTCCTCCAGCACGGGCTCGTGCTTGGCGAAAATGGCGTCTAAGGCCACGTTCTGGGCAATGCTGCGGAGCGTGATGTGCGGCACGGTCTTGTACACAAAGCCCTGCGAAGGCGATGATGACGTAGAAGCGGCGACCCCGCCGCTGGGATCGGCGCCGCCTGAATCGGTAGAAGCGGCGTCCGCGCCGCTTACTCTGCATGAACTGCCTGAGGTGCTTGGCTGACAGGCAGCGTTGGACCCGGCGGTTGCGGAAGGCGACGGGCAGGTCGAATCTAGGCGGGGAAGCGACGGGGACGTCGAATCTACACAAGGAAGCGACGGGGACGTCGCTTCTACCAAGAGCTTTGGATTGTCACGGATGTATTTCCGAAGCCGCTCCATTTCGTCAGCGCTGCGAACAATGTGGTCGAAACTCTCCTTTTGCCAAAACGAGCCTTTGCGCCCCAGGCGCCGGTTAATTTCGTGCGCCGTGTAAGATTTCCAGTTCTGAACGATCTCAGAAAGCCGGTGCGCCCCGAGCGGCGTGACCAGCACATGAACGTGATTGGGCATGACCACAAACGCATCGAGCCGATACCGCTGGCCGTCAAAGTGACGCAAAGCCGACTCGACCACCGCCTTCAATTCGGGGCGGGCCAGCAGACACTCGCCGTGACATTCATCCAGCCACTTCTCCCAGCGTTCGGAGAACAGCCGGTCGTACTCTGCCTTTTCCGATTCTGAATGGGGCTCCGGATGCTGGGCAAGCCACTCTTCCCGTTCGCGCTGCCACTGTTCGACCCGCTCCCGCGGCATCGAGTCGGCGGTGCGCCAAGTTACAAAGTAGGTCACGCCTTCCTGGCGCCAGTGCGGCAGGTTGCCGCCTCGAACGAAGCCGATGGGCCGCTCAGGGTCAAAATAGCTGCGCAAGACAGACTCAGTAGAAGTGGCGTTAGTAGAAGCGGCGTCCGCGCCGCTCGGGGAAGTGATGCGGACAGTGCTTGACGAAGCGACGGGGACGTCGCTTCTACGCAGTTTGTAATAATCGAATCGGGCGGTGAGCAACCGTTGCCGGGCCAGCGCCAACGCCACGCGGCTGGTATCAATCGTGATCCAGCGCCGACCCCACTGCTCCGCCACATACGCCGTCGTCCCGCTCCCACAGGTCGGATCGAGCACCAAATCGCCAGGGTCGGTCGTCATCAGGAGGCAACGTTCGATGACACGAGGATTTGTCTCCACAACGTAACGCTTTTCCGAAGCGTCGAATCCCCACCGCAAGTCGGCCCAATTGTTGGCAACCGGGACTACCGGAAAATCGTCGATGTATCGGACGAAGGAGATCGACTTTTCGCGCTTTAGAAGCCGCCTGCTTTGAGCCAGACGCCTAATCCCCTCGGCCGAAGTCTTCCAATGTTGTCCGCGAGGAATCGAGAAGCGAACGCCTTCAAAATCAACATCGAATCCGCCTAGCTGAGTTCCGCCTTGGCTCGTGGTTGCACTCGGCCTGAATCTCCTCCAGCCTTCGGGAATCGTTTTTGGGTCTTCTATCTCCGCTCTGAGCAACGGCCTCCGTACGATTCCGTCCGCGCTCTCGACGTTCCTATATTCCTTAGCAAAGTCAGATTCATCGGATTTTCCGAGGTAAACCTGATGGTATTTCACACGCGTCTTGTCTTTTGCATACCAGAGAAGGAAATCGCCGACCGAAGCCAGAGTCGCGGTCTCTCCGAATCCACTGGTTTTAGCAAAGAAAATAACGCTGAGAAAATTGTTGGCCCCGAACACCTCCTCCATCACGCACCGCACTCGATGCAAGTTTTCATCCGAGATTTGGACGAAGATGCTGCCGGTGTCGGCGAGAAGCTCGCGGCACAGGATGAGCCGGTCCCGCAGGTAGCTCAGGTAGCTGTGCACGCCCAGCGTCCAGGTGTCGCGGTAGGCTTTGACCATTTCCGGCTCGCGCGTGAGGTCGGTTTCCTTGTCCTTCACGTCGCGCCGGCCGATTTCGGGCTGGAAATTGGAGGCGAATTTGATGCCGTAGGGCGGGTCGAGGTAGATCATCTGGACCTTGCCGGCCAGCCCCTCGCGTCGGGCCAGGCTGGCCATCACCTGCAACGAATCGCCCAGAATCATCCGGTTGGCCCAGTCCACGTCGTGCTCGTAGAACTGAACGGCTTTCTGGTATTCGAGCTGCGGGTCGGCAAACAGGTCGCGCTGGACGTCCTGACGGGCGGCGACCTTGAGGATGGCCTGGGCCGAGATGCGTTCGTGGATGTGGAGGGCCACCGGCTCGACCTCGAAGCTTTTCTTTTCGCGTTTACCGGCCCACTCGAGCCACGGCTCGTGATTACGCAACGCCTCGGCCAGCAGCCGGGCTTCCTCGGGGCTGAGCGGGCGGCGTGTGGCTTCCCGAAGCAGTTCGGGCAACTGATCGGCCTTGCCCGTGGGGTCGAAGCGCAGCACCGGCGGC
>Ga0308411_10003667_pt1 | contig 10218 bp, 6 predicted proteins | sample HotsprottomLayer_2_FD_203530 | JGI IMG/M metagenome (GOLD analysis project Ga0308411, IMG submission 203530) | Hot spring phototrophic mat microbial communities from Octopus Spring, Yellowstone National Park, Wyoming, United States -... | ecosystem: Environmental > Aquatic > Thermal springs >... | reverse complement strand
AGACCCCGAACACGGCCTGATGCGGCGTATTCCTGATGTGGCCGACTGCTGGTTTGATAGTGGGGCAATGCCGGTTGCGCAGTGGCACTACCCCTTTGAAAACCGTGACATCTTCGAGATGGCTCATCCAGCCGACTACATCTGCGAAGCGGTGGATCAAACCCGTGGTTGGTTTTATACCTTACACGCCATCAGCACCCTGCTCTTTGATCGTCCGGCCTTCAAGAACGTGATCTGTCTTGGTCATATTCTTGATGAAAACGGGCAAAAGATGAGCAAGAGTCGCGGCAACGTGATCGAGCCGGAAGAGGTGATTAACGCCTACGGTGTTGATGCGTTGCGCTGGTACCTGTTTACCGCTGCACCTCCCGGCAATGCCCGTCGTTTCAGTATGGCGCTGGTGAGCGAAAGTATGCGCAAGTTCTTGCTCACACTCTGGAATACGTATGCTTTCTTTGTTACCTACGCCAACCTCGACCACTGGCAACCGGGTAGCGGACGTGCCGTTGATCTCCAACTAATCGACCGCTGGGCACTGGCCGCTCTTAACCAGCTTGTGCAGCAGGTGACCAATTCGTTCGAGGAATACGATGTTTACACGGCAGCCAATGCCATCGAACACTTTGTTGATGAGCTGTCGAACTGGTATGTGCGTCGCAACCGTCGCCGCTTCTGGAAGAGCGAAGCCGACGCTGATAAAGAGGCCGCCTACCAGACCCTCTACACCTGTCTGGTGACGGTAGCAAAGCTGGCGGCGCCGTTCATCCCATTTGTCAGCGAGGAAATCTATCGTAATCTGGTTGCCGAACGCGATTCGGCAGCCGCCGAGAGTGTGCATCTGGCGCGTTGGCCACAGGTCGATCAATCGCTGCTCGATCCGCAACTGGTCAGCGACACCGAAGCGCTCTTGACTGCCGTGTCGTTAGGTCGCGCAGCTCGCAAGCAGGCCAACTTGAAGGTTCGGCAGCCGCTGAGCGAAATCTGGCTGCGGGCGAGCACGCCTTCGCTCCTCAATGGGGTGCGGCGCTTTGAAGCCGATCTGCGCGATGAGCTAAACGTGAAAGCGGTGCGTTACCTTGATGCAAGCAGCGCGGTTGTCGAATACCGCCTGAAACCGAATCTACGCCTCGTCGGTAAGAAATTTGGTAAGCTGGTACCGGCGATCACCGCAGCACTACGTGATCTACAAGGCGACGCAGCCCGGACAGCAGCTCAGGCGGTGGAAGCTGGTCAGTCGATCCAGCTCACGGTAGACGGTCAGGTCGTTGAATTGCTCGCTGAAGAGGTGTTGGTTGAGAGTAGTGGGCCGGCGGGGTACGCAGTTGTGGAAGCCGATGGTATGCTGGTGGCGTTGAATACGACCGTTACCGAAGAGTTGCGACTTGAAGGCGCAGCTCGCGATCTGGTGCGCTACGTTCAAGATGCCCGTAAGAGTGCTGGCCTGGCGATCAGTGATCGTATTCACCTTTTCATCACCAGTCCCGACCAGGCCGATCTCCTGCATGCAACCCTGGCTCAATACGAACAGTATGTCAAAAATGAGACGCTATCCGTTGAGCTAACCGTTGCACCACCACCATCCACTGCCCATACCGAGACCCATGAGTTCGGCGAGGGTACCGTGACAGTGGGTGTGGTGAAAGCAGATTAGTTCGTCGATGCTCCGAATGTGTCCTCCAGGACGCGAGTCACTGGCCCGCGCTCCCAGGGTAGTGCTGACGTCGGTAGCGTGCGGGTCGGAGGCCCGCGCACCCAGGGAGCGCGGATGGCGGTCGTGTGCGGGTCGGAGGCTGGCGCACCCAGGGAGCGCGGATGGCGGTCGCATGCGGGCCGGAGGCCTGCGCACCCAGGGAGCGCGGATGGCGGTCGTATGCGGGCCAGAGGCCTGCGCACCCAGGGAGCGCGGATGGCGGTCGCGTGCGGGTCGGAGGCCCGCGCACCTGGGGTGGCGCGGATGGCGGTCGCGTGCGGGTCGGAGGCCCGCGCACCCAGGGAGCGCGGATGGCGGTCGCGTGCGGGCCGGAGGCTGGCGCACCCAGGGAGCGCGGATGGCGGTCGCGTGCGGGCCGGAGGCTGGTGCACCCAGGGAGCGCGGATGGCGGTCGTATGTGGGCCGGAGGCTGGCGCTCCTGGGGAACAGGAGCTTTTTTCAGAGACAACTCTGCAAGGCAGAGCCTCAAAACACGCGGTTCACTCCATGATCTCGGTGTGCGATCAACATCATCTCTGTGTCAGTGGCACAAAAACGTGATAAGCAGGTATTACCTCTATCGGTAAACCCGTTTGACCACTGGCATCACGGAAACGCACAAACAGGCGCTGTGTTTCAGCACTTTCCCAACGCCAACGTACTTCTGGCACAAACGGCAACCACGCCGCACTCGTGAAATCTGGCGTCTCGCTCAGTTGTATCTCTAGCGGCAGGTGGTGGTCACTCGCATTGAGAACCACCCGAGCTGTTGCTGAGTCGAGCCATTCCGCTCTTGCGGTTGCCTGTGGTGGCAAGTTGAGTGCGACCGTCTGCGAGACAATAGTTGTGTTGCCGGCACGATCAAGATATTCCACTTCAACAATATACTCTCCTTCAATTGGAGGCAGGCTCCAACGGTAGCTGTCGTAATAGGGGAGCGGATCGCTCGATTCGCTGTTGATGCTGAGCGTAACAGCGACAATACCACCGTTATCATCCATTGCGTTTGTATCAATTCGGATTGTCCGGTCAGTTACAACAACTGGTTCTGATGTTAATGGCGATGCTGAGACCAGTTCTGCGATTTCGGTTAGTGCCAGTGGCTTGTCAAAGATTGTCAATTCATCGATACGTACTCCGGCGCTAGACCCACCACTGCTAAAACGACCAATATGAAGAAGTGCACCAGAAATGTATGGTAAAGCGTTTGTATTCCGTTCGGCAACCAGCATCCCGTCGATGTAAAGATACTTTTTACCGTCGATGGCATCCCAACTGATGACAAAGTGATGCCAGCCAGGATTTAAGGTGTCTGGTACACTAAGCAAGTCTTCGCCACTCGTTGCATCGCTAACTGTCCAGAACGTCCATTGTGCACTGCCATTTGGACCGAGTTGATCGCGACGGAGCGCCAGTGTACCGGTGTAGATCGGTGCACCTGTTGGCTCGGCGCTTGTGGCAAGCAGGTAGTGGCGGCTGAGACTATTGGCTGGAAAGCGCTCTGGTATCTCAACCCATAAACTGATCGTACCCTGTTCAATGTTCAGGTTCCCGGTAGTTGGAAATGCAATCTCGGCGCGGTCGCTGATCAATGCCTGACCAAAGCGGCCATCTGCAAAGCGAAGGGTACCGTTGATGTAAGGTAAGCCCTGGCCGATGGTCTGGAGGGGGTGACCATCGAAACTGACTGACAGCAAGACGTGCTCAGGCGGGGCAACCCGTATGGTACCAAGCGGTGGTGTTGTATCAGGCACCGGTAACAAATGGTCGGGCGGTGTAAAGTCGTAGCTGCCGAGCAGATCAGGGTGCCAGAGCCAGATACTGGCGCCGCAACCGGCATAGGTAGGGCAGGGATCGGGTCCAGGGCCAAACCAGCCATAAGGATCAACCTGTTTGCGGATGCCTCCCTCCCAACGTCGAACCTCAAAATGGAGATGAGGTGTGCCACTAACGCCACTGGCGCCACTGATACCAATCAGTTGACCAGCCGAGACCTTCACACTATTGCCTTCATTAAAGATAGGGGCAAACGCACTCAGATGCCAGTAGACCGTCTCATACCCATTTGGATGAACAATCACCACTCCCAAACCACGGGCCTCGCGCAATGCGTAAGCTGTACCGGCGGCTGCGGCAAGAATTGGTGTTGAAAATGGTGCATCAGGAAAGACATAATCATGACCATCGTGGCCGTTATACTGTACATTGCGCCGACCGAGATAATCAATCATCTCATTATTGCCATCACCTCCTAGATCGACCATTGGATACATATGGTCAAAATAGGCAAGGTGATGTACCTTCGTCCCCGATGGCCATGGTGCGCGCAGCCAGCCATTGGTGTCCGACGGTACACTAACCGGTGGTGCAAAGCGACCATCAAAATAGGTGCGCAGAGCCGCTGTAGTTGCCTTCACTGCTGCTAGCCACGCGGCCGAATCGCGCCCCTGAGCCAGAAAGCGTTTTATGGCGATCCACTCAGCCGGTTCGTCGAGCGAAAGCGTCAGTGTCAACCCGTCTTGCAACCGGATAGTTGGTGGTTGGCGATATGGACCTAAGCCAGCACGTAATTCCCGGTTTACCCAGATTATCTGCTCGGTGAAACCGACTGGGCCGTGTTGACCGAACGGAGTGGCGAGAGCTTCGTCAGGTGGTGATGGGTTACTCAAGAGGCCAGCCGTTGCTTCCAACAACGCCAGAGTGAGAAATGGGCTAACGCCATAATAATTACTCTGCTCTTCGATAATCTGGGCAGCAGTTTTTCCCTCAACACGCACATGTTTCAGTGGACCAGGTTGTTGCTCCAGGAACGTCGCTACGCTCCACCCCGCTGCTGGTTGAGCGTGCAGTGGGGTTGCGGCTATGGTCAATGTGGCAATCAACAAGAGGTAGGACGCTAGGCGATGCATAAAACTATGATAACCATGTACGAAAGCAGCCCGCTGCTGCCAGTTCTAATTATATAACGCAGCAACCGCCGAATAGTGACGCACATATAAAGCAAGAACTCTGTAAGAGGTTATTGCCAAACAGGTTGCATGCACGCTTGCAAACCAGATTTGAACGCATCTGTGGTGGGCCGAGTGCGTGCGTTGTCAGCCCCTGTTGTGCAGAACAAGGTAGTCAATCAGGTGGGAAATCTCCACCTATCGCACGCCGACGGGCATAACCGGTGTACCAACGAAGAGCCTGGCAACAGATCACTGTCTGGAACAGGAAACTGGCGCCGTAGTGCTCGTTTCGCTTGCCGTTCTCTTCACTGCTGCTGGATCGAAAAGCTTTACAGGGGCAAAGCCTCGCCTTGCCCCATCATCTATCATCACCTCACGGCTGATGAACCTCGGCGATGGAGGCAATCCGAAACACGAGGAGGGGCGAGGCGCCGCCTCACCCCTCCTGACAGGATGACAGAGTGCATCCGTTGAACCGTGAGACAGTTTTCGGATAGGCCCAAAGTAACGGTGAGTTATTCGGCTAAGCGCTCATACTGTCGTTCCCCTGCTCTTCCGTCTTCCCTCGACTGTATGCAGTAGTCACCACCGGCTGTGGATGCGTTGCCTCATACGCTGCGATGAGCGCCTCTTGATTGAGCAAAAAGCCTAATTGATCAACTCCGTGCAAGAGGCAATATTTGCTAAACGCATCAATCGGGAAACTAATCTGGCGACCGTCGGGTAGGGTGACCGTTTGGGCAGCCAGATCGATGGTCAGGTGCATTTGGGGATCAACTGCGTAATGTGCTACCAGCTCGTCGTAGACCGTCTGCTCGACCGTCACCGGTAACAACCCGATCTTCAGCGCATTGCTGCGAAAAATGTCGGCGAACGATGGGGCAATAACGGCGCGAAAGCCGTAATCTTGTAATGCCCAGGGCGCATGTTCGCGCGAGCTACCGCAACCAAAATTACGCCCACTGATCAGTATCGTTGCTCCGGCCGCTTCAGGCCGATTGAGCGGGAAGTCAGGATTGAGCGTACCATCAGCCCGGTAGCGCCAGGCTTCAAACAGACCGGCAGCCAGACCGCTCTTGTCGGTAACTTTCAGAAATCGCGCCGGAATAATTTGATCGGTGTCAATATTTTCTACCGGTAAAACAACCGCTTTTCCGGTAATCATTGAAATCGGTTCCACAGCGATCTCCTTCTAATTCAACAACGTTCGCGGATCGGTTACCACGCCGGTCACTGCGGCTGCCGCTGCGGTAAGCGGACTGGCCAGCATCGTGCGTGCTCCTGGCCCTTGCCGACCCTCGAAGTTGCGGTTCGAGGTGCTGATTGCATACTTGCCAGGCGGAACCTTATCGTCATTCATCCCCAGACACGCACTACAACCGGCTTCACGCCACTCGGCGCCTGCCTCTTTGAAAATTCGATCCAGCCCTTCCGCTTCGGCTGCCCGCTTAACCTGTTGTGAGCCGGGAACCACCATCACGCGCACGCCGGGGGCAACCTTACGCCCACGGAAGAATTGGGCGGCCTGACGGAGATCCGATAACCGCGAGTTGGTACACGAACCAATAAAGACCACATCAACCGGATGCCCCAACAATGGCTTGCCCGGTTCGAGACCCATATAGGCCAGCGCTTTATCAAGGGCAGCCCGACTGCGTGCGTCGGGCATATCCTCTGGCCGCGGAACCGGTGCGTCAATCGGAATTCCCATGCCGGGGTTGGTGCCGTAGGTAATCATCGGTTTCAGATCACTTACCGAGAGGGTTAGTTCATGGTCGAACACCGCACCTTCATCGCTGGGCAATGTGCGCCAGCGGGCGACTGCCGCTTCAAAATCAGCCCCTTTCGGTGCAAAAGGTCGCCCCGCAATATACTCAAAGGTCGTGTCATCAGGCGCCACCATTCCGGCGCGGGCGCCGCCTTCGATACTCATATTACAAATGGTCATCCGCTCTTCCATCGAAAGCGAGCGGATTGCCTCACCCATGTACTCGAACACATAGCCGGTGCCGCCACCGACACCGTATTTAGCAATGAGCGCCAGAATAATGTCCTTTGCCGTTACCCCAGGGCCAAGCCGACCATCGATGCGTACCGCACACGTCTTCGGTTTTCGTTGTAAGAGACATTGCGTTGCCAGCACGTGCCCCACCTCAGACGTGCCAATCCCAAACGCTAAGGCTCCAAATGCGCCATGGGTACTGGTGTGGCTATCCCCACAGACAATCGTCATTCCTGGCTGAGTTAGCCCTTGTTCGGGGCCGATCACGTGGACAATGCCCTGATTCTCGTCGCCTAACTCGAACAATGGAATACCAAACTCGGCACAGTTTTTACGTAATTGCTCAAGCTGGCTGATCGCCATTGGATCAACGACCGGAATAATCCCCAAATGATTGCGGGGGGTAGTCGGCGTACTGTGATCCATCGTGGCGAGCGTCTTATCCGGGCGACGCACGCGCAGACCACGCTGGCGCAATTCAGTAAATGCTTGTGGCGAAGTAACTTCATGAATCAGATGGAGATCAATGTAGAGTACTGCTGGCGTCTCTGGTGTCTCTGGACGTACTATATGGGCTTCCCAGACCTTATCAAACAGGGTGCGCGGTTTACTCATTTCTCCTCTCCTTGCCGCAATTAACCAGAATTGCCGTTCGTGCCACGCCAGCGCGGATAACTACCAAAAATCTTCAGCATTCCAGTGTGTAACCGAATCCGCTCTAAAGCGCGGGCAACGTGTGGTTCGCGGCGGTGTCCGTTAATGTCAACCAAAAAGATGTATTGGCCGAGTATCGCCCGGGTCGGGCGTGACTCGAGTTTGGTCATGTTGATATTTTCGACTGCCAGTTCCTGAAGGGCGGTGACGAGACTACCCGGTCGATCTTCGCGAGTGAAACCGAAACAAAAGCTTGTCTTGTCGTCACCGGTTGGCGGTGAGTCTTCTCGCGCCAGCACGATGAAGCGCGTAACGTTGTGTGGACTGTCGGCAATATCACGGGCCAAAATCGCAGCCCCAACAAGCTGGGCCGCGCGGAAGGTGCCAATTGCAGCCGCCGGGCGCTCATCGGCCATTGCTTCCGCGGGCGCAGCCGAATTGCTCAGTGAAGCAACAGTGACCACACCGGGCAAGCACCGTTCCACAAAGCGCCGACATTGGGCGAGCGATTGTGGGTGGGCGTACAACACCTTGATGTCGCCGAGTTGCAATCCAGGACGGGCCAGCAGGTACTGTCGGATTGGAATCACAATTTCGCCCGCAATTTGCAGGTTGGTCTCGTGGATCAGCAGGTCAAGTGTGTAACTAACACTACCCTCCAGCAGATTTTCAATCGGCAAGACACCGACAGTAGCTGCTTCGGTTTCAATTGCGGTGACTACCGCAGGGATACTCGCCAGAGGAAGCAGTCGTGCTTCCTGCCCGGCTGCGTAAGCAAGTGCCGCTTCTTCGCTAAAGGTTCCCGGTGGGCCAAGATAGGCAATCGTTTGCATCATACGTGTCTACAATCAGGCCGATCCGATGTTGTCATTGAGCACAGGTGCGATAATCAGAGAAGTGAGCGGCGCGCATTGACCCACGCTTGTTGCTCACTTCTCTGTACTCTGGTTAGGGAAAGGAAAGTGGTCACCATTCCCAATCTGCATCGAACCTAGCCGAGCGTGCTACCACCAAAGATGTCAACCGGCAAACTACTCGTTTCACCGCTGTAGCCGGCAGAATAGGCCATCGCTTCCGCCTTAATCCGCTCTTGGCGCGCTGCCAGCATCTTATTGAGGGCAGCCATATACGCCTGGGCCGCAGCCACGATGGTATCGGTATGTACCCCGTAGCCACTGAAAATCTGCTGGGTTGGACGTCGGCCTGTCAGACTGGTTGCAGTGCTGCTACTCTCGTTCAATCGGGTAGGTGAACCTTGCTCGCGAATGCGCACCGTCACTTCGGCGACTGCGTCAAGCCCCTCAGTGATGGCATTGATCGAGAACTCGATCAACTCGTTGGGGCGCTGAATGATGCGGTTGATCGCCTGATAAACAGCATCTACCGGCCCCGTACCCTGAGCGCTGTCAACTTTGGCCTGTCCGTCAGGCCCGATCAGTCGCACAGTTGCCGTCGGGATCATGCCGACACCCGATGCGTATTGTACGTGATCGAGTTTATACAACTCTGGTGTGTGCTGCATCTCACCGGCAATCAATGCCTCAATGTCGCGATCATCAACCCGCTTCTTCCGGTCACACAGGTCTTTGAAGCGGGCAAAAACGTGCTGGAATTCCTCTTCGTTTAGCTGGTAGCCCTTTTCTTCAAGATACTTGCGGAAGGCGTGGCGGCCTGAGTGCTTGCCCAACACCAGCGTATTGCTTTCCAGACCTACTGTCTCGGCACTCATGATCTCGTAAGTCTGCCGATATTTCAAAACGCCGTCCTGGTGGATACCCGATTCGTGGGCAAAGGCATTGGCGCCAACGATAGCCTTGTTCGGTGGCACCGGTATGCCGATAAAGCTACTGACCAGTCGCGAGGTGCGGGCAATTTCGCGAGTCTCAATCCGTGTACGCAGGCCGTAATACTGTTGGCGTGTATGCAATGCCATTACTACTTCTTCCAGTGAGGCATTACCTGCCCGTTCGCCGATACCGTTGATCGTACACTCAACTTGCCGGGCGCCAGCCCGCACACCGGCCAGTGAATTAGCCACTGCCAGGCCGAGATCGTCGTGGCAATGGGTCGAGAGAATGCAACGTTCAATGCCCGGTACATTCTCGCGCAAATCGCGGATCATTGCCCCGTACTCATCAGGAGTGAGATAACCAACCGTATCGGGAATGTTGAGGGTTGTCGCTCCGGCGGCCACGGCCACGGCAACAGCTTCACGCAGGAAGAGCGGATCGGTGCGACCGGCATCCATCGGCGAGAATTCGACATCCTCGCACAGCGAGCGCGCATAGCTGACCATTTCGTGAATCAGCTCCAGGGCTTCGGCGCGTGTTTTACGGAATTGGTATTCAAGATGAATGTCAGAAGTTGACATAAATGTGTGAATGCGCTTTTTCGCTGCCGGTTGGATCGCACTCCACGCCTTATCAATGTCGTCACGATTGGCGCGGGCCAGCGCCGCGATAACCGGGCCATCGGGCGTACCGATCTCACGGGCAATTTCGTGCACTGCTGCCCAGTCGCCGGGGGAAGCAGCCGGAAAACCGGCCTCGATGATGTCTACCCGCAGTCGAGCCAACTGGCGGGCGACCTCTAATTTCTCTTCCAGCGTCATAGTGCAGCCAGGAGCCTGTTCACCATCGCGCAGGGTTGTATCAAAGATCCGAACGTACTCTACACTCGGTTCAGTTGTGTTGGTCATAGTTACCTCCTGTTGCGTTACTGGGGCAGGTCGTGGCCGAAACACTGCCGACCACGACTGATACACTCTCAGGCACCACCCTCGCCGGGTTTAACTTCACGCGGATTCACGAAGGGCATCATACGGCGCAGTTCACGGCCAATTTGTTCAATCGGATGATTGATGTCGGCCTGACGATACGCATTGAAGCGCGGGCGTCCGTTGTGATTTTCCTCGATCCAGT
>Ga0308411_10003666_pt1 | contig 10220 bp, 7 predicted proteins | sample HotsprottomLayer_2_FD_203530 | JGI IMG/M metagenome (GOLD analysis project Ga0308411, IMG submission 203530) | Hot spring phototrophic mat microbial communities from Octopus Spring, Yellowstone National Park, Wyoming, United States -... | ecosystem: Environmental > Aquatic > Thermal springs >... | reverse complement strand
CTCGATGGCGCCGATCGAGCCGGAGGCGCCGCCGCGGTTTTCGATCACCACCTGCCGGCCCAGAACCTCGGACAGGCGAGGCTGGAAGATGCGGGCGATGGTGTCGGTCGAGCCGCCGGGCGGGAAGGGCACGACGATGCGCACCGGGCGTTCCGGCCAGGCCGCCCTGGGCGCGCAGAATGCCGGGCGCGGCTAGGCCGGCGGCAGGAAGGCCGAGGACAAGGCGACGATTCATGCGGTTCCTCCCGTACAGTGCCGCTTCTGTCCGGTTGAGATGACACGAGCGGCTGGCCCCGCGCAATGGCGTCCCCCGGGTCTCAGGCGGCCCAGCAGGCCACGCGATGCGGCCCCTCCCCGGCGAGCCGCGGGTCGTCCCGCATGCAGCGTTCCATCCGCAGCGGGCAGCGGGGCGCGAAGCGGCAGCCGGGCGGGATCTCGGCGGCGTTCGGCACATCGCCGCCGAGCGGCGCCTCCGGCAGGCCGGCGGGCCGCGGCGGCAACACCGAGGCGACGAGGGCGCGGGTATAGGGGTGGCGCGGCGTGGCGAAGATGCGCGCGGCCGGGCCCTCCTCGACGATGCGGCCGAGATACATCACCGCCACCCGGTCCGAGACCTGCCGCACCACCGCGAGGTTGTGGCTGATGAAGAGATAGGCGAGGCCGAGCCGCGCCCGAAGCTCCTGCAGGAACTCGAGGATCTGCGCCTGCACCGAGACGTCGAGCGCGCTGGTCGGCTCGTCGAGCACGAGCAGCCGCGGCGCCAGCGCCAGCGCGCGGGCGATGCACACGCGCTGCTTCTGGCCGCCCGAGAGCTCGTGCGGGTAGCGCCACAGGAAGCCTTCGGGCAGCCCGACCTGGCGCAGCAGCGCCGCGACGCGCGCCTGGGCGTCGGCGCCGGCCATGCCCTGGACGATGAGCGGCTCGGCGATGGAGGCGAACACCGTCCGCCGCGGGTTGAGCGCGGCGTGCGGGTTCTGGAAGATGATCTGCATGTGCCGGCGCAGCGGGCGCAGCGCGGCGTCGGAGAGGGAGGCGATCTCGCGCCCCTCGAAGCGGATGCTGCCTTCGGTCGGCGGGATCAGCCGCAGCACGAGGCGGGCGACGGTGGACTTGCCGCAGCCGGATTCGCCGACGAGGCCAAGCGATTCGCCGGGCGCAAGAGAGAGATCCACCCCGTCCACCGCGCGCAGCACGCGGCCGCCCTTCAGTGGATAGTGCTTGGCGAGGCCCTGCACCTCGAGCAGCGGCCCGCTCATGCCGCTTCCTCGGCGCGATGGCAGGCGACGCGGCGGCCGTCCACCTCGCGGGGAAGGGGCTTCTCCGTGGCGCAGCGCGGGATGGCGAGCGGGCAGCGCGGGTGGAAGCGGCAGCCAGGGGGCGGGTCGAGCAGGTTCGGGATGTGGCCCGGGATCGGGCGAGCGCGGTGGTCCGGCCGCGCCAGATCCGGCACCGCGGCGAGCAGCCCCCGCGTGTAGGGGTGGCGCGGGCGGGCGAACAGCGTCTCGGCATCGCCGTCCTCGGCCACCGTGCCGGCGTACATGACGACGACGCGCCGGCACAGCGCGCCGATCACGCCGAGGTCGTGGCTGATCAGCAGCAGCGTCAGGCCGCGCTCGGCGACCAGCTCGCCGATCAGCCGCAGCACCTGCGCCTGGATGGTGACATCGAGCGCGGTCGTCGGCTCGTCGGCGACCAGCAGCCGCGGGTTGCCGGCGAGCGCCATGGCGATCAGGACGCGCTGGCGCATGCCGCCCGAAAGCTCGTGCGGGTAGCGGTCGAGCAGGCGTTCCGGCTCCGGCAGGCGCACGGCGGCGAGCAGCGCCGCGGCGGCCGCCCGCGCGGCGCAGCGCGGACGCTTCGGCCTGCCCTCGGCGCGGTCATGCGCGCGGATCACGTCCACCATCTGCGCGCCGACCGAGAACACCGGGTTCAGGAAGGTCATCGGGTCCTGGAAGATCATCGCAACACCGTGGCCGCGCAGCCGGGCGAGCGCGTGGCTGTCCATCGCGAACACATCCTCGCCACCGAAGCGGATGGTGCCGCCGAGCACGCGGCCTGGCGGCATGTCCACGAGCCGTGCGATCGAGCGGGCGAGGACGGATTTGCCGCAGCCTGTCTCGCCGACGATGCCGAGCGTCTCGCCAGGGGCGACGCTGAGGTCGATGCCGTCGAGCACATGGGCGCGGCCCTCGAAGCCGTCGAAGGCCAGGCGATAGCCGGAGATCTCGAGCAGCGGTGTCACCCGCGGTTGCTCTTCGGGTCGAGGATGTCGCGCAGCCCGTCGCCGAACAGGTTGAAGCCGAGCACCGTGAGGTAGATGGCAAGGCCGGGGAACACCGCATACCACCACCAGTCCGGCATGTAGGTGCGGGCGACCGAAATCATCGCTCCCCATTCCGGCGCCGGCGGCCGAGCGCCGAGCCCGATGAAGCCGAGGGACGCGGCGGCGAGGATGGCGAGCCCCATGTCCATGCTCGCCTTGACGATGATGGGCGAGGTGCAGTTCGGCAGGATGTGCACGGCGAGGATGCGCGCGTGGCTCGCGCCCACCGCGCGCGCGGCCTCGACGAAGGGCTCGCTGCGCAGCGCCAGCGCCTTGGCCTCGACCAGCCGCACATAGCCCGGCCACCAGACGATGGAGAGGGCGATGATGCCGTTCAGGATGCCGGGGCCCAAGGCGGCGACGATGGCGAGCGCCAGCACGATGCCCGGCACCGAGAGGAACACGTCGGTCAGGCGCATGATCACGCTGCGCACCACGCCCCCAAGATAGCCGGCGGCGATGCCGAGCGGCACGCCGACCAGGGTAGCGACGCCGACGATGGTGAGCCCGACCCACAGCGAGGTGCGGGTGGCAAGCACGACGCGGGTGTAGAGGTCGTTCCCCATCTCGTCGGTGCCGAACCAGTGCGCGGCCGAGGGCGGCTGCAGCCGGTTGGCGAGGTTCATCGCGCCCGTCGCATCGGCCGGATAGGGCACGATCCACGGCCCGAAGGCGGCGATGAAAAGGAAGCCGAGAACGATGCCAAGCCCGAGCAGGGAGGAGGGGCTGCGCGAGAAGCTCCAGGCGAAGAAGCGCGCCTGGCGGATGGCCGAGGCATGCCGTTCGGCGAAGGAGGGACGGCCGAGCGCCATGCTCATGCCGAGGCCCTCAGCCGCGGGTCGAGCACGCCGTAGAGCAGGTCCACGACCAGGTTGACGAGCATGAAGTTGAGGCCGATCAAGAGCGTGACGCCCATCACCGGCTTGAAGTCGCCGGCGATCGCGGAGGAGACGGCATAAAGACCGATGCCGGGCCAGTCGAACACCGTCTCCACCAGCACCGTCGAGCCGAGCATCCAGCCCCAGCGGAGGCCGATGATGGCGAGTGTGGGCAGCATCGCGTTGCGCAAAGCATGCACGCAGACGACGCGGAGGGGCGACACGCCATGCGCGCGGGCCGCGGTCACGTAGTCGGCGGACAGCACCTCGATCATCTCCGCACGGTTGACTCGAAGGATCGAGGCGAGGCACGGGAAGGACAGCACCAGCGCCGGCAGAACCGCATGCGCCAGGGCGTCGCGGAAGGTACTCCACCGGCCGGCGAGCGCGCTATCGAGCAGATACATGCCGGAGACGGCGGGCGGCGGCGGCGTCGCGACATCGAGCCGCCCCGAGGTCGGCAGCCATTCGAGCTGCACCGAGAACAGCAGCTGCAGCAGGATGCCGAACCAGAAGGCCGGCAGCGCCACCAGCGAGACGGCGAGGAAGCGCGTCGCGTGATCGACCGGGCGGTCCTTCAGCACCGCCGACACCATGCCCATCGGCACCCCGACCACCACGCCGAGCGCCATCGACAGCAGCACGAGCTCGAGCGTGGCCGGGAAGTAGCGCGCGAGATCCTGCGCCACCGGCCGGGTGGTGATGATGGAGCGGCCGAGCTCGCCCTGCACCAGGTCGCTGACGTAGCGGAGGAACTGCTCATGCAGCGGCCGGTCCAGCCCGTACTCGCGGCGGATCGTCTCCACCATGTCTCGTGTCGCATCCGGCCCCGCGGCCAGCGCTGCGGGGTCGGAGGGTGCCACGTTCGACACCGTGAAGGTGATGCAGACCAGGCCGAACAGCATCAGCCCGGTCAGCGCCACCCGCCTCAGGACGAAGCCGAGCACGTCAGGCGGCGTCGATCCACATCGGGTGGATGTCGATCTCGCCGGTCAGGCGCAGCGGGCAGTAGACGAAGCCGCGGACGTAGTCGCGCATCATCCAGCGGCGGTTGGCCAGCATGCCGAAGATCTCCGGCTGCAGTTCGACGACGCGGCGCTGGATGTCGGCATAGAGGGCGTTGCGGCGCGCCTCGTCGGTCTCGACGCGCGCGGCGTCCACCCACTGGTCAAGTTGCCGGTCGGTCAGGTGGTGCATGCCCCAGAAGTTGCCGTGGGCGCGGGTGTGGTACTTGCCCGCGATCACGTCGGGGTCGGTGGAGACCGGCGTGACATAGACGCTGACCATGTCGGGCGCCGTCTCGGCGCGGCTGCCGCGCGCCACCATGGTCGGCCAGGGCTGGGCGACGATGTTGACGCGGATGTTGAGGGGCTGCAGCGAGTTGAGCAGCGCGAGCCCGATGCGCCGAGGGTCCTCTAGCCCCTGCACATGCACATATTCCAGCTCGAAGCCGCCGTTTGGATGCGCGCTGCGGGCCAGGAACTGCCGGGCGAGATCGAGGTTGCGCCGCGGCATGTCCGGCACCGGGATGTAGCCAGGAATCTGCTCGGGGAACGGGCTCGTCATCAGCGTCGCCGCGCCGTTGTGGATGGCGATCAGCGCATCATAGTCCATCGCATGCGCGATCGCCTTGCGCACGTTGATGTCGGCGGTCGGCCCCCGCGTCGTGTTCATGGTGATGGCGAAGGTGGTCATGCCGCGGTGGTCCTCGGGCCGCATGCCGCGCATGCGGCGCAGCAGCTCGAAATCATCGGCCGGGATCTCGGTGATCATGTCGGCCTCGCCCCGCTGCAGCATGGCGCGGCGTGCCGCCGGCTCGCGCACGATGCGGTAGATGAAGCCGGACAGCCGGCGCTCCTCTCCCATCGGCCAGCCGTTCCAGTAGTCGGGCACGGCATCGAGGTGGATGATGGACTGCGGCTCGAAGCGGCGGATGCGGAAGGGGCCAGAGCCCGCGGCGTTGGCGGTCAGCCAGGCCTCGCCGTAGTCGTTGTTGGCGACATTCGCCTGCACCTGCCGCGGGTTCACGATGTACCACATCGGGATGTAGGTGAGGAAGGAGGGCATCGCGCGCGTCAGCGTGAAGCGCACCGTGCGCGCGTCCACCGCCGCGATGTTCTCGGGCGGCAGCACATCCTTCAGCATCCAGGCCACGCCCTTGTTCAGGCGCAGGCCACGCTCGAAGGAGTAGCGCACCGCCTCGGCATCCACCGGGTCGCCGTTGTGGAAGCGCGCGTTGCCGACCAGATGGAAAGTCCACACCCGGCGGTCGGGGCTCGCCTCCCACCGCTCGGCGAGCCAGGGGACGATCTGCGGCGGGTCGTTCACGTATTTCGCCAGCGCGTCATAGACCGCCTGCTGGATCATCCGCGTCGACCAGTCGTAGCGCACATGCGGATCGAGCACGGGTACCGACTGGCCGCCCGCATAGACCAGGATCTTGCGGTTGCCGTCCCGCTCGAAGCCGCGGGCGAGACGGGGCGCTGCGAGCATCCCCGCTGCGCCGAGCCCGGCGGCGATGGCGCCGCGGCGGCCGATGGTCGAATCCTGCATGGTCTGCCTCCTCTTCTGCATCTCATTCAGCGGCCGCCATGCTGCGCGCGCGGCGGCTCGCCTCCTCGTCGAGCGTACCGTCCTCGCGCAGCACCACTCCGTAGTCGCGCACGGCGGCGGCGGGCGTCACCAGGCCGTCGGCGAGGTCGGCGGCAACGGCGGCAAGATCCCGCTGCCGCGGATCGCCGTAGCCGGCCCCGCCGGCAAGGCGGACCTCCGCGATCTCGCGCGTCGAGGTCAGGGTGACGAGCTCGCCGGTGCCGCAGTCGCGCAGCACCCGGCCTTCCGCATCGCGCACGCCGCCCCAGGCCTCGCCACCCGCCGCGCCGCCGAACAGGCCTGGGGTGCGCACGCAGACCCCTTCCGGGTAGAGTGTGGCGAGGGTGGGCAGCCCGTCGTCGAACAGCTTGCGCACCCGCACCACCTGGCCGAGCCCGCCGCGGTGCCGCCCGGCGCCGCCGCTGTCGGGGATGAAGGCTTTCTCCTCGACCAGCACGGGCACGCGCTGCTCCAGCAGTTCGATCGAGGTGTTCGCCGCCGAGGTCGGCCACAGCAGCGCCGACTTGCCGTCGCCTGCCGCCGAGGCGCCCTGGCCGCCGCCCATGAACAGGTGGTCCGAATACAGCGCACCGCGCGCGTCGCGCCCGTAGAGGCCGACCGCGACCGGCAGGCCGGTCGTCGCCTGCACCTTGTCCGGCGCCGCTTCCGCCAGGGCGCGGAAGATGTTGGGCGCGATGTACCAGCCGGTGCGCGTGCGCAGGTTCACCGCCGCCGGCTTCGTCGCGTTCAGCATCGAGCCTTCCGGCGCCTTCACGCGGAACGGGCGGTAGCACCCGGCGTTGCCGCGCACGTTCGGCGACAGCATGCATTTCAGCGGATAGGTCGCATGCGCCTCGGTGTAGTTGAGCGTGCAGTTCAGCCCGCCCTGCGGCAGCTGCGGCGGGCAGCCGGCGAAGTCGAGCTCGATCTCGTCGCCCTTCACGGTCAGCGTCAGCGGATAGGTCAGCACCTGCCCGAGCGGGTTGTTGCTGATCTCCGAGCGGTAGGTACCGTCCGGCAGCGCGCGGATGGCGGCGCGCATCGCGGCTTCCGCGCGGTCCTGCACCACGCGGGCCAGCGCCTTCAGGTCATGCATGCCGTATTCGGCCATGAAGGCCGCGAGGCGTTCCGCACCGAGCGCGTTCGCCGCCACCATCGCGTGGATGTCGCCCAGCACCTGCCACGAGTTGCGCACGTTCTCGGCGAGCAGCGCGAACAGGTCCTCGTTCGGAACGCCAGCCCGGAACAGCTTCATCGGCGGGATCTGCAGCCCTTCCTCGTAGATCTCCCGCGCGCGCAGGCTGTCCTTGGTGCCGCCGATGTCCGACACATGGCCGACACAGGTCATCAGCGCGACCATGCGCCCGTCCTTGAACACGGGTGTGGCCAGCGCGATGTCGAACAGGTGGCCGGCGCACAGCCACGGGTCGTTGGTGACCAGCACGTCGCCCGGCCGCAGCGTCTCGGGCGGGAACTTCGCCAGCAGCGCCTTCGCCGCGCGCTGCACCGTCAGGTTGAACACCGGCATGGCGCGCGGGCTGTGGGCCAGCGTCTCGCCCTCGGGGTCCAGGATCTCGCAGGCGAAATCCTGCGCCTCGCTGATGATCAGGCTGAAGGCGGTGCGGCAGACCGTGAGCCACATCTCCTCGGTGATGGTGACAAGCCGCGCCCACATGATCTCGAGCGAGATCGGGTCCGCCTCGATGCGCCGCACCGCCTCGGCGAGCGGCATCTCGGGCGTGACCACCGCCTCGGGCAGCGCTGGGGCGGCGACGGCGATGCGCAGGTTGCCGGCGGCGTCCACACGGAGGGAATCGCCGGGCGGCACCAGCGTCGTCGCCTCCCGCTCCTCGACGATGGCCGGCCCTGCGATGGCATCGCCCTCGGCGAGGGCGTAGCGGTCCCACACGCCGGCCTCGTGCCAGGCGCCGTCGACGTAGATGCGCCGCGCGCCCTTGAGTTTCGGCCGGCCGGCCGCCTCCGCCCCCGCCTGGCGCAGCACCAGCGCGTGCTCCGGCCCCACCACGCGCACGCGGAATGAGATCGCCTCGATCCGCGCGCCCTCGAACACCGCCGTGTAGCGGGCGGTGTAGACGCGGCCGAAGGCCTCGGCGATCTCGGCCAGTCGCTCCGGTCCGAGCGGGCCGTCGGGCAGCGGCACCGCGATCTCGTGCACCTGGCCGACCAGGCGCATGTCGGCGCTGCGCTCGACGCGCATATCCGCCGCCGCCACCCCCGCCTCGGCCAGCCGCGCGCGGCCGTCGGCCTCCAGCGCGTCCAGCGCGGCATTGACGGCGGCGGCGTCGAAGCCCGGCTCCAGCACCACGGGCAGCGAGCGCACACGTTCGAAGGACAGCGGCGCGACCAGGAAGCCGAGCGCGGAGGCGGCGCCGGAGGCGGGCGGGACGATCACCTCCCGCACCCCGAGCGCGCGCGCCACCAGCGCGGCATAGGCCGGCCCCGCCCCGCCGAAGCCGACCATCGCGTAGCGCCGCGGGTCCTTGCCCTTCTCGACCAAGTGCACGCGCGCGGCGGCGGCCATGCTTTCCGTCACCACCTTGGCGATGCCCCAGGCGGCCTCGACCGGCGACAGCCCGAGCCGCGCGCCAAGCGCGCCCACCGCCCGCTCCGCCGCCGCAGCGTCGAGCGTCATCCGCCCGCCGAGGAAGAACCCCGGATCGTACCAGCCGAGCACAAGGTTGGCATCGGTCACCGTGGGCTCGGCGCCGCCGCGGCCGTAGCAGGCGGGACCAGGGTCGGCGCCGGCGCTGTGCGGCCCGACGCGCAGCAGCCCGACCTCGTCAATGCGGGCGATCGAGCCGCCGCCGGCGCCGATCTCGATCATGTCGATCACCGGCGCCTTGATCGGCAGGCCGGAGCCCTTCTTGAAGCGGTGCACGCGCGCCGCCTCCATCATCGCGGCGATCTCTGCGCGGCCGTCCTCGATCAGGCAGGCCTTGGCGGTGGTGCCGCCCATGTCGAAGGAGATCACGTCGCGCTGCCCGGCGCGGGCGCCGAACAGGGCGGTGGCGAGCGCGCCGCCGGCGGGGCCGGATTCCAGCAGCCGGATCGGGAAGGCGCGGGCGACGGCGGGGCTGACGAGGCCGCCCGCCGAGTGCATCAGCCGCAGCGTCCCGCGGAAGCCGCGCGCCCAGAGCTCGCGCTCGAGCCGCGTGAGATAGCGGTCCATCAGCGGCTGGACATAGGCGTTGGCGCAGGTGGTGACGGTGCGCTGGTACTCCCACAGTTCCGCCACCACCTCCGAGGAGAGGGACACCGCAAGGCCCGGCGCGGCGCGCGTCACCGCCGCCGCGGCGCGGCGTTCGTGCTCGGGATTGGCGTAGGCATGCAGGAAGGCGATCGCCACCGCCTCGACGCCCTCCGCCGCGAGCCGCCGCGCCGCCGCCTCCACCGCCGCCTCGTCGAGCGGGGTGACGGGGTTGCCGTCACGGTCCATCCGCTCCGGCACCTCCAGGCGGTGGCGGCGCGGCACCAGCGGCGCGGGGAAGCGGAGGAACAGGTCATAGATATCGTAGCGCTGCTCGGTGCCCATCTCCAGCAGGTCGCGGAAGCCCTGGCTGGTGATGAGGCCGAGGCGGGCGCCCCTGCGCTCGATGATCGCGTTGGTGACCAGCGTGGTGCCGTGCAGGATCTCGCCCACCTCGGCCAGTGGGATCCCGGCGGCGGCGGTGATCTCGGCCAGCCCCTCGAGCGCGCCGACCGAGGGATCGGCGGGGGTGGTCAGGCACTTGTGCAGCCGGATCGAGCCGGCCGCGGCGTCGGCCAGCACGAAATCGGTGAAGGTGCCGCCGATGTCGAAGCCGATCCGCCAGCGCGCGCCCATCTTCCTCGAGATCTCCTGCCGGAGGTGCGAGATGGGGTAGGCTATGGCAGGGGGGGAGGTGAGACAAGCGCGGAGCATGGAGCCGCTTTTCGCCGCCCGCCTCTGCGCCGGCCGCACCCTCTGAATAGCTCACGCCGATTTCAACCCCCATCCGCGAAGGGGACCGCCGCGGCGCCGTCGACAGGGCCGACGCGGTCCGCCGCAACAGGAGAAGACGGATGAGCAAAGTCATCGACCTCGGCACCACCAACTCCTGCGTCGCCATCATGGAAGGCGGCGAGGCCAAAGTGATCGAGAATGCGGAGGGGGCGCGCACCACCCCCTCCATGGTCGCCTTCACCAAGTCGGGCGAGCGTCTCGTCGGCCAGGCGGCCAAGCGCTAGGCGGTGACCAACCCCGAGAACACGCTGTTCGCGGTGAAGCGCCTGATCGGCCGCCGCTACGACGACCCGATGGTGCAGAAGGAAAATGGCCTCGCCCCCTACAAGATCATCCGCGCCGAGAACGGCGACGCCTGGGTGGAGGCCGGCGGCCAGAAGATGGCCCCGCAGCAGATCAGCGCCTATGTGCTCGGCAAGATGAA
>Ga0308411_10003665_pt1 | contig 10222 bp, 7 predicted proteins | sample HotsprottomLayer_2_FD_203530 | JGI IMG/M metagenome (GOLD analysis project Ga0308411, IMG submission 203530) | Hot spring phototrophic mat microbial communities from Octopus Spring, Yellowstone National Park, Wyoming, United States -... | ecosystem: Environmental > Aquatic > Thermal springs >... | reverse complement strand
CCGCTCACGCCGTTTTGTGTGGCGGTGCCAAGCGCGCTCCACGAGTTCGTCTGCATATTATAGCACACAACATTATTCACGCCTGTATTCACACCCCCCACTGCATCAAAAAAACCACCCACATACACATTTCCCTGTCCATCAGAAGCAAGGGCATAGATGAATCCTGCAACGCCGGGTGTAGGCAAGCCAAACTGCGTATCCCAAGCACCACTTGCCGTGTGTTGGGTTGGGTTTGGGGCAAAAAATGGGTTCGCCGTTTTTGCCTGTGCGCATCGTGTAGCCTTTTGTGCTAAACGAGCCACGCAGACCTTGTTTCAAAGTGCCGTCAAGGTTCAGGGCTTCTTCAAGCGAGCGTTGCTCGAAGGCAGGTTGCGCGTGGACAAGGCTCACGCCAACCATCAGCAGCAGAAAGAATACAGCAGCAAAAGCAGGTCTCTTCATTTTGCAATTCTGTTTAGTTAAAGGTGATGAATTCCCCAGCGGCACATGGCGCGGCGCAAGGAAAGTGGGTTGCAAGTTTAGCACAGTGATTTTAAGAAGCTCTTGCGACAACGCAAAGTGCGTGAATGAGTAATGAGAAGTGAGTAGTGAGGTAGTGAGTAGCGAAGTTTCTTTTCATTCTGCGTTCACCACAGCTCAACAATGTTTGAGCAACTTCCAGAAGTTGTCTTTTATCTGTTCACACTATTTCAAACGATTCGTTGCGGTTTGGAATCTCGATGCGCTTAAAGCCGAGTGCGTTTAAGCCGTCGCGCAAACTGCTTGTCGCGTCATCTTCGCCATGAACGAGAAAAATGCCACGCATAGTGCTTCGGCTGAATTTGCCGATGTAGTCCAAGAGTTCGGCTCTATCGGCGTGCGCGGAAAAATTGTTCATCACTACGACTTCCGCTTTCAACTTGAACGGCTCACCGAAGATGTTGACTTCGGGCTGTCGCTCTAAAATTTTTCGCCCCAGTGTGTTTTCCGCCATGTAGCCAACGATGAGAATCGTGGTGTTTGGGTTCTCGATGTTATTTGCCAAGTGATGTGTAATTCTTCCGCCTTCCGCCATGCCTGAGCCTGCCAAGATGATGCACGGCTTTTTGTAATCGTTAAGCCTTTTGGAATCTTCGGCGGTGCGTGTGTAGGCAACGTTTTCCAAGTGAAGCGGGTGTTTATCGTCGGCAATCAATCGGTTCATGTCTTTATCAAAACATTCAGGGTGATAGCGATAAACATTCGTAACATCTTGCGCAAGCGGGCTATCGAGGAAAATGACCATGTCTTTTGGCAATTTGCCTGCGTGATAGAGTTGATTGAAAAAGTAAAGCAGTTCTTGCGTGCGACCAACACTGAACGCAGGAATGAGAATTTTTCCGCCGCGTGTGTAGGTGCGTGTGATGACATCGGTCAGAATCCGCTCGACTTCATCTTTGGGCTTATGCAAGCGATTGCCGTAGGTGCTTTCGGTGATGAGGTAATTCACATCGCCGCAAAATTCGGGGTCTTTGAGAATGGGCGTATGCGGTCTGCCCAAATCGCCTGTAAACGCAAGGCGCACGTGTTTATGCTTTTCTTTCAAATCAAGCACCACGATTGCCGAGCCGAGAATATGCCCTGAATTGTAGAAGGTGAGTTCAACGCCATCGCAGATAGTCATTGGGCGATGATACGGCAGGGCGAAAAATTGGTCGGTTGTGGCTTGTGCATCTTCAACGGTGTAGAGCGGCTCAACGGGTGGCAAGTTTTTGCGTGCGTGCTTTTTTGAGATGAACTCTGCATCGCGCTGTTGCAGAAATGCGGTGTCTTGAAGCATCACAACGGCGAGGTCGCGTGTGGCGGCAGTTGCGTAGATGTTGCCTGTGAAGCCTTGTTTGACAAGGAGCGGCAAGCGTCCGCTATGGTCGGTGTGCGCGTGCGAGAGAATCACCGTATCAATCTCACTCGGCTTAAACGGAAAGTCGCGATTGAGTGCCATCGTTTCGCTTCGCCTGCCTTGAAACAAGCCGCAATCAAGCAAGATGGTTTTTCCATTAACCGTAATCAGATGTGAAGAGCCAGTTACGCCGTGCGTTGCGCCATAAAAGGTGAGTTTCATTGTGAATTGGAATTAACGATTTCAAATAAAGCCACGCTCTCGATGTGATTGGTGTGCGGGAACATATCAACGGCTTGCACTTTCACAAGGCGATACTTTCCACTCTCGCAGATGAGTTTGCTATCGCGTGCTAAACTCGCAGGGTTGCAACTGACATAGACAATTTTTTTCGGTGCAAAGTTAAGCATCGTTTGAACGGCTTTTGGGTGCATACCAGAACGCGGCGGGTCAGTAACTATCACATCAGGCAATCCAAAGGCACGCAGTTCCGATTGAATCGACTCAAACTTCATCAAATCCAACATCTTGAACGTGCAGTTACGAACACGATTGCGTTCCGCATTAGCGATAGCATCTTGAACAGCACTCTCGACGAGTTCAATGCCGAAAACTTGTTTGCAGTGCCTCGAGATGAAAATTGAAATTGAGCCTGTTCCACAGTAAAGGTCATAAACCGTTTCGCTACCGTTTAACTCGGCGAAATCGCGAGTGATTTCGTAAAGCCGCTCGGCTTGTTCAGTGTTGGTTTGGAAGAAAGAATTTGCAGAGATGTTGAACGCATACTCGCCTAATTTTTCCGTGATAAATCCTTTTCCGAAAATGAGGTGTTCTTCTTCGCCGAAAGCAACGGTGTTTTTCTTTGTGGAGATGTTATTGACAAATGTGGTGAGCCGAGTGCCAAGCGTGGTTTGAAGTGCGTTCAAAAGGTGTTGCATTAGTGCCGCATCGTGCCAACTGGTCACGAGATTCACCATAAGTTCTTGTGTGCGAAAGGCTTTTCGGACAACGAGATTTCGCAGGTAGCCTTCATGGGTATGCGTGTTGTAAATCGTGAGGCTCTGTTTGAGTGCGAAGTTTCGCACGGTGTTCAAAACGAGATTGGCTTCTTCGGGCGCGATGTGGCATTGCTCAATGTCAATCACTTTGTCGTAGCGTTGTGGCGCGTGAAAGCCGATAGCGAAATCAGTTCGTTTTTGAGGCGCGTTCATTTCGTTTGGCAACAGGTAGCGTGAGGTGGAAAGCGAAAAGTCGACTTTGTTGCGATAGTGATAGAGCCTTGTTGCGCCAATCGGTTCCAGCATGGTGATGTTACGAAATCCGCCGATGTGGGTGAGTGTGTCAAGCACGTGTTTGTTTTTTTGTTGGAGTTGGGCGTTGTAGTCCAAGTGTTGCCACTTACAGCCGCCGCAGATTCCGAAGACTTCGCACTTCGGCTCGGTGCGCAAGGGCGAGGGCGAAAGCAGTTGAGTGAATTGGGCTTCGAGATAAGACTTTTTTGCTTTGTAGATGGTGGCTTCAACCGTATCGCCAATCGCCAGCGTGCCACGAATGAACACGCTCATGCCGTCGGGCAATTTGGCATAGCACTTATCACCGTCGGCGAGGTCGGAAAGCGTTGCGGTAATGGTTTGTCCTTTTCGATACATGGTTCAAGGATACATCTTCGAACAGATTCAGATTAGACGCACAAAATAGCGCGAGAGGGCTTATTTTGCGAGACTTTCTTCGGCGTTCTTCAAACACAAGGTCAAATGAAATCATCGGTGAAATCATCAAGCAAATTGTCTAAACGCGGTCGGGCAACCCTGAAAAAGCGATTGGAAACTCTTGTTCCGAAATCGACAGGCGAAAAGTTTGAACGGCTTGCGGAAATTGTCGCACTCTTGCGCACGGATTGCCCTTGGGACAGAAAGCAAACGCCTGATTCGTTAGTGCATTTGACGCTCGAAGAAGTCTATGAGATGATTCATGCGATTGATTCAAGAGATGAGGCGGAACTCAAAAAAGAACTTGGCGATATATTGCTACACATCTGTTTTCAGAGCGTTTTGGCGGCGGAGCGCAAGGCGTTCACGATTGATGATGTGTTGGACGCGATTGCTACGAAACTCATCTTTCGCCACCCGCACGTGTTTGGGCAAGATGTCGCCAAAGATGAATCCGCAGTGAAGGCGAATTGGGAAAAGTTGAAAATGAAAGAAGGGCGGAAATCGGTGTTGGACGGCGTGCCGCGTGCGATGCCTGAACTCTTGCGTGCCTATCGCGTGCAGGAAAAAGCGGCAGGCGTTGGCTTCGATTGGAAAACCGACGACGGCGTGTGGAAAAAATTAAACGAAGAACTCTTGGAACTGCGCCACGCCAAAACGCCGAAAGCACGCGAAGAAGAACTCGGCGACGTGCTTTTTACGCTTGTCAATTTGAGCCGATTTCTCAAAGTCAATCCCGAAGATGCGCTTCGCAAGACAACAGAGAAATTTATTCGCCGTTTTCAATGGCTTGAAACAGAAGTTCAAAAAAGTGGCAAATCGTGGCACGATTTTACGATGGAAGAGTTAGATGCATTGTGGGAAAAGGCGAAGAAGCAGGAAGCCTTATCGCGACGGAAGCGCATATAATTTTGGCGTGAAAAAGATTTTTGTGCATTTTTGCTTTGAGCGTGTTCGTCTAGTGGCCCAAGACGTCGCGTCTGTTTCAGCGCGGAAATCGCGGGTTCGAATCCCGCACACGCTACAGCAGTATGGGTTCTTTGCGGTCTGAAAGTTGCGTCGGTAGCTCAACTGGATAGAGCATCAGACTTCGACTCTGACGGCTGGGGGTTCGAATCCCTCCCGGCGCACCAAAAAATTCTGCACTGTGCTTGTTTCTTTGCTTTCGTGCCGTATATTTGCGTCCCTTTTTGCAATGGTTAGATAAATGCACCCGTAGCTCAGTTGGATTAGAGCATCTGACTACGAATCAGAAGGTCTGAGGTTCGAGTCCTCACGGGTGCACAGCGTTGCCCTTTTTCGCTCAAAAAAGCTAATTTTGACAAGATTCAGGCGAAATTGTATATGAAAATGGTGGTGTTTTGAACACTAAGCAACACAAAACGAAGGGGGAACAGCGGTAATTGTGCCCCTTTGCTTTTCATCGCAACCTTAAACGCATCACCATTTGCTCTTTACATCGTTCTTCAGGTCGCCTTGAAATCCCTCTGCAATCATGTTATCGAGTTTTCCCAACGCCTTTTGACATTCTTTCTCGTTAGTGATTCTCATGTGTCAAGAAGTCTTCGCGTTCCGCTTGAATTGCGCGTTCATAAACAAGTCCGTTTTACACATCAATAACCGTTTGCTTGAAAACTTCAACTATCGTCCAAAAGCGTGTAGATTTCGATAGTTTTATTCAACTATCCTTTCAACTATCCTGAAAACACTTTTCAGAACACAGGTTCAGCGAAAGTTTTAAGCCGCTCGAGCGATTCGTCTTGAACGTCTTTGTGCAGACTGTTGCCGTGTGAATCCATCGTGCAGATAGCGGCAAAGCCTTCGACTTCCAAATGCCACATGGCTTCGGGAACGCCCATTTCTTCAAGGTAATCGACACCTGTTACTTCCTTAATGCACTGTGCGTAGTATTGCGCCGCGCCGCCAATCGCGTTGAGATAAATTGCGCCGTGTTCCTGCAACCCTTTCAATGTTTTCGCGCCCATGCCGCCTTTGCCAATCACCGCACGAAATCCCAATCGCTTAATCACATCGGCTTGATACGGCTCTTCGCGAATTGAAGTCGTAGGACCAGCCGCCGTGATTTTATACTTGCCATTTTCTTTCATCACCACAGGACCGCAGTGATACAGCACGCCACCGCGCGTTTCAACGGGCATATCTTTGGCTTCAAGGTTGTGATGAATAACGTAATGATGAAATGCGTCTCGCCCTGTGTGCATCGCACCGTTGATGATAACCACATCGCCGACTTTCACTTTGCGAATTTGCTCTTCGCTAATCGGAGCTTGAAGCACAATCTCTTTGCCTGTGAGCGGAATGCCCGCGCCCTTTGCAAGCCGTTTGATTTCATCAGATTCGCGATAGAGCCACTTGATAATGTTTCCACTTGAATCAAGATGCACGCCGAGACGGCGATACGCCCAACAGTTGTAGGCAACGCTCACGAAGAAACTTGCAGGCAAGCGTTCCGCCAGTCCAATTTTACAGCCAAGCAGTGTAACCTTGCCGCCGAAGCCCATAGTGCCGATGTTGAGTTTATTAGCGTTTTCCATCACATAATCTTCTAACGCACGCAAGGTTTCATCAGGATTGACATCATCGACGGAGCGCAAGAGTTGATGTTTGGCGAGTTCATAGCCCGATGTTCTATCGCCGCCAATGCCTACGCCGATAAAGCCTGCCGAACAGCCTTGCCCTTGCGCTTGCCAAACCGCGTGCATGATACATTTGCGAATGCCCTCTAAATCGCGATTGGCTTTGCCCAGTCCTTCAAGTTCGGTTGGGAGCGAGTATTGAATGTTTTTGTTTTCACACCCGCCGCCTTTCAAGATGAGTTTGATTTCGGTGTAATCGTTTTCCCATTGCTCGAAGTGCATGACAGGCACGCCTGCGCCGACATTCGTGCCACTGTTTTTGCCCGTGATGGGGTGAACGGAGTTCGGACGCAGTTTGCCTGTCTTTGTGGCTTCTATGGTCGCTTCCTTGATAGCGGCTTTGATTTCAAGTTGATTGACGCCAATCGGCGTGTGAATGAAAAAAGTCGGCATTCCTGTGTCTTGACAAATCGGCGAGACATTGTCGCACGCCATATCGACATTGAGCGTAATGGTCGACATCGCTAATCCAGAGCGCGAGTCGGCATCTTCACGCTCGGCGGCGCGTGCAATCGCACGGCGCACATCACTTGGCAAATTGGTCGACGTTTCTGTAATCAGTTGCAGAATTGAATCTTTCAGTGTGGTCATACTACAAGAAGGTTTGTGTTGCGAAAAGTATCAGGCTTGAATTTACGCCAAATCATCACGCTTGAAAAATATGGTTTATTGTCAAAGAAGGCGTAACTTTGCGCCCGTCCAAACTGACTGCACTCTAAAAAACACATCTCAAAATTATTGCTGTTTGATAATGAAACTTCTCGCTAACGCTACACTTGGCGTATTTTCTTTCCTCTTTATTTATCGCTTTTCACGCTATCTCACGACGCCGCTTTTCAAAAGAATTGGTGTTTATCGCTATTACTCAAAAATGTTTTTCACAGTGCCTTTTGGATTGAACACATTGGAAGTTCACATTGGCACAAGTTGGGATTTCTTCCGACTGCAAAAAGTCAATCCATCAATTTTGCTGTATCATTTGGCGGAAGGATTGAAGAATTTATGTGCGGAAATTGAAGCAGGCAGAATTGCGCCTGACACAAAGATTCGTGCTAACTTGTATTATTTCAGCGATGCAACCGTTGAGAAGTTCGGTTTCAAATCGCGCCGTCCGAACCTCTTTGAATGGTTTGTGTTCAGCCTCAATTACATTGAACTCTGCATTATGCTTTCCATCTCATATCGCAAACTTACTCGTGTTCGGTTTGAGAATCTTAAAGTCATAGAAGGTATTGCAGGCGAACTTGCGCGATATAAAGCCGACTATCAACGCATTGCTGAACGCATCAAACAGCGTGAGTCTCTTCAATCGATTTTGATTCAAGATTCAAAAGCAACCCGCAATGTTGCCTAAGATATGCTCCCACCAGTTCAAGGGCTGACCGAAACAGAAGTTCAGGAGCGAAAAGCAAAAGGCTTAGTCAACCGTGCCAAACTCGAACATATCAAGAGTGTCCCTCAAATTGTTCTTGAAAATTCGTTCAGCATTTTTAATCTCATCAACTTTGCTGTCATTGCTTTTCTGCTTGTGTTTTACTTCACCACCCGTGATGAACGATTGGCTCTGGATTCGCTTGGCATTACTACCGTTACGCTTGCCAACACGCTGATTGCTGTTGTTCAAGAAATTCGCGCCGCGCGCGCCCTCGCCAAAATGGAACTCCTCAAAAACCCGTTTGTAACGGTCATCAGAGATGGAAAAACCATTCAGATTGATAAGCACGATGTTGTGCAAGATGATGTGCTTTTTCTTGAAAAAGGCGAGCAAATTGTGGTTGATGGAAAAGTGCTTTATGCTAATCGGTTAGAAGTTGATGAATCGTTGGTTACAGGTGAATCGATACCGATTGCGAAATCGGCGGGCGATACGCTGTTATCGGGCAGTTTTTGCGTGTTTGGCAACGGCTATTTTCGGGCGGAAAAAGTCGGCGCAGAAAGTTACGCGACACAAATCACGGCGCAAGCCAAGCGATACAAGTTCATGGTGTCGCCGCTTCAACGCAAAATCAACTTGCTGTTTGTGTGGTCGTTTGGCATTACAGCGATATTGGTGTTGATAGAACTGTTGCGAGACTTGTATTTGCAAACCTTCACGCCCGATGAAGTGCGCAAAATTTCTACGATTGCCATTTCGCTCATTCCCGAAGGCTTGGTGTTTTTTTCTTCTATTACATTCACGATTGGCATTTTTCGGATTGCTAAAATCGGCGCGATTATTCAGAAAATCAATGCGATTGATGCGTTCCCAACGGTTGAGGTGGTGTGTATGGATAAAACCGGCACACTGACGCAAAACAAAATTGCTTTTGCCGCGCTCTCGCTCTTCAAAGGCTTTTCGGAAGAAGAAGTCAAACGAAGTTTGGGCGCATTTCGTGCATTAAGCACCGAGCAAAATGCAACCATCAAAGCCTTATCGATTTTTGCGTCGCCCGAAGGGATTGCTCGACTCGATGAAATTCCTTTCAGCTCCGATATTAAAATCAGTGCGGTAAAAATGACGATTGACGGCGCAACGCGCACCTTCATTCTCGGCGGCTTCGATGTGCTTCAAGAACGGCTCTCCAAAAGCGAAGAAGAAGAAGCCCTCGCACTGTTTACGACGCATAAACTTTCAGGCTATCGCAACTTGCTTTTCGGCGAAGTGCGGTCAGAACTCTCCGAAAAACTTTCGGCTGAACAAGTCGACTCGTTTGAAATCACGCCGATTGCGATTGTCTCGCTCAAAGATGAAGCACGAACCGATGCGATTGAAGTCCTCAAACTTTTTGAGCAAAATAAAATTGATGTAAAAATCATTTCAGGTGATTCAGGCGATTCCGTGTTGCAAACCTTGCGCGAAATCGGTTGGCACGCTTCGCTCGATATGATGATAACCGGCAACGAACTCGATAAACTTCCCAAAGAGCAACTTGCCGATGTCGTCTCGCAAAAAACGATTTTCATCAGAACGAAGCCTGAACATAAACTCACTATCATTCAAGCACTTAAAGGCTTGAAAAAGGAAGTTGCGATGATTGGCGATGGCGTGAATGATTTGCTCGCAATTAAAGAAGCCAGTTTGGGAATTGCTATGGAAGAAGGAAGTGCAATCACCAAAGAAGCCGCCGATGTGGTGCTTCTCAAAAATCGATTTTCGCTGTTGCCGAAAATGTTTGATGAAGGAAGCAAAATCATCAATACGGTGCGTTATGTGTCCAATCTTTTCATCACGAAAAATGCGGTGGTGATTGTGTTAAGCGTTTTGCCTTGGTTTTTAGATGTGCTGTATCCGCTCACGCCGCGCAAGAGCGGCTTGATGAGCATTCTTGGCATTGCGTTTCCTGCATATTTCATTGCGCTGATGAACCTGAACACGTCGCCTGTGCGTGATTTTTTCAAGCAACTGCGTGAGTTTGTCTCGCTTTCAACTGCAATGATGTTGAGCCAAACATTCGCCGCCTATTTCATTGGGCGTTATGTGTTTGAATTTCCTGAATCGGTTGTCGTTGAACTGATGACGGGCGCGTTGGTGATTGCTTCCATCATGAATTTTCTCTGCGCTGTTTATTTTGACGATGTTCAAAATCAAAAGCAGTATTTGCTCTTCGGCTTGGGGCTGACGGTGCTGTATGCTTTTTTCGCAACGATTTCACCTGAATTTTTCATCACAAAAGTGATAACGACTTTTTACGAAATCACGCCGTTTAGTTTGTTGCAGTGGGTAGCGATTGCGCTTGCGACTGTTCCATTAGCGATTCTCTTTTTCTTCGCACATCGCCTTTCTTCAAAACAAGTTATGAGATAATTGAGAGTTGATAGTGAAAAGTTAAGAGTTGTATCTGTGTCTATCCGTTGAATCCGTTTCATCAGTGTTCCATTTTTCAAGAGAACACGGATTGACAAACACAATAAAGGGCGGATTTAGACTCCGCCCCAACACGAAGGGCAGGTCGTGAACCCGCCCCTACAATGTTCCTACAACCTCTAACCTTCTACCTTTTACTTCACCAACATCA
>Ga0308411_10003659_pt1 | contig 10228 bp, 5 predicted proteins | sample HotsprottomLayer_2_FD_203530 | JGI IMG/M metagenome (GOLD analysis project Ga0308411, IMG submission 203530) | Hot spring phototrophic mat microbial communities from Octopus Spring, Yellowstone National Park, Wyoming, United States -... | ecosystem: Environmental > Aquatic > Thermal springs >... | reverse complement strand
GCGATGGACCGATTCCAATCAGTAGTTGAGACCATTTTTTCGGATGTGGATGAGTGGTCTCTCATCACGCAAAAGCCATCCGTCGTCGACACGAGCCAGAATGAGTCGGTGGTCGCCGCTGACGCACGTCTGAGTCGGTGTGCAATGCAATACGGCGAGCGCGTCCACAAGAATCGGTGGCTGCCCCGGGCACCGACGGATACGTTGCTCCTGTCCAGGTAACTGAGCCAACGGTAACCCCTTGCCGAAATGACTCAGCAGATCTTTTTGCCCTTCCGCAAGGATATGGAGGGCAAACCGACTGCCGTCTTGCAACCATTCGCCGATGGTTCGTCCCTGGCGAACAGCGAGACTCAGCATGGGCGGATCGAACGAACACTGTTGAACCCAACTGGCCAGAAACGCCGTCTCGTTCCCATCTTTACAACAGGTAACAACGAAAATCCCGCTGGGGATGCGACCCAGGGCGGCGGCAAGATCGGTCACCATCAATCTCCCGAAACCTGGAGTAGGGTTTCGATCCGCTTGTCGATGTCCTCAAAGTCCACGTGTTCATGATATTTCTTGATGAGGCGTCCACGTTGGTCAAAGAGGAACAAGCAGGGTGGACCGTCGATTTTTAACTTCACTTGCCAGACTTCAGGTTTTTCGCGCAACACGTAATTTTCCGTATCGGCTTGCTGTGACACGAGGAACTGACGGATGCGTTGCTGGCTCTCAGGGGAGTCGGGATCGTCCAGACTGACCGTCAAAACGACGAGTCCTTTGGTCCGAAAGCGATTCCAAGTCCTGATGAGATGGGGAAATTCGCGTTTGCAGGGTAGGCAATAGGTTGCCCAAAAATTGACGAGGACGACTTGACCGTGCCAACTGTTGACGCGCTCGACCAACTGCTCGTAACGAGCCTCACGAACCGTCACCGCACGGGCTGACGAAGTGGGTGCCTGGCCGGGCAAGGAGGGGCAGGTAAGGGTTATTCCCCAGAGAGATAGAGCTAAGGAACGAAACATGATCCGCATCTCCGTTGAGGTGGCGAGAAACGCATGGTAATCTGTCCCGTCTGAGAGGACCAGGGGAAATTTCTGCCGGCAGCCTTCCCCAAGGTCACAGTGGCCGGGCAGATGATGCTGAACGAGACTGCGGCGCCATCGTATAATGGGGACAAAACGCGTCTGCAGCCGGGGTTGCAACTGAGGAAGGCATGCAATTTCAGTTTCAAGTGACAGCGACTTCGCCGGCGGTCAGCGAAGCGGCTGTTGACTCATTGGACCGGTCGCATGGGTTGTTCTTGGAGTTATTACGGGAAATCCGTGATGCGCAGCGCGAGCAGGTTGCGTTGCTACGTCAACAGGCAGCCTCCCAGGACGTCAGTCATCGTTGGCGGGCTTTTCTCGATCGCTGGCAAGACGACTTTGGCTCGCTCCCGCAAGCCTGCCGCCGAGTACTTCCCCACCTGGAGCGTGCCTATATGACTTTGATTGCTGAGTTAACCCAACACTTGGAAGAACAGGGTGAAGATACGACAAACAATGACTTTGCCTTGAGTGAATTCCTCGATCGCTTTGGGGTGCGGTTAAGCCAACTGGGAGCGATATTGAGTCTCGTCGGTCCTTTGGCGGAGATTGCCGCAGCAAGTGAGCGGAAATCGTGAGCAACCTCCGCTCCTCCCTAGAAACAACCCCGATCTTCATGGAAATTGCTGCTAACGAACTGTCGCCGGTGCTGGATCTTTACAGCCAAGGGCTGTACCGGCAGGCGTATCAGAAAGCGTCGGCCATCGCACCTCTGCCAGATTGGGATGGAACAGCGGCTCGATTGCTCGCTGGTCGCATCGCACGACAGGTGGGCGCCCCGCGCTTATCCCGATGGCATTTTCTCAAAGCCTACCGGGGGCAGCCCTCGTATCCTGAAGCCATCTATTACCATGCTCGCTACCTCTTGGAGGCCCAGGACACGCTGGCGGCATGGCGGTTCCTTCGGCGAGAACGAGACGCGATCCGGGAAGCAGCACCCGAACTTCGGGCCGATTTTTATTGTTTGTTAGCGTTTCTGGCGGCCCGCGGACGCGATTTTGAACTCTCCGAATCCTGGATGCGTCGGGCGCTGGATCTCACGCCGGATCGTCCCTGGGTCCACGTTGAGCATGCCGGTTGTCTCGAAATCGCGGAGAAGCTCCCGGAAGCTCTCGCGGCAGCACGACAGGCCTTGCAACTTAAGCCGTGGTTCCGACCCGCTGTCCAAGCAGCGGGCCATTTGCTCGTGCAGCTCGACAAAGAGCACGAAGCGCTCGAGTTGTTGCAGGAAGCCGACACCCAACTGGAATGTGCCGCCGTTACGGCCCAATTGGCTGCGCTTCAGGATGAATTGGGCCTGCATCAGGAAGCACGACGAAGTTACCAACGTTTTGCCGATCTCTCACCCCTCATGGAAAACGAGGTTGTCGAGTGGTTGGCAGCCCGTCTGTCCGACGTCCTATACGAGCTCGGAGATCGAGAAGGGGCAAGAGCCGAGGCGGCTCGTGCCGGTGACGGTTTCCATCGCATTCTCGCCGATCGGTTGGCTCAGCCGCCCTCGGAGGCCCGGCGAGTGATCCTCGAACGTCTGGAACGAGTGCCCCGTTCGCAGGATCTGCCCGTTCCCGCGGCTCTGGTGATGTTGCGACGGTATTGGCGTCCCGACGACCCATTACCGGGGATGGAACCGTTTCGTTTGGATGCCCCGGTCGAACACCAGGAACGGCGTTGGGTGGAACAACCTGGCCCGCGGGGGAACGACCAACCGTGGATCGTTCGGGAAATGACAGCGACTCCCTCCGTCTTGCACGCCTTGATTGACCGGGGGATTCCCATTGCCTTGGGTGTTGTCGAAGCGACGTTCACCCATTTGCAAGCCATCGCGGGCTACGACCAGTGGCGCGGTGTCTTGCTCTTTCGCGACCCATCCGAACGCCCCTTGGGCGAGATGATGCTCGAACCGCTGTTAGAGCGATTCCGGTCCCATGGTCCGCGGGCCTTGATCGCCCTGCCGGCGGAAGAGGGGGCTCGGCTCGAAGGCCTGGATTTGCCCGATGCGGAACTTTATGACAGGGTGTACCGCATCCACCGGGCAATGGAATTGTCCGATCGGGAAACCGCGGGCGCGATCTTCGACGAATTGCAGAAACAAGCGCCGGATCATCGGCTAACCCTGTATGCCCGTTATTTGTTAGGGCGATACGACGCTCACAACGTCGAACAGTTGGCCGCCGTCGATGAATTACTCCGGCATTTTCCCGACGATCCCACATTCCTCCTAGCGCGCGTGCAAGTCCTGCGCGACCTGGATCGGCGCGAGGAGCGACTGTCGCTGTTGAAACGACTCACGGAACAACCGCACACGGACTTGATCTTTACCATGTTGTATGCGCAAGAACTCGCGACCGACGCTCGGGAGCATCATCGGGCCGAGCGGTTGCTGCGCAAGGTCATACGGCATCGCCCGACGTACGCCAGCGCTTATTTCCACTTGGCGAATTTACTGTGGGAACAGCAACGGAAAGAGGAAGCGCTGGAGCTTTACCGGTTCGCGGTCTGTTTGGACGATACGTCGGATGGCCTGGCCCGGCAGTACTTGCGATCCGCGCGAGCGATGAACCGAACCGACGAAGCTTTACGCCTATTCGAAGATCGCGTGGCGCGATTTGGCGACCGATCCGGACAGTATGCCCGTATTCTTTTCAATGCCTTGAGTGACTTGGAGCGCATCGACGAAGCGTTTGCGGTGTTGGACCATGCGCTCGCACGGCGACCCACCGATGGAGAGCTGATTCTCTTCGCGGCGGAGATGCGAGCATCGTATGGCGAATTCAAAGTTGCACAAAGCTTGTTGAAAGCCGCCAAGGACAAAGTTCGTCCGACAGCGTGGTTCCGTGCGGCCGCGAATCTCGCCGGCTTGCAAGGCCACCTGGTCGAGTCGCTCAATTTCTGGCGTGAAGTGGTGGCGGCGGAACCTTTGGCGCTGGATGCTCACCGCGCGATCGCCTTGCGTTTGGCCGAGACCGAGAGCCGCGCTGCTGCTTTGGAATATCTAAAGAACCTGACCGAACGCCATCCGCGTCATTTCGGGTTGCTGCAATTGCGGATTGAATGGTTACGGTTAGAGGGGCCAGCGGCAGCCGAACCTGTTGTTCGCAAACTCATCGAATTTCACCCCAGCGATGCATGGGCGCACCGCGAATTGGCCTTGCATCTGGCAGAATTGAAACGCTATGGCGAGGCGGAGCGGGAATTGGAAATCGCGGCTCGTTTGGAGCCGCCAAGTCCCTCGTATCATTGTGTCATGGGCCGTTGCCTGAGTCTGGCAGGCCGCAATGAAGAGGCCCGCGAACAGTATCGAGCTGCACTTCGGCTTTCGATCGACAACGAATTAGCGATCTCCGAGCTATTATCGTTGGCACCCCGTCGGTCGGAGCGACGCGATGAACTCGAATTTATCGAGGAAGAACTGGCGCGACAGCCTCACTTGGGTGAGGGCGTCATCGCATACTTTACCCATGCCGTTCACACCTTGGAACCACATGAAGTTCATGCTTCGCTCCAAAATCTCTTGGACAATCGGCCGGACCTCTGGCAGACCTGGTCGGTCATGACACACCAACTTTTGGCGATGGAACGTTTTCCGGAAGCCCGATCGCTCAATGAGCAAGCGATCGATCGTTTCCCGATGCTGCCACGTCTTTGGCTCGACAAAGCGGAAGTTTGCGCTGCCACGGGCGACGAAGATGGACAAATCGAGGCGCTGCGCCAAGCGTTACGGATCAGTCCGGGTTGGGGGCCAGCAATTCGGGAATTGGCCGAAGCATTGGATCGCCGCCGACGACTGAGTGAAGCCTGCGAGTTGTTACGTCAGGCTGTCGCCCGAGCGCCTCTTGATCCGGCCAATCGCGCTCTCTACGCCGACAAGCTCTGGAAAAGCGGCAATTCCGCCGAGGCCGTCGCCCAAGTGAAAGAAGCTCTGAAACTCGATCCCGGTTACGATGCCGCCTGGCACATGCTCGATCTGTGGTGCGAGCGGATGGAACAGCCGGAGGAGGTCATTCGCTTTGCCCGTGAACTGACACGGTCACGCCCCGGCGACATTCGAACGTGGCTGGCACTCGTCCGGCAATTAAACAATCCTGCCGAAAGCGAGGAAGTTCTGGCAGCTTTGGATAAAGTGCTATCGCTGAGTCCGCGGAACCCCGAGGCACGCGATCTGAAAGCCGAGCGTTTGGTGGAGTTGGGTCGATTCGATGAGGCTCGGGAGGCGTGTCGAGCCGCGGAACAGGAAGAAACGCCCCCTATGATTCTGCAAGGCCGCGCTGCCTGGGTGGAAGCGCGAGCCGGGCAGATTGATCGTGCGGTGGCCATGATGGAGAAAATTGTCGAAAGCGAGCCGAACTATTACTGGGGCTGGCAGCAACTCTCCGAATGGTACCACGAGGCCGGACGCAACGAAGACTATCTCCGCGCCGCCGAACGTCTCGTCGAATTGCGTCCCGATAATCCAGTGGCCTTGGCTCGGCGCGGCGAGGCGCGGCTCCTGAATGGCGAACGCGAAGAAGGTAAGACCGACCTCCGCCTGGCCCAGCAAATTGCTCCGGATTTCCCCCTGCCCGGAATGCTGCTTTTCGATGAATACATGGCGGATGAGCAATACGAGCAAGCTGCGGCAACCTTGGCCATCTTGCAGGAACACGTGGCGGATGATTTTGTCGTGGCGCGACAATGCCATCTAGCCTGTGCACAGGGAGACAAAGCGACGGCTTTGGACGCTTTTCGCAATTTATGTGAGTCGCCCATTGAAGCGAGTTGGCCAATCGTCAGTTCGCTCAACCACCTCCGCGGGGCTGGATGGGGCGACGAAGCCGATCGCCTGTTAAAGGAAGCCATCGACTCGCGGCTCTTTAATCCGCATGCTGTGTTGCTCTGGCTGGATGGACCGGCCGGTGTCGATACGCCTCCTGACCAACAACTCGAGATTCTCGAGCGGGCAACGCGAAGGCATCCTCGCTTTCCCTATCTGTATGACCGGCAGGCCGAAATTCTCACTCGCTTGGAACGGTGGGATGATGCTCTCGCGGCGTGCCAACCGGGGGCGTTCACGGACGAACGTGTACCGTTTATTTTGCGGGGCCGCGCCGCGTGGGTCGAATATCAACGGGGCCGGTCCCAACGTGCCATTGCCATGATGGAAGAAATCGTCGCGCAAGAACCCGATTATTATTGGGGCTGGCAGCGTCTGGCCGATTGGTATGAAGCAAGTCAGCGACTGGACAAATTCCTGGAAGCGTCGGAACAGTTGGTTCGCTTAGCGCCGCGCGATGCCATGTCGTTTGAGTACCGGGGCGAAGCCCGCCGCGCCAAGGGAGACCGTGTCGGTGCCAAGGAAGACTTTCGCCGAGCTTTTGAACTGGACCCGGAATACACAATGGCGGGTTTGAATCTTGTGGACGAGTACCTGGCTGCCGACGAACTCGAAGAAGCCGCCGAGACGTTAGCCAGGTTGCGCGAACATGCAGACGGTCCTCATGTTCGGCTGCGGGCGATTCAACTTGCTGCGCGGCACGGCCGTCAGTCCGAGGCCATGGAGTTGCTGGGCGAATACACCACCGAGGAGGAAGCGCCACCCGGAATCGTTCGTCGGGCCATCGAAGTGATGGACGAGGCGGGCTGGTCGAAGGCCGTCGATCGCGTCTTCGATGAGGCGATCAGTCATCCCGAGGCTGTCCCCTTAGTCGGTCATTTCTGGGTCGAACGACGTGTCCGACGTGGTGACCATTCGATTGTCGAACGTTTTGATCAATTGGTCGAGCGCGGTGAAATCGGCACCGAAGCTCTGCTGGCCTACCTCGACGCCTTGGGAGACCAGCGGGATGCTCAACGCTTGACCGCTTTCGTCGCGCGGTACGGCGATGGGCTCCGCGCTCAAACGTTAAGCTGGGGCAAGGTCGGCTGGGCCTTCGCTCGTATCGGTCGTTTCGATGAGTTAGCCCGATGGATGCATGACTGGAAATCACGGGACGATGTCGGTTCGTGGATGCTGATCAATCTGGCAATTGCTCTCCGTTCTCTGGGTCGGGATCGCGATGCCGCTGAAGTCAGCCTCTTTGCCCGAGATCATGCTCGGAGTGATTTCACGTCGATGTTCCATTCGGTGTGGTTGGCTTTCGATGAAGCGGTTGCCGGTCGAACGGCGCAGGCAGCGCGGATGACCGGGCAACACGAACTGGAAAAAGATCAACTTGACTCGTACTTCCGTGTGATCCATGCCATGACGAAGGCGATGATCCAGGTGCAGCAGGGGCGACGAGCCGTTTTCGTCGATGCGTGCCAGGAACTTGAAAAGACCGTCCAAGAAAACCGCGATTTGGAGCCCGACCCTGCCATCTATCGAGCCTGGCGAAAATGCGTACGCCGGATGGCTCGCGATGCGTTCAGTCTCAAAGCCTGGCTTTGGCGGCTCCGTGTGGCGAAGAACCCTCCCTTGCCACCGTATCCTCCCGCCCCGGCGACCAGGAAATGACGACCCGCCGCAACTTGTCACACGGTCCGGTTAGGGTGCCGGCTCATTCGCCTCTTCGTACAATTTCGCCCAATCGGCCGCGTGCTTTTCAAAAATAACCTCCCGTCGAAGTTTCAAACTGACCGTCAATTCGCCCGACTCGGGGGAGAACGGTTTCACCCGCAGGAAAAACCGCTTCACCTGTTCCCAAGAAGAAAGACCCGCTTGCAGCTCCTCGATCCGCTTTTGAAACCACGCCATCACTTCAGGGTGACGTGCCAGTTCTTCGTCGCTTCCCGTCAGATGCGGCAACGCCTGCCGCACCCGAGCCCAGTTTGGCACAATGAGCGCGGTCAAATAATTCCGCTGGTCACCATAGACCACGATCTGTTCCACCGCGGGTTCCTGCTGTAAGACGGCTTCGACCTCCGTCGGCGCCACTTTCTTACCGTTCGACAAAACGATGAGTTCTTTTTTTCGACCGGTGATATAAACAAACCCCTCGTCGTCCATTCGGCCCATGTCACCGGTGTGAAACCAGCCGTCACGAAGGACCGCTTCCGTCGCCGTCGGTTGATTCCAATACCCCTTCATGATGTTGGGACCGCGAGCCAGAATTTCTCCGTCGGGGGCAATGCGGATCTCAACGCCCGGCAACGGTTGTCCCACCGAATCGATGCGCACTCGTTCGGGTCGGTTGACCGTCAACACCGGGGCGGTCTCGGTCAGACCATAACCCTGCGCTAAGGGTAAACCCGCTTGCCGGTAGACTTGACACACGGCGGGAGGCAAAGGGGCGCCACCAGACATCATCCAACGGATTCGGCCACCGAACATCGCTCGCAAGGTCTTGTCGGGGGTCCGCGTCGCTTGTGCGGCCGCTAGCATCTTCTCCCAGAATCGTGGCACACCGTGCAAATGGGTCGGCTGCACCTCTTGCAGATCGGTCGGAACCGCGTCAAGCGATTCCGATAGCACCACGAGAATCCCATTCCGCAAACTGAGATAATGATCGCACGTGCGGGCAAAGATGTGACTGAGCGGCAACCAACTCAGAAGCACAATGTCCATATCTTCTTTCGGGACGAGATCGACCATCGCTTCGGCATTGGAGACCAGATTGCCGTGTGTGAGCATCACACCCTTGGGAACGCCGGTTGTACCCGACGTATACATGATGGTCGCCAAATCATCCGGACCGATTTGCTTCTCGCGGCGGACCAATTCGTCGTGGCAGGTTGTTAAAGCTCGGCGACCGCGCTGGAGGAAGGCGGCCCAAGAGATCGCGTCCCGCAAGGCCGCTTGCCGATCGAAGACCACTACGCCCCGCAGCTCCGGCAGCAGTTCACGTACTTCCCAGGCTTTGACAAGTTGGGCGGCATTCGAAACGATTAACCAGGAGATTCGAGCGTCTGCCATTTGCCGTGCGATGGCGTTCTTGGGCAAACCGGCATGGGCCGGCACGTTGACGGCACCCGCTGTCATAATGCCCATGTCGGCCAAAAGCCATTCGACCCGATTTTCAGACACCAGTCCGACCCGATCGCCCGGCTGAATACCCGCGTCGACGAGAGCGGCCGCGCAGGCAAGTGCTGTTTCGCGGTATTCGCTCCAGGAAATGTCGGTGAAGACCCCCCAGCGTCGAAAACGCAGCGCGGGTCGGGGGCCGAGACGCTCCGCTTGCACACGGTGGATTTCAATCAGATTCCGAAACGTCATCGCTGATTCCTCGCCGTCGGAACAGCCCCAAAACATAGGAATAGTCGTTGGTCCACAAGGGCGCATCGGGAGGGGCCCGTAAAAGCTCCCAGAGTGTGTCCCGCGTCGGACCGACCCCCCGAACTAACAAAATCGGCCCCAAATCCGCCTCACTTCGGGCCAAGACCACCCAGTCCGAATCGCAGGTGCCTACGTCCCAAGATCCGCTCAGGTCATGCCGTTCGTAGGCAACAAGCTGGGCGTCCTCAGCCAGTTTCGCCACGACCGGTCGCAGATTCAGATAACGATTCGAGATGTGAATCGCCAAGATACCCCCGGGTTTCAGTCGCGAGAGATATTGTTGCAGGGCTTCGCGAGTTAAGAGATGCACCGGGATGGCGTCCGAACTGAAGGCATCCAGAATTAACATGTCGAACGAAGCCGCGGGGACCTGGCGTAACTGCAGGAGGGCGTCGCCAAGTCGGATGTCGAGCTGGGGTGTGCGGCATTCCTGTAAATAGCTGAAATAACGTGAATCTTGGGCAATGCGTTGGATCGTGGGGTCAATTTCAAAAAAGGTCCACGTATCGCCGGGCCGTGCGTAGTACGCCAAGGAGCCGGTGCCCAAGCCGACCGCGGCGACGCTGAGTCCTTCCGGCTTGGACGCGAACCACCGCCGGCACACAAGCCCGATCGGGCTGCCGCGATGATAATACGTCAATGGCTCGTGCCGACCTTCCTCGTCGGTCGAATCGACGCTCATCATCCCGTGAAGCGTTGTTCCGTGATACAGAGCGCGGAATTTGCCATCTTGAACCTCACGCACCTCGATCACGCCGAAAAAGTTTCTTTCCCGGAACAACGGCTGACCCGCCGAATCCAACGTCGCCACGAGAAAGACAGCGGTGAGCCCCAAGGCGAAGCGGCGCGGCTGACCCACCATCAAGTAGGCCAACACACAGGGCAGGCCGTAGGTCAGGGCGGAGCGCCACGGCCCATAAGCCATGTC
>Ga0308411_10003658_pt1 | contig 10231 bp, 9 predicted proteins | sample HotsprottomLayer_2_FD_203530 | JGI IMG/M metagenome (GOLD analysis project Ga0308411, IMG submission 203530) | Hot spring phototrophic mat microbial communities from Octopus Spring, Yellowstone National Park, Wyoming, United States -... | ecosystem: Environmental > Aquatic > Thermal springs >... | reverse complement strand
CGAGGGCTCGGTCACCACGCCGGGGGACCTCGAGCGCATCCGTGAGATCCGGGCCCGGTCGCGGATGCTGGTGACCATCGGCGCCTGCGCCACCGCCGGGGGGATCCAGGCGCTGCGGAACTTCGCCGAGGTCGACGAGTACCTGTCGGTGGTGTACGCGCGTCCCGAGTTCATCGCCACGCTGGCGACGGCCACGCCCATCGCCGAGCACGTCCCGGTCGATGCCGAGCTGCGGGGCTGTCCCATCGACCGTCGGCAGCTGCTCGAGCTCATCAGCGCCTACCTCCAGGGCCGCCGGCCCAACCTGCCCACCTACAGCGTGTGCGTGGAGTGCAAGCAGGCCGGCAACGTGTGCGTCATGGTGGCCCGGGGCACGCCGTGCCTGGGCCCGGTCACACAGGCGGGGTGCGGGGCGCTGTGTCCGGGCTACCACCGGGGCTGCTACGGCTGCTTCGGGCCGTCGGAGACCCCCGACACGGCCTCCCTGGCGGCGGAGCTGGCCCGTCTCGGGGTGCCCGAGGAGGACCTCGTCCGCCTGTTCCGCACGTTCAACGCCTGGGCCCCGGCGTTCCGCGAGGCCAGCGTGGAGCTCAGCGGAGCCGGTCGTGGGTGACCGGGATCCGGCCCGTCGCACGATCCGGGTCGACGCGCTCGCCCGGGTGGAGGGGGAGGGTGCCATGGTCGTCGAGACCGTGGACGGCCGGGTGCACGACGTGCAGCTGCGGATCTACGAGCCCCCGCGGTTCTTCGAGGCGTTCCTGCGCGGCCGTCGATACACCGAACCCCCCGACATCACCGCCCGGGTGTGCGGCATCTGCCCGGTCGCCTACCAGATGAGCTCCTGTCAGGCCATCGAGGACGCCTGCGGGGTCGACGTGGACGGGCCGATCGCCGACCTGCGTCGGCTCCTGTACTGCGGCGAGTGGATCGAGAGCCACACCCTCCACATCTACCTGCTCCACGCCCCCGACTTCCTCGGCTACCCGAGCGCCATCGCCATGGCGGCCGACCACCGGGAGGCCGTGGAGCGGGGTCTGCAGCTCAAGAAGGCCGGCAACGACCTCATCGAGGCGCTCGGCGGGAGGGCGGTGCACCCGATCAACGTCCGGGTGGGGGGCTTCTACCGGGCGCCCACCGGGCGCGAGGTGCGGTCGTGGCGCGAGCCGCTGCTGCGCGCCCGTGACGCCGCCGTGGAGACCGTACGATGGGTAGCCGGCTTCGAGTTCCCGGACTTCGAGCACGACCACGCCTACCTCGCTCTGCGCCATCCCGACCGCTACGCCATCGAGCGGGGCCGGCTGGTCACGACCACCGGGCTGGACGCACCGGTGGCGAGCTTCGATGAGCACGTGACCGAGTCCCACGTCGAGCACTCCAACGCCCTGCACGCGCACCTCCGCCCCGAGGGGGAGCGCTACCTGGTCGGGCCGTTGGCGCGCTACACGCTCAACGCCGATCAGCTCTCGCCCATCGCCAGGGAGGCCGCTGCGGCGGCCGGGCTGGATGGCAGCTGCCGCAACCCGTTCCGCAGCATCGTGGTCCGGGCCGTGGAGACCCTCTACGCCGTCGACGAGGCGATCCGGCTGATCGAGGCCTACGAGGAGCCCGACGTCCCCGCCGTCGAGGTCCCGCCCCGACCCGGCGTCGGTCACGGCGCCACCGAGGCGCCGCGCGGCCTGCTCTACCACCGCTACGAGCTCGACGCCGACGGCACCATCGTCGACGCCCGCATGGTGCCGCCGACGTCGCAGAACCAGCCCGCCATCGAAGACGACCTGGCCCGTCTGGTGGAAGGCCACCTCCACCTCGACCACGAGCGGCTCACCGCCCGCTGCGAGCAGGCGGTGCGCAACTACGACCCGTGCATCTCGTGTGCCACCCACTTCCTCGACGTCACCGTCGTCGAACGGGGTGGGCGATGACGCGAGCGCCGAGCGGATCCGCCCGGTGTGTCCGCCAGGTCGTGATCGGCGTCGGCAACCGGTTCCGTCGTGACGACGGGCTCGGACCGGCGGCGCTGGCGCGCATGGCCGGCTTCGCTCCCGACGGCTGTGAGCTGGTCTGCCTCCACGGTGAGGCCTCGGCACTCCTGGAGGCCTGGGACCGACGCGATGTCGCCGTCGTCGTCGACGCCCTCCGTTCGGGTGCGGCCCCGGGGGTGATCGAGCGTGCTGTGGTCGGCGACGGCTCGCGGTTCGTGCCGGCCACGGTGTCGTCGACCCACGCGCTGGGGCTGGGGGAGGCGGTCGAGCTGGCCCGCGTGCTCGGGCGGCTGCCCGGACGGCTCGTCGTCTACGGCGTGGTGGGAGCCGACTTCGGCCAGGGTGAGGGACTGTCCCCCGAGGTCGAGGCGGCGCTCGACGACCTCGTCGATCAGGTGCTGGTGGAGCTCACCCTCGAGGCGAGGCTGTCCCGCTGCAGCGACACCCCCGGCTCGGCTGAGCTGCGCTAGCGGCGGGCCGGCGGTGGGACCACGACCACCGGGCACGGTGCGTGGGTCACACACTGCTGGCTGACGGAGCCCAGCAGCAGTCCGGTGAAGCCCCCACGACCGCGGGTGCCCACGACCAGCAGGTCGGCGCCCGCCGCCGCGTCGATCAGGGCGGCGCCGGGTGGGCCCTGGACGACGACGGCTCTCGCCACGAGGTCGCTACCCGCGCCCAGGCCCTCGGCGTCGAGGACCTCCTGGAGCCCCTGGCGGGCCTCCTCGTTCATCTCCTCGGCGGGAGGGAGCACCCCGAACGCGGGCATGGTGGTGAGCGCCGGGTACTGCCACGACACCACCGCATCGAGCGTCGCTGCGTGCTGGCGGGCCTCGGCGGCCGCCCACCGCAGGGCGTGCAGCGAACCCTCCGAGCCGTCGACGCCGACCACGATGCGTCGCATCTCAGGCCGGGGTGATCAGGCCGTAGTGGCCGTCGTAGCGGCGGTAGATCACGTTGCCCCGGCCGGTCTCGGCGTTCACGAAGAACACGAAGCGCTCGTGGCCGGTGTCGAGGCGTTCCTCCGCTTCCGCGAGGGTGAGCACCGGAGGGTGCTGGCGGTTCAGCGCGATGGGGGTCGCGGTGCCCTCGGACACCGCCGGCTCGTCGGTCGCCTGCTGCAGCTCGAGGTGACCGTCGTCGGCGTGGTAGATGACGGAGTCCGCACCGGAGTGCAGCTCGGTGAACAGGTAGAAGTCGTGCCCGAGCATCTCGAGGTCGAACGCGGCCTCGTCACAGGACATCGGCTCCAGGGCGAACGTCTTGTGGCGGACGACCTCGCGCTCCTCGACCGGACGGTCGAAGTACTCGGGGCGCTGGGTGGGCAGGTCACCGTGGCGCCACTCACCCGGCTGGGGGATCGGCGAACGCCGGCGCTCCCCGTCACCGTGGTGGGCCTGGCGTTCCAGGCGGCGACGCAGCCGCTCCTCGAGCAGGTCGACGGCCTCCATCATGTCGTGGCCGGCCACGTGCGCCCGCACCGGCCGACCGTTGACGTCGAGCGTGGCCTCGGCGAGGGCCGGGCGCTCACGCGACGGGTTCGCCTCCAGGGTGAGACGGACCTGGGCGAACAGGATCGGACGCTTCGTGTAGCGGGCGAGCTGGGTGACCTTCTCGGCGGCGTACTGCTTCGCGGCCTCCGCGACGTCGCCTGCGGTGGTCACGCTCACCTCGAGCTCCTGGACGTCCACGCTTGTCTCCTCTCGGTCGGTCGCCGGTCATGCTGATCGGCGCGACACGGCCCCGCAACCGGGCGCGCAGCCGCCGGCGGAACGGACGGTGGTGCCGGTCGGACCGGTGACGGTCACCGGGACCCGCGCTCAGGTCTCGCTGCCCGGCTCGAACGCGTAGTGCTGACTCTCGAGGAGCTCCTCGAGGTCCGGCTCGTGCTCCGGCTCGGCGGCTGCCGCGCTCGGACGAGGCCCGAGCTCGGGCTCCTCGTCGTCGAAGTAGGTGACGGGCATCTCGTCGACGGCACCGGTCGCCGCTGTCTCCACGTCGGCCCTGGTCGGATCCATGATCGGCCTGCGCAACCGCTCGACGTGCATCGCCCGCTCCTCGGGACCGCGCTCGACAGCGGCGTCGATCGTCTCGAGGTCGTCATCGTCGGTGAACTCGTCGGGACGGAGGAACACCCACTCGTCCTGCGGCTGTGGCTTCTGCATGGTGGCTCCTTGACGGTTCGCCGGCTATGCGGCTCTCCAACCGCAGCGTGCCTCGCAACCTGTCGCTCAGGTAGGGCGGAACGTCCCGAATCCCACCACACCCGGGGATGACGTTCTGCCCTGGCACGCGTGCGACTCGTCGACCATTGTGGCACCGATGGCCCTGATCGAGCTGTCGGGCGTCGCCCGCCACTACGAGACCGGCGCCGGGGTGGTGACCGCGCTCGACGGCGTCGCCCTCTCGGTGGAGGCGGGTGAGCTCGTCGTCGTGCTGGGTCCATCGGGCAGCGGCAAGACGACCCTGCTGAACCTGGTGGGCGCGCTCGACACCGCGACCGCGGGCCGGGTCGTGGTGGCCGGCAACGACCTCACGCGCGCCTCGCGTGCCGAGCTGTTCCGGTACCGCCGTGAGACCGTGAGCTTCGTGTTCCAGAGCTTCAACCTGTTCCCGGCGCTCACCGCGCTGGAGAACGTCCGCTTCGGTGCCGACGTGGCCGGGCGCGAGCACCCCGCCGAGGTGGCCGTCGAGGTGCTCCACCAGGTGGGCCTGGGGGAGCGGATGGAGCACTTCCCGTCGCAGCTGTCCGGAGGGGAGCAGCAGCGCGTCGCCATCGCGCGTGCCCTGGCCACGCAGAACCCGGTGCTGCTGGCCGACGAGCCGACGGGCGAGCTCGACTTCCACACCGGCGTGCAGATCCTGGAGCTGCTCGAGGCCCAGGCGGGCTCCGGGCGGGCCGTGCTGGTCGTGACCCACAACCGGGAGATCTCCCGGATGGCGGACCGGGTGGTCGAGCTGAGCGGTGGGCACGTCGTCGCCGACGGTCCGCCCGCCGGAGGCCGGGCACCCTCCTCGGCGCTGCGCTGGTAGGCGGCGGTGCACGGATCGGCGGCCCTGTGGCTGCGGTGGTCGTGGCGGGACCTGCGGGCCCGGTGGCTGCAGGTGAGCGCCATCGCCATGGTGATCGCCCTCGGCACCGGCACCTACACCGGTCTGTCGAGCACCTCGGCCTGGCGGCAGCTCACCTACGACGACAGCTACGCGGTGCTCGCCAGCCACGATCTGCTGGTGACCACCGCGGAGGGCACGACGGTGGACGCCGACGCGCTCCGGGCGGCACTCGAGCGCGTCGGCCGACCCGAGTGGTTCACCGACCGCTCCCTCCGGCTCACCGTGCCCACCCAGATCGACGCCTCCACCCCCGACGAGACCATCCTGGTGCCCGGCCGCTTCGTCGGGGTGGAGCTGGACGGCGGGGGACCCACGGTCGATCGGCTCGAGGTGACCGCCGGCCGTCCGCTCGGGCCCGACGACGACGGCGCGCCCGTGCTGCTGCTCGACGAGCACTTCGCCGACCACTACCGGCTTCCGGCCGAAGGGCGGCTCCGTACCGGTGGGGGACGTGAGCTCACCTACGTGGGTCACGCCCTGCAGCCCCAGTACTTCCTCATCGTGGCCGGTACGGGGTCGCTGTTCGGCGAGGCGGGCTTCGCGGTGATGTTCACGTCGCTGGCCACGGCGCAGCAGCTCGCCGGCAGCCCGAACCAGGTCAACGAGGTGGGGGTGCGTCTCGCGGACGGCGTCGATCCCGAGGCGGCCCGCGCGGAGCTGGCCGCTGCGCTGGCAGCCGGTCTGCCGGAGGCGGCGCTCGAGATCACCCCGCTCGACCGGGAGCGCTCCTACCGCATCCTCTACGACGACATCGAGGGCGACCAGCGGCTGTACACGATCTTCGCCGTGCTCATCCTCGCCGGTGCCGCCTTCGCCGCGTTCAACCTGACGGGACGGATCGTGGAGGCCCAGCGGCGCGAGATCGGCATCGGCATGTCCCTCGGGGTGCCCGGCGCGCAGCTGGCGCTCAGACCGGCGCTCGTCGGGCTGCAGATCGCGTTGGTGGGGGTCCTGGCCGGCTCGATCGTCGGCTGGGTGGTCGGACAGGTCATGGCCTCGGTGATGCGGTCGTTCTTCCCCATGCCGGCGTGGCAGTTCCCCTTCCAGACGGGGATCTTCCTGCGGGGGGTCGTGCTCGGGCTGGTGCTGACCTTCGCGGCGTCACTGCTGCCGGTGCTGCGGGCGGTCCGGGTCACGCCGCTCGAGGCCATCCGCACCGGGCCCCGCACCACCGGCAGCGGTGGTCTCGCCAGGCTGGTGGCCCGGATCCCGCTGCCGGGCGGAACCCTCACCCAGATGCCGGTCCGTGACGTGGTCCGTCGCCCGCGCCGGACCGTGCTCACGGCGCTGGGGATCGCAGCGGCCATCGCCACCCTCATCGGGGTGATCGGCATGGTCGACTCGTTCCTCGCCACCATCGACCGGGGCGAGGCCGAGATCCTGCGCGACGCCCCCGACCGCCTCGCGGTCGACCTGGTGTCGTTCACCCTCGCCGGCGCACCCGAGCTGGCGGCCGTGACCGGTGCCGCCGGGGTCGACCGGGCGACGCCCTTCCTGCGACTCGGCGGCGCGCTCGGGCGCGACGACCCCGCCACCGCGGAGGCCGAGTCCTTCGAGGTGCTCCTCGACCTCGTGCCCTTCGCTGACGCCGTCTGGGCACCGTCGGTGGTCGACGGGACCCTGAGCACGGACGGTCCGGCCGTGCTGATCTCGCAGAAGGCGGCTGAGGACCTCGGGGTCTCACCCGGTGATCCGGTGCCCATCCGGTACCCCGTGCGGGAGGGCCTCGGCTACCGGTGGCAGGATGACGAGCTGCCGGTGGCGGGGATCCACCCCAACCCCGTGCGGGCCGTCGTCTACCTCGACCTCCGCCACGCGGACCTGCTGAACCTCGAGGGCATCGTCAACGCCGTGCAGGTCGAGCCCGCCGCCGGCGTCGACCCCGAGGAGCTCCAACGGACCCTGTTCGAGCTCCCGGCGGTCGCCTCGGTGGTGCCGGTGTCCACGATCACGGGGACGCTTCGCGACACGATCGACGAGTTCCTCGACGTGTTGAACGTGGTCCGGGCGGCGGTGCTGCTGCTGGCGCTGCTGATCGCGTTCAACTCCAGCTCGATCAGCTCCGACGAGCGGGCCCGCGAGCACGCCACCATGTTCGCGTTCGGGGTACCGACCTGGCGGGTCCTGGGCATGGCCGTCATCGAGAGCGCCGTGGTGGGTGTCGTGGCCACAGGCCTCGGCATCCTGGCGGGACTCGGCCTGCTGGGCTGGATGGTCCACGTGCTGTTGCCGACCACGCTGCCCGACCTGGCGGTGATCGTGGACGTCAGCCCCTCGACCTACCTCACCGCCGCCGTCCTCGGCGTGCTGGCGGTGGCGGCGGCACCGGTGCTCACCGTCCGCAAGCTGCGACGGATGGACATCCCGGCCACCCTGCGCGTGGTCGAGTGACGACAGCCGTCACCGGTCGCGCGCCGTCACCGGGCGTGCGCCATCACCGGGCGCGGCGGGCTGACCGGCAAAGGGCGGAAGGGCACTACCCCGGCGGCCCCGCCGGGGGGACGATGGCTTCAGCACCGAGGGGAAGGAACCTGAGCATGTACCTGATCGATCCGCGGACCGGCATCGAGATCCTCGAGCGTGCCGAGTGCCTTCGGCTGCTGGCATCGGAGGTGGTGGGGCGCGTGGCCGTCATCGCCGGGGGACGCCCGGTCGTGCTGCCCGTCAACTACGCCATGGACGGTGACGACGTCGTGTTCCGCACCGCCGAGGGCACCAAGCTCGACGCCGCCGTGCGCGGCGCCCCGGTGGCGTTCGAGATCGACCACACGGACCGCCTCTACCGGACCGGCTGGAGCGTGCTCGTGAGCGGGCGGGCCGAGGTGGTGACCGAGGCGGCGGACCTGGAGCGGGTCCGGCGGCTGCCGCTGCGGCCCTGGTCGACGCACGACACCTCGAACTGGATCGTCATCCGGGCCGAGGAGATCACCGGTCGGCGCATCGTGCACATCGCGCCCCCCGAGGCCCTGCGCGGCTGATCACGCCCGGGTGTCGGCTGCGTCCGCTGCCCGGGCGGCGGGCTGGCGCGCACCGGCCCGGGGCGACAGCCCCGGGCCGGTGTCGAGGTCGGGTTCGTGGGGGCTCAGGCGGCGGGGGCCACGACGTAGGCGGTGACCATGCCGAACAGGCCGTTCTCGTTCTCGGCGTGGGTGAGGATGTGGCAGTGGAAGGCCCAGATCCCGAGCCGGGAGACCAGGTCCGCGCCCGGCGGAGCCTCGATGTTCACGTCCTCGGGCCGGTTCTGGACCAGCACCGAGTAGCGCTCGCCTGGGGCCACGTTGAGGGTGTCCACCCAGAACGGCGACTCGAGCGGGAAGCCGTCCCTCGCCACCACGAGCTGGGGCACGTGGTGCAGGTGCATCGGATGGCTCTGGAGCCCCTCGTTGTAGTAGTGGATCAGGTTCCAGGTGCCGGCGGTGGCCACGATCGGATCGGTCGCCGGGAACGACTTGCCGTTGAGGGTCAGGCCGATCACCCCGGCGTCGTTGAGCACCATCGGGATCTCCTGCGCGACCTGCAGGTCGGCCGGGACGGTGACGCCGTTGATGGTCCGGCCCCGCGGCAGCGGCACGTCACCCACCTGGAACACCCCGAACATGCCGTTGACCACCGAGATGTTGCCGTGGTTGTGCGGGTGGTACATGCCGAGCTCGGGCCGGTTCGGGGCGGTGAACTCGTAGGTGTAGGTCTCACCCGGGAAGATCGGCTCCTGGGTGATGGGGGCGACCCCGTCCGAGGGGAACGGGGTGGTGATGCCGTGGAAGTGGATGTCGGTGAACGCCGGCAGGTTGTTGGTGAGCACGACCCGGACCCGGTCACCGGGCTCGACCCGGATCCAGGGCGAGGGCACCATGCCGTTGTAGGTCCAGGCCTGCACGACCTTGCCCGGCTCGACCTCCCAATCGGTGACCTTGGCTTCGAGCACGAACTCCTTGGTGCCGTCGGGCAGGACGTTGGGTTCGAGCTTCTGGTTGCCACGGCCCTCGGTCGGGATGCCCAGCGGACCCACACCGCCGTACATGTTCGGTCCGGGGGCGCTGACCGTGTCGATGACGGCCTTGAGGTAGGCGTTCGTGTTGGCGATCATGGTCTCGTCCCAGGCGGCCCAGTCGATGTCGTCGCCGCTGTGGTCGGCGCCGCCGCCCGCGGCCAGCTCGCCGGCCCCGCCACCACCGCCACTCTCGGAGATCGTCAGCTCGCCGACCATGCCGCTGCCCTCGTGGCCCGGGATCGTGCAGATGAAGCGGTAGGTGCCGGGAGCGAGGCCGGCCAGGTTGAGCACCTGGGACTGTCCGGGGTTGAGGTCCCGGGTGGAGGGTCCGCCCTCGATGACCAGGTTGTGGGCCATCGTTCCGCCGTTGACCACGTTGAGCGTGCCGTCGACAGGAGCGGTCACCTTCGCCGGGCTGAACTTGAACTCACTCATCGTCACCGTCACCGGCGCCGCCGCCGAGGTGGTGGTCGCGCCCTCGTCCTTGTTGACGACGACGATGATGCCGATGGCCGCAAGCAGGAACGCCGCCACCGAGGTCAGCGAGGCGAACACGGTGAGCATGCTGCGGTCGTCGTTGGGTGCCAAGGCCCCTCCTCGGGTCGGTCGGCCGTCGCGACCCGCGGAGCGGGAACGGCCGGCTGGTCGGATCGGTCCTGCGCGCCACGACGACGCGCCCGGAGGGCGCACCTCGTCCGCACGGGCCCCGACATGCTCGCCGCCGGGCCAGCGGGTCGGGCAGGGCCGTCAGGCAGGCGCAATAGGGACCAAGGTCCCGAGCCGCGCCGACCGGGTGCCCTGTCTGCGGTCGCCCGACGTCGACGAGGATGCGTAACGACCGTTATCACACGTCGGCCCGGTGGGGTGGGTTCCCGTGCCGGGTGCTCGAAGGGGGTAGCGCCGATGAAGGTGCTGATTCTGGAAGACGAGCGGGGTGCTGCCGCCGAGGCCGTCGCCCGACTCGAGCAGGCGGGCCACGAGATCAGCCGCTGCCACGACCCGGATGCCGGCGCCTTTCCGTGCCGGGGGATGGGAGACGGCCACGAGTGTCCCCTCGACGCCGAGCAGGTGGACGTGGCGGTGGTCGTCCGCCGGGAGGCCCGGTCCGAGCCCACCGCCGGCGAGGACGGCGCGCGGTGCGCCC
>Ga0308411_10003657_pt1 | contig 10232 bp, 8 predicted proteins | sample HotsprottomLayer_2_FD_203530 | JGI IMG/M metagenome (GOLD analysis project Ga0308411, IMG submission 203530) | Hot spring phototrophic mat microbial communities from Octopus Spring, Yellowstone National Park, Wyoming, United States -... | ecosystem: Environmental > Aquatic > Thermal springs >... | reverse complement strand
TACAGCCTGGCGTGCGGTGAGGCTGTCAGCACGTTCACCGGGCCAGATGCGGGCCGCGAACAAGGCTTCATCCGCGTAAATGTTGCCGACCCCTGCGAGCTGGGATTGATCCAAGAGCCAGGCTTTCACCGCGCGATGGCTTTCCTTCAAGCGGTGACAGAAGGTTGTTGCATCGATCTCCCATGGCTCCGGCCCCAGTTCGCCTTCCCACGGCGCCGCCTCCGACGCCTGAGTATCCCACCGCACGACACCCCCAAATCGTCGGATATCGCGGAAACGTAGTTCTCGTCCATCCTGCAAGTAGAAACGCAAATGCGTGTGCGATTCGATTGGGGCTGACCGATCAAAAATCTGGAGTTGACCCGTCATACCCAAATGGATGCCAACACGCGAAGAATCATCGAGCGACAGAATGATCCATTTCGCCCGACGGTGTAACGAGACAAACGAGCGACCGATCATGAGGGGTTTCCACTCAGGGCGCCATGGATAGCGTAACGGCCGATCGCTCACCCAAATATCGCCGATGACCGAGCCATGCAGGACAGGTCGCAGATCACGGACGACGGTTTCCACTTCCGGCAGTTCAGGCATGAGACAAACTCGTCAGTCGATTGTTCGTGCATCGAGCTTGGGAAGTTCACCTCCTGATGCCATTCTTGGCAGCTCCGCTTGACTTGCCTAGGGGTTTTCGGAGAACACCATCAAGAGCCTTTTTATTGCGAGCCTGTGGCATGGTATCTTTAACAGCCGTTCCGGATGCACGAGGTCGATTTGGCCCCTATGGGGGGCGGTATGTTCCCGAAACTCTCATGTTTGCATTGGAGCAGTTGACCGAAGCCTACATGGCGGCTCGGGACGACGCATCGTTCCAAAGCGAATTGGCAAGACGATTGAAAGAATACGTGGGTCGGCCCTCGCCGCTTTATTTTGCGGAACGGTTGACCGCCGCCGCGGGAGGCGCGCGAATCTTCCTGAAACGCGAAGATTTGAATCACACCGGTGCCCACAAAATCAACAATTGCATCGGACAAGTGTTACTCACTCGACGCATGGGGAAGGAGCGTGTCATCGCCGAGACTGGGGCGGGTCAACACGGGGTGGCAACCGCGACCGCGGCGGCTCTTTTCGGAATGAAATGCCGCGTCTATATGGGGGAAGAGGATGTTCGCCGTCAGAAGTTGAACGTCTTCAAAATGCAGGCGCTCGGAGCAGAAGTTTACCCCGTGGCGAGTGGTAGCCGAACGCTCCGCGATGCCATCAACGAGGCCATGCGCGAATGGATGGCCACAGTGCAGGATACACATTATATCATCGGTTCGGTGGTTGGCCCCCATCCGTTTCCATGGATGGTTCGCGATTTTCAATCCGTCATCGGGCGAGAAACCCGGCAACAATGTCTGGAACAAATTGGTCGTTTACCGGATGTTGTCGTCGCCTGTGTCGGCGGAGGAAGCAACGCGGCCGGAATGTTCTACCCGTTTGTCGCGGATGAATCGGTGGAATTAGTCGGCGTTGAGGCCGGAGGACGCGGTCTCCATGCGGGCGAGCATGCAGCGACCTTGGGCTACGGCAAACCCGGTGTTCTCCACGGAAGCCTGAGTTATGTCCTGCAGGATGACGATGGACAAACATCGCCCGTCCATTCCGTTTCGGCCGGCTTGGATTACCCCGGGGTCGGCCCCGAACATTCGTTCTGGCGCGACACACATCGGGTCCGCTACACGCACGTCGGCGATCAGGAAGCCTTGGATATGTTCAACCAATGCAGCCGACTCGAAGGGATTTTACCCGCCTTGGAAACCGCCCATGCGCTCGTCGAGGCGCTGCGAATTGCAGCCCGCCGGACGCCGCACGATGTGGTGGTTGTTTGTTTCAGCGGCCGCGGTGATAAAGATTGCTTCGAGGTCGCCCGCTTGCAGGGGCAGCCAATCGATGATGACCTCGCTGGTTCGTCGGGTGCCCGGTGAGTGATGTCGTATGTCTGTGATCGATGACTTATTTCGACGACTCCGACGCGAAGGCCGAAAAGCCTTCATTCCCTTCGTCACCGCGGGCGATCCCAACCTGGAGTTCACCGCCCGGCTGATCCGTGAACTCGGCGCTCTTGGAGCCGACCTCATCGAAATCGGCTTTCCCTATAGCGACCCCATTGCCGACGGCCCAATCATCCAAGCTTCTTATACTCGGGCGCTCAACCAAGGTATTCGGCTGGATGATGTCTTCGCAATGATTGCTTCGTGTCGGAACGACGTACCGTCGCCATTAGTGGGGATGGTGTCGTATTCGTTGATCTATCGCCGCAGCCCGGACGAGTTTATCCAGCGGGCCAGATCGTCAGGCTTAAGCGGTCTCATCGTCCCGGACTTGCCTGCCGAAGAGGCAGAGGATTTTGCCCAACGGATGGATCAGGAGGGGCTTAGCCCGATCCTATTGGTGGCACCAACAACTCCTCCCAACCGCTTGGATAAAATCCTCAAAGTGGCCCGCGGTTTCCTCTACTGCATGAGCGTCACCGGCATCACCGGCGAACGCGATCGTTTGCCCTCGCATTTACAAGACTATTTGGGTGGCTTGAGGCGTCACACTGAGTTGCCTCTTTGTGTGGGTTTCGGAGTCAGCCGGCCCGAGCATGCGGCACTCTTGCGAGACTGGGCCGACGGTGTGATCGTGGGGAGCGCGATCGTCCGCCGTTTGGAGTCGGCCGATACCCATCCGGCGGAAGCCTTACTCGAGGTCCGAAAATTGGTGGAATCGCTGATGGCGGCCCTGAACCCGGAGTCTTCGTTGACAACCGCCCATCCCAAGTGATAACCTACGATGAACTCCCAGTCCGTGGAAACTTCTTGAAGCCATCATGCCAACCGATTGGAGCACGACTGAGGTAGCGGATATTCTGGAAGAATGCCAGCAGGTCGTTCGTTATCGCTTTCGGCAGCCTGAGTTGCTCCGCGCGGCCCTTACTCACACCTCGGGCGCCAACACTCGGACCGCCTCCAACGAACGCTTGGAATTCCTCGGCGACGCCGTTCTCGGGCTGATTTGTTGCGAGCAGTTGTACCATCGCTTCCCTCAATACCACGAAGGCGACATGACGAAGATCAAATCGCTCGTGGTCAGCCGACGGATCTGTGCGTGGATCAGCCAGCAATTGGACCTCGGCAGGTTTCTCTTCCTTGGCAAGGGGATGAGCCAGCCCAATGGCTTGCCGTCGAATGTCCTGGCCGACGTGTTTGAATCGCTGGTGGGAGCGATCTACCTCGATGGCGGGCTCGACGCCGCACGACGTTTTGTGCTTCAGTGGCTCGCGCCGATTATTGAACGAGTTTCCACCGAGGCCCATGTCGGCAATTTCAAATCGATGTTGCAGCAGATCGCGCAACGGGATTTCGGTGAAACGCCTCGGTATCTGGTGCTCGATGAACAAGGCCCCGATCACAATAAGTGTTTCAAAGTCGCAGCGATCATCAAGGACCGCCACTTCATTCCCGCTTGGGGACCGAACAAAAAAGAGGCCGAAATGAAAGCTGCCATGAATGCGTTGGCTCAGTTACAAGGTAAAGCCGTCCCTTATCCAGCCGATTGACCATGCCTTTTTCCAATTACACCATCTGGTGCGACCGACCGGGCTGCCGTAATCCCGCCGTGTTCAAAGTGGCCGCTCGATGGAGCGACGGTTTGGTTGATGAACTCAAGACTTATTCTCTTTGCTGTGCCGACTGCGTCTTGGACCGACTCGTCGCTGCCCGCAGCAAACACCAGCAAGCCCGCCGCGCACCCGGGGAAACTCTTGACGTTCCCGCTGTCTATCGACTGAAACGAGGCGCCCGCGACCGCGACTTGGAACGGGTTGATTACTAATCTCGGTTCTCCTCAAGTTACCCCGCGTTCCGCGGCAAATTTGCGATAAAAAGGTGTCATTTCCTCGCCAAATCCTTGAGCAGCGCCTACGATGAAGAGTGTCGCCAGGGGTGCCCCTCGGGGCTGAGATGATACCCTTTGGACCTGATCCGGTTCGTACCGGCGTGGGAAGGCGAGACCTCATCCGGCACTTCTTGCGACATCTCCCCTACTGAAAGGAAGTTAGCTATGACCCAAATCGAAGCCGCACGCAAGAATATCGTGACGCCGGAAATGGAGTTTGTTGCTCGGCGGGAAGACCTTGATCCCGAACTGATACGCTCCGAAGTGGCCCGAGGCCGGATGGTCATCCCCGCGAACGTCGTTCATTTGCAAAAACGGCTCGAACCCATGGGCATCGGCATTGTGGCGAAATGCAAAATCAATGCGAACATCGGCAACTCGGCCGTCACCGGTAAAATCGAAGACGAATTGGAGAAACTGCACACAGCCGTCCATCTCGGCGCCGACACTGTGATGGATCTGTCGACCGGCGGCAACATCGACGCCATCCGCCAGGCGATCATCGATGCTTCACCCGTTCCCATCGGTACGGTCCCGATCTATCAGGCGATCCAGAACGTCAGGGATGTAGCCGATCTCACCGCGCGTGACCTGCTGGACATGGTCGAGCATCAGGCCCGGCAAGGTGTTGACTATATGACCATCCATGCGGGCATCTTGCTAGAGTATCTGCCCCTGACCACGAAACGAATTACAGGGATTGTCAGCCGCGGCGGCTCACTCATCGGAGCATGGATGATCGCCCGGCATGAACAAAACCCCTGGTACACCCATTTCGACGAATTGTGCGAGATCATGCATGCTTACGACGTCACTTTCAGCCTGGGGGATGGTCTCCGACCCGGCTGTCTGGCCGACGCCAACGACGATGCTCAATTCGCCGAACTGAAAACTCTCGGGGAATTGACCCTCAAGGCCTGGGAACATCATTGCCAGGTGATGATCGAAGGGCCTGGGCACATCCCGATGCATCTCATCAAGATGAACGTGGAGAAGGAACGGGAGCTGTGCCACGATGCACCGTTTTATGTGTTGGGGCCGCTGGTGACCGACATCGCACCCGGTTATGACCACATCACGAGTGCCATCGGGGCGGCGATCGCCGGTGAAGCGGGTGCCGCCATGCTCTGTTATGTTACGCCCAAGGAACACCTCGGGTTGCCCAACAAAGATGATGTTCGCCAAGGTGTGATCGCTTACAAGATCGCTGCACATGCCGCGGACATCGCCCGAGGCCGAAAGGGAGCCCGGGACCGCGACGATGCGCTCAGCAAGGCACGCTTTGAATTCGATTGGAATAAGCAATTCGAGTTGGCGCTCGATCCGGAAACCGCACGCCGCATGCATGATGAGACGTTGCCCCAGGAAGTCTTCAAGAGCGCGAAGTTCTGTTCGATGTGTGGTCCCAAGTTCTGTTCGATGCGAATTACACAGGATATGCGCGAACTGGCGGCCAAGGCTGAACTGCCGGTTGTTTGAAGGGGCTAGCCCGCGCGATCGACCCGCGGTCCTCCGGGGCCGTCACGCAAAAAGTCGGAAGACCGGATCAACCGCTTTCTTGCGGGCGATCCGGTCTTCCTCGTTTGTTGGGGCCTCAAGACTCGAACGATCACCAGAAACGGACGCGCCAGTAGTCATACTTGGTCGCGTTCCGGCCGAGCCACCAATGGCCATCTTGCCATTCCAAGGTCACACTGCGCCAGCCGAGCGGTACCTTCGGGAACGGATAGAATGGACCGATGAAGGGCCAGGCGTTGTAGGGATACAGCTGTGGGTAGGCCACGCGCGAGAAGTTGTTGTACGGGGCATAGGTCGGCCAGGCGTAAGGTGGTAGCCGAGGCGGGCTCAAATCGTGGGTCGGGGCACCGTACTGACCCAACGGCACTGGATCAATAATCGGGCTGGACGATGGCGCCGGCAACACCGCGCCACCCGCTGGCCGATCGTCGGCGGTCGCTTGCACCGGCCGGACCGGCACCAGGCTGCCACTGGTCAAACTATCGATAACACTCTTGACGCCGGGGACTGTTAAGGCCGTGCTGATCACCGCCTCGCGCTGAGCGGCGTCCGCCACCTTGCCCGACAATTCGACGACTCCATCAACGCACGTAACGTCGATCGAGTAACCGCGGAGTGTACCGGATTTCTCCAAAGCCGCCGCGACGGAATTGGCAAGAGCCTGATTATTGACTTTCGCGGTCGACTTGGGGGAATCAGCTAAGACTACGCTGCTCCCCAGCAATCCGAAGCCGGCAGCGATTAGGGTTAATGTGCGAAGCTTCACAACAATCCTCCTGACGTGTGATCCCTGGGAACTCGACACCTTCACTATCGCCGATTCACTCGCGCTGACCGAACCCTAATCTTCCAACTTTCTGTCGTTTGGCTCTCTTACCCCCTCTACGATCGTGGTAATCGATGCTATGCACGAGCTTGTCAAAAACGGCCCTGGGACCACCAATCGAGTGAAAAATCACTCAAGTCGGGCATCGTTGACAGGATCGACGCAGCCCCCTAAGATTCCTAAACGGTTGCACCCGTAGCTCAACTGGATAGAGCATCGGTCTACGGAACCGAAGGTTGCAGGTTCGAATCCTGCCGGGTGTACTTTGCGTGTGTGCACTTGCGGGTGTCAGTTCGGACAAGCGAACGCAGACTGAACTTCACGCCACCTTTCCGTTGAATCGACTCGATCGACACCGCCGTGCGATCTGCTAATGTCCTTTTTGCGCGGATCCTAACCACAAGTGGCCTGCTGCAAATGACCTAAAACGTGGAGAGGACAGATCGACTTCACCCTTCGATTGATCGCAGTTGGTGATCGGGGCAATCGACACGCAGTTCAACCAGCTTAAGCGGTTGTTGCAGGAGCCGACAATAATGTGGAGCTTCGCGGTCTGCATACTTATCGCGCTCAAAAAAATGACACGTCGTACATGTTTTGGCCACGCTAATCAGACCGGCCTGTTGAAGACCAGCGATTAAGTCGAGCATCGTCCCGAGAAAGGAAATCTTCGCTGACATCTGCAGCGAAGTGATTTGGCTACGGACAGCATCCGTCCAGCATGCCAATCGTTCCGCAGTTTGTCGTCCTTTTTCCGTCAACTGCAATATCACTGCCCGACCGTCCGATTCGCTTCGCAAACGCCGGAGATACTCTTTGGCCTCCAGAGCGGTAACAGAATCACTGACAGTCGAATGCTGCAAATCAAACCGTTGAGCTAATTGACGAACCCCGACGCCCTCCTGCCCGTGATAGAGCAAGTAAATCAAGAACTGCGCTTGGCTCGCACTCAGCCGTTCGTCCCACGCCGCGTCCCAAAGAATTTTGTGGAGAGCATGGGTCAACCGCTCTAAAGCGGCGAGGACACGGGCATCGAGGTCGTGAGGAGGGGCGGATGACTCAAATGCCGATTCATTCAGTCGCTTGCGTCGATTCAATAATCCCCTTCATGCACGTAGGGTTGGCTCCACAACGCCACTTGCAGAACCACTGCTTTGAACCAGGCATGATACATTTTATCGACTTCCGCAGCAGAATGCCCCTTCTTAGCCAGAAAATCCCGAATGGTCATCGTAATTGGCACGATCAACGCAATTAAATACCGAAGTGGCACGACCGATGATGCCGCAGGTGCATTGTCCGTAAGATTCTTCTTGCTGCGATGATGCCTGAGTCCTATCTCGTGCTGATAATTGAGCCAATCTTGGTCGTGCGGCCTCAAACACGTGTCCCGAATCCATTGACCAAACCGCTTTCGCACCGCCGCCAGGTACTCGCCAATCGGTTGACCATTCTGATCCAAAAAGTGAGCTACAAGGAATGGATGCGACCCGACAAAACCATACCACACGTCTAAGATTTCTTCGACCTGATCCGCCAAGACATCGCCCGCTTGGCGCAAGTGCTGTTGGTCCTCCGCCGTCCACATAGTCGTCTGCTGCAATCGCTCCAAGTCTTCCAGTGTCACTGGCGATTGCTTTATCGTCGGCTTGCCAAACTCATAACCAGGAATGGTGTTCCATAACTCGGACATGCGTCAACCCCCTAGAAAAAATATACGTCGGACTCCTACATATTATTCGTTCTCCACGGCGCGTCAAGCGCGGCAGACGTCGGATACCTCATCAGCGTCAGACACTGTTCTTGGGATAACGCGCCAACTCTCGACCTGAGGCCCGGCTAACCTTCCATGAACGATGGAATTCGTCCTTGAACGACGGCAATTAACAAAAACCGCGTTTTAACTCGATTTGAGGAACTTCGCGGACACGGTCGTTCATCACGCTTTTCGGCCCCCGCCACCCCCTGGTCCAATACCGTGTTCCTTTTTCGGATCTGCGACGGTTTATGTCATATCGGGTCTGCTGAGTTCCCCGTAAAACGATGAGGGTATCGAGAACCCCTATAATTTTCCCAGGGAACCGAAGCCGGTTCGATTCCCACCGCGCCCAATCACGTATGGAAGGCAAGAGCTGAACTTTATGACAACGACTCCCCAGGTGGTCGGGATTGATCTCGGAACGACGTACTCGCTGGCAGCCTACGTGCAGCACGGTCGGCCGGTGGTAGTCCGCGATGAAAAAGGTGTCGCATTAGTCCCTAGCGTGATTAGTTTCCATGAAGACGGCACCGTGTTAGTCGGAAGCGCGGCGAAAGCACGGGCTTTGGCAGACCCCGAGCACACCATTTTTAGTGTCAAACGGTTAATGGGCCGGTCCTTGGCTGAACTGCGCCAGGAACAGGAGTTGATTCCCCATCAGTTGGTCGAGCGCGAGATCGAGCCAGGTCGTAAGGTCCTGCATGTTGTCATCGGTGGCCGGGAACACACGCCGGAGGAGCTTTCTGCCCTGATTCTGAAAGAGCTTCGTCGGCGGGCGGGGAATCCGACGAAAGCGGTCATCACGGTCCCAGCCTATTTCGACGACTCCCAGCGCCAAGCGACTCGCGATGCCGGTCGCATTGCCGGGCTTGACGTGCTCCGCATCGTCAATGAACCGACGGCAGCTGCTCTCGCTTACGGCTTGGATCAGCGTCATGAGGGAATCGTGGCGGTCTACGACCTCGGCGGAGGCACTTTCGATTGTTCCATCCTTTCGATCCGGGACGGTGTCTTCCGCGTGTTGAGTACACATGGGGACACCCATCTCGGCGGAGACGACTTCGACCGGGCTTTGATGTCCGCCGTCGCTGCCGACCTCGGTCTGGATCGTCAGCAAAGGGATCCGGAACTCTTGCAGCATCTTCGCGATGTCGCCGAAAAGACGAAGATCCTGCTCTCGACACTCGATGCCGCCGATTTTGTCTTGCATCTGCCAGCACGGAACATCAATTACCGGCGAACATTCCGGCGTGAGGAGTTTGAAGAAATCATTCGTCCGTGGATTGAACGATCGCTCGAAAGTTGTCGGCAAGCCTTGCGCGACGCGGAGATTGAACCACGGCAGGTCGATGAAATTGTGCTCGTCGGCGGTTCAACGCGGATCCCGTATGTGCGGCGGCGGGTCGCCGACTTTTTTGGCAAAGCACCTCACGCCGAACTTAACCCGGACGAAGTGGTGGCTCTCGGTGCCGCTATCCAAGCGGATATTCTAGCCGGCGGTCAACGGAATATGCTTTTGCTGGATGTCGTGCCCTTGTCCTTGGGCATCGAGACCTTCGGGGGAGCTGTGGATAAACTCATCCATCGCAATAGTACGATCCCGGTGCAAGCGACGGCACGATATTCCACGCAATTCGACGGTCAAACCGCGATCCAAATCAACATATACCAGGGAGAACGGGAACTCGCGAAAGACTGTCGCAAACTTGGCACCTTCACCCTCTCAGGTATCCCACCGATGCCGGCCATGATGCCGCAAGTGGATGTGACATTTCTGGTCGATGCCAATGGCATGTTGACCGTGCGCGCCAAAGAACAGCGAAGTGGCAAGGAGGCTTCGGTCACGGTGCAACCGAGCCACGGATTGAGTCGGGACGAAGTGGAACGGCTGGTGCTCGAAAGTGTGGAACATGCTCACGAAGATTTCACAGCGCGACGTTGGATCGAACTGAAGAACAAAGCGGAAACTGATCTGCGGTATACGAAAAAAGCACTCGACCATGTTGGCCAGGCGTTGACTGTGGAGCAGAGGCACGCCATCGATCAGGCGGTCGCCACTGTGGAACAAGCGTTACAAAGCCAAGATGTGGACACGCTCCACCGAGCGGTGGCCCAATTGGGTGAGGTGACACAACCGCTCGCCATGATCAACTTTAATGCGGTCGCCAAGGCCGTGCTGAAACACCACACTCTGGAGCAAATTGA
>Ga0308411_10003651_pt1 | contig 10236 bp, 10 predicted proteins | sample HotsprottomLayer_2_FD_203530 | JGI IMG/M metagenome (GOLD analysis project Ga0308411, IMG submission 203530) | Hot spring phototrophic mat microbial communities from Octopus Spring, Yellowstone National Park, Wyoming, United States -... | ecosystem: Environmental > Aquatic > Thermal springs >... | reverse complement strand
GTTGCACGCCCATCCATTTCGGTGGTCATTCACGAGGCATGCCATGCATCAATGGTACTGCCGTCGAACTTGGGCGACGGTGCACTAGGCGCTGTCGGGCGTCTCGGCGGGCGTCACCAGCAGCCGCAGGCGCTCGCCGTCGCGCAGCGCCTCGATCGGGACGGGGATGCCGATGCGGCCGGCCCCCAGCGCCCGCTGCAGGTCGTCGGCCGAGTCGATCGGGGCGCCGTCCAGGGCGACGATGACGTCGCCCGAGCGCAGGCCCGCGCGCTCGGCCGGGCTGCCGGGGGCTACCTCCACGACGCGGACCGCGCGGTCGGCGGCGAGCCGGTGGCGTACCACGGTGGGGCGGCCGAGGGGCGCGGCCTGCGCGGTGATGCCCAACCACGCCCGGCGGACCCGACCGTGGCGGATGAGCTGCGCGGCCACCCAGGTTGCGGTGTTCACCGGAATGGCGAAGCACAACCCCTGCGAGAAGGCGATGATGGCGGTATTGAGGCCCACCACCGTGCCGCGCGAGTCGACGAGGGGCCCGCCCGAGTTCCCCGGGTTGAGCGCGGCGTCGGTCTGGATGACGTTGTCGATCAGACGCCCGGTCTGCGCGCGCAGGGTCCGGCCGAGCGCGCTGATCACCCCGGCGGTCACCGTGGCCTGGAAGCCGAACGGGTTGCCGATGGCGATCACGAGCTGCCCCACGCGCAGTCGGCCGGAGTCCCCCAGGGTCGCGGCCGGCAGTCCAGCGGCGGCGACGCGGAGGACGGCCAGGTCGGTGTGCGGATCGGCGCCGATCGTGGAAGCCGGCAGCCGCCGGCCGTCGGACAGCGCGACCTCGATCGCCGACGCACCGGCCACCACGTGGCTGTTGGTCAGCACGTAGCCGTCTGGTGCGATCACCACCCCACTGCCGCCGCCACGCAGCTCGCCGCGTTGGTGCCAGCTGCTGTGGACGGCCAGGACGCTGACGACAGCGGGTCCGACCCGATCGACCGCGCGGACCACCGCCTGCGAGTACGCGTCGAGCGCCTCGGCCTCGGCGGGCACGGTGGTCACCGCCGCCATCAGCCGCGCTCCCCGACCACGACCGCGAGCTCCCGGGCCGCACCGCCGCGCAGGATGCGCAGTGGCACGCGGGCTCCGATGCGCTCCGCCGGCAGCGCGCGGAGCAGGTCGTGCACGCCGCGGACGCGATCGTCGCCTAGCCCCAGCACGACGTCACCGAGCACCACGCCGGCCTGGTCGGCCGGGCTGCCCTGCTCGACCGACAGCACGAGGAGGCCGGCATCCTGGCCATGCGCCGCGCGCAGCGCCGCCGGCAACCGCACCGGCTGCGCGCCCACGCCGAGGTAGCCGCGACGGATACGGCCGTGGGCCAGCAGCGCCTCGGCGACCGGGCGGAGCGTGGCCGCCGACACCGCCAGCGTGGCGCGCCGCAGCAGCCCGGAGGTGGTCATGCCGAGCGCGCCGCCCGACGCGTCCACCAGCAGACCACCGGAGAACCCCGGACCAGGCCGGCTGTCGATCTCCACGTAACGGTCGAGCACGGCGCCGCCGGGCGTCTCCCACCGGTCTGCGGTCGCGCTGACCACCGCCAGGGCCGCGCGGATCGTCCGGCCCGGACGCCCCAGGATCGCCACGAGCCGGCCCGCGCGCGCGGACGCGGCGTCGGCCCAGCGCGCCGGGACCAGGCCCGTGGTTTCGGCGCGCAGCAACGCGACGTCGGTCGTCGGATCGCGGCCCACCACGGCCGCCGGAACCGCGGCGCCGTCGGGCAGGCCGATGCGGATGCCCTCGTCGCGCTCGACCGCGTGGTCCGCGGTCACGATCAGCCCGTCGGCGGTCCACACCACTCCGGAAGCCTCGACGGGGCGCCGCGCCTCGACGCGCACCACCGACGCCGCGCCGGCCTCGACGAGGGCCTCGAGCGAATGGGACAGGTCTGCGAGCGTCCCCATGGGATGTCACCTCCACGGCCAGGATGCCACCGGAGACCGGAGCCGCACATCACCCGTTTGGGGAGGGTGCAGGTCGGCGCGCGACGTCGCCCTCCTGGCCGCCTCGTGCCCAGGCGTCTAGAGGATGAGCAGACCCAGGCGCGCGGCGTGCGCCACAGCCTCGGTGCGGCTGCGGGCACCGACCTTGCCCAGAATGGCGCCCACGTGGAACTTGACCGTGTGCTCGCTGATCCCAAGCCGCCGGGCGATCTCCCGGTTGGGCAGGCCTTCGGCCAGGTGTTGCAGGACCTCGTGCTCACGCGGGGTGAGGTCCTCGACCAGGTTCGGCTCGCGGCCGGCCACCGGCGCGGCCAGCGTCGGGTCGAGCACCACCAGCCCGGCGGCAGCGGCGGACGCCGCAGCCGCCAGCGTGTCCGAGTCCACGTCGCGCGGCAGAACCCCACGCACGCCGCCGGCCAGCGCCCGCGCGGCCTGCGCGGGATCCGCCACCAGAACGATGACGGGCGGGCCGCCGGCGCCCGGCGCGGCGGGCCACTCGTGCGCAAGGCTCTCCGCCCCCAGATCCCAGAGGATCACGTCCGGACCCGCCTGGTCGGGAAGCGGGCCGGCGCCGTCGGGCGCCGGCCCGCCTCCCGCGACCTCCACGTCCGGCCGGCCGCGCAGCACCGCTTCCAGACCGGCCCGCGCCGCGTCGTCGCCCGCAGCCACGAAGACGCGCACCGCGCTCATCGGATACGGGCCAACGCCGGGCCCTGGCGGGGTATTCCGCAGACGCTCGACCAGCAGCACCGCCCATGCTGCCTCCGACGACCGGCCGACCCGGATTTCCGCGCGACGGTGGAGCCGCGGGCTTGCGCTGACCGGCGCCGCATGCCAGCATGGGCCCATGCCTCCGACCAAAGGCGGAGGACGGGGACCGCGCCGTGGCGGACACTTGAGGCACACCGGGCCCCGGGACTGCGCGGCGTGGGGCCGGTGAGGGAGACCACATGGCGATTCGAACGCTGATCGCGGACGATCACAGCGTGGTCCGGCAGGGCCTGCGCATGTTCCTGTCGCTCGACGCCGAGATCGAGATCGTCGGGGAGGCCGCCAACGGCGCGGACGCCGTGCGCCTGGCGCGCGAGCTCAAGCCGGACGTGGTGCTGATGGACCTTCTGATGCCCGGGGTGGACGGCATCGCCGCCACCGAGATGATCCGGCGGGAGGTGCCCGACACCGAGGTCCTGGCGCTCACGAGCGTGCTGGAGGACGCCTCGGTTGTCGGCGCCATCCGGGCCGGTGCGATCGGTTACCTGCTGAAGAACACGGAGGCGGACGAGCTGCGCCGCGCGATCCACGCGGCGGCCGGCGGCCAGGTCCAGCTCTCGCCCGAAGCCGCGGCACGGCTCATGCGCGAGGTCCGAGCGCCGGAGAGCCCCGAGACCCTGACCGACCGCGAGACCGAGGTCCTGCGCCTGGTCGCCGGGGGCAAGGCGAACAAAGAGGTGGCCCGGGCGCTCGGGATCGGCGAGAAGACCGTCAAGACCCACGTGAGCAACATCCTGGCGAAGCTCGGGGTCCAGAGCCGCACGCAGGCCGCGCTGTTCGCGGTCAAGATCGGGCTGGTCTCGACCCGCGAAATGAGCGGCAGCCGGTCGTGACGCCGCCGTCCGCGCGGGTCGAGGCCGGCGAGCCCTCGGTTGCCGGCGCGGTGCGCCGCGAGCTGGCCGGGCTGTTCGACGCGGTGCCGGATGCGGTGGTGATCACCGACCCCGGCGGCACCTGCGTCTACGCCAACCCGGCCTGCACGGCCCTCGGCTGCCTGCCCGATGCGCTCCCCGACAGCGACGTCCTGGCGATCTTCCCGCCGCGCGTGCACGCGGTCTTCCGCGACCTCCTGGCCGCGGCGGCCGCCGGGCAGCCGCGGCGGGTCATCACCGAGATCGTCAGGCCGGGCGGCGAGCACCGCCAGATCGAGGTGACCAGCACGCCGATCGTGGTCCGGGACCGACCGATGGTCGCGTTTGGCCTGCGCGACGAGACCGAGATGCAGCGGCTGGCGCGAAAGGCCGAGGCGCTCGCGCAGATCGTCTCGAGCATCGCGTTCGCAGACTCGCCCGAGGCGACTCTGAACACCCTGGCCCGCATCGTCGTCCACGCGACCGGCACCTGGGGCTGCGTCATGATCATCAAGCACGAGTCGCTGAGCGAGGGCCACATGGCCGGTACCTACGGCGTCCCACAGGAGCACCTGGACGCCTGGGCCGCGGCCATTCAGGGCGGCGCGCGGCCGCCCGGTGTCGAGGCCTGGAACGAGCGCCGGGTCGTCGTCATGGAGGGTGTGTGCGAGCGGGTGCTCGCCGATCCGGCGTGCGCGCCCGTGCACCACCTGATGCGCGACGCGCCGACCGATGCCACCGTGGCCGTCCCGATGCGCTACCGCGGCGACACCGTCGGCGTGCTCAACGTCTTCTACCATCGAGGACGGCGGCCGAGCGACGCCGAGATCGACTTCCTCACCACCATCGCCGGGCAGGCGGCCATCGTCGCGGAGAACGCGCGGCTGTTCCTGGACGCGAGGGGCAAGGCCGCGCTCGAGGAGCGCCAGCGCCTGGCGCGCGAGCTCCACGACTCGGTGTCCCAGGCGCTCTACGGCATCGCGCTGGGCGCGCACACCGCGCGGACCCTGCTCGACCGGGACCCCGTGCAGGCCGTCGAGCCGCTCGACTACGTCCTCTCGCTGGCGGAGGCGGCGCTGACGGAGATGCGCACCCTGATCTTCGAGCTCCGACCCGACATCCTGAACACCGAGGGTCTGGTGGCGGCGCTTACCAAGCAGATCGACTCCGCGCGGGTCCGGCACCGGCTCGAGGTCCGCGCCGAGCTGGCCGACGAACCCGCCCTGCCCTACGAGGCGAAGGAGGCGCTCTACCGCATCGCGCAGGAGGCGATCCACAACGTCGTGAAGCACGCGCGGGCCCGGCGCCTCGACGTCCGGCTGGACAGCACCGCCGCCGACACGGTGCTCGAGGTGCACGACGACGGCCTCGGGTTCGCGGCGGACGCCGCGACCCCGGGCCACCTCGGCCTGCGCTCGATGCGGGAGCGCGCGGCGCAGGTCGGCGGCGCGCTGGAGGTCGAGAGCACGGCGGGCGGGACGCGCGTCCGCGCGCGCGTGCCGCACACGGCCGCGTAGCGTAGGCGAAGAGCCGGTAGATGCGCGACGGCGGAGGCGCATAGCGCCTCCGCCGTCAACGCTCGTGGACGACGCGAGCCTTACGCCTGGGCGTAGGGCAGGACCTGCTCCTCGCGCGGCCCCTCGGGCAGGTCCGCGGTCACGTACCAGGGCCGTACGTCCTCCTGCGGCCCTTCGGGCACCCCGCTGAGCACGACCGCAGGTACCATCGTCTTCGGCTCGCTCAGGCCGTCCGCCAGCGGCACCACCGCGGCGAGCAGCGCGCCGAGCACCACCATGCCAATCACCGTTCTCACGTCGCCTACCCCCTTCATGACTCTGCCTTCCGGCGCCGGGCGTCTCCACCCGCCGCCACCCACAAGTTCACCACACGGGACTCGCCGACGCCCCCGCCAGACGGCCCGGCCGCGCCTCCCACTTCCTGCGGGGACGGCCTGTCCGTCGAAGGGAGGACCCGGCGGGCGTGGGAACGATGGGGAGGGCGGAGTCCAGGTGGCTAGCGGATCGTCCGGCCCGGGTTGTCGAACCGGCTGTACACCCCGATCTCCTTGAGAACCGCGTCCACGAAGCGCACGTCCACCCAGTCCCACACCGGGATCCTGGGCACCTGCTTGAAGTCGTCGGTCTGGTAGAGGAAGTCGGCGGTCTTGACGTACTCGCCCAGGTTCAGCAGCCCGTTGACGGCCCACGAGGTCTTGTAGAGCTCCCACAGGTCGGCCAGATCCTGCGGCCTGACGTCGGGCCGACGCTTGGTCATGATGTCCAGCCAGACCTGCTTGTTCTCGGCCAAGTGCCGGCTCGCCTTGATGATGGCCGCCGTGAAGCGCCGCAGGTGCTCCGGCTTCTCGCGCAGGGTCGCCAGCGTCACCGCGTTGACCTTCTGCACAATCGGCGCCGCAGCGTAGAAGGCGTCATGGTCGACCAGGACCTTCAGGGCGGGCGCGTGCCGGACTGTCATCCAGGTTCCCACCGAAAAGGTCGTCGCGTCGACCCGACCCGCCAGGAGCGCCTGGGCGCGCACCGCCGGTGCCCCGATCGCCAGCAGCCGCAGCTCGCCGCTGCTCATGCCCGCCGCCTCGAGAACCATCTCGGTGAGCGTGTGGTCCAGGCTGCCTGGCCGCGCGATCGCGAACAGCTTGCCCCGCAGGTCTTGCAGCGAGCCGATCTCTCGCTTCGAGGCGATCAGGAAGTAGAGCTTCGCGTCCGGCGAGTGGATGGCCCGCAGCTCGATCGCCTTCGTCGCCGTGAGCCGGAGCGTGTCCTCGGTGGCCACGTTCGCGATGTCCACCTGGCCGGTCCGCAGCGCCACGATGAGCGCGGGTGTCCCGGTGACCGCGACCTGCTCGACCTCGAGCCCCTCCCGCTCGTAGAAGCCCATATCCTCGGCGATGCGGGTCACCACGTTGGGCACAAGCACCACCTCGGGCGACGACGACCCGAACCGCAGCTTGAGCCTCCCGCCCGCCGGGCCGGCCGCGGCCGGCTCGATCCAGGGCACGAGCACGCCGACCAGCAGCGGCAGCCCTGCCAGCACCACGAGCCAGACACGGCCGCGCCTCCCCCAGCGCCGTGGCGCGCCGCAACCCATCCTCATCTCCCATCCCCCCTGTCGGGTTCTGACGACGAGGTTCGTGCTGCTTTCAACCCCGGCGCGCCCTTCCCCTCCTCCGACACCTAGAACCGACCTCCTCGTCGCGCACCTGCCGGCAGCGGCTGCGGGCGACGTGGCCCAACCCTACGCGGCGCCGACGGCATCGGAGGCCCGGCCTTCCCGTCTCGGTCAAGCCGCTGAGACGGGCCGACGGGACCGTGCCGCGTCGCGACCAGCCGCGAGCTAGCCACGGAGATGCTTGGGGCGTCGACCGGGCGACGCCGCCGGGCGCCGCAGCAGCGAGCCGGCCACCAGGCAGGCCTGGGTCAGCCCGAGCGGGAGCGCGCCGACATCCACCGCCTCGGCGCGCGTGTGCGCGCCCTCGCCCCGCGCGAGGCCGAGGCAGACCGCCGCGGCACCGTGGCTGAGGGGCACGTTCGCATCGGTGCTGCCCGACTCCCACTCGACCGGCACGCCGACCGTCGCGGCCGCGGCGGCCACGACGCCGAAGAGCGGGTGGCCGTCGGGCAGCCTCCCGCCCGGCCGGTCGCCCACGACCTCCACCGCGACCTCGACGTCCGACGCCGCGGCCACCGCGGCCGCCAGGCCGCGGACCGTCCGGTCCAACGCGTCCAGCGCCGCCGGATCCTCCGAGCGCATGTCGAGCAGCAGGCCGGCGGAGGCCGCGATCGAGTTGACGGTCGTGCCGCCGCGGATCACGCCGACGTTGTAGGTGGTTCGCGGTTCCCGGGGCGGCCGGATCGCCGCGATCTGGTCGACGAGCCGGCCGATCGCGTGCACCGCGCTGGGCCGGCCGAAGTCCAGCCAGCTGTGGCCGCCGGCCGCGCGGTAGGCGATGTCGAGCCGCCGCGAGCAGATGCCGGCGTACACCGCACGGTTGAAGGTGGCGCCTTCGAGCACGACCCAGGCGTCGGCCCGCGCGCCGTAGCGGTCCCAGGCGGCGCGGGCGCCGCGCAGGTCGCCCAGGCCCTCCTCGCACGTGTTCGCCACCAGCACGACCGTGCCGCGGCCGGGGAGCGCTCGCAGCGCGTGCCCCAGCCACAGCAGGCCGGCGACCCCCAGGCTGTTGTCCCCGATGCCGGGGGCGCGGAGGATGGTGCCCTCGCGGCGCACCTGCACCCGCGCGTCCGCTTCGAACACCGCGTCGAGGTGCGCCATCAGCACGACGGTCGGGCCGTCCGCGGCGCCGGGCAGCTCGGCGACGACGTTGCCGGTCGCCTCCAGGCGCGGCGCGTCCAGCCCGAGCGCGCGCATGCGGCGAAGCACGTGGCGCGCACGGCGGGCTTCGTGGAACGTGGGGGCCGGAATCTCGCAGATGGCCACGGCGTCGGCGACGACCTCGTCGGCGCGCCCGGCCAGCGCCCTGGCGACGGCCGTCAGATCCGCGGGCAGGGCCATGCCGGGAGGTTCTCGGCGGCGGCCGCCGGCTCCTCGACGGGAAGGGGGCGCCGCGCGTCTCACAGAACGAGCACGCCAGCTCGAGCCCGGAGGGCGCCATGGACGTGCTCGTGGTCGGTGCGGACGACGTGTGGGACCTGCTGCCGATGGCCGAGTGCATCGCCGCGATGGAGCGCGCGCTCGCCGCGCTGTCGGCCGGCCAGGCGGTAATGCCGTTGCGCTCGATCATGTGGCTGCCCGGCCGCGTGGGCGCGCTCGGCACCATGCCGGCGTTCCTCCCCGACGCCGGGGTCCTGGGTCTCAAGGTGATCAGCGTGTTCCCCGGTAACCACGGCACGCCCTTCGACGCCCACCAGGGTGCGGTCATGCTCTTCGAAGCGGCGCACGGCCGGCCGGTGGCGCTGGTGGACGCCACGGCGATCACCGCCATCCGCACCGCGGCGACGAGCGCGGTCGCCACGCGCCTGCTGGCCCGCGAGGACGCCGGCGACCTGGCGCTCCTCGGGTCGGGCACGCAGGCTCGGACGCACCTGGAGGCGATGCGCGCGGTCCGCCGGCTGCGCCGCGTGCGCGTCTGGAGCCGTACCCCCGAGCACGCCGACCGCTTCGCGGCGACCGAGGGCCAGCGCTGGGGCTTGGCAATCGAAGCAGTGCGGTCGGCGCGCGAGGCCGTCGCCGGCGCCGACCTGATCTGCACCGTCACTTCCGCGCGCGACCCGGTACTGCTGGGCGAGTGGATCGCGCCGGGCGCGCACATCAACGCGGTCGGCTCGAGCGTCCCGTTCGCGCGCGAGCTGGATACGGCCGCCGTGGTCCGCGCGCGGCTGTACGTGGATCGGCGCGAGTCGGCGCTGCACGAGGCCGGCGACTTCCTGATTCCCAGGCAGGAGGGCGCGGTCACCGACGACCACATCCGGGGCGAGCTCGGCGAGGTGCTGCTCGGTCGGGCGGCAGGCCGCAGCGCACCGGAGGAGGTCACGCTGTTCAAGTCGCTGGGGCTGGCTGTAGAGGACCTGGCCGCGGCCCACCACGTCTACCGCCAGGCGCTGACGGCGGGACGCGGCGCACGGGTCGAGCTCGGCGGCGCCCGGAGCGCCGACGCCGCGGGCGCGCTCTAGTCCGGCTGCGTCACGAGCGCCGCGCCGCGGGGATCGGCGTCGGCGCGAGGGCCGCGCAGCAGGTAGGTCGTCACCGTCCCCTTGCCCTTGATCGCGACCGGGCCTCGCGGCTCGAAGGTGAAGCGGTCAGCCAGCCGCTGGTAGGTTTCCGGCGACACCTGGATCGCGCCGGGCAGGCCGTGCGACTCCATCCGGCTCGCGGTGTTCACCGTGTCGCCCCACAGGTCATAGATGAAGCGGTGCCGGCCGATCACGCCGGCCACCACGGGGCCGGTGCTGATCCCCACCCGCAGTTCGAGCGGCACCCCGGCGCGCGCCGCGCACCCCCGGATCGCCTCCTGCATCTCCAGCGCCATGGCCGCCACCGCCTGCGCGTGGTCGGCGCGCGGCCGCGGCAGCCCGGCGACGACCATGTAGGCGTCGCCGATGGTCTTGATCTTCTCGAGGCCGTGGCGCTCGGCGAGCTGGTCGAACGTCGAGAAGATGTCGTTGAGCATCTGCACGAGCTCCCGCGGGGCGACGCCGGCCGAGTGGCGCGTGAAGTCGACGATGTCCGCGAACAGCACGGTGACCTCGGCGTGGTAGTCGGCGATCGCCGCGGGGTCGCCCTTGAGCCGCTCGGCGATCGGCGCGGGCAGGACGTTCAGCAGCAGCCGCTCGGAGCGCTCCTGCGCGCGCTCCTTCTCGTGGACGAAGTGCCGGACGACGAGGTAGGTGATCGACGTCAGCCCGGCGATGTTCATGACGAAGAACCCCCGAGCGATGGTCTCCGCGACTGGGGCGGCCGCCTCGGCGGCCCGGCCGTCCAGGAACGCTGCGGCCGGACGCCGACGGAGGCGAGCCGGACGAGCCCCTGCGCGAGCCGCTGCAGCATGCGGGCCGCTTCGGGCCGCATCAGGGCTCTCCTGCCGCGGGCCTCAGCCGCTCGGCGCGCCGGCCGCCGCGGACCGCAGCCGGGCCGTTCCGGTCTCGATCTCG
>Ga0308411_10003650_pt1 | contig 10238 bp, 11 predicted proteins | sample HotsprottomLayer_2_FD_203530 | JGI IMG/M metagenome (GOLD analysis project Ga0308411, IMG submission 203530) | Hot spring phototrophic mat microbial communities from Octopus Spring, Yellowstone National Park, Wyoming, United States -... | ecosystem: Environmental > Aquatic > Thermal springs >... | reverse complement strand
CAGGCATTAGCCTGTGAGTTTTTCAGCGCAATCTCTGTAAGAGGTTTTGTTTGGGGTGGTTGATGAATTGCTATTAAGAAGGTATTGAGTTGGTGAGATTTTGTATTTAATTTGTGTAAGTTTTAAGAGAAGGGAGGTGTTTTGTAAAATTATTACTTGCTATGGAGAAGGTTTATTATCACAAGCCTATAATGGTTAAGGAAGTAATAGAGTATTTGAATTTGAGGGAAGGGAGTAGGGTTTTGGATTGTACTTGTGGTGAAGGTGGGCATTCTTATGAGATAGCCAAGGTACTTAATGGTAAAGGAATATTGATATGTAATGATAAGGACAGAGACCTTATTAAAATTGCTTCTGAGAGGCTAAAAGAGTTTAAGAATGTTCATTTTATAAATGAAGGTTTTGAGAATATCGATAGGATATCAGTTGAATCTGGTATTGATGAGTTTGATGCTATTCTTGTTGATCTAGGAATGTCGATGTATCATATTGCTAACAAGAGAAAAGGTTTTAGCTTTGATTCGGAATATCCATTGACGATGACTTATGCGAAGGCTGACAAAGTAAAGTATACTGCGTATGAAGTTGTGAATACTTTTCCTAAGAAAGAGCTTATAGAGATAATCTTCAAGTATGGTGAGGAGCCAATGGCTAGGAAGATAGCTAACATCATCTGTGAGTATAGAAAAAAGAAGAGGATAGAGACACCAAAAGAGTTAGCGGATTTAATAAGGGAAGGGATAGGTAGGTACTATAGAACAAAGGTTCATCCTGCCACGAAGACATTTTTGGCTCTCAGGATATTTGTTAATGAAGAGTATGAGGTTATTGAGAGATTTCTTTCGAAGGTTGGGAATTTTATGGTGTCTGGGGGCAGGTTGTGTATATTGACATTTCACTCAGGAGAAGATAGAATAGTCAAAAAGCACATGCTTCAGCTGGCTAAAGAGGGGCATTTTAGAATAGTTACACCAAAACCGATAATACCTTCAAGAGAGGAAGTGAAGAATAATCCTTCCTCTAGGTCTGCTAAGCTCAGGGTGTACGAGAAGGTGTGACATGAGGAAATTTTGGGATTTAGTGGTTATAAGTTTTCTTGTTGTTTCAATAATGCTTTCGTTGGTCTTGGAGGTTATGTATTCTAAAGAGTTATCTAAGAAAATTGATTACCTTAACAAAAAAGTTGATGCTCTTTTAGATGAGAACAAGAAACTTACCTATGAGCTTGAGAAGTTAACTTCTCTTGAGAATTTGGTAGGTAAAGATTTGACTAAGTATAAAGTTTCTTTCAATAGGGTTATTGTTGTGAATCAAAACTAACTGAAAATTCTTCTAATTCCTTTTTTAGTTTTTCTTCTTCTTCTGACATTTTTTCGTATAATTCTCTGCCCATTTCTAGCACGTCGACAGGTTTGTCAATGCTTTTTTTGCCTATACCTACGAATTTAGCTATGTACCTTTTAGATTCATCTATTATCTCTAATCTTTTTCTAGGGTCTTCTTCCAGGTATGAAAGCTTGTATCTGAGTACGGCGTATATATATAGGACACCGTCAAATCCAAAATCTTTGTCTAAGTCTGGACCGAAGAATTTTATACCATCAATTGATTCTTCACCTTTTGCTTGTTTTTCTAGGAATAGAGAGTAGAACTCTAGAGATTTTTTGTGAAAAACTAATTGCATTTGGTTGTATTCTGGTTTATTGCCTTCCTCAGATTTTAAATCTTCTGTTAGCCATGCGGCTCTGAGAGCACATACTGCTTTCTTGAATGATGGTGATAATTTCTTTGACAGGAAGGAGTATGTGCTTATTGCTAGAATATAGCTTAAAAGCCCATGTTTGAGGTCTCTAGGTTTTTCAAAGTCTACTTTATCGACTATTTGGATGGCGTAGTTACCTCTTATTTCTCTATACCTATCAATTTGTGAAATTATGTTGTCATCTAGATATTTTCCGAAGTCATCTTTTAGTGTTGAGTAAAGGCAATTCGGGCATACTGTAACGGGATATAACAAAGGATTGACTTTTCCCCATTTTTGTGTAGGTATGTATAGTCTTCTTAGTTCGTATGTTAACTTACCAGCGTTTAGCCTACCTCCGCCTGTCATCAATTCTTCTCTTTTGAATTGATATCCGCATACAGGGCACTCTATCAGGTTTTTTGTGAAGAACGTTACTGCATCAGCCATAAACAAAATTATGTAAGATGAATTGAGGCTTTTCAATTTGATTTAATAGTCCTGAAATACATCCTGTTCAAGATACAAAAAATTGAAATGTAATCTTAAAAGATTGAAAGTTAATTGTTTCACATTTACCATATAGGTATATGGGGAAGTTGTTTTCTAGTTTACCTAATAGTTTTCTTAGGAGTGTTTTGGAAGGTGAGAATGAAGAGGTGATTGAAAAGCTTTTGGAGTTTAAGCAATTGTATGAGAATGAAACGGATAAAGATAAAAAAGTAATGTATAAGGAAAGATTCACGACTGCCTTTTGGGAGTTGTACAGTGAGATACTTCTTAAGATAGGTACTGTTTGGCTTGATAATGTGCCTCTTCAGAAGAGGTTGTTTATAAGATTTGGTATACTTGACCTTAAGTACCTCGCAGTTGAGGACCAGGAAATGATAAAATCTGTGCCTATAAAGAAAATAAATACTGATGATGATGTGTATAATTCCATATACTATGTTGATGAATGGATATCGGAGATAGGGAAGGGGAATATTGAGGTTAGTGCTACTGATGAGGTTCCTAGAAAGAAAAAGAAGGAAGGTGTTAATGTTGTTGAAAAGGAGAAGTATGAGAGGAAGAAGGGGCTTTTGGAGGCTGAATTATCTTCACTGAGGGAGGCTTTTAGGAAGAGGCAACTGCTTGAGGAGACAGTGTATAACTCTATAAAGAAAGTTTATGATTTCTCGAGGATGTTTGATGAGATTACGGAGGATAACTATTCGGTGAACTATACAGAGAATGAGGAATCTTCTTTGGCTTCATCCATTGACCAGATTAGGGAGATTCTCAGGATGAACAAGGAGATAAATTTGTCTAAACAGAAGATTGACAAGCTTCTTGAGGAGATAAAAGCGTTAGAGATCCCTACTGATGATAATGGTAGTGATGAAGCGTATAATGTTGATGAGAGTGGGATAAAGACAGAGATACAGACGATTAGGCAGATGATAAAGATGTGTGTAGGGCGACAGGGTAATCATTTTCCGGCTCTTGTTTCTTCGATGATTCCGAGGTCTCATCTTAAGCCTAACTTTAGGGAAAATGCGGCTCAGTACATAAAGGATATTTTGAAGGTGGATCCAACAATTTTTGAAAGAAAGACGAGAGCTTCAGTTTTACAGATAGTACCATATATTTTACTTACACCGGGCTATGGTAATTATGGTATATGTTGGGAGCCTTTCAATAAGTATAATAAGGTTTCAAGTAAAGGTAGGTTAGCCGTTTCGGTATTTGCCAAGAATCCTATAGATGTTATAGTTATGGCTTTTGGTGACTTTAGGTGGAACATGGCTAAGGAATTGGCGGGGTACCATTGGATGGAAGAGGGAATAACGGGTGATTACTTCCAGTATCACGAGTCAATCAAGTGGAAAGGTGATTTGAGGTCTAAGTTCATGTATGATTACTACCTTTGGATAACTAAGGAAAGTGAAGGAATACAAAAGCTTGAGAAGGAAGTTAGGAGGATATTTTGGTTTAAGATACCTTTTCCTGATAAGCTAAAGGAGGAATTAAGTAAGAAGGGGTATTATTATCAAGACCTTTACAAAAAGGATGAAGCTAAGAAGCTTTCAGAGCTTTAGTTTCTGTAAGTGTTGATAAAGTTTGTGATTTCGTTTCTGAATTCTTGAGTTGTGAATAGGTATGCTCTTTCGTGTCTAATGTTGGGGATTAGTACTAATTTTTTGGGTTCTTTTGCTCTTGAATAGTTTGATATAGACATCCAGTATGGTACTACTTCATCGGCTGTTCCGTGTATGAAGAGAATTGGCACAGAGACATTTGGTATTTTTGAAATCGTATCGTATTTATATTCAACAAACCATGAGGAGGGGAAGCTATAGGTTGTGTAGTAATCTGTCATATCGTCTATGGAAGTGAAGCCTGCGGCAAGTATTAGTGCTTTTGGTTTGTACTTTAGGGTCATTTCTGTAGCTATTGCTGTTCCTAAGGAGTGACCAAGGAAGAATATATTGTTTGTGTCTATATTTGTTAGTGAGAGGACGTATTTTATAATTGCTTCGGCGTCTTTGTATGTTCCTTCTTCTGAGGGGGTGCCTGTGCTTTTTCCGTAACCTCTGTAGTCAAACATTATGAAGTTGACACCGATGTCATGGAATAGCATGGCCGTGTCGGCCACGTTATTCATAGAAATAGCGTTACCGTGAAAAAAGAGAATTGTTATGTTTGAGAATGGGCTATTTGGTGGGGCAGGTGAGAAGTAGCCGTAGATTGTTTCGTTGTCTTCTGTTCGGACTGTGAATAATCCATCTTGTAGGTAGTAATAATCTTCTTTCTTTGGTAGATATATGAGGATATTTAATGTACATCCTCCGATGAGTATTATGGTTAGAATTATGGCTATATATTTATGTAGTTTCATTATTTTTTACTGTTTTATGAACTTAACGATTCTGGTGAATTCTTCTGCTACTAGTGAGGCACCACCTACTAGTGCTCCGTCTATGTCTGGCATAGCCATGAGGCTATCAATGTTTGAAGCTTTGACAGAACCACCGTATTGAATGATTGTTTCGTCAGCTATTTCTTTTGAATATAGTTTAGATAGTAGTTCTCTTATGTAAGCGTGGACTTCTTGGGCGTCTTCGGGTTTTGCTGTTTTTCCTGTTCCGATAGCCCATACAGGTTCGTATGCTATTACTATATTTTTCATTTCTTCTTTTGATACACCGTTTAAGCCTTTTTCTATCTGTGTTTTGACAACTTCTAGAGTTTTACCGGCTTCCCTTTCTTCTAGTAATTCACCTACGCAGAGAATGGTTTTTAATCCGTTGTTTATTGCTGCTTTTATTTTTTTGTTTATTAATTCGTCTGTTTCGCCGATTATGTGTCTCCTTTCACTGTGTCCTATTATTACATACTCGCAGCCGACGTCTTTTAGCATTATTGGTGAGATTTCGCCGGTGAAAGCACCGCTATTTTCGTAGAATACATCCTGTGCACCTAGTTTGATGTTAGTACCTTTTATTACTTGATAGACGCTGTATAGTGCTGTGAAGGGAGGGCATATTAATATGTCCCTATCATTCACATCTTTGAGTGATTCTACGAGTTTTTGGGCTAATTCAATGGATTCACCTGTTGTTTTGTTCATTTTCCAGTTTCCAGCTATTAGATATCTCTTCATAAGCTACTCCTTTGTTGAGAAATTAAGTATTTACGGTAGTTTATGAAAAATTCAAGTTTTATTTGTTTAAATCCCACATGGTTCAGATACAACTTATGTGATGAGACCGCAGTCGCAGTTCCAGAGAGTTTAAATCCCACATGGTTCAGATACAACCACCGACCTGTCAATGAAACTATTCAACAAGATAAGTTTAAATCCCACATGGTTCAGATACAACAGGGTAGATTGGTTCATGGCAGTATGCTGATAAATGGTTTAAATCCCACATGGTTCAGATACAACAGAGTTTGCTTCATTCATCTTCCCCCAAAACTCATGTTTAAATCCCACATGGTTCAGATACAACTTATCATACCAGTGCTAATACTAATATCATTTGCAAGTTTAAATCCCACATGGTTCAGATACAACAAAAAAATTGAAGTTTTTGATCATGTCAAAGCTCAAGTTTAAATCCCACATGGTTCAGATACAACCGTGCAATTATGAGTAAACATAAGGTTGAATACGATGTTTAAATCCCACATGGTTCAGATACAACTAGCAATTTTCTAAACAAAACAGTAAACCAAATAAGTTTAAATCCCACATGGTTCAGATACAACATGGTCACACGAAAACGATGCATCAGCTGTTCAAATGTTTAAATCCCACATGGTTCAGATACAACTATAGTAGAATACTTTAAAAACACTAATGCACTAATGTTTAAATCCCACATGGTTCAGATACAACCCAAAGGAAATCTTGACAACGGGGTAATGTTGTGCTTGTTTAAATCCCACATGGTTCAGATACAACCCCCTAACAATTACAATTATATTATAATCATTCACTTTCCTAGTTGTCAAGAGTTTTTGAAAGCGATTTGATTTTCCAAATTCACCCTTCGCAATAGAAGCTAAGTTGCAGCGAACCTCCGATAGTGTTTTTGAAGATGTCAAAAATTTCATCATCTAGACCGCTTCACAAAAGGGAAGAGAGATGATTTTTCTTAAAAGTAGGTTCGCTGCAAAATTTTAAAAGAGGCTATGCCTCTCTTAACTTTTTTTAAAAGTTAAGAACTTTTTTTAAAAGTTAGAAACTTTAAAAGTTAAAAACTTTAAGTAGTCCCGCCCACCCACCCTTTATTATTGTTGGAAAGCTTCGCTTTCCAACACCTTTTTATTAAAAAAGTTTTTAACCACTTAGGAAAGTGCTATTAACCCTTTTAATATTGGGATACTTCATATCCCAACGCCCTGTATCTTTTTTATTGAAGAGTGCTAATAAACACCTTATTAAAAAAGTGCTATTAAGCACACACCTTTTTAATGTTGGGATACTTTGTATCCCAACACCCTGTATGTTTTTATTGAAGAGTGCTAATAAGCACCTTTTAGTAGTATTACCTACTTGGCACAATGTGCTACGAGCACTTCCAAGGATTTGAAAGAAGATGAATTCACAACTAATTAGGTTTTAGAAATTGAAAAATACAAGAGGCATAGCCTCTTGTGAGTAAAAATTAATAATTGGTTCCTTCCTGCTGAGGTAGAGAAGGAGCTTGCTGAGGTAATTGTTCTTGTTGTACTGGCTGGTTTATTGCTGGAGCTTTTGGCTGAATTTTCTCAGTCTTAGAGACTAAGAACGAAATTAGCAATGCTAGAACCATAAAAGATATTCCAAGAATCCTAGTTATGTTTGATAATACATCACTTGTTCTTGAGCCAAAGGGATTTACTAGGTTACTACCGCCAAATATACCTATTTCAGCACCACCTCTACTTTGTAGCAAAATAGCAATTGTCAAAAGCACACAATTTATTGCAAAAAGAACTATAAGAAATGTTACCATAACTACCCACCTTTTGGGCCTAGCTGGACTCGAACCAGCCCACCCGGTTTAGGAAACCGGTGCTCTATCCACCTGAGCTATAGGCCCCCACAATGCTGCGAGGGGAGGACTCGAACCTCCACTGTGGGATCCAAAGTCCCATGTCCTGCCAGTTAGACGACCTCGCAAAGCCTAATAATATTTTAAACATCTTCCTCTAACTTTGGCAATTTTATTAATTGATAATGAAAGAATAGCTTAGGAAAGTTTAGAATGTATTTTATGGATAGAGAGGATATACTTTCACCGGAGAGAGAAGAGGGAGAAATTGCATACGAGGAAAGTATTAGACCTAGAACTTTAGATGATTTCATAGGACAGGAGCGGATAAAAGAGAATTTGAAGGTTTTCATAGAATCAGCAAAAAAGAGAGGTAGTGTGCTTGACCATATCCTTATTTCTGGACCTCCGGGATTAGGTAAAACGACAATGGCTAAGATAATAGCTAATGAGATGGGAGCTAACTTTATTTACACTGTTTCTAACACATTTCAAAAGGTAGGTGATTTGGTTGCTATTCTTACAAATTTACAAAAAGGAGATATACTTTTTATAGATGAAATACATCGTCTTAAACCTGTTTTTGAAGAAGTTTTGTATTCAGCAATGGAGGATTTCTCTGTTTCAATCATGATAGGTGAAGGACCGGGAGCAAAAAGTATAAAAATCAGGATACCAGAATTCACATTGATTGGTGCAACAACTAGAGTAGGGCTTCTTACCTCTCCGTTACTCTCTAGATTTGGTATTGTCTTTAGATTTGACTTTTACTCTGTTGAGGAACTTAAAAAAATTTGCTACAGAACTGCAAGGATTTTAGGGCTTTCACTTAGCCCTGAAAGTGCCGAAGAAATAGCAAAAAGATCAAGAGGCACCCCAAGAATTTTAAACAGAATAATTAGAAGAATTAGGGACTTTGCCGTTGTTAGTGGTGTTAAAGAGATAACTAAGGAGTTTGTAGATGACATACTGAATAAGCTTTCAATAGATGGTGAAGGATTAGATGAAGTTGATAGAAAAATACTTCTTACCATGATAGAGAAGTACCAAGGTGGACCGGTTGGCTTAAAGACTATTGCAGCAAGCATAGGCGAAGATGAGGAAACAATAGAGGATGTTTATGAACCTTTTTTGATAATGAAGGGGTTTATCAAGAGGACACCAAAGGGTAGAGTTGCTACGGAACTAGCATATAAGCACCTTAAAGTAGATAAAGGTGGTGAGAAAAGCTTATTTTGAATTTATTAGTAATCTTTGTTTATGATTTTAAAAAACGGAGGATTTTATGGATTGGGATAAGATAAAATCTTTTTTACAGTATGTTGGTATTTTCTTGGGTTCTGCTATTATCACTGCAGTGGTTATGCTTTTGCTTCTTGGTGGAGCTTCCAAAACTAGCATCAGTATGGATGACCTCGGAATTTTGGGACTTACTAAGGTAAAACCTTCATCTTATGTTGTTAAAATCAATGATTATTACCTTTCTACTGATGAATTTAACAAGCAGTACAGAGCTATTATTGAGGCTTCGGCTGGTGGCGATAAAGCTAAGATTGACCTTTATATGAACGATATTTCTCTAAAAAAGCAGTTTTTGGATAACATAGTTAATGAATTAGCTATTGCTATTCAGGCTCATAACGAAGGGTATCTCTCATCACAGGATTGGCAGACTTTGGCACATATAACTTTAAGGAAATCAATAGTTGATGGTTTCTTGTCTAAGAAGATAGATATCTTATCTGTCCAAGTTTCAGATAAAGAAGTTGAAGAAATTTATCAAAAACAAAAGGAATTTTTCAGGCAAAATAATATACCACCTGATAAGGCTGAGGAATACATCAGAGCACAACTTAGAAATCAGAAACTCAATCAAAAAATTTCTGAGTACCTGCTAAAAGTTAGGGATAAGATGGTTATTGATAAATTAGAAGAGAATGTGAAGTAGTAATTGTTTTTATCAAATATTTTTGTAGGGGGCAGTATGTTATCCAAGTTGAAGGATAGATATGTAAACAGAACAAAGATAATAGCAAGTTTGGGACCAGCTTCTAGAAAAAAGGAAGTAGTTGACCAGATGATGTTACATGGTGTAGATGTTTTTAGAATGAACTTTTCACATGGTACAATTGATGACCACAAGTTGAGTATAAAGCTTGTGAGAGATGCAGAAAAAAGATTTAATACAGTTGCCGCTTTAATAGGTGATATTCAGGGACCAAAAATAAGGGTTGGAGCTGACCTTCAGTTAGAGGTTAACCCTGGTGATGAGGTAATTATAACGAACAAGGCAAATTTTGAACTTATTAACGGAGAAGGGAAAGCTTTATGGGTTGACTATGACCCTATAGTTAAAGAAATAAAGAAAGGGGATAAGGTACTCATAGACGATGGAATGATAGAGCTGATTGTTTCAGATGTTTTTGAAAGTTACTTTGTGTGTAAGGTGGTTAACGGTGGCTTGATTAAAGAGAGGAAGGGTGTCAATTTACCTAACACTAGTTTGAGTATTTCTTCTATAACCGAGAAGGACGTTAATGACATAGTTTTCTGTCTAAATAATGATGTTGACCTTATAGCTTTATCTTTTGTAAGAACAGCTAATGATGTTAAGCAGGCGAGGGATATAGTCATAAAGAACAAAAAGTTTGTCCCTCTTATTGCTAAAATAGAAATGGTTGAGGCAGTTAAGAATATAGATGATATAATTGATGTTTCGGATGCTATAATTGTTGCTAGAGGAGATTTAGGGGTTGAGTTTGGGCTTAATGAAGTTACATTAGTTCAGAAAATGGTTATTGAGAAATCAAGGTTAGCAGGTAAACCTGTTATAGTTGCTACGCAAATGTTAGAGTCTATGACAAAAAATCTTAAGCCTACTAGAGCTGAGGTTTCGGATATTACTAACGCAATACTTGATGGTGTTGATGGGCTTATGGTAACAGGTGAGACTGCTGCTGGTGACTATCCTG
>Ga0308411_10003649_pt1 | contig 10239 bp, 5 predicted proteins | sample HotsprottomLayer_2_FD_203530 | JGI IMG/M metagenome (GOLD analysis project Ga0308411, IMG submission 203530) | Hot spring phototrophic mat microbial communities from Octopus Spring, Yellowstone National Park, Wyoming, United States -... | ecosystem: Environmental > Aquatic > Thermal springs >... | reverse complement strand
AAAGCGACATGGAGCGCTACTACGCCGACGCGATCGCGCTCCGCGAGCTTTCGGCGAAGGCCGGCCGCAAGTGGGCGATCTTCGGCGACGAGCAAGCTCCGGCCAGCCACGGCGTGCTGCCCGATGCGGACGATCCGGAGCATGACAGGCCGCGCATACTGGCCTTGTGGGGCAACCTCATGGGCGGCGGCTCGGGCGTAGAGTGGTACTTCGGCTCCAAGTTCGCCCACATGGACATCAACTGCGAGGATTGGCGCTCGCGCGAGCGGATGTGGGACCAGACACGCCACGCGCTCGAGTTTTTCCGGCAATACCTGCCTTTCTGGGAGATGGAGCCCGCCAGTGCCGCAGCCAAGGGGAAGGATGTGCGCGTGCTGGCCAAGCCGGGTCAAGTCTACGCGCTGTATCTGCCGCGTGGAGGGGCGGTGAGCTTGAACCTCCCAGCCGGTTCATTCGAGGTGGCGTGGTATAACCCCCGCACGGGCGGGCCGCTGATTCCGGGCAGTCCTCCCGTGGTCTCCGGCGGCGGGCAAGTCTCTTTGGGCGCACCTCCTGCCGACGCGGAAAAGGATTGGGCCGTGCTGGTGCGGCGGCGCTGAAGCGGCACCGAGGACTTCAGACCTGTTAGTCCAAATTTCCTATTGACAGCCTCGCGGCGTCCGGCTATAAATACGAGATAGGGACCCCAAGCGGGGGCTCCGACTAAACCAAGCGCAGCTTTCGAGCTGCGAAGGAGGTGGTAATAGAACCGATCACCGATTGGGGGCGGCGGTTGGCCGAGTGCAGAGCGGAGTGAGGAGACCGGTTGCCGACCGGAAAGGATGCGCCACCTGAGGCGCCGCGCCGAAAGCGCACATCGATGGCGGACGAACCGGTAAGGGAGCTGAGCACGCGACCGACCGCCGCCCCTGAATCTTTTGAGACCCCTTTCGCTCGGAGTCAACTCAGCTTTCCCGTTTCCGGGTCCCATTCCACACGCCGGCGCTCGCGGTAGGCCACGTTGGCCAGATGGCCGGCCGCTGCGGCGTAGTGGCCCTCCTCAGCGGTTTCGACGCTGGGCCGGTTCTCCCGCAGCGAGAGCACGAACAGCTCGTAGTGGGAGGGTCCGCCGTCGACCTTGATGATCTCCGGCTCGGGGCCCGGCGGCTGCGGCGACTTAGGCCGGCCCTGCGTCGTGTAGCCGCGCTGCTCGAAATACTCGTCACGCAGCCGCTTCGGCCAAGCGAGCGTGCCGTAGAACTGCACGTCCGGGCGCCGCCGGTGGGGATAAAGAACCAGACGGTCCTCGCCGACCTCGAGCGTCCCCTCGGTGCCCGAGATCAGCGGATTCGGCGTCGGCGCGCCGCAGGCCAGGTGCACGTACATGTCGGCGATGAAGCCGTCATACTCGTACACGGTCTCCATCACGTCAGGCACGGTCCGTCCGTCCAGCCAGCGGTACAGGCCCCCTTGGGAGACGGCCGCCTTGGGCGCCTTCACGTCCATGACGTAGTGCAGCCAGGTGAGCAGGTGCACAAACAGGTCCGTGGCGACACCCCCGGAGTACTCCCACCAGCAGCGCCAGCGAAAGAAGACGTTCGCATCGAAGGGACGCTTTGGGGCCGGACCCAGGAAGCGCTCCCAGTCGATCGTCTGCGGCGAAGCATCGGACGGAACCGGGTAGACCCAGGCGCCCTCAGGACTGTTGCGGTGATTGGCCATGCGGATCATGGTCACCTTGCCGAGCCGGCCGCTCTGCACAATCTCGCGGGCTTTCGCGGTGAGCGCACTCGTCTTGCCCTGGCTGCCCACCTGGAGGAGCTTGCCGCTGCGCGCGACGGCCGCAACGATCTCCGGGCCTTCCTCGATGCTCCAGGTCAGAGGCTTTTCCACGTAGACGTGCTTGCCGGCGGCCAGCGCGTCTAGGACCATCCTTCGGTGCCAGTGATCAGGCGTGGCGATGACCACGGCGTCCACCTCTTTGTCTTCGAGGACCTCCTCGTAGGCCTTCGTGGTCTTGACCTCGCCAAGCTGCTCCCGCGCTCGCTCGAGATAGCCGTCGTAGAGATCGGCGACGATGATGGGGCGCACCCCGGGCATCCGCCGAAACTCGTCCATGAGTTGCGCCGCGCGGATTCCCGCGCCGATGTAGCCGAACCCGATCTGGTCATTCGGCGAGGCCGCGCGGAGCGCGACCGGCGAGCCGACCAGTTGGTAGACGGCGCTAGCGCCGCCCGCTTGGAGAAATCTGCGTCTCGAGTGCGCCATGAGAAGCCTGTTTGGCGCATTATACGCCCAGGGCATGGCGGCGCGCCGGTGATATCATGAAAGCCCTATGCTCAGGCGAGCGTGGCTGCTCGTGTGCGCCTGCGCTGCCTTCGCCGCAGCGCCGCCTCCCGCCGCCCATTTCGGTTTCGAGCTAGGCGTCGACCACCGGCTCGCCGACTTCAGCCAGATTGCCGGCTACTACCAGAAGCTCGCCGCAGCGAGCGACCGGCTTCGCCTCCTGCGCTTCGGCACAAGCTTGGAGGGCCGGCCCTTGTATCTGGCCGTCATCTCCTCGCCGGAAAACCTCCAAAGGCTGGACCGCTACCGCGAAATCAGCCGCCGCCTGGCGCTCGGCCAGGCCACGCCTGAGCAGGCGCGCCGGCTGGCCGAGGAAGGCAAGGCGATCGTCTGGATCGATTCCGGACTCCACGCCAGCGAGGTGGCGCCGGCGCAGCATGCACCCGAACTCGCCTACCGCCTTGCCACCGACGACTCTGCCGAGACCCGACGCATCCTGGCCAACGTGATTCTGTTGCAAGTGCCGGTCATCAATCCCGACGGCCTGGACTGGATCGTCGACTGGTACCGCCGCAACGTCGGAACGCCTTACGAGCTGGCGCCGCTGCCCCGGCTCTATCACAAATACGCCGGCCACGACAACAACCGCGACTGGTTCATGCTGAACCTGGCCGAGACGCGCCACGCCACGCGCCTTCTCTACCAGGAATGGTTTCCGCAGATCGTCTACAACCAGCACCAGCAGCCGGCCTTTCCCGCGCGCATCTTCGTGCCGCCTTACGCCGAACCGCTAAACCCGAACATCCCTGCCCCGGTCACTGAGGGCGTCCATCTGATCGGAGCAGCGATCCGGGAGCGCCTGGCGCGCGAGGGCAAGCCGGGCGTGATCTCCTACCTCGGCTTCGACAGCTGGTGGAACGGCGGCCTCCGCACGGCGCCGGCCTTTCATAACATGCACGGCATCCTCACCGAGGTGGCGGCCGGCGTCTACGCCACGCCGCGCTCGGACCGGCTTGAGGAGCTGCCCCGGCGTTTCCCCAACGGTTGGCCGACCACCGAGCCGAGCATCTTTTACCCGCAGCCTTGGCTCGGCGGGCGCTGGGGCGTACGCGAAGCGATCGACTACATGCTGGCCGCTGACCTGGCCATTCTCGAGCTGGCCGCCTCGCGCGCCGAGACCTTCCTGTTGAAGGCATGGGAGATGGCTCGCGCCGCCATCGAGGCGGGCGCCCGCGGCAATCCCTTCGCCTACATCGTCCCGGCCGAGCAGTGGGATGTCTGGACGGCGGCCGAGATGCTGCGCCGCCTGGCCGCCGCCGGCGTTGAGATCCATCGAGCCAAGGCGGAATTCGAAGCCGGCGGCAGGCGCTATGCGGCTGGAAGCTTCGTTCTGCTTGCCGGGCAGCCGTTTCGAGCCTACCTCCTTGATCTTCTGGAACCCCAGCGGTATCCCGACCTCCGCCAAGGGGGCGGTGAGCCCCGCCGGCCCTACGATGTCGCCGGCTGGACGCTTCGGATGAGCATGGGTGTCGAGCTCGACCGTATCGATGCGCCGTTTGAGGCGCCGCTCGAGCGCGTCGAGGAGATTCCCGCTCCGCCGATCTCGCTCGAGCGCCGCACCAACGCCTGCTTCCTGGCCCTGGCTCAGTTGCTGGAGCGTGGCGTCAAAGTGCGTTGGGGCGATCAGGGTCGGCTGCTGGTTCGCGGCCAGTCGTCCGCGGAGGAGTATGAGCGCGCCCGCTGGGAGCTGCGTCGCCCGCGCGTGGGCTTGTACCAGTCCTGGAGGGCGTCCATCGATACCGGCTGGACCCAGTGGCTGCTCGACACCTTCGCCGTACCCTACCGCCTGTTACACAACGAGGACTTTGTCCGCGGCCGATTCGGCGATCTGGACTCCATCATTCTGGCCTCCGAAAGTCCGGAGGCGATCTTGTACGGCTGGCGCGAAGGCGAACCGACCGTGCGGCGCAAACCGGAGCTCGATCTGAAGGCGCTTCAGCGGCCGGAGTACTGCGGAGGCATCGGCCTCTCCGGCCTTCTGAACCTGGAACGCTTCGTCGCCGACGGCGGCACCCTCATCGCTTTCGATCAGGCCACCGAACTCGCCATCCGCTACTTTCCCCTTCCGGTGCGCGATGCCTTGGCCGTCGCCTCCCCGCGCTTTGAGTGTCCGGGCTCGCTGCTGCGCGCCACCATCGACACCACGCAGCCCCTGGCGGCCGGCATGCGTGAGCAGGCCTATGTTTTCTCGACTGGCGGGAAGGCCTTCGAGTCGACGCTGGCGGGCGGAGACGGCGTCATGCGTGTGGTGGCTCGCTATGGCAGCGGGGATCTGCTCGGCAGCGGCTGGGTGGCCGGCGAGGCGGCGGCCCGCGGCAAGCCGCTGCTTGTCGAGGTGCGCCACGGCAAAGGGCGAGTGATCCTTTACGGCTTTCGACCCCAGTTCCGCGGCCAGACTTTCGGGACATTCAAACTCGTGCTGAACGCCGTCTACCTGGCGTCAGCCAAAGCGCTTTGAACAATGAGAGAAAGCTTCCGCATTGGCATCACTCCGGACTTTTACACCGACGTCAAGGGGTTGTTCGAGGAGGAGCTCGAGCGAATGCTCGGCGGCCGGCCCGGCATCGAATACGCCCCGATGCCGCCGCAGCCGAGCAAGCTAGCCACGCCCGAAGCGCTCGCAGAGTTCGACGGTGTGCTTGCGCTCTCGCTCGCTTTCACTCGCGAGAGCTTGCGGGGTGTGGAGCGGCTGGCCGTGGTGGCGCGTTGGGGCGTCGGCTACGACAAGATCGACGTGGCGGCGCTCACGGAAGCCGACGTGGCGCTCGCCATTACGCCCGGCGCCGTCCGGCGGCCCGTGGCCGAGGCGATTCTCACTCTGGTGTTCGCTCTCTCGAAGAACCTGTTTGCTCTCGATCGGGCCACGCGCGAGGGCCGCTGGCGCCGTGAGCTTCCCGGGCCGGCCTTCGATCTGGCCGGAAGCGTCCTCGGCTCGCTCGGCTGCGGAAACATCGCGCGGGAGATGTTTCGGCTGGCGCGCCCGCTCGGCTTCGCCCGCCTGATCGCCTGCGATCCGTTCGTCAAGCCGGAGGAGGTCGCCGAGTTGGGCGTAGAACTCGTCGACATGGACACCCTGTTCCGCGAAAGCGACTACCTCGCCGTGAACATCCCGCTCAACGAATCCACACGCGGGCTCATCGGCGAGCGCCACTTCCGGCTGATGAAACCGACCGCGTTCTTCATCAACACCGCGCGCGGCGCCATCGTGGATCACGCGGCGCTGGTGCGGGCGCTCACGGAGCGCTGGATTCGCGGCGCGGGCATCGACGTCTTTCCCACGGAGCCGCCGCCCAAAGACGACCCGCTGTTTGCTCTGGACAATGTGATCCTGGCGCCGCACGCGCTCGCCTGGACGGCGGGTCTGTTTCGCGACAACACCCGCGAGGCCTGCCGAAATTTGCTTGCCGTCGCCCGCGGCAACCCGCCCGAGAGCCTGGTGAACCCAGAGGTGCTCGCCCGGCCGGGCTTCCAGCGCAAACTCGCACGCTTTCGAGAGGACTCATGAAACCGAATCGCTTGAAACAGGCGCTCGAGGCCGGCCGAATCCCGGTCGGCCACATGATCTGGGAGTTCGCCACGCGCGGCGTGGCCAAAATCGTCGAGGCGGCGGATTTGGACTTCGTCATCATCGACATGGAGCACAGCGGGCTGGACCTCGGCCGGGTGGCCGATCTGGTGGCCTGGTTCAAGGCGACGCCCATTGCTCCGCTGGTGCGCGTGCCCCAGCCTGAATACCATTTCCTTGCCCGGGTGATGGACGCCGGGGCGCTCGGCGTCATGGTCCCGAACGTGGAGACGCCGGAGGTGGCGCGGGCCGTCGTCGACGCCGTCAAATACGCGCCGGCCGGCAGGCGCGGCGTGGGGCTGGGCGCAGCGCACACCGATTTCGGCCATCCGGATCCGGTGGCTTATTTTGAGGAGGCCAACCGCACGACGACGGTGATCTGCCAGATCGAATCGCCGCTCGGCGTGCGCAACCTCGACGCGATCGCCGCGACAGCCGGCGTCGACATCCTCTGGGTCGGCCACTTCGATCTCTCGCAGGCGATGGGCATACCGGGCCAGTTTCACCACTCGGAATTCCTCGAGGCTCTCCGCCGCGTGACGGAGGCGGCAAGGGCACACGGCAAGGCCGCGGGCATTCAGCCCGGCAGCCTCGAGCAGGCTGAAGAATGGCTGCGCTTGGGTTTCAATGTCCTCTCCTGGACCGCCGATTCGGTCCTCTATCGCCGAGCGCTGATCGCCGAGGTGCAGGCCCTGCGCCGCCTTACGGGGTCGCTATCTAGCGGCGTGTCACCATGATCGACCGCCAAGCGACGTTGCCCGCAGCGTCGTAGGCTCGAATCGTAATCGTATTCAGGCCCACCAGCAAAGGGATGGGCGGCGTCACCCACAGCGACGTCCCCAGGGCGTCGCCGGTACCGGAGGTGCTGCTTGTCCAGGTGACGCGCACCACACCGACGTTATCCCGCGCCGTGCCTCGCAGCACGATGCTCGACTGCGTCGTCCCGACCGCGGAACTCGACGGGTTGCTGATGGTGAGCGACGGCGCCACGCGGTCCTCACCGGGCGGAGCAGGCCCGGGTCTAGGAGGCCGCTCCGGGGGCGCCGGCGGATCCTCCGGCCGCGGATCAGGGTCGGCGGGATCAGGCGGCGCCGGCGGCCGGGAACCGGGTTGGGCCGCGGCGTAAAGCAGGCGGATCGAAGCAATGTCGAGGGCGGACAGTTCGCTCACCTGGCGGTAGTAGGGATACATCACTGCGGTCGGATCGTCGGCGTGACCGAGGCCCAGGGCATGGCCGAGCTCGTGCAGCACGACGCTGAACAGGTCGACATGCAGGCCGACGCGCCAGGTCTCGTCTTCGTCCAAGTGCACGTCGCCGGCAATCGGCTCCGGGTTTGGAGGAGCGGGATAGAACGTGTGCGCCAGGTGACGCCCCGGGCCGTCGAACGGATAGCCGTCGCCGTGATCAGCGCGCGCAAACAAAAAGTTCAGGTTGCGTGGGGCTCGCGGATTGGCGCCGGCCGTGAAGCGGAGATCGACGTAGCGCGCCCATTCGTCGAGCGCGCGCCGGATCTCGCGGACTGAATCCTCGGGCGCCAGCCGCTCGGTGAGGCGCTCGAAGCTATAGCTCAGTTCGGCTCGGCCGAGGCCCGGGCCGTCCCAGCCGTCACCGACGGTGAGGATGTACTGCCCGACCGGCCCCGCGGCGGTCAGCGCGCCGGCGCAGGCGATGGTCGGAAGGCCCTGGCCGAGCTCCCGGGAGGCCGGAAAGAGATAGGCGACCTCGTCCCATTTGGCCACCTCCTCGGCCTGTTGGCGGCTTCCGCGCACCAAGAGGTGGTCCGGACGCAGGTCGGGATTGGCGACAACAGTCAACCCCTCACGCCTGACCACGATCTCCGCATCTCCGCGATCGACGTCCGGATGGAACTCGACGACAAACAATTCCGTGCCGCTCGGCCAGGCCAGCCACGGGCTGATCTTTTCCTCCGGCGAGAACATCACCGCCCGGCGTACACCCAGGGCGGCGACGTCCGCGCCGGCCGGCGCCGATACCAGCCAACGGCCATCCGGCAGGGGGCGGAGAAAGCGCACGCCGCGCTGAGCAAGCCGCCGACTCGCCCTGTCCCCGACGGAGCGGTCCAACCGGACGAGAAGATGAATGCGGCCGGCATCCAGGCGCTTGATCTGGTGGGCTCGGTGCGGCAGGTATTCGAGCGTGCCGCCTTGCGCCGACTTGAAACGCGGCTGGGCCGACTCAGCCGCAACAGCAGGAAATATCAGCAACAATCCGACGACAAATTGCGGGATCACATCGGCGCTTATCGTGCCCCCGGAGAGGTTTTTGATCCGGAGAGCACTTAAAAGAGGGAGAGGAGAAACCTTATGTCGGCCCGCTCTCGGTGGGTCTGGCTTGCGGCGTCCCTGGCCGCGACAGGGCTGGCCGCAAGCCCCGTCTATCTCATCGAGACCATCGCGGGAGCCGATGCCGACGGCGGACCGGCGACCGAAGTCGAGCTCGAGGGTCTGGAGGGGGTTGCTGCCGACGGCCGAGGTAACCTCTACCTGGCCGATGCGGGGGCGAATCGGGTCTGGAAGCTCGATCTGGCTGCGCGCATAATCGTCTCCTTTGCGGGCACCGGCCCGGCCGGCTTCGGCGGCGACGGCGGCCCCGCCCGCGACGCGCTGCTCGACCGGCCGTACGACGTGGCCGTCGATGCCCTGGGCAACGTCTACATCGCCGACTTCGGAAACGGGCGTATCCGGCGCGTGGCGGCTGACGGGCGCATCGAGACCGTCGCGGGAGGGGGTTCCGTAGCGCCGGCCGACGGCATGCCCGCCCGGGCCGTCCGCCTCGCCGGGCCGCGCAATCTCGCGGTCGATTCCGCCGGCGCCCTTTACTTCGCAGACTTCCTTCAGCATCGCGTCTGGGCGCTTACGAACTCGGGGATGCTCCGCCTGGTCGCCGGCATCGGCATCGCCGGCTACGCAGGCGACGGGAACGCGGCCCAAACCTTGTTGAACCGGCCGGCGGGTCTGGCCTTGGACGGCAACGGCGGCCTGTATATCGCCGACAGCGAGAACCACCGTGTTCGGCGGGTGGCCGGCGGGCGGATCGAGACCGTGCTCGAAGGCATACCTTGGCCGGTCTCGGTGGCGTTCGATGCCGGAGGCGTTCTCTATGTGGCCGCATCGGGCGCCCGCCAGATCGTGCGCTGGGCGCAGGGATCGCAAACCTCGCCAATTCAGGCCTCCATCCCCGCGGAGGAACTTCGCGCCGTCGCCGCCGGCCCGGCCGGCACTCTCTACGTCGCCGACCGACGGCGCCTCTGGCAAGTGAGCTCCGCCGGAGAGGTGCGCCGTCTAGCAGGAACGGATGCTTTCGGCCCCGGCGCCCTCGTCGCCACCCGCACGCGTTTGCTCGGGCCGATCCATGTCGCCGTCGACGCGGGCGGGGACCTGCTCATCGTCGAGGAGGCTCGCAAGGTCGTTCGAAGGCTCGATGCGGCGGGTCTGCTGACCACCGTCGCGGCCGGGCTCGGCGATCCGGTGGCGGTCGTCCCAGCGGGTGCCGGCGAGCTCTTCGTGGCCGATTACCTGGGTAACCGGGTCCTGCGAGTCACCGCCCGCGGAGCGGTTCTGCCTTGGGCAGGCAACGGCGAGCCGGGCTTTTCCGGAGACCGGGGGCCGGCGGTAGCGGCGCGACTGAACCTGCCGCGCGGCCTCGCCTACGATGCCCGGGGCAATCTGTATGTCGCCGACAGCGGCAACCACCGTGTGCGAATGGTCACGCCTGCGGGCGATATCGTGACGCTGGCCGGAACCGGAGTCGCCGGAGGCCAGGGAGACCTTCGACAGGCCCGCGACGCTCAGCTTGACACCCCGGCCGGGCTTGCCATCGATGCTGAGGGCAATCTCTACATCGCCGAGCGCGGCGGCCACCGGATTCGCCGCATCGATCCCGGCGGAGTCATATCGACCGTCGCCGGCAACGGACTTCCTGGCGATGCGGGCGACGGAGGGTCTGCTACACAGGCGCGGCTGAACTCTCCGGCCGGCGTGGCCGTCGACCGCGACGGAAACCTCTATATCGCCGACACCGGCAATCATCGCGTCCGCATGGTTGGCCGTGACGGAATCATCCGCACGATCGCGGGCGACGGCGCACCGGGCTTTTCCGGCGACGGCGAGGCGGCGCATCGGGCCCGGTTGAACTCCCCAGCCGCCGTCGCCCTCGATCGGGTCGGCCGAGTCTATGTGGCCGATCTCGACAACGGCCGCATCCGGCGCCTGAGCCCGCTCATGGCTCCGCCGACGCTCGAGGAGGTCACCGAATGCGCGGCCGTGCATGCCGCCACGCTCAATCCGGGCCCGGCAGCGCCCGGCCAGTTCGTCACGCTCTTCGGACA